>Ga0209168_10002249_pt1 | contig 14165 bp, 8 predicted proteins | sample Coa_R1_FD_187156 | JGI IMG/M metagenome (GOLD analysis project Ga0209168, IMG submission 187156) | Surface soil microbial communities from Centralia Pennsylvania, which are recovering from an underground coalmine fire - Coalmine... | ecosystem: Environmental > Terrestrial > Soil > Unclassified ... | reverse complement strand
CGGATCACTATGTGTATGATCCTGCGAATCCTGTGCCAACCGTGGGAGGGCCCTTATGTTGCGATAGTGCGCATCTTGGGCCGGGGCCGCGCGATCAGCGGGTGGTGGAAAATAGGGATGACGTTCTGGTCTACTCGACGCCGGCGTTCGCAGAAGATACCGAGGTGACTGGGCCGATCAGCCTGGAATTGTTCGCGAAGTCGTCGGCGGTGGATACGGATTTCACGGCGAAGCTGGTCGATGTCGCGCCTGACGGGTTTGCGCGAAACCTGACGGATGGAATCCTGCGAGCGCGCTATCGCGATTCGCAGGAAAAGCCGCTGCTCATGAATCCAGGGCAGGTCTACAAATTCACGATTGACCTGTGGTCAACCAGCAATTTGTTTCTCAAGGGCCACACGTTGCGACTGGAAGTTTCGAGCAGTAACTTTCCGCGCTTCGACCGGAATCTAAACACATGCGAGCAAGCGAGTACTGGGCGGAACTTCGTTTCGGCAACGAACACGATTTATCACGATGCGGAGCATCCTTCCGTACTGGTGTTGCCGATGGTGGCGTCACATTGAGCGCCCGGCAGAGAAGATCGACAGCCTTCATGAGATGGCATGTTCTGATGCTCAGCTGTCTGCTGCTTCTGGGATCACGAGACTTGTTCGGCCAGCAGAAAATGCTGGCAGCGACTCCGCCGATGGGGTGGAACAGTTGGGACGGCTACGGCACGACGGTTAATGAAGATCAGTTCAAGGCAAATGCTGATTGGTTCGCGAAACATCTGAAGCCGTTCGGATGGCAGTACGTCGTGATCGACATGGAATGGTTCGTTACGAATCCCAAGCCCGAGGGAAACTCGAAGAGTTCAAAGTTCAGCATTGACAGCTTCGGGCGATACACGCCGGCAGTCCAGCGATTCCCTTCGGCGGCGAGTGGCGCGGGTTTTAAGCCTATGGCGGATTACGTTCATTCGTTGGGGCTGAAATTCGGCATTCACATTCTTCGGGGAATTCCCAAGGAAGCTGTCGACAAAAACTTGCCGATCGAGGGAACGCCTTTTCACGCGAAAGATGCGGCCGATACTTCGGCGACCTGCCCGTGGAATCCGGACAACTACGGACTCGATGCACAGAAGCCGGGAGCGCAGGCCTACGACGATTCAATTGCGCTGCTTTATGCGAGTTGGGGCGTGGATTTCATCAAGGTGGATTGCATTGCGAGCCGTCCCTATTTAGGGGACGAGATTCGGATGCTCAGCGAGGCTTTGCGAAAAACAGGGCGACCGATTGTGCTCAGTCTTTCGCCAGGGGCAGCGCCCCTCGACAAAGTCGACGAGATGCGGAAGTATGCGCAGATGTGGAGAATCTCCGACGACGTTTGGGATTTATGGCACAGCACGGTCCCGTATCCGCAGGGATTGGGAGATCAATTCGCCAACGTCGCGAAGTGGGCGGGACTGGCGCACCCGGGGCATTGGCCGGATGCGGATATGTTGCCGCTGGGCCGTCTGGGACCGGCGCCGGGTTGGGGGCAAGCGCGTAACACGAAGCTTTCGCATGACGAACAACGGACACTCGTTACGCTCTGGTGCATCTTCCCTTCGCCGTTGATGATTGGCGGCGAATTGCCGGCGGCGGACGAGTGGACGCTTTCACTGCTCACGAATACGGAGGTGCTCGCCGCGGATCAGCACTCGACTGAAAATCATCCAGTGATCACGACTGATAAGACCATTGTGTGGCTGGCGAATTCTGAAACGAAGGGCAGCTCATATCTGGCGATCTTTAACGTCACAGATTCTGAGGACTCGTTGCAATTTCAGTGGAAGGACTTGGGGCTGACAGACGGCGTCTATAAGGTGAGAGATATTTGGGAGCGCAAAGATCTCGCGCCGGCTTCATCGATCAGGGTGACGCTACCGGGGCATGGGAGTGTGCTGTACCGGGTGTCGCCGGTGTATGAATCGCGTCACTAGCTGCTTTGAACGCGCGAGTACGACTGAGAGGTTTTGGGAAAGGCTGACGATGGGCGCATCGATTCCGGGGAAGGTCGAGGTTCCTCACAAAGGCGTCGCTGGCAAAGCAGAAGCTGGCAGACTTTTTCCAGTCGGACATCTCGTTCCTTTTGTTTTAGTGACCGCGCTGTTTTTTCTGTGGGGAATTCCGAACAACCTGAATGACGTGCTGATCCGGCAGTTCATGAAGTCGTTCGTCCTGACGCGCACGAAGGCTGGGCTGGTGCAGTTCGCGTTCTATCTGGGATATTTTCTGCTGGCGACGCCGGCCGCGCTGATTATGAGAAGGGCCGGATACAAAGCTGGATTCGTCATCGGATTAATGCTCTACGGCTGCGGGTGCTTTCTGTTCTGGCCGGCCGCGCTCGCGGGACGGTATGCATTTTTTCTCTGCGCGCTTTTCGTAATTGCTAGCGGGCTCGCGTTCCTGGAGACCGCGTCCAATCCATTTATTGCGCAGCTGGGAGATCCGGATTCGTCGGAACGGCGACTGAATTTCTCGCAGGCTTTCAATCCCCTGGGATCGATTACGGGGGCGCTGATCGGAACTATTTTCATTTTTTCCGGGGTCGAGTTGAGTTCGCAGGAGGTCGCGGCTCAGAAGGCACAGGGCGTATATGAGGCGTATCTGCGAATGGAAACCCTGCGAGTCATCACGCCGTATTTGGTGCTCGGGGCGGTGGCGATCTTCTGGGCAGTGCTTATCATGCGGACGAAGTTTCCTCCGATCCAAAGCGAGCATGAGAGCAGCGCCGGCGACCACGGGCATTTCCGGGAACTGTTGCGCTATCCACACTTCTTGTGGGCTGTCGTGGCGCAGTTTCTCTACGTTGGAGCGCAAGTAGGAACGTGGAGCTACTTCATCCAATATGTGCAGGAATCTACGCATCAGCCAGAAAAGATCGCGGGATATTTTTTGACGGGCACGCTGGCCGCGTTCGGTGTGGGCCGATTTACATCGGCATACCTGATGAAGTCGATTGCGCCAAGCCGGTTGATGGGCGTGTATAGCCTTGCCAACGTCGTACTGGTTTCGCTGGGTGTGTTGTTTTCGGGATGGTTTGGATTGTGGTGCGTCTTTCTCACCAGCTTTTTCATGTCGCTGATGTTTCCGACGATCTTTGCGCTGGGATTGAAGGGACTGGGCCCGAACACAAAAATCGGCGGATCACTGCTCGTGATGGCGATCGTGGGTGGCGCGGTCCTGACGCCGATTATGGGATTCATTTCCGAGGCGGGGCACAGCGTCGCTATGGCGTACGTTGTGCCGCTCGTCGCATACATTTTTATTGCTCTCTATTCGTTCTTCGGTTCAAAGCAGGTGACCGCAACAAGTTGAACTGCACGGCGCACTCGGCTTGGAGTTGCGCGCCCGCATCCGTGGGCCATACACTTCCTGATACCTCGGGACCGGCGGCGTGGGGCTGCCGGGATCAGTTCCCGCAAGACGACTACACGAGCAATGGGTCAGGAAAGAACCAAGGCGAATCTCTTTTTGCGCGCGCTGGTGGCTTGCTTGTGCGCTTCGTTTCTCTCTGTTCGTGCGAATGCAGTCGACCCCGCCCGCCGAATCTCTCAGTATGTTCACTCGGCTTGGCGCATGCAGGATGGCGTTGTGCCCGGAGTTCCCGAGGCGATCACGCAGACCGAGGACGGATATATATGGATCGGGACGTATGCCGGACTGGTACGGTTTGACGGAGTGCGATTCGTTTCGTGGGCCGCGCCCGAGGGCAAGCATCTGCCTGATTCCAGAATCTTCTCCTTGCTGGGCTCGAAGGATGGAAGCCTTTGGATTGGGACACTGCGCGGACTGGCGAAGTGGAAGAACGGCGAACTGGTCAGTTATCTCGATCCACGAGGACGGTTCAACTCGATTGTTGAAGATGATAAGGGAACGATTTGGGGAGCGCGTTCGCAGTTGTACGACACACACGGTCCTTTGTGCCAGGTAATGGGGAATGCCTTGCGTTGCTATGGCGCAACCGAGGGCGTACCCATCCCGTCGGCGAACCGGATGGCTAAGGACAACTTGGGCAATCTTTGGATTGGCGGCTCCGCCGGTCTATGCCGCTGGAAATTCCTGGAGTCTCATTGCTACTTTCAGGACCAACTGAAACGGGCAGCGGCGTTGGTGGGAGTGATCTCCGTCGCCACCGAGAATGAAGGGTCCGTCTGGGCAATCGTGGAGGGTCATGGCGCGGGACTGGAGCTCCAGCATCTGACGGGCGGCGTGTGGCAGCGCTATGTTTTGCCAGGAATTACTGAGGCGGATCCAGGCGTAACGGCGCTGATGATCGACCGCGATCACGGCGTGTGGGTGGGTACGGCGAGTCGCGGGATTTATCGAATCCACGACGGCGATGTCGATCACTTCGATCGCGGGGATGGGCTGTCGTCCAACGCAGTCGCAGGTTTTTATCAGGATCGCGAGGGGACGCTTTGGGTGGCGACGTCAAACGGCATCGATAACTTCCGCGATGTGAGAGTCGCCAGCTATTCAATGCGCGAGGGGCTCACTGCGGACAGCGCCAGCACTGTGCTCGCCTCGCGAAATGGCGGCGTCTGGATTGGAAATTCAGGGGCAGTAGACATCCTGAAGGACGGCAAACTCTCGTCCATTCGCACTCATCACGGGTTACCGGGTCGCGATGTTACGACCATGTTCGAAGATCACGAGGGGCGGCTATGGGTTGGCGTGGACCAGGTGCTGGCGGTTTACGACGGCGGACGATTCGATATCGTCGCCAAGGGGATTGCTTTCTCAATCACGGAAGATTCTGAACACAACATTTGGGCGCGCGTCGGACCCAAACTGCTTCGCATTAAGGATATGCGCGTCCGTGATGAGATTGCTCTGCCGCAAATTCCCAAGGCGTTCACGATTGCAGCCGATCCCCAAGGTGGTATTTGGCTCGGTATAAACGATGGCGACCTGTTGCGGTATTGGAACGGACAGATGGAAGGCTTTCCTACAAAGCCGCCACCTAAGGCGCGCCAAGTCAGGGCTCTATGGCCTGAGTCGGATGGTTCGGTTTGGGGCGCGACAGAGGAAGGACTTGTCCGATGGAAGGACGGTCAGCGGAAGATTCTCACTTCGCTCAACGGACTTCCCTGCGACGAAATTTATACTCTGGTAAGGGATGACGCCGGTTCGATGTGGCTTTACGCCAAGTGCGGGATCATCTCAATCGCCGAACCTGAGTTGGAGAAGTGGTGGCGTCAACCTGACGCGACCGTTGCAGCGAATGTGTTCAGCGTTTTTGACGGTGCGCAAGCGGGAATCACTCCACTGCAACCACAGGCTTCGAAGTCGCGCGACGGGCGGCTGTGGTTCGCGAATGACAGCATTCTGCAGATGATTGATCCGAATCATTTGGGTGGCAACAAGGAATCGCCGCCGGTCCAAATCGAACAAATCATAGCGGACCACAAGGATTACCCACCCCGAGAAAGAGTCAGTCTTCCGGCGCTGACTCGCGATCTTGAGATCGACTATACGGGGCTGAGTTTTGTGGCGCCGCAGAAGGTACGATTCCGTTACAAGCTGGAGGGTCACGACCCAGGCTGGGAAGAAGCCGGGACACGGCGGGAAGCGTTTTATACCGATCTACCTCCAGGAAACTACAAGTTCAGAGTAATGGCTTGTAATAACGATGGTGTGTGGAACGAGAGCGGGGCAACGCTGAACTTCAACGTTGCCCCGGCTTTTTATCAGGCCGACTGGTTTCGCTTGCTGTGTGCATGCACGATCGCGCTCCTTGCCTGGGCGGCGTATCAGTGGCGCGTGCGTCTCGTAACTCGCCGCCTGGACTTGCAATTTGGAGAGAGGCTGGCGGAACGTACGCGGATCGCTCAGGAACTGCACGACACGCTGTTGCAGGGAGTGCTCAGCGCCTCGATGCAACTCAACGTCGCAAGCGATCAAGTGGCGGACAATTCTCCCGCGAAGCCCGTGCTGAGGCGGGTTCTCGAACTGCTGAGAGATGTGATTGAAGACGGCAGGCGGGCAGTGACGGGCCTGCGGTTGTCGAAGGAAGGCGCGGAAGACCTTGAGCAGGCCTTCTCCCGGATTCCACAGGAACTCGCGATTCAACGGGAGATCGACTTTCGGGTCATAGTGGAAGGTTCGGCGCGGGCTCTGCATCCTATGATTCGCGACGAGGTGTATCGCATAGGCCGAGAGGCGCTGGTCAACGCATTGCGGCACTCAGGCGCGCGCGCGATCGAGGTCGAACTCGAATATGGCGTTCATCAGTTGCGCGTGATGGTGCGCGATAATGGTTGCGGCATTGATCCGCAAGTTCTGGATACGGGTCGCGCCGGGCATTGGGGCCTCTCGGGGATGCGGGAGCGCGCGGAGGCGATTGGAGGAAAGCTCAGAGTCTGGAGCAGAACCGCCGACGGCACCGAGGTTGAGTTGCGGGTGCCCGGTCGTGCTGCTTTTGAATCGCATCCCACGACTTTCGCGTCCAAGTGGATGGCCAAGCTGCAGGCTCGAAAAGAAGCTGAGGCGTCTGAGCGTCGAAGGCGCGCAGGGTAGATGAGCACGATCCATGGGTGAAGTTGCAAAAATACGGGTTTTCAGCGTCGACGATCATCCCCTGCTGCACGAGGGCATCGCGATGGTCATTAAGAATCAGCCGGACATGGTTCTGGCGGCCGAGGCTTCCAATGGGCAAGAGGCGATTCAACAATTTCGCCTGCACAAGCCCGATGTGACTCTGATGGACTTGCGGCTGCCCGACATGAGCGGTATCGATACGATGATTGCCATTCGGGCAGACTTTCCAGAAGCGCGAATCATTATCCTGACTACTTTCGCGGGCGATGTGGAGATTCAACGCGCGCTCGAAGCGGGAGCGCGGGCTTATGTTTTGAAAAGCACGCCACCGAAGGAGTTGGTGGAAGTCATTCGCCAGGTCCATGCAGGGAACAAGCGAATTCCTGCTGAAATCGCGGCTCATCTGGCCGAACACTACAGTGACGAGGCGCTTACGGGACGCGAAGTGGAGGTGCTTCAGCACATCGCCGGGGGAAACCGTAACCGCGATATTGCCGAGCGATTATTTATCACCGAAGAAACGGTGAAGGTCCACATCAAGCACATCATGGAAAAACTGGGTGCGAGCGATCGCACGCAGGCGGTGGCGATTGGAGTGCGTCGCGGAATCATTCAGCTCTGAGACTTTCGTCCATCCTGGTATACCCCGATAGTGGTAGGAAAAGATTCCGAGCAGTGGGGATTCCCTTTGAGCGTGCAAGTTATAAGCTAGAGCGTCACTGAGGGCACAGGTTGCTGCAACGCTCATTTTCCACGTTCCCCGACGGATTGGCCGGGGTAGGGTTACTTTTATTGCGAGGAGCGACGGGGCCAACTCTCATCGCGCAGAGCGCCGCTTATTTCCTCAATTGGCATGACCTGAGACTCTTAGCGTGGATCGTCGCCGCAATGGCCGGCGGGAGCGGCATCCTGTTGCTGGTCGGCTATCTCACGCCCGTGGCGGCCGCTTTGGCGGTATTGACTTGTGCCGGTGCGGAATTCTCGTGGTTTCCGGTTGCGGCCCCGAACCTGTTTGACACGCGTCTGACGTGCCTTTTTGCGGTGACGATGGCGGTCGCGCTCTTGTGCCTGGGACCGGGGGCCATTTCGCTGGACGCGCGACTCTACGGCCGACGCGAGATCGTGATTCCCAAAAACTTAGCTCCGCCCAGATAAATCGATTCGTGTTGGTGATTCCTGACGTGGACTTGAAACGTCCCGCGGAAGCCGAGCTCGCACCTGTCTATTCTCCGCCATAGGTCCCAGTGCCGCGACGGTACGAGTGCGGTTCGATCCCAAACCGCTTTAGCATCGACTGCAGCGTGGTCCGCTTGATCCCGAGCCGGTTCGCGGCGCCATCGTCGCCGGAGAGCACGCCGTTGGTCTCGCGCAAGACGCGAATGATGTGATCGCGTTCCATTTCTGTGAGGTTGTCGTCGGTAAATTCGTGCGGCGCATCTAATTCCGCGGGCGGCGCGGAAAGCACGCGGCCTTTCGTCAAAATGACCATGCGCTCGATCATGTTTTCCAATTCGCGGATGTTCCCTGGCCAACTCCAATTCTGGAGTACTGCCATCGTCTCGTCGGGAATGTCGTCGATGTGCTTACCCATACGCGTTGAATGCTTGCGCATGAAATGGTGAACCAGAATTGGAATGTCACCGCGACGCTCGCGCAACGCCGGCAAATCGATGGGGAATACGTTGAGCCGGTAGAACAGATCTTCGCGGAACTTTCTGTCCGCAATATCCTGGTGCAAATCGCGGTTGGTGGCGGAAATAATTCGCACGTCGACGTGCAGCGTGCGGACGCCCCCTAGCCGTTCAAATTCGCGATCCTGCAGGACGCGCAGCAGCTTCGGTTGCAGTTCCAGGGGCAATTCGCCGACTTCGTCTAGGAAGAGCGTGCCGCCGTCGGCGAGTTCAATGCGCCCGATCTTCTGGTTCATCGCGCTGGTAAAGGCCCCCCCTCTCGTGGCCAAACAATTCGCTCTCGAGCAGTCCCGAGGGCACTGCGGCGCAATTGAGCTTGATAAAATTCTTCTCGCTCCGCGAACTCAGAGCATGCACCGACCGCGCAACCAACTCCTTCCCAGTCCCCGTTTCACCCAGCAGCAGGACAGTCGAGTCGGTCGGGGCGACTACCCTCGCCTGTTTCAACACCTCACGCAGCGCGGGACTCTGCCCGATGATCTCTTCAAATCCCAGTTCCTTCTGAATCTCATTTTCGAGGTACGATTTCTCGTGTGCGAGCTTGTCTTTCGCATCCTGCAGACGATCGGTCATCTCGCGGAGGCGAGCGATGTCCATGGAAGCACCGGTTATTCCGACGACGCTCCCGCCCTCGCCAAACAGAGGCTCAATCGTGAGATCAAAGGCATAGTTCTTGCCCTCGAACGGAACCACCACTTCTTCACGTACGGTTCTGCTGGTCTTCAGAACTCGCCGTTTGAGTTCCACTAGATGCGCCGCCTTCTTCGATCCAATAAGTTCTTCGTCTGTCTTGCCGACGGCCTCGTTTTGCCAATAAAGTTGGGGATTGTAGATCCAGGTGTAGCGCAGATCGCAGTCCTGGTTGAAAACGGTGATCGGAGAATCCTTGAGGGCTACGCGGAAGCGCTCTTCGTTGCGCCGCATCTCTTCCTCAGCCCGCCTGCGTTCGGTGATATCGCGCAGAATGCCCTGCAGTCTCCCGTCGGGTAGTTGCTTTCCGCAAACTTCTCCAGGAAACAGCGATCCATCCTTGCGTTTAAAAGTCCACTCGTTTCGTACCGTCGCGCCGTCGACGATACGGTCGCGCTCATTTGTCACTTCCGCGACCTCTTCGGCGATCACTACATCATGAATCGAGAGTTGCAGAATCTCCTCGCGGGTGTAGCCCAGCATTTCAGCGCCCGCCGAGTTCACGTCGAGATACTTGCCCTGAGCGTCCGCAATGAAAATTCCGTCTGACGCCTGTTCCACCAGAATGCGGAAATGCGCTTCCCGCTCATGGAGAGCTTTCTCCGCTGTCGTTCGAGCTTCCTCGAGCCGCACCCGCTCCGTAACGTCGCGCTGAATGCCCCATGTGCGCAACAGCATACCGTTCTCGACAATTCCAATCATGCTGTTGAGAAAAACCTTCGGATTGCCATGGATGTCGGTCTCGTGCGACTCGCGCTCAACGACACGAAATCCAGAGCGGATATAATCCCGAGTCAACTCGATGTTTCGCGGATCGTTCGGATCAAGCGTTTCCGTCATGCGTTTGCCGACAAAATCGCCAACGGTAACGCCGTACATTTGAGCAATCGCTTCGTTGCATTCCGCCAGATAGGAGCCGTGGAGAATGCGTTGGATAATCTCGTCTTCCGGAAGACTGAGGGGAATGGGTTCGTCCAGGTCTTGCCGGAAAATACCTTCCGAGCTTTGTGAAACGAATCGACGATAATCCTCCTCGCGGCGCCCCAGCGCCGCTTCCACCTCCTTGCGGGCAGTGATATCCATTACGGTTGCTTGAATCAAACGCGGATTCTGATTATCCGGGAGCAAAACGTCGTTCACAAGAATCCAAAACGGCGTTCCGTCTTGGCGCCGCAAATGCAGTTCGCGGTCCGTGACAGATCCCTTCTGGCGCAGTTCTGCCAGCAGTGATTCCCGCTCCTCCGGGTCGAAGTAGTGTTGCCCGACCATGGTGCCGCGGCATTGGGTCGCGTCGCCATACCCAAACATGTGAGCCCACGCGTCGTTACAGTCAACGACTTCGCCGTCCATGTTGATGATCCCGACTCCCGCGACGGTTTTCTCGAACAGCAGGCGATAACGGCGCTCCGATTTGCTCAGCGCCTCTTCCGCCTGCTTCCGGTTGGTAATGTCGAATACAGTCGATTGAATCAGCGGCTCGCTTCCGCCGTCCTTAAGGAGGGTGCTATTGAGCAGGATCCAGAACGGCACGCCGTCTTTTGCACAAAGTTGCAACTCTCGGTTAAAAAACGCCCCGGTCCTCCTGAGTTCATCCAGTAGTTTTTCTCTCTCGATTGGGTCAGGGTAGTGAAGTTCGACCTGTCCACCACGGCACTCACTTGCGTCGGCATAGCCAAACATGCGCGCCCACGCGTCATTGCAATCGATGAGACGCCCATCCATGCTGATGATCCCGACCCCGGCGACGCTTTTCTCGAACAGCAGACGGTAGCGTTGCTCCGAGTTACGCAGCGCCGACTGAGCCCTCAACCGATCCGTAACGTCGCGCGCCATTCCTCGCACAATCGGTGATGCCACACCTTCCGTGCGCAGGGTATTGTTGTATTCCCAGATCCTGCGCGTTCCATCGCGCGCCACAACGCACAAGGCTCCCTTGTCGGCTCCGTTCACCGCAATTCTCTTCAGATAGGCGTCGAACTGTTCGCGAAACTCGGGAGCGACAATATCTCGCATGGGGATGGTCAAGAGTTCGCTAACGTCATATCCGAGGAGTCGGGCCGGACCTGGATTCAGCGACAGCAGCCTTCCGTCGAGATCGTGCGTGCAGACCAGGTCCTGGCTGTTCTCCACCAGGTCGCGATACCGATCCTCGCTCTCACGAAGCGCGTCTTCCGCCTTTTTTCGATCGCTTGTATCGCGAGAAACGGCGACCACGTAACTCCGATCCAGTTGCACATACTTCAGACTGGTCTCGACAGAAAAGGTCGACCCATCCTTCCGGCGATGGACCGTCTCCTTGATCACGGATCCGGCCTCGCGCAACCGCCCGAGAACGGACGAATGACAGGCGATATCGGCGTTCGGGTCAATGTCGTAAACGGTAAGCGACAACAGTTCCTCGCGTGTGTAACCCAAGTCCTTGCAAGCCTTCTCGTTGACATCGAGCAACCGGAGCGTTTCCGGATCGATGACCTCGACCGCGTCGCTGCACTGGTCTATGAGGGTCCGGAATAGCTTCAGGGCATGTTCCGCCCTCTTTTGGTCCGTCACATCCCGCAACACGCTTGCGACTCGGTCTATTCCTCCTGTGCCATCGATCGGGAAATAAGTAATGAAAAGTTCCCTCTCACCCCGGTTGGGATATGTGTATTTCGTTTCGTACTGAACGGTTCTACCCTGGAAGCACTCATCCAGGTTCTTCTTCATGATCGTGTCAAATGCCCCTGGGGCCAGTATTTGGTCCATCCTGCGGCCAACCAGGTCTTCCCTCTTGATTCCGCGGTAGGTTAAGAAGGCTTGATTCGCGATCACGTAGCGGTAGTCGCGGTTCACCACCGCGATCATTTCTTCCAGCCCATCCACCGCCTTTTCGAATTCCTTTAGCCGTTTTGCGCGGCGCCGGAAGAGATCGCCGAGCCAGCTCATCGTGATTCCCATCGCCACAAATGACACCAGCCCGACGATGTCGCGCGGATTCCGGATAGCGAAGGAATTCAGCGGCTCCAGCAAGAAGTACTCGGCAAACGCGGTCGACAGCAGCGTGGCGAATAACGCTGGGCCAAATCCCTCCAACAGAGCGATTAGCATGATGGTGGGGTAAAACAAGAAGAAGGGATGGCTGATCCCAAGAGCAACATCAAGCCCGTACCGGACCAGCGCCGCTATGATCACGGCGAGGAGCGCAAATCCGTATCGTCTGGGCCAGGTACGCAGCCAGTGCGCGGAAGTTACAACTCTTTCCCTTCGATCGGCAAGGCTCATAGCCAACCTTTCACGGCGTGGGATTTTCCCTAGTTAACGTTGCTTTCGCTAGCTGGAATATTTTTGCGATAAGCAGGGGCCCGCAGTCACGTCTCCCTTCCGCATAGGGAGAAGTATCTGTCAAACAACAACCGATCTATTCAATCTTTGATTCGCTGCCCAGGGGAGACCGCGAACCATCGCACAGGATGGGGGATAGGGTCAGTTCAAGTCTGTGATGCTAGTCACAATCCGACTGAGTATACCCACAATGGGAACCTATGGCTAATCAAAGCGTTAAAGCCATTGATTTCGCCCGGACTGCAACTTAGTAACCTGGCACCGGCCGCAGGGCAAAATACGAAACCGCACTTAAGAAGAGTCGGCGTGAGTCGGTCTAGTCCTTCACAGCCTTGTCAGTAATCTCAAGTCCCTTGTCGATAATGGCGAAGGCTTCGCGCAATTGTTGCTCGTTAATGCACAGAGGTGGGTTCGTGTAGAACGAGTTCCAGCGAACGATGGTGTAGAGTCCTTGCTCGCGAAAAAAGCGTCCGAGCGCACCCATCTCTTCGGATGTGCCATTGAATGGAGCCATGGGCTGCATAGTCTTACGGCTGCGGACGAGTTCGATGATGCCGAAAAGGCCGATGGAGCGAACTGCGCCGACTGACGGATGCTTCGCCTGTAACTGGGCGGTGATGTCTTTCATGATCGCGCCCATCTTTTTCGTATTCTCGATCAGTTTGTCATCTTCATAGACGCGGATGGTCGCGAGGGCGGCGGCGCATCCCATGGGATGTGAGTTGTAAGTCAGGCCGCCATAGAAGACCTTATCCTGAAAGTGCTGCGCGATGTGATGACGCATGCCGACCGCGCCGAGCGGGAGATAGCTCGAAGTAAGTCCCTTAGCCATGCAGATTAAGTCGGGAACAACTTTCCAATGATCGATGGCGAACCATTCTCCAGTACGGCCGAAGCCAGCCATAACTTCGTCGGCAATCATCAGGATGCCGTACTTGTCGCAAAGTTTGCGCAGGCCCTGCATGTAGCCGTCGGGAGGAACCAAGATGCCATTCGTGCCGACAACAGTTTCGAGAATGAAGGCGGCGATGGTGTGCGGGCCTTCGAGCTGGATGGTCTCTTCAATCATGGCGAGAGACGATTCCGCGGATTCCCATCCGCGCTCGATGCCATGATACGGATCGAGAACGTGCACGACGCCTGGAATGCCAGGTTCGGCGGCCCATCTGCGGGGATCGCCGGTAAGGGAGATGCTGCCTGCGGTTGCCCCATGGTACGAACGGTAACGCGCCATGATCTTGTGGCGCCCGGTGAAGAAGCGGGCGATCTTGATGGCGTTCTCGTTCGCCTCCGCGCCACCGTTGGTGAAGAAGAAGGTGTCGATGTCGCCGGGAGTGATTTCGGCGAGCTTCGCGCCCAAACGGGCGCGAGGCTCGGTCGCCATAAACGGATTCGCATAGGCGAGCGTCTGCGCCTGCTCGTGAATCGCCGCAATGACACGCTCGTCGCCGTGCCCGATGTTGACCGACATCAACTGGCTATTGAAGTCGATGAATTGCTTGCCCTCGGGCGTCCAGAAGTAAATGCCCTTCGCCCTGGCGACCGGTATAGGATCGACCTTCGATTGCGCCGACCACTCGAATAGAGTGTGCTTCTTGGTGAGGTCAACGATTTCCTGGCCGGAGAGAGTGGGCGTGGCGAGAGTGGTAGTCATGGAGTCCTCAATTTCGCGCGCGATTCATCGCAGATGATTTGGTAATTGAGAAATTTGGTAATTGAGTAATCGAAAGGCAGACCGTTCCACCTCAGCAGCGATTTTCAATTACAAAATTACCAAATTCCCCAATTACTCAATTGCTCTTAAAACTTTCGGCTGTGTTCTTTGGCCCAGCGTTCGACGACAACTTTCTTGTCGGTGTAGAACTCGACCGAGTCGCGGCCCTGGCCGTGGAGA
>Ga0209168_10002246_pt1 | contig 14172 bp, 12 predicted proteins | sample Coa_R1_FD_187156 | JGI IMG/M metagenome (GOLD analysis project Ga0209168, IMG submission 187156) | Surface soil microbial communities from Centralia Pennsylvania, which are recovering from an underground coalmine fire - Coalmine... | ecosystem: Environmental > Terrestrial > Soil > Unclassified ... | reverse complement strand
TGGTCGACCCTCGCCCGATGCGGTTTGTGGTGAAGACGCGGTTGCTGTGGGATTCCACGTGCAAACCGGTGAGTTCTTCAATCAGGCTTGGCTCGATTGCGTCCACATCCGTCGTGATGGTTCACTCGGCGATGAAACCAGAATGACCGAGCGCACGGGCAGCCCGGGTGGGCGTCCCGTTCACGATGCGTTTTGTCCAAATGGATTTGTGCTGCGGGGGCTGCGCGGCCGTACCGGCGCGTCCATCGACGAGGCAGTTGGTGCATGCAGTCCCTTTCACGGAGTGATCGAGCGCCGAGATGATCCTCGAACCGAGATGACCGAATCTGTGATGCGACCTGAAGCTGGAGGCCATCCCGCGGAAGCGTTTTGTCCGCGTGGTGCAGTGGTAACAGGCTTCCGTTCCATGAGCGGCGAGTACATGGACCATCTCTGGCTGCTCTGTTCGGAATTGCGTCGCGAGCACTAAGCGCATTGCGCAGACGATTTCACTTCGGCAGCAGCCTGCGCCGATGCGACCTGGCGACGTTCTGTTGCGCGTTCGCCCCTACGGATCAGCACAATCGCGCCAAGAATCGCAACTGACGCCAGCGCTACCCGTGTCGTTAACGGCTCGGATGCAAGCAGCCATCCCAGCAGCACTGCCACAACCGGATTCGCATAGGTGTGAGTCGCTACCAGGGCTGGCGGACAACGTTGCAGCAGCCATGTGTAGGCGGTGAAAGCCACGATCGATCCGAACACGATCAGGTAGGCCAGACCGAAAATTGACTTTAGAGAGACCTCGGACCAATGCAGCTCATGAAACTCGCCGGTCAGACCAGCAGCAATCAGCAGCATTGCAGCGCCGCAAACCAGCGGGACAGCCGTTCGCGCCAGCGCATCGCTAGGCAGCTTCAGCTTAGGCGAGATCACTACGCCTGCTGCCCACGACAATGATCCGAGTAATACCGCCAGCATCCCAATCAGGCTCGTGTCTTTGGAAGAGACTTCCACGCGCGTCAGGATAGCGACCCCGACCACACCGCAAGCCAAGCCCAAAGCGCTCAAGCGGCTGATCTTCTGCTGCCTGCTCAGCCATGCGAGTACCAGGATGAACATTGGCTCGGTCGCGATCAGCAGCGCTGCCAGCCCGGATGCGACGTGCTGTTCCGCCCAATGCAGCGAACCATGCCCCACCAGAAAGAAGAGCGCGCCCAACACAATTCCGGCGATCCAATGCTCGCGTCGTGGACGATATCCGCGCGCGCATGCCCACGCCAAAAGGATTCCACCCGCGATCGTGTGACGAATGCCAGCCGTGACCAGTGGAGGAATGGTCTCAACCGCATATCGGATCGCCAGGTAGGTCGATCCCCACACCAGATAGATCGCCGCGAAGGCAAGCGCCAGTTTAATCGAATCGCTTCGCCGCTGAGCAGACGGATTTGGTTTGGGCACGATCACAGGACGACCTCCTATGTTTATCATCTTTGCTTCCGCGACATTGGTTCTTGCACGCTGGCGGTTGCGAATCAGGGCCATCGTCTGGGTGGGTTGATCGCGAAACATTTACTAACCTCCAAATCTATTGTCATAGGTTAGGCTAATGGTACGGTTATTAGGTCTAACTTGTCAATACAGTTTTAATGGTTAGATAATAGAGGTAGCGCTGGAGGTTGAAATCTACACGGACAATATCAAGAGGCGGCGGCCTCCTCGGTTTGATTTAGTTGCGGGCGCCGTATCCCTCGACTTCATTAACACGCTTGACGATCGCTTCAGCAACGAACCGAAAGAGTTGCTGAAGAACTACATTGATCTCGCGCGTTTTGGTGAGGACACTGGAATCCTCAGCGACTTACAGGTGGATCGTCTGATGGCGTGGAGCATGCAGCGCCCAGACGAGGCCAAGCACGCGCTGGCGTCTGCCATTCAATTGCGCGAGGCGACCAGCGAAATTTTCTACGCGCTGGCCAGGAAGAAGCCTGTACCTGTGGCAGCGTTGAGCCTCCTGAATCAGCACGTGCAGGAAGCGGCACAGCACTTGAATCTGGTTCCGGGGAAGGAGCGTTTTGATTGGAAGTTCGAAACCCCGCATCATGATCTCCTCACGCCCTTGTGGCCGATCGCGCGTGATGCCGCGGAGTTGCTGGCGTCAGATCGTCTTGAGTTTGTGCGTGCGTGCGCCTCTAAGACGTGCGAGTGGCTCTTTCTCGACGAGAGTAAGAACCATCGCCGACGCTGGTGCGATATGACGAAATGCGGCAACCGCGCAAAGGTGAAGCGCTTCTATACGCGGCAGAAAAGGCTCGGCTGACAAAACTGACGACATACTCCAGCGCCCACACGGCGTTGCTTGTGCGACAATCTTCGCATTCCAGTTCACATTCAGTTTTACCTGGGGGACCTGTGCGCTTATCCAAAACCGCTTTTGTAATTGTTTCACTCGTGTGTTCCGTGCGAGCACAGAACGTGGTGCATTACACAACCACCAACGCGAACGTGAAATATCTCTTTGCCACTGCTGAGCCTGTGGCGCATTTGAAGCCGGGAGACATTCTCGATACGAACACGCTCGATTGCTTCGGCAACGGTCTGAAGAAGCCGGGCGACACGCTCGACATGGCCAAAGGAGACAATCCGCTGGCTGGGCCATTCTATGTTGAGGGCGCCGAGCCCGGTGACACGCTGGCGGTGAAGATCCTCGACCTGCAGGTGGATGGCGATACGGGAGTGGGCGCGTTCTCGCCGGGATTCGGGTCGATCAATTCCTCGAAGTACACGCCGATGCTGGAGAAGACGCCGTGGCAGGAGAAGGTCTGGTTCTATCACATCGATCACGCGGCGAACACCGCGACGTTCAAGGCTCTGGATTCGGATTTCTCGGTGGCGATTCCGATGCACCCGTTCTTTGGTTGTATCGGTGTCGCTCCGGCGAGCGGGGAAGCGCGGAGCTCGATCGTTCCGGCGGAGTTTGGTGGGAACATGGATTCTCCTGAAGCGAGTGTGGGGAACACGGTGTACTTCCCCGTGAATGTGAAGGGCGGTTTGCTGTATTTGGGCGATGGGCACGCAGCGATGGGTGACGGTGAGGCTGCCGGGTCCGCGATCGAAGTGCCGCTGAAGGCGCGTGTGCAGGTCAGCGTAATCAAAGGACGAACAATCACATGGCCACAGTTCGAAAATGACGACGCGATCATGACAGTGGGGGCGTACCGTCCGGCGGAGGACGCGGCGCGGATTGCCTTGACGGAACTGGCGTACTGGATTCATCGCGATTACGGATTGTCAGAGATGGATGCGTACGAATTGTTGTCCAAGGTGGCGAAGCTGCGCTTCAACGAGATGGTGGATCCGAACTATGTGGTCGTGGCCTCAATTGAGAAGAAATATCTACCGAAGAAGAAGTGACTCCCGCCATTCATGTTAAGGGCCGGCGGGATTACGTTCGCGGAACTCATCGAGAGATACGTTGTTCATCTGCAACTCGACGCCCCGATGTCCCGCCACTTCAGGGTTGCTGAGCGTTAGTGGGGTTCCGGGGCAGATTCCCGGGCTTACCGGACGACGGGCAGACCAATCCCAGTCCGAAAAAACAATGTCGAATGGACGGACCGGACTGATGCCCATCTCTGCAGGCCCAGGCTGACCTTGGACGAATTCATGCAGAAAAACTCCGCGTGGCGCCGGCGTCTGGCTGCTCGCGGGAAGACACGTGCTATTGGCCTTGTCGGAGGATACGAGCAAAAAGGCCGGCTTGCGCAGCGGAGCCAGACAGTGGATGCCTCTTGAGTACTGATTTTCAGTCTTGCACAAGCCAGTGTCGGGCAATCTGAATTCGCCGTTAGGCACGATGAACTCCTGTCGCCTCTTATCCTCGTACAGCGTAAAGGCCAGAAAGAAGTCGGCGGTCACCGGTCCAGAGCGGAGTTGATCGAAAACGTTCTGCTTGACCTGAAAACCTAGGTGCGCCGTCTTCTGATCAGGAAATAACCAGTCCGAGTTTGCTTTCCACTCTGAATCCCAACGGAATCCGTTGGACGTCGTCAGGGTCACGATCGTCCCGTCCAGCCTCAGGAACGAATCCTTCGAAATTCCACTAACGCTCACCGGGAGGTCGATCAAAACCTCGTTGTTATAGATCGGGATAAGTTGGCCTTCGTGTTTGTCGTTTCGCATGAGGCCGAGTTCGACCGGCTCGTTCCCAGCTGAAAGGGGATATTGGCGCACAATCGACGAGCGGTCCGGAGTAGCACGTGAACTGGCCACCGAGATCAAAGTAAGCAGAGCGCAGAGTCCCACAATCAGCCAGCGCGAGAGGGCAGTTCTTCGGCGAGAGTATTGCACGAGGATTACGGTTACCGCGACACCGGTGACAAAAAGTCCCCACCACCAGTTGACGCTGGCGGAGAACTCCGACTTCTGGATGATTGACGAGAGAGCAGAAGCACCGATCACATCGAGCACAATCAACAGCAAGGCGAAAAGCAGCTGGGCGATGCTGTTGCTGACGGTGGCTAACGCGGTCAGCCACACAAATAGGAGAAAAATCCACATCAATTGGAGCCATAGCAACCCAACGATGTAGTGAACTGGGTGAAAGCTGGCATAGGCTAGAAGGAAGGCGTCTACCAGAAAAAAAGGAAGATTGACGAAGGCCAGAACAAAAAGCGCCTTGGCGGCGAGCAGCTGTTTCCAGTCGTAAGGCCTCGTAACCCAGAATTGTCGGTCACCGACGAGGGATTCCCCTTGCACGATGCGAACGATCAGGAAAATCCAGGAGACCGGAAGGAGGAAATCGACGAGGCCAGGCAGCATTTCTCCACTAAGGAGAACCGAAATTCCTGTCGCCACCGCCCCGTAGGGTCGACTCCAACTGCGAATATCAAGCCACGCAAAGGCCACAAGCAAGGCAATCGATGCGGCAATTTCGCGCCAGAGGTGGCGGATGTCTTTGCGAAAGATGTGCAGGACCTGGTTCACCTTCATGATCTTGTCCTTAACCTTTCTCTATGCAGAGTTGCGGCCAGACTTAGCCATTGCCAGAAAAATGGAACGCAACGACATCGGAGAAAACGCGATGTTCCGTGGTTCGGGAAAGACTCTACGGACCTCAGCGGTTGTGCGGTCGGGATCGAATCGTGACTCAGTGAAGCGAACGACCGCCGCCGCCGCGCTTAACTGCATCCAGTTCTCCGGCGATGGCTGAGGGAGAGCTGGCGGCACATCGAATGTCAGTTCGACTTCGCGGAAGCGCTCGACCAGGCTGCTCAGTTCTTCGGAGAAGCGAAGCTTGCCTGCTTCGAGATAGGCGACATGGCTGGCGAAGGTTTCGATTTCCGCCAGGTCGTGGGAGGACACAAAAATGGTGGACTCTTCGGCGCGGTCGAGCAATCCGTGGATAAGTTCATCGCGCACCAGCGGGTCGAGACCGGTGAAGGGTTCGTCAAGCACGATCAGCCTGGGATGGTAGGCGAGAGAACTGGCCAATGCCGCTTTCATACGCATGCCGCGTGACAGGTGTCGAAGCTTGCGGTCGAGTGGGAGTTCGAACTGCTTGATCAATGCGGCTTCGAGGGCATGGTCCCAGGCTGGATAGAAGGGGCGCAGGTAGGACAGAAGCGCGCCGACGGTCATCCACTCGGGCATTTCCTGGTTTTCAGAAACGTAGCCGATGGATTCGAGATGGCGTCCTCGAATATGAGAGGAATCGATACCGAGGACTTGGGCACGGCCGCTGCTGGAGCGAAAAATGTTCATCAGGATTTTGATTGCCGTGGTCTTGCCCGCGCCGTTCGGTCCGACAAGTGCATAGACGGCGGCTTGAGGAACGTCTAGCGTCAGGCCCTGGAGAGCCTCAACGCGTCGGAACTTCTTCGCGAGGTGGTCAGTCTGGATGGCGCTAGTCATTTCTTGCTGCGTCCTCCTTGGCCGGTGTCGGAGTGCGTGCTCAGCCGCTTCCAATGGGTTGAGACAGAGGTTAGGACTTCTTCGAGTTCAATCCCCAGGTGTTTGGCCTCGACGACGAGCTGTTCGATCTCAGGGCCGAGTAACTGGGTGCGCTCGGATTTTCGCGATTCAGGAACAGCAGCTACAAACGTGCCGATGCCCGGCTGGGTGGCGAGCAGACCCGCGGCACAAAGTGCGTTGACGACCTTGTGCGCAGTGTTTGGATTGATTTTGAGCTCCCGGCTCAGGGCACGCACGGAGGGGAAGGGATCGCCGGTGCGCATCTGGCCGGAGATGATCGCCTTCTTCGCAGCGTAGACGATTTGCTCGTAGATGGAGACCCCGGGGCGGAATTCTACGCGGAACGGGATCATGTCGCCTGTACTGTTACACGTAGTACAGTACATGTCAAGAGCCTGAGTGCAGTGGGACTAAAGCAAAATCCCGCTGCGCCTACAGGGATGATGGGGCCAACCGGCCAATTCGGACGGGGCATCTGAATCGACGCTCGTCCGATTTCCAATTCCCCGGAGCTTTGAAAGGTTGTATGTCTCGCAGTATCTCGTTGTGTTCGCTCGCGATTGCGGCGATCTGCGCCAGCACAGTTCTGGCATCCGCTCAGGTCACGTCTTCACCAACTGATACAGGCAAGCCCGGCTCATCTCCCGTAGCGTACGTTTACGTTTCCACATCTCAAAGCGGTACCGGCCAGATCGATGGTTTCGCGGCTTTTTCCAATGGATCTCTTTACAACATGCCTGGCTCACCGTTTCCCTATGCGGTCAGTTACATGGCGGCAAACTCGGGTTGGCTGTTTGATATCAACGCGTCGGATAACAACCTGATTGAATCGAACATCATTGCTTCTGACGGTGCAATTGCGCAGGCTTACACATATCAGGTGCAGCAGACGGGAGGTGGGCTCGTAAACCTGTTTCTCGATCACACTGGCTCATCGCTGTACTCCGATTACTACACCACCAACAATGACTACCTTGCATTCGCCATCGATCAGGGGAATGGAGAATTTGAATATCTGAATGACTTGCCGGGCGGCCCGGGATTTGGATATGTGCTCAGCTTCATCGGCAATAATCGATATGCTTACTCTTCGAATTGCTATCACTTCTCACCTGCAATTTATGGAGTGGTGCGCAATAGCTCCGGGAACATATCTTCACTTAAAATCAACCCACCGCTTCCGGCAATACCCACGGGGTACGGCTATTGTCCTTACCTGGCGGCTGCCGATCCCACGAACCATCTTGCGATCGCTGTCCAAGCTTTAAATAGCAACGAGCAAGTCGCAGGTCCCTATCAGTTCGCAAGTTACACTGCGGATGCTTCCGGCAATCTGACCACCAACAGCACATACAAGAACATGCCGGCCACTCTGGTCGGTTTGGTCAACGATTACTGGATGTCGCCCGACGGCAAGTATCTTGCGGTAGGAGGGAGCAAGGGACTGCAATTGTTCCATTTCAACGGAGCGAATCCGCTCACCAAATTCACAGGCCTTATCACGTCGGATTCGATCGATCAAATGTTCTGGGACAATGCCAACCATTTGTACGCGATCAGCCGCAAGGCGGGGAAGTTATTCGTGTACACTGTGACCTCAACTGGAGTGACGCGAGCTCCGGGTTCACCGCATGCAATCGCAGGTGCGCAGAACATCGTTGTTCTGCCGAAGTAAACGAACGGAACGGCATGTTACGTAAGACAGCGAATGTCCCATCCTGAACGTTACAAAGATGTTCGGGATGCTTCGCCCCGTGTGCGCCACAGGTTCTGTACGCAAGATGCGGGATTCTGCCCGGGGAGGGACGTAAGTCTCTCCCCGCCCGCTGCATTGCAAAAATGAAAATTCCCGGCCTGTCAATACGCCACGGAAAACTGTAGATTCCGTTTTTCGCTTCCTCACTTTCGCCCCTCCGACTTTTTCGATAAGGGGATCAGCATTGGCAAGGCTGTGGCAACGACGCCTCAGAACGGCTGCATCTGGAAAACCGGTCAGTCGGCTGATAGCATTCCGTGCCATGTTCAAACTACTAGTTGTGCTGCTGACTTTCATGGTGGCGGTCTCGTTTGCCGAACTTCCAACCAAGAAATACTTGAACTTGTCCACGATTAAAACGCTGGTGGCGGCGGCCGAAGCGGAAGCCAAGAGGCTCAACGTTGAGGTGACCATTTGTATCGTGGACGAAAGCGGTAATCTCCTTTTTTTGCAAAAGGCAGATGGCGCGTCGCTCAACACGATTCAGTTTGCGCAGAAGAAGGCGCGACACTCAGCGCTGTACCGAAAGCCGTCGAAAGATGGCGCGGATGCCTTGGAGAATGGCAATCTGGAAGTACTCGCCTTTCCCGATTTCTTCCCGAACCAGGGCGGCCTGCCGATTCAGGTCGATGGCCAAACCATTGGTGGGATTGCTGCCAGCGGGGCAAAATCGGAGATCGACGAGGCGATCGCTCAGGCGGCGCTGGACGCTGTGTTTAAGAAGTAACGGTGACGGAATCCCCGTAGGAATCCATGAGACGTTTGAAAATCAAAAGCCCCACCCTGCCGCAAGAACCGCGAGAAGGGTGGGGCATTCTTTCTGTTATTTTCCGACTAACCTTTTACGATCTTCTTTGATCCTCCATCCCACACGGCTACGCACTTGTTGAAGTAGGAGAAGTTCGCCAGGTGGCAGCCGATGGCAGCGTTGTTGCCGAAGACCTCGTTCTCGACAACCGGTTTCCGCGTGCGCACTGCATTGTAGAAGTTGGCCTGGTGGTCGACGGTGTCGCTATATCCGGGAGGATTGGCATACGACTCGCCTTCGGCGTCGACCTTCCATTTAAGCGCCTCCGGTTCTGGATGGTCTTCGTGCCACTTCTGCAGGTACTGATCGCGGAGAGCTTTCGGCCATCCGAAAATTGAATAGCCTTCAGGCTCAGGACGCGTGTCCTCGGGTTTGTAGGTCAGGCTGGCATCTTTGATGATCATCGTGCCCTTGGTGCCGTAGAAGCCGATGAATTCGCCCCCATTGTTGTTCAGGTTGCAGCGCAAGGTGACACGGCAGCCGGGATAGTCGTAGAGAGTCTCGATGAGGTCGGGGAACTCGCGGCCATCTTTGAAGTGGAAGAGACCGCCACTCGATTGTGCCCGCTGTGCCGGCTCGTTGATGCTGGTGATGAATTGAATGCCGGAGAGCAAGTGAACGAAAAGATCGCCACCGAGTCCCTCGCCGTAGTCGGTGAAACAGCGCCAGCGGAAGAAGCGGACGGGATCGAAGGCGTGCTTGGGAGCCTTGCCCAGGAAAGCATTCCAGTCGATCGTCTTGTCGCTAGCATCGGGCGGAATGGGGTAGACCCAGGCGCCGCTGGGCGAGTTGCGGTCCCAGTAGGCGTTGATGGAGAAGACTTCGCCGAGTTTGCCGGAGTCGTAGATTTCTTTCGCCTTGGCGTAGAGCACGGAACTGACGCGCTGGCTGCCGATGGCGACCATGCGATTGTGCTTGTGCGCGGCTTCCATCATGGCAAATCCGTCTTCGACGGTATGCGACATGGGTTTCTCGCAATAAATGTCTTTGCCGGCGGCGCAGGCATCTTCGAAGATCTGCCGGTGATTGTGATCCATGGTGGCGATCAGTACGGAATCGACATCCTTGCGATCGAGAATGGAACGATAGTCGCGAGTGGCAGGGACGCTGGGATTCTTGACGGATTCCTGGGCGGCGGTGTGACGACTATCGTACAGATCGCATACGGCGACGCACTGAATGCCCGGGACGTTAAGTGAAGCTTCGAGATGTTCGCATCCGCGAATGCCGGTGCCGATGGAGGCGAAGCGGATCGTGTCGCTGGGCGCAACCGGGCGCGGCGATGCGTACAGCGTGCGAGGCTGCAAGACGGACTTGGCGACGGAGGTCGCGACGAGAGCGCCGGAACCGATTTGCATGAACTGGCGGCGAGACACGGGATTCTTGGACATTAGTTTTTCGCCCTCACGAGTGCTGAAGTAATGTTCCGGACAGGCGCATATGCCCCGTCGCGGAAATGATTTACGGTCAGAAATTATTGCACAGGTGGAGATGCTTTAGTAAAACGATTTTCTTCCCGGAATTGACCGTGACCATTTCGCGAGCGATTCAGCGAAAGAGACGACCACACATGGAGTCTTCGGATCCTATCCGAACGGGTCGGGGTATAGCAGACCATCCACAGGTTATTCCGCTACTGCGACGCCGGCGAAGGGAATGTCTTGTTTCTTGGCTTCGTCGACCATCGCGAAATATTCCTCACGAGGAAGGAACGTGTAGACCTTCACGAAATCTGCGCCAGCCTGTTTGGCTTGAGCGACGGCCTGACGAGCCTGGCTTTCGGTACTTACGCTAACGGACCCTGGCCAAAAAGGTTTTGGGCCATCGACCAGAGCGCTGGCGATTACGAGATGGGGCGCAAGCAGTTGTCCCGTTTCGCTTTGCCGGCGCCACTCGTGCTGCACGGAGTCACCCCACATAATCCGCATGCCGGTAACGCCATTTGCAATAAACAAAGGCAGGTACGCGGTGTTGCCCCAGTGGACGTGCATGTCCCACAGCCCCGGGATGAGGAACTTGCCGGTTGCGTCGATGACTTGGGAGTCGGTTGGAGCACGGAGTTGTGTGCTCGATCCGATTTCGGCAATGCGTCCCGCCGAGAGAATGACCGTCATATCAGGTTTTGCAGGGGCTCCGGTCGCGTCGATGATAGTGACGTGGGTGAAGGCGATTTTAGGACCGAAGGACTGGGTTCGTGCAATCGCGAAAAAAGATAGAAAGCAGAGAAACAATGTGCGCAGCTTCATACGCGATCTCAGGATCTGGGCCGGTTGCAGGGGCCGAAACGAGGGAAATTCCGAATATCTTGTTAAATTGCGGGGCGAGTATAGCACGCTGCATGAATCAGAGCCGGTAGCATGACTCAGGGAACTGCGTTCGCGAAGACTATAATCAGGAGGGTCGTAAGATCGAGATGGGCAATGGACTTAGAAGCAGAGAATCCTGACGTGCGGCGTGACGCTCACGCGATGAGTGAACTGTCCAATCGCGCAGCCGACCGGGCGCTGCAGATGTTGGACCAAGGCGAGTCGAAGGAGAAGATTCTCGCAATGCTAGCGAACGCTGCCGAACATGTTTCAGGTAGGGGCGCGGTCTGCTCGATCCTCGTGTTGGATGGTGATGGTCTGTTGCGCAATGGGGCTTCGCCCAATCTGCCCGCCGACTACCTGGCATCGATTGATCGACTCAAACCGAATCCCCGCGTCGGTACGTGTTCTGCTGCTGCGGCGACCGGCTCGGTGGTCGTCACATGCGACTTCCGTTCGGATGACAAGTGGGCGGAGCTGCGCCATTTGCCGCTCGCTCTTGGTTTTGTCGGGGCGTGGAGCATGCCAATCAAAACTATCCACGGAAAAGTTCTGGGAACTCTGGGCACGTATTTACGGGAGCGGCGTTCTCCACAGCCTGAAGAGCTCAAGAGTGTAGAGGTGTTGGCAGCCGCAGCCGGATTGGTCCTGGTGAGACTCGACCTCGTGCATACCGATCGAGAAATCGCTTAGCGGTAACGAAGGCGCGCCGTCAGAGCGGTTACTGTCCGACTGAAGCTAAAGGTGGCACTTCAGCGGCAGAGTCTTCGTGCTTCCTTTCCGATGATGCTCCCAGGAATATGGCGGACACCACGTACAGCAGGGCCGCCATGATCGTTAGGGATTTCAATCCGAACCATAAAGAAGCGGATTCGAGCAAGCCTCCCAGCAGCGAGCCGAACAGGTTGGAGCCCAGTGCGCTCCCGCGAAAGCCTACTCTCGAGAAACTCGAGACGAAGATGATGCCTGCAAAAAACACAGGTGTGCACAACGCCAGAGTGGCTGTGATTGCGCGCAGAGTCCATGACTCGTAAAAGAGCTTTTCGAGTGGAATGGTGAACATGACTGCGAGCGAAATGAATAACCCTGTGTAGGCAACGGCTAGAGGAATTCGCGGAAAAGCACTGAAGACAACATTGGACCCGACAATCAGACACAACAACCCGGATACGACAATCGCATTCACAACCCACGTAGTGCCGAACAGAAGCGCCATTTTGCTGACAATCTGAGCTTCCAGGAGCATGAAGCCGGCTCCGAGAAACAGGAAGTGCCAATCGATAGGATCCCCTTCTCCGCTGGTTTGTCGGAGGAACCAGCCAAACACGATCAGGACAGCAATCGAGACCGCAATTACGATGATGGGAAGGCCGGGTTCGTGCTGATAAAAATACGGCCAGTCGTCCGTGGTCAACGTGGCGTGTTGCATGGCCATGTTGCCGTGCGAGGCGAGATAGGTGGCGAGCGAAGGATCAGAAATTGCTTTTGCGAGCCGCTCAGCAGATCCGCCCACGAAGAAGCGCCCCGCGCTGTCGTATCCGCCTCCCAAATCGGTCTGGAACTGAATTGGTACTTGCCCAAAGGTCCCTTGCAACAACTCGTAAAGACGACCGGCAATCCATGGGTTCTCAACCCGAAATTTCACCACAAAGAGTCCATCCGGCTTGAGCAATTGCCTTGCCCGCTCCAGCGCTTCGCTAGTGTAGACATAGTTATCAATGCGAATGTTCGTGAAATGCGAGGCAGTCGTGTGCGAATCGAGTAGGGAAAACACAATCAGGTCGAATTTGTCATCGCTGCTCTCGATGTGATTGCGCGCATCATTTAGGACCACATGCACCCTCGGAGAATCGTAAGGATGCTCGAAATGCAGTTCCTTTCCAAGCTTCAGAATCAAAGGATCAATCTCGACCGCTTCGACGTGTCCCGCTCCATTGCGGAGCGCTGCCGCGACGTCATTGCCCATTCCCGAGCCCAGCACCAGCACTGACGGCGGAGAGGGATAGAAGCGGTAAGGCATGTTATAGGCATTCTCATCGAGAGGATGCCGTCGGAATTCATCTGCGTGGGACTGAACGAATTGAGAGGACAGATTCACAATCGTTTGGTACCGGGAGTTGTTGGTGGTGAGGAGATACGACGCGACCTGTCCATTGTCATAAATCGGAACGACAGTGAGTTTTTGATACGGCGACCAATAGGTTTTGGCGTCTCTGGAGTCGGGCAACGCCAGCAGAGAGATACAGAGCAGGAAGGTGATTGCGAGGACCTGTCTTGCCCTTGCATGACGCCAGAAGAACGCCAGAGAAAGAATTCCGGCAACCAATAACCAAATCACGGGTGGCTGATCTAGGAAGCATACCAACGTGAAGGCGGCTATACCGGCAAGGCTGGCGAGAATATTGACGCTGTAGGCGGCAACTCCCTGGGGAGCATTCTCCAGATACCACCCGACGAGCTGACCAAATGGAACGAACGTCGTGGCAATCAAGGCGAAGAGTGGAACGACAAAGATCATCGCGAGAAGTAGGCCGGTCCAACTCGCGGGTACCGCCGGAACGCCCCAGGTATGTACCTCCGCGCTGGCTCCGAGCAGTTGCGGCAAGTCCGCGATGCTGCGTCGCAGAGGGGAAATCGGAGCCTTCAGAATAACGGTGAGCAGAAGAAGCGGCGTGATGATCGCCGTCAACTGCACGCGGCGGCGGCATAGATAACATCCGAGTCCAAAACCGAGGAAACACGCCACTAGTACGAAATTCTTGAAGTAGGCAAAGATCATGATTTCCGACGAGACCCATCGGATCATCAGCATCTCGATGAAAAGACTAAGCAGGCTGATCCACGCCAGTCGCGCATAGCCGAAGCCCCCAAGGTCTTCGATCGGTATTTCCAATCGACTCGCTGCTCCGGCATTAGCTCGGAGACGGCTGGATATGCGATATATCACTGAGACAGAGAGAATTACGGTCAGGAGTAAGAACGCCAGTGAGCTAGGCGATTGCGACACTACTTCCATGCTTTGAGACCCTTACAACATACGGATTGCATAACGATATCAGCAATCGGCGCTAGCGGCCACGCCCAGGGTTGATGCCATCAGCAAAGCGTGAGCAACGATGCGACGTCTGCGGGAGAACTGAAGGAGAGGAAAAATCTCGGGAAACAATTGAAAGGGCCGTGACATTGGTTATGCCCTAGCCGCCAACTCCTGCGAGGGAGTTAACAACGTGGAAGCATGTACCGTCACAGCCCCTTGATGCGATCACTGCTTTCGCAGTTCCGAACCCCGACTGAACCTCGCAGATCCGTCGGTTTTTTCGGGTCCGGTCACCTTGCGGGTCGCCCCGCCC
>Ga0209168_10002243_pt1 | contig 14193 bp, 7 predicted proteins | sample Coa_R1_FD_187156 | JGI IMG/M metagenome (GOLD analysis project Ga0209168, IMG submission 187156) | Surface soil microbial communities from Centralia Pennsylvania, which are recovering from an underground coalmine fire - Coalmine... | ecosystem: Environmental > Terrestrial > Soil > Unclassified ... | reverse complement strand
GAGCTCTAGCGTCTTCGTCCAGCTTGCTCCAACTCTCACCCATCTTCAACGAAAAAACCAGCGGACCTCTCTCGACTGCGATCGAATTGTTTTCCCATTTGGAAATACGCGGCCGCATAGGAAACTCTGCATCCACTTCGTCACCGGATTTCCACTCGCGATCGATAACGAGATAGGTTCCGCTCTGCACCCCGGATAACTGATCACCATTGACTAGTACTGTTGCTCCTTTAGCCCAGCCAGGAATTCTCAACTTCAGCGGAAACTTAACTGGATTCTCCGGCTCAACGCTCAAGCGTACAGTTTCGCGGAACGGATACTCGGTATCTTCTAGGATGTGCACCTTCGCGCCTTGCTCTACAGTGGTTTCGACTTCGTTTGGCGCATACACAACAGCCGCTAGACCGTTATCCGACGTGGCCATCCACAAGCTGGCGGTCAGCTTGGGCCAGCCCTGATGCATATTCGCCGTACAGCAACCAAATTCCGGCGTGAGCCCATACAAATTCGCGTCCGGACCATTGGTCGACCAGTCGCGCGGTCGGCGAGTGCAGGCGATTTGATTCGGTTGCTGGTCGTACTGGTGCGCCCACATGTCATCCCGGAAGGTGCCGGGCAGCGCGTTGAATGCAACTTTTTCCAACCTGTCGCCGAAAAGCGGATCGCCCAAATCGGCAGCAATCAACTCGTACGAAAACATCGATTCGACCACCGCGCACAACTCGATTCCTTGCGATGGATCGGTTCCGGCAACGTGTTCGTCGGCGCTAAACATGCCGTTCGGAATTCCGTGGTACATATCAAGCATTTTGATTTGCTGATATATCGCTCTGCGATCTTCCTCCCGGCCTGACACTATCGACCATTCAGGCGACATCTTCAATGCCATGGCGTTGTTGACACCGTGAGTTTGCATCGCCGGGTCAGGCAGCCCATGGCCCAGCGGATCCAGGATAGATCGGTCGGTCTTTCGTACATATTCGAAATGATCGAATTGCTGCTTCCAGTTATATCCCTGGTCGTGCAGCAGTTTCGCGAGATCGAGAAGTGAGCTATCGCCTGTTCGGTTGTAAAGCCAGATTATGCTTACGAGCTCATCGTGCCAGCGATATTTTGCCCAATCTTGTAATGGACGTTTCGGAAGCTCACGAGCTTGGAAAGCAAAGTAGCGCCGCATCAGTGGAATTACGCGCGGATCGCCGGTGGCCTCTTGGTACTGGGTTAGGACTTTTAGCATAATAATTCGCGGCCACCAGTCCTGGTTCGCGAGCGGACCGATCGAACCATCTTCTCCCTGATGAGTTAGTGTCCAATCGACCCACTTTTGTACCTTCGCCTTTAGCTTTGCATCGTCCAATAGATAGGCAAGCGGGACCAATCCATCCAAAAAATACGGCCCGCGCTCCCACGCCTCGCCGGTTCCTCCGAGCCACGCACTGTTCGGGCCGACATCGGACCAAATCTCGTCAAGGTGGCCGCTCAAGCCATTCGCCTGAATTTGCAGTTGGCGATCAAGCCAGCCTTTGGGACGAATCGAGGTCAGCGGCAGTACGTACATCGAGTCGGCCTGTAGGGGTGCCCGGTTCTGATATAGAGCTTGCCGGATTGGGTTCTGTGGAACGGTGCTTAGTTCGGAGCTGGCAGCTCCTGCGCCTAGGTAGAGGCTGCCGGATAAGAGCAGAAAAAGAAAAAAAAGGCGAACTGGCATATGAAATTTCATGACCTGCTGATGCTCCTGTTTACGCCGCTCCGGTCAAACGCATGAAATATGGTTGATGATTTGCGGCTGTGAAATGCCAATTGTCGCCGTTTCCCTCAAGGGTGACGGTCGCGCCCGTGGCGTCTTTTACTCCGATACTACGCAGCGGTCCCGACCACCTACCTTCAACTCGGATACGGCGCGAGTCGAGCGCGTGTAGTGTCAAATCTAAAAAATTTCCCCGCCAGTGGAGGTTTCGTATTCGGTAGCTGCGGCCACCGACCATGAAAGACTGGGGAAGGTTCGGAGAGAGCGGCAGTTCATCTTCTCGCTCGGGATCGCGAAAGCCGACAACATTGCGGATGATATGCGCCGGGAGAACAGCCCCCCAACCGTAGCCTTCTCCGCCGTAGGCGCCCTGTGCTCCCCAAACTTCGCAACTAACGCCCGGCCATCCTAGCTGCGGTACGTTGTCCGACTCTTCGTTCTCGGAGGACTTGTACGAGCGCCGGTCTGTGCTCGTGTAGACACGTTCGGCAATTGCGTGAACCACCTCCGACGCGAGCTCGAGGTCTCCAGCCGACCAAACAGATTCAATGTATGGGAGAACGAGCGATGACCAGTGAAGCCCGTCGCGCCAGTCTTCAGTCCCTGCCGCGGAGGGTACGCCAGCCACGGAATCGGAAAAGAACTTGTGGAGCGTGGGCCGCATCCTTTCTATTTGTTCTTTGCTGGCAACCCCGCAAAAAACTGGCCCCACTTGGCCGATATCAGGCGTGATGAAGGTAACCAGTTGCCCATTGCGTGTATCGAAATCGTAGAACCAGTGGTCTTTCCATAGTCTCTGTGTCTTCTCGGCGTAAAGTCGTTGCCTCTTGAGCCATTCGTCGCGTGAGCTCGTGTCACCTATAACATCTGCGAAGTGAGCCAGGACTCCAGCAGCCTGAGAAGTCGCAGCTTGTAACTCGACGATGCGAAGGAACTCGATTACCTCACCTCCGGTCGGCTGCTCGATTAGGAATCGAGTAGCGGTGTCCATGCCTGTCTCCCAGCTGCATTTCCCAATTACGAAACCGTCGGCATCTGTGCGGTTCTCGAGAGTCCATCGCAGAAATCGCGTCACCAGCGGATACAGTTCGGACAGCCATTGCCTATCGGGATCGCGAGACCAGATAGAGGCCGCGCAAAACAAGGGGTAACACCAGGAGATCGAAGTTCCGCACTCCGAGCCGTCCGCCGCCACCATGTTCATTTCCCCATTTTCACGCGAGCAGGGGACCCCGTCCGACGGTGCGTTGGCAAAAATGCCCAGTACGACCTCCTTCGCCGTTGCCGGATCGGCATAACTGAGTGCCCACATGTCGATCGAGCTCTCTGCCAGGACCGTCCGCGGAGCTTGGATCTGCATGGCATCCCAGGGATGCTTATAAATTCCAAGCGGACGCCGAACCATCATCCGCAACGTTTCGAAGTCGTACACCCACCCATGCTTCCAATGTGCCGGCCAGTCTCCTTCCAGTTGAGGAGCGGTGCTCCAGAACTCTGTGTCTTCTGCATGCTTCGCCGCAAAGACTTCACCCGTTCTCCCGAGCGATTCGCGAGCTTGATCGAACGCCAGTGCTGCGTTATCTGCGCGAGTCATAACGATTGTGTGCTCGATATTCGCATTGGCGGCAACATCAACTTCAAACAACAAGGCAGCACGTAATGGATTTGGATAATAGCTGAGTCTTTTCTCGATTTTCCTCGGGGAGCGTAACCATGAATCGAGATCGGCGTCCTCCGCTCCAATGAAATGGGCACCGCTGCGGAGATCACTCGTCATGAGAAACACTTTTCCAGCAGCAAATGATCGTATGCAGGCGATGTCAATTCGCGATGCATAATTACCAACTAAGCCATCGCGTCCCCACCAAGCCGCTCCTCCTAACTTGCAGTCGAGCACAGCTATCACTCGAATCGATTGCGCTTGCTGCGAGTGGATGCTAAGTCTTGCTGCAATCGAATTCTCATCAACCTGCAAAAATGTGCTCTCTACAATCGCGCTGTTCTCGGTGAAAGCAAATGTGTGAAGATTCTTGGTGTGGTAAGGGGAAGTTAATTGCTCTGCGCGAAAGTCTTCGGGCGTCCAGAATCGCCGTTGGTTAATTAAAAACCCGAGACGGAGATGTGCTTCGTAGATGCCATTCTTAGTAAAATCGAAGTACCCACCTGGCCCTGCAGGAAAATAGAACCCGTATCCAATCCCTGGAGACGATCGGATGACACCGCTGCGGTGAAGATTCCAGCTATGGAATGGATTATCTAAGTACCCGTAAGGTGTGTAATTACTCAAAGGGAAACCGCCACCGGAATTCTGAGACCCATCTTCCGCGGGGCGGGCGGCGAAGCCCATTCCCCTCGTCAGTATCGGAGCAGCCAGCATACTTCTGCAAAAATCGCGGCGATTAATCACGTAGATTGTCGTCCATCGAACATGTGAAATGGGCTGAAAAGATGACGCCTATCCTGCCGGTTGAGTAAGTCCAACTTCCTCGAACTCTCGACTGCGCAATTCAAGCTCTTTGAGCTTATTCAGCATCTGGGCTGCTTTTTGCGGCTGATTCAATTTTTTGTAGTCCCTGGCGAGGTGGTAGTACGACGAGGGATCACGTGGTCCGAGCACGGCAGCCTTTTCGAACAACGGTATGGCGTCGAGAATCCTTTCTTCTTGTTCATACATTTTTCCCAGCTCGATATACGGGTATGGCAGTTTGGGATCTAGGCGGATCGCCTTTCGAAACGCGGCGCGTGCTTCCCTATAATCAGACGTACCGGGACTAGAACCGTTGTGCATCAATGACGAGCCCAGTAAGTACCAGAGAATTGCGCTGTCGTCATTTTGTCTTAAGCTGTGGCGCAGTGCCTGAAGGTTGTCCTTGGGACCATTCTGCTGCAGGTCAGCAAGCTCCAAAGCGGCAACCGGAAGGTCTTTGCCAGGGACCAACTTTTTCGCGCGCCGAAACTCATCCCGCGCTTTATCGAACTCACCGGACAGTGCATGTAGAATGCCGAGTTGAAAAAGCAGTCTTTCGCTCGACGGCTTGTTTTTCAAGCCCAGTTGGACGATTTCGATTCCCAACGGGTACGAATTGTGATCAATGCAAATTGTGGCGAGATCTAAATAGTTGTTTTCGTCTTTAGGGAAAAGATCGATTGCCTCACGAAGACGGTCAATTGCAGGCTGAGTCTGACGGTTCTTTTCATATGCCTGCGCCAGCAGGTTCAAAGCATCCTGCGAGTGTCTTTGAGATTCAGCCTGCTCCAGGATTTCGATAACGTTTTGGTAATTTCCCGCTAGATACTCGGCCAAAGCCAAATCGTATGTGACGGTCGAATCGTATCCGCCGCGGGCGGCCAAATCGCGGTAGACGCGTGCTGAATTGGTGTATAAGCCACGCGTTCCAAGCAGATAAGCAAGCTCTGCTTCTGTACGAAGATCCATCGCGGAAATTGCACCGCCCGCCAAATTAAGGCGTTGGTTTGCAGCGCCGGGATCTTTTCTTCGTAGATCCACAACCGCTGCGTACGCGTTCAGAACTGGGTCTCGGGGTTCTATCGCCAGCGCTTGCACAGTGTGATTAACTGCGCCTGGACTTTTTATCTGCCACTCAACTATGGCCAGGTTCTTTAATGCGGGGAAAAAACTGGGGTGCGCAGCGAGGACATGCTGGAATGCAACTTCTGCTTTCCGGTAATCTCCCTGTCCTGTTAAAGCCAGCCCCTCAAGATTCCAGACCTTAGGATTATCCGGATATTTTTCCTGCAGCTTTTGGATTTCATCGAGCGCCCCCGCCCATTGCTGCTCTTGGACCAACCGCGCGGCGTGGGTATAATCCGGCGGATCTTGCGCCAGCAGATCCGCCGCCACGAACGTCAGGATTAACCCAAAGCAGAGAGCCGGCCGCATCAGAATTCCAGTCGAGCTCCCAGTTGAATCGATCGCGGCGTAAACACTCCCGTAGCTTTGCCAAAGGTTCCACTTGTGATATCGCCGTCGAAGTTGTTTAGGTTAACTCGATTGAAGAGATTGTAGAATTCAGCGCGAAACTGCAGAGTTGATCCCTCGCTGGTGAACCACGGAGTCTTGAAGTTTTTCAGGATCGAGAAGTCGACTTGCGCAAATCCGGGTCCATGCACTGTGTCCCGTCCGACATCACCTTCCTGTCCTAACGGAGGTGCCGCAAACGCTGATGCCGGAAAAAGGCCTTTCAGGTAGTCAGAGCGGTTGTATGTCGTATTCAAGCTGAACGAAGGCCGCATTGGCAAATCATAGGTATTGCCGTCGCCGTTGTAGTCTCCGCCGGTATTCCCGACTATTTGGCATCCGGCAGTAACTGCGCTCGCACAGCTTGGGTTATTCCAGACCGGCACGAAACTAGCACTGGTAAATATCGTCGCTGGTAAACCGCTCTGGAATACGGCCAAGCTGCTGGCTTCCCACCCGCCAAGAACCGCACGAACTGGTGTCGCCATACTGCTTAGAGAAGGCAAATGTGCAACAAAATTCAGCGCGACTTTTTGGCGAACATCATTCGGTGATAGACCACGTTGAAACGGAACATTGTATGCATCCACCACTTGCGCATATACGGCGCCGGCGCCGGGGCCAACTGCGTTCACAAGATCGATAGCTTTGCCCAAAGTGTACGAAGTCTGGAATGTGTAATTATGGCTGAGGATTTTCCTCAACGAAACGGTCGCACCGTTGTAACTGGATGAAGCGCTGTTGTCTCCATAATTTACGCTCGCAAAGTAAGGATTCAGGCGATGTAAGGTGTCCTGATTCTGGATCAAATCTCCATCGAAGCGGTTGCGGTCGATGACTGTGTACAGGTGCCTGCCCACCGAGCCTACGTAGTCGCCTTCAATGACCCAGTCGCGTGCTGGACTGTACTGAATACCGAAGAACCAATTCTCCGCATACGCGTACTTGATTGCCTGGTTGGCGCCGCCGACATTGGCAAGATAGCCAATGGGTCCACCAGCAGGATTCAACCCCGGTGTGATCGGAGGATAGACAAATCCATAGGGCGCGGTGTCGGTAGTTCCCAAGTCATAGACCGGTTGTGGGCCGCCTGGGTTCAACGTCGAAGCAGTTGCCGAGGCTACGAAAGGTGGGTTGTTGCGGCTTGCATCGCTCCACACCTTGTTCGGCCAGCGATCAAAGAACACGCCAAATCCGCTGCGCACCGAAATCTTTCCTTGTCCGGTTGGGTCCCAGGCGAATCCAAAACGAGGCGCGAAATATGCTTTTCGGTCGTTAGTAAACATGTGCTTCACTCGCACCACCCTAGCGCCGGCGATCTGCTCCTCAAGGGTCGAACCTGGACCTAACTGCAAGTTGGTCATGTCGCCGTTGGCCTCGGTTGGATTTCCCGAAAAATCCCATCGCAGCCCAAGATTCAAAGTTAGCGTCTTGCGAATTTTCCAGTCGTCTTGCACATAGAAGCCGAAAGTTGTCGACCGGTAACCAAAATTCTGAAAGGGCAAGCCTCCGGTCTGCGCGTTGAAATTAATTCCGTCCTCTTCGAAGGGTTGGTCGGTGGCGAAATCGAATGCGTTTTTGAAATCGAATGTCGGACGATAAAGCGGTCCGGAGAACGGAGCGTTGTCCTGATCGCGATAAATGTCGAAACCGAACTTAAAAGAGTGCGAGCCGCGATTGTAAGAAACCATGTCGCGCCAGTGAAAGTCGTTTTGGACGAAGCCGGCTGGCCCCCATCCAGCCCCGAATCCGGTCATGCCGGTCACGTTGATTGCCGGCACGCTCGGATGCGCGACAGGTGACGCGCCGAAGTCAAGCGTAAATCCCATGGCCGCCTCATTCACCAGATTAGGTGTGAAGACGTGCGTGAAATTCACACTCGCATAGTCGGCCTCGGCTGGCGGATTGGTATTGAATGCTGGCCGCGGACCCGGGCTGCTCTCGGTTGAAGTCATGCGGAAAACATTCGCGTACAAGCGATTTGAACCATTGCCAAAAATCTGGTCGACGCGCGCATTCCACTGAATGCCATCACGAGGCGTGCTGGTGGAAAGAATTCCTGATTGGAGCAGCGGCATATTGCAAGGCATCCCATTTGAATTCGTTCCAGTGCACGAACCTAACCCAAGTGCGGACATTTCGGCGGCGACTGTGATCGGAGATCCACTCGCAGCGATTGCTGGCGAGTAGGTTGTGAGCAGCTTGGCGGAAATGTTGTTGGGAAAAGTAGTCTTCACAAAGTTGCTAAATTCTGGTGTTTCGACGGTATAGGCACCTGTGAATGCCTGCGCGGACTTTAGCTGGTCGTAGCTGGCAAACACAAACGTGTGATCTTTACGAATCGGGAAACCAACTGACCCGCCGAATTCGTTGCGGCGCGAAACCGGAACGATGCGCCCAGTAATTGGGTCCGGCGTGTTTTGGAATACGTTCCGCGCAGTTAATTTATTGTCAGTGTGGTACTCGAACAAGCTGCCGTGAAGTTGATTGGTCCCCGATTTTGTCGTGATCTGCGTCAAGATTGAGCTATTGCGTCCATACTGGGCGGAATAGTTGTTGACGGAAACGCGCACTTCCTGGATCGACTCAACGTTTGGAGAAAGTTTGGCGCTGCCACCGTCAGGATTGTCATTGACGGAGGTGTCATCAACGTAGAAACCATTAGATGAGCCACGCTGGCCGCTAGCGGTAACCGAAGGAGCATTGGCCGCATTGAAGATATCGTTGGCGCCAGCGCGGTCAGACACCAGGCCACTTCCGGTGACACCCGGTGTCTGCGCGATGACGTTGAGGGCATTGCGCCCTGCCAGGGGCAGCGCAAGCACTTCTTGCGAAGTTGTGAGTTCGGATATGTGGGCTTCCGAAGTTTCGACTACCGGCGGCGCTCCGCTGACCTCTACTTTGGTGGCCACTTCACCAACGCGCAGTATCAAGGGCACGGATTGAACCCTTGCGACGTCGAGTACCACTCCCGATTGCACGGCCGTGGCGAAGCCTTCCTTGGATGCTTCGACCTTGTACTGCCCTACTGGCAGCGTCGGAACTCTGTAATAGCCGCTCGATGAAGTCGTTGTAGTGAATGCGAAACCTGTGGCTTCGTTGATCACTCGCACGCTCGCCCCGGGCACAGCGGCGCCGCTGCTGTCTGTAACAGTACCTTCGATCGAGCTGCTGAACTGTGCGAATGCTGGTCGGCAAATAGTGATGGCAGCTAACAGAATCCAGCACGGTAGTCTGAAGCGTGAGAACACATGACCGAAGGTGCAGGCATCGACAGAATGTCGTTTCATGTCTCTGATCCTCGCGTTTTTAAAGCTCCCGCTGTTCGGCTTTCACTTGCAGAACAGAGTACAACGCAAGGAATAACTTATTTATCGGTTAGATCGCTGTCCTGTTTTAAACGGACTATTGACGTCACGACAAATGACATATAAAATTTTTCGTTTTTGCCAAATTGCTCTGGGCCACAGAGGTCAAGTGTTGGGAACTACGATTCCGCGCTGCAGCGCGGCACTTACGGCTTCGGCACGATCGCTCACAAATAGCTTTTCGAAGATGCGAATTGTGTGATTGCGAACCGTATTTTCGCTATTCCCTAGGACGCCAGCTATCTCGCGATTGGTAAGTCCGCGAACCAGCAGTTGTAGAACCTCCAGTTCACGAGCTGTGAGCTCATTGCGTTCTCCTCGGTCAGCAAGGATCGGTCGGATGCACGATTGGATCCATTTTCCACCGGCGTGTACTTGCCGAATGGCGCCCACTAGCTCGTCTCTGCCAACGTCCTTCAGGAGATATCCTGATGCTCCAGCCTGCAGCGAATGATAAACCTCGTCCTCGCTTGCATAGCTTGAGAGTACCAATACCTTTGCCTCGCGATGTGCCTTGTGCAAAGCTGATATCGCGAGCATTCCACCCCCACCCGGCATTCGCAGATCCAGCACAACGACATCTGGCCGGAGCCCTCTGAATTTCTCAATGGTCTGGGAACCAGTTGTCGCTTCACCCACGACGACGATGCCGGGTTCGCTGTTAAGCAGCCCCCTTAATCCCATCCGGAAAATCAGATGATCATCAGCGATAAGAACTTGAATCGATGTGGCCATGATTCGCCCTATGTATGCCGGTTGTCATGCGCCCTGGAAGGCTGTGCCAATCGGCCATTCCATTGAGCCACAAATTTCCAAATTGGTCGGCGGCGTGGAAGCAGTGGCACGGCAAGCGAAACTCTCGTTCCGTGAACATCAGAGCGGATTGTAAAATCCGCCTTCAGGCTGGCTGCGCGCTCTCGCATTCCGGTAATTCCGAAGTGACCTTCCTCAGAGCCCGGCACTCTGCACAGTTCGAAGCCACTGCCGTTATCTTCCACTTCCATCGTGAGCCTTCGTTCTTTAAAAACCAAACGCACGCAGATTGTGGTCGCAGCCGTATGCTGTATTGCGTTTGCCACCGCTTCCTGCGCGATGCGAAGAACTTGCTGCGCGGCTTCAGCGGAAAGGCGTTGTGCCGCGCCTTGGCTGGAGACGGACAATTCTATCTGGCTTTCCGCAACTTGCTGCCGAAGGATCTTACGAAGCATATTCTCCAAGGACTCCCCACTGTGCAACGTGCGCAGCGCAGCAATGGAGCGATGCGCTTCGCGACGGCTTTGTCTTGCCATGCGAAGCGCCAGCGCCAGTGGCAAGTTCCCGCCCTCAGATCGCAAGCCGCGCAGGGCAGTCTCTAGTTGCATGGCAATGCCTGCGAAGCTCTGGGCGAGAGTATCGTGGATCTCCCTCGCCATGCGCGACCGCTCTTCGACGACCGCCCTCATCCTCCAGTGCTCCGCGCGGAAATAGACAAAGACACCCGCTACGACCAAGATCATTAGAACGAACGTCGCCTCAACCAACTGCCGCGTGTCCCACCACGGCGGTCCTGCCAGGAGCACAACGTCCTCGCTTGACCGAAGCAGAAGAGCAAAAGAGGTGCGATTCTCCGTATATGCCGGATCAGCCACGCAGACTCCCCTGAGTCGTAGGAGACTGTTGGGCCGAAGCTGATCGAATATCGAATCCTGGCGTGCCCCCTGCAAGATTGCACGAAAGGCTTGGTGCCCGCTTTGCAATTCGAGCAGGATTGATTGCGGCGCCCGATTCTTTCCCTCCAGACGTCCCTCTACTTCGATTAGCATTCCATCAAACGCGCCGGTGACTGCTTGTGAAGCAGTGACGGATAAAGGCGGAGCAGGTTCTCTCGACCAGAGAAGACGGAGGCTAGCATTTCGCAGCGTCACTCTGGCGGGTTGCACTTGTACCACCCCAGTAGCTTGAATCTCATCGCCAATCTTTATAGAACCTGCCTGCGAAGACTCTACGGCAATCCCGCCCGATGAGTCTTCTAAATACAGCACTGGACCAGTTAGCACCACCGTCCCGCGCACGGTTATTAGGGATCTCGGCTGATCTGACAGGAAGCGCAGACTACTTAATAAGGGCGTGTGAATGTCCATCGCAGGATTGTTCGAAGGAGAGTCTGCCGGTCCCAGCACTTTCCCACCATAAGGCAGCAATGAATTGAACCCGCTCTCCGTTTGCATGCGCTCGGGTGAATCAGCAACCTGCGTTTTTTCAGCCATAAGCGATAGGTCCGCGATAGCAGCAGGCTCGACCTGAACGTTCTTCCATAACCCACCCGATGAATAGGATCTCAGCCCAACTCGTCCTTTCGGGGTGCAATCTTTTTCGCGCATAGCTACAGCAGTTTGTCCGAGAGTTTCTGAATCTATTGCGATCGCGGCAATTTCACAACCGACTGCAACTGCCTTGAGGTGATACCAGTGGAGTGGACGAATGGCATTCTTCACCGGAGCAGCCTGATATTCCATCCAACCATGGTCCGCTCGGCCAATAACCAGCGTATTGTTGCGATCTCGTAATCCGATGTAATACCCGGTGTATGCATCCACGCCCTCCTCTTCGTCACTGGAACGGATAATGATCCCGGCATCTCCATTTGCTCCGAGTAGCAACACATTCGCGTCAACCGCGTAATCGGTCCATTCGGGTGATCCTGTGACTAGCTTGGCACCACGTTCGTCGGAATTGTTCCGAATCGCACCCTTGTAAGAATCCCAACTTCCCCCGTAGGCTCGCCATTCGCCTGTTTTCCCCGAAGCAAACGAATCGTGATAGTGAGGCTCGGGCGGCCTGTGAATAACATAGGCAATCGTAATCACGATTCCGGATATTGCTAGCAATAGAAAAATTAGAGCGCGGCGACTCATTCGACTATGCCAACTCACTGGATCATCCTCCAGTTCACCGACAGCATCTTTTGGATTTCCGGGCTGTCGATATTTGCCTTAGTCACCAGGACCGGTTTCAATTCGGTCCGATCGGCTGTACGCTGCCCGCGCAGTTGCGCCGCTATAGACTGAACGGCACGGAACCCCATCTCATAAGTGTTCTCGACGACGATGGCATCAATATCGCCATGTCGGATACCCGCCATGAGGTCTAGTTCTTGTCCACATCCTACTAACTTGACCTTCTTGACTTTTCTCAGTGCCGTCAAAGCTGCCCAAGTTCCTTCGGTCGCATTCACATCGAGAGTAATGATGGCGTCTAGATCAGAGTGATCAATGATGATCTCCTGCGCGATTTGCTGCACCTCGGCGGTATTGGAAGATCCTGATCTTTCTTCTACGATCGTGACGCCGGGAAAGTGCTGGCCGAGTTCGGCTTCAATGCTTCGCGCCTTGAGAATGCTACTTGGTCCTGAAGAGTTCAATCCCAGCACCGCAATACGTCCATGACCCGCGAGCAGCATACCGATATAGCTCGCTGCCAGACGGCCACTTTCGGAATCGTCATTCACAATATAGGAGAGTCCGCGCCCTGGTGGAATCGGCAAAGGAGCGTGGATTACAACCGTAGGAATCTGCTTCGAGAGTGCCTGTTGCACCGGACCCACTAAAGCCGAGTAATTAGTGGGAGCCACTACGAGCCCGGCGGGATTGGAATCGATTTTCTTTTCAACCAGTGCGATTTGCCGTTCGATGTCATCTTCGCGAGTGGGAGCATTCCAATAAATGTGGAATCCGGCTTCGTGTCCAGCCAGTTCTGCCCCGGCGTGTGTAGCCTCCCAAAACTCCGTCGCCGTAGTCCCCGGAATCACCGCGACGGTTCGGGGATTTTGAGACTGACAGGCCGACGTGATCAAACCGAAGACGGCCAAGACCAGAACGGAGAAGCAAAACACCCGAAGCGGAATTCCCCGTTTAGCGCCTAAGCGGGCATCGGCCCAATGTTGCCGTGACGAAGCGGCAAATGTAGGCCGGCATGATTCCCTGGAAAGCACGACGTGTTCCGATCAACAAACCACAAGACTGCAATCTTTGTCCAGCGTTAAACGTGCTGAGGCTCCCGAAGCTCAGCAATCGACGGAGCCGCGCGCGTGTTGTACGCACCGAAATGTGTCCATTTCACTCTGTCGGGCCCCTCGATGCAGTAACTTTATTTTTCTTCTCTTTCAAAGGTGGCTTGCCGGCGACCAATGCGGTCATTCCGCCATCCACCAGATAAATTCCGCCGGTTATAAATGAGGCGTCGTCGCTGCACAGAAAGGCGATGACTTTTGCAATTTCCTCGGGGCGGGCAATTCGACCAACTGCATGCAACTCCCCGATCTCCTGAAGCAGCGGGGCAAGACCGTGGGGATTTTGCATGCTCGACCGGAGCATCGGCGTATCAACGGCGCCTGGGCAAATGCAATTTATGCGAATCTTGTCTTGCGCGTGATCGATGGCAAGAGCTCGAGTCAGCCCGGCAATGGCATGTTTGCTGGTTACATATGCAACTGAGTTCGGTAGCGCTCCGACGGCTTGCACTGACGAAACATTGACCACCGCAGCGCCGAAATCATTCATGAGCGGGAAAAAGGCGCGGAAGCTCAGAAACATCGATTTGACGTTGATCGCCATGACTTCGTCCCAGGTTTCCTCTGAGGTAGTTACACCTGTGCCGTATCTCTGAATGCCGGCGCTGTTCACGAGAAACGCGACGTTTTTAAATTCTTTAGAAATCTGGGCGGCCGCCGCCTCAATGTCGTGAGAGGAAGAAACGTCGCAAGCAATAAAGCGCGAGTTGGAGCTGTTGGTGGATGGCCGAACTCGATCGAGAATTACGACGGTGGCGCCGCGCGAGGAAAACTCGGCGGCGGTTGCTTCTCCAATTCCTGATGCGCCCCCCGTGACGATGGCGACTTTGTCCGTCCAATCTGCCGCGATTTTTGTCATGCTGCTTCACCTTTCGAGTCGCCAGATTGCATCACTTGCGCGTGCGGCGCCGAGCTGTTCGTTTTTGGCGGACTGCGGTCGGCTGTGCAAAGCGCGTTTCCGGAACGATAGCAAACCACTCGGGCCGTTTGGGATCGCGATCATAGGCGTATCCCCCTTCTCTTCGAAAGAGCTCCGCATATTTATGTAATT
>Ga0209168_10002241_pt1 | contig 14196 bp, 13 predicted proteins | sample Coa_R1_FD_187156 | JGI IMG/M metagenome (GOLD analysis project Ga0209168, IMG submission 187156) | Surface soil microbial communities from Centralia Pennsylvania, which are recovering from an underground coalmine fire - Coalmine... | ecosystem: Environmental > Terrestrial > Soil > Unclassified ... | reverse complement strand
CGATCAGGTCGATGGCGCCGTTCAGGCCCGAGAGTATCGCGCCCACCGCCGCGCGGTCGGCGACCGGCACGATCTGCACGCACGACGCCGGCAGGCCGGCCGCGGCCAGCCCGTCCTCCAGCGCCGAATGGATGGCGAGCGCCGAGCGCAGGCACTCCGACCCCGTGCGCAGGATGGCGGCGTTGCCCGAGCGCACGCACAGCGAGGCGGCGTCGGCGGTCACATTCGGGCGGCTCTCGTAGATCATCGCGATGACGCCGATCGGCGTGCGCACGCGCGCGATGTGGACCCCGTTCGGCCGCGTCCACTCGGCGATCACGGTGTCCAGCGGATCGGGTATCGCGGCGACTTCGTCGAGCGCGCGGGCGATGCCTTCGAGCCGCCCCGGATCCAGCGCCAGCCGATCCAGCATCGCCGCCGGCAGGCCCGCTTGGCGACCGGCGGCGCAGTCTTCCGCATTCGCGGCCAGGATCGCGTCGGCGCGCGAGCGAACGGCCGCCGCCATGCCGCGGATCGCGGCCGTCCGCGTTTCCGCGCTCGCCAGCCTCAACGCCTCGGCGCCGGCGCGGGCGTTCACGCCCATCTCGGCCATCAGCGCATCGATGTTCAGGGCCGCATCGTCCATGGCCGCGATTTCGCGACTATGCGCCGACATTGCAAGTCCTCCAGGTCCACCGGCTTCCCTTCGCGGCGGACTGGCGCTACCCATTTCGCATGGGGAAGGGTCGGGTTCTGCTATCGATCGTTGCAAGTCTGGCCGTCGCGTTGTCCGCGCGCGCGGAGGCCGCCTGTCAGCTGCAGACCATCGCCGAATTTCCGGTGACGATGGAACGATTGCGGCCGATGGTCTCGGTGAAGATCAACGGGCAGGACGCCCGCTTCTTCATCGACAGCGGCGCCTTCTTCTCCACCATCACCGCCAACGGTGCGGCCAAGCTCGGGCTCAAGCTCGGCCCCGCGCCATTCGGCATGTACGTCATCGGCGCCGGCAAGGGCGAAGCCCAGGTGCAGGTCGCCACGGCCAAGGACGTCTTCCTGGCGAACCAGCTGGTCCACAATATTGACTTCCTGGTGGTCGACGGCGGCTTGGGCGGCGAGGAGGGCGGCGTCATCGGCCAGAACGTTCTGCACAACGCGGATGTCGAATATGACCTCGCCGACGGCGTGGTGCGCCTGTTCCGCCCCAACGGCTGCGGCTACGCACCGCTGGCCTACTGGGCGACGGACACGACCTATACGGACATCCCCATCGAGGCCGGCGATCTGCGCAGCCCGCATACGCGCGGGGAAGTCAGCGTCAACGGCGAGCGCGTGCGGGCGCTGTTCGACACCGGTTCGCCCCGCTCCATTCTCTCGACAGCCGCGGCGGCGCGCGCTGGCGTGAAGGCGGGCATGCCTGGCGTGGAGGCGTTGGGCGTCAGCTCCGGCATCGCTGCGCGCAGTTATTTCCGCGTTTGGCGCGGGACGTTCGCCAGCTTCAAGATCGGCGGCGAAGAGGTGCGCAACACGCCGCTCGACTTCGGCGATATCGGCGACAACCAGGACGAGGACATGCTGATCGGCGCCGACTTCTTCCTGTCGCACCGCATCCTCGTCTCCAACAGCCAGCACCGGATGTACTTCACCTACAACGGCGGTCCGGTGTTCAACATCGACAGGCCGCTGCCGCCCGTCGCCAGCGCGTCGGCGCCGATCGGGGCCGCGCCCACCGCCGACGCGGGCAGTCCGAAGACGGCGGACGACTTCGCCCGCCGCGCGGCCGCATCGATGTCGATGCGCGCTTACCCCGCCGCGATCGCCGACTGGACGCAGGCCCTCAAGCTGGCGCCGAGCGACGGCCATTACACGCTCGAGCGGGCCCGCGCGGAGCTAGCGAACCGCCAGCCGCTGCTCGCGCTCGCCGACGTCGACGAGACGCTGACGCTGAAGCCAGGCGACATCGACGCCTATCTGACCCGAGCCGACCTCGCCATCGCGATGCACGACCCCGGGCAGGCGGCGGCCGCGTTGAAAACCGCGGATGGCCTCGCGGAAAAGGCGCCGGACGCCTTCTACGACATCGCCTTTGCTCACGAGCGCGTCGGCGGCGACGTCGCCGCCATCGCCGATCTCAGTCGCTGGCTGGACGCCCATCCGGTCGACGATCGCCGCGCCGAAGCGCTGAACACGCGCTGCTGGCTGCGCGCGCTGACCAACGTCGATCTCGACAAGGCGCTCGCCGACTGCGAGGGCGCGCTGAAACTGGCGCCCGGCGATCCCGCCTATCTCGACAGCCGCGGTCTTGCGCACCTTCGCCGCGGCGAGCTTGACGCGGCGGTCGCCGACTATCGGGCGGCGCTCAAGGTGCGCCCGGACACCGCTTGGTCGCTATACGGCAAGGGCCTGGCCGAATTGAGGAAGGGCCAGGATGCGCAAGGTCACGCCGACCTTCAGACGGCGCTGACAATCGACCCCACGCTGGCTGACCGGGCGAAAACCTACGGTCTGACGCCCTAGAGCGAGCGCCCGCTCAGCGCCAGGTCGTCCGCGTGGATGAGGGTGGCGCCGGCGGTGTAGCCGAGGCGGGCTTCGATGTCGGCGGAACGGGCGCCCATGATCTGTTCGGCTTCGGCGGCGTCGTAGCGGCTGAGGCCGCGGGCGATCTCGCGGCCGGCCTCGTCGCGCACCACCACCGCGTCGCCCTTCTCGAACCGGCCCTCGACGCCCTTGACGCCGGCCGGCAGCAGCGACTTGCCGGCCGCCAGCGCTTTGGCCGCGCCGGCGTCGACGGTGAGCGCGCCCTGCGGTTTCAGCGTGCCGGCGATCCAGGCCTTGTAGGCGGCGGCGGGCGTTGTCGCCGGCTCGATCAGCGTCGTGCGCTGACCGGCCTCGACGGCGGCCAGGGGGTGCGGCTGGGCGCCGAGCGCGATCAGCGTCGCGCAGCCGGCGTGGGCGGCGATGCGCGCGGCGGCGAGCTTGGTCGCCATCCCGCCCGAGCCGACCCCGGCCTTTTCGTTCACGCCGCCGGCCATGGCTTCGATCGCCGGTGTGAGTTGGCGCACCACAGGCAGGTGTTCGGCGCCCGCATCGCGCCTGGGGTCGGCGGTGTAGAGGCCATCGATGTCGGAAAGCAGCACCAGCAAGTCCGCGCCCACCATCTGCGCAACGCGGGCGGCCAGCCGGTCGTTGTCGCCGTACCGGATCTCCTCCGTGGCCACGGTGTCGTTCTCGTTGATCACCGGCGCCACGCCCAGCGCCAGCAGCCGCTCCAACGTGGCGCGGGCGTTCAGCCAGCGGCGGCGCTTTTCGGTGTCGTCGGGGCTGAGCAGCACCTGAGCGGCGGTCATGCCGACCGGCGCCAGCGCCTCCTCCCAGGCATGCATCAGCAGCGACTGGCCGGTCGCCGCGGCGGCCTGCTTCGACGGCAGGTCGAGGCGCGCGGCGCTGAGGCCGAGCCGGCGCCGCCCGAGCGCGATCGCGCCGGACGAGACGATCAGGAGCTGCTGGCCGCGGTCGCGCAGGCGGCCGAGATCGGCGGCGAAGGCGGCCAGCCAGACGCGATCGACGGCGCCGGCCTCGTCGACCAAAAGCGCCGAGCCGACCTTGATCACCAGCCGCTGGGCCCTGGAGAGGGCGGTCATGGCCGCCAGCTCGTCTGGGGCGCCTCCGCTGCGGCGATGGCCGCGCGGCCATCGCGCACGCGGGCGAACGCGGCCCGCAGCAGCGCGGTGACGCCCTCGCCCGAGACTCCCGATACCAGGAACGGTTTCGCCCCGCAGGCGGCCTTCAGCGCCTTGGCTCTGGCCGCGCGCGTCTTGGCGTCGAGGGCGTCGACCTTGTTCAGCGCTACGAGCTCGATCTTGTCGGAAAGCCCGGCGCCGTAAGCGTCCAGCTCCTCGCGCACCGCCCGCCAGGCTTCGGCGACGTTGGGGTCGGTCCCGTCGACCAGATGGATGAGCACCGTCGTGCGCTCGACGTGGCCGAGGAAGCGGACGCCGAGACCGGCGCCTTCGCTGGCCCCTTCGATCAGGCCCGGGATGTCGGCCATGATGAACCGCTCGCCTTCGGACAGATCGACCATGCCGAGGTTGGGGGTCAGCGTCGTGAATGGATAGTCGGCGATCTTCGGCCGCGCGGCTGAGGCCGCCGCCAGCAGCGTCGACTTGCCGGCGTTGGGCAGGCCGACGAGGCCGACGTCGGCGATCAGCTTCAGGCGCAGCCACAGCGTCCGCTCGATCCCCTCCAGGCCCGGGTTGGCGCGGCGCGGCGCCTGGTTGACTGAGCTCTTGAAGCGGGCGTTGCCGAAGCCCCCGTTGCCGCCGGCGGCGAGCCGCACCCGCTGGCCGACGCGGGCCAGATCGTACAGCAGCGTCTCGCCGTCCTCCTCGAACACCTGCGAGCCTACGGGGACTCTCAGCACGACGTCCTCCCCGTTCGCGCCGTGGCGGTCGCGGCCCATGCCGTGCGCGCCGGTCTTGGCCTTGAAATGCTGCTGGTAGCGATAGTCGATCAGGGTGTTCAGGCCCTCGACCGCTTCGATCCACACGTCGCCGCCGCGGCCGCCGTCTCCGCCGTCCGGTCCGCCCAGGGGGATGAACTTCTCGCGCCGGAACGAAACGGCGCCCGCGCCGCCGTCGCCGGAGCGGATATGGATCTTGCACTGGTCGAGGAACTTCATCGCGCGCTTGCGTCGCCTGATCGCCTCAAAGCGGGCCCTTCTCTCATTGTTCGGCGCCGATCCGAAGGCTCTTAGGCCAGCCAGACCATCATGCGCACGGGCTCGCCCGCCTCGCGCGGCGCCACGACGCCGGTGTACAGAAAGCCGGCCTTGATCAGCACGCGCGCCATGGCCGCGTCGGCGAGGTGGTGGCCGGCGGCGACGTAGCGCCGGCCCCAGCTGTCCCGCGCCCAGGCGAGCGCAGCCTTGAGCGCCTCGGTGGCGAAGCCGTGGCCGCGGTGCGTTTGCGCGATCCAGATCCGCGCTTCCGGCGCGCGCTCGGCGGCGCTGCGAAACCCGACGCGGCCGATCGCCTCGCCCTGGCGCTGGACGGCGAAGGTGGCGCGGCCCTCGGCGCGAAGCCGCAGCCTCTTGGTCTGGATGGCGTCAAGCTGATCGATCAAAGGTCATCTCCCTCGGTTTCTGTTGTTCCCCGCGTCTGGGCGCGGGCGTTCGGAGGCGAAAAGAGCGGGGAGCCCGGCGTCCGGACTCCCCGCTCTTTTTCGTTCGCGGTCCGGATCGCTGTTCGGCGCGGTCCGGAGACGTCTCTCTCTGTCTCGGGTCGGCCTATTTGCCTGGCGGCATGGCCCCAGCCGGGGTCACCCCAACGTAGGTTCGATCCAGACGTCGGGTGGTGAACTTCACCGCGCCGGTCTCTTTGGCGAACAGGGTGTGATCGCGGCCGATGCCGACGTTCTCGCCTGGCCAGAACTTCGTGCCGCGCTGACGGACGAGAATCTGGCCGGCGTTCACCTGTTCGCCGCCGAAAATCTTCACCCCCAGCCGCTGGCCGGCGGAGTCGCGCCCGTTGCGGGAAGACCCGCCGGATTTCTTGTGCGCCATCGCGGGGTCTCCTTAGCTCTTGGCCTTGGGCTTGGCCGGGGCCTTCGCCGCGGCCTTGGGCTTTGCAGCCGCCTTCGGAGCCGCTTTCGCTGCGGCAGGCTTGGCGGCAGCCTTGGCCTTCGCTTCAGCCTTAGCCTTGGGCTCAGCCTTAGCCTTGGGTTCAGCCTTAGCCTTGGGTTCAGCCTTGGCTTTGGGTTCAGCCTTGGCCTTCGGCGTCGCTTTGGCCGTCGGTTCGGTTTTGGCGGCGGAGGGCGCAGCCTCGGTCTTCGGCTCAGGGGCGGGCTTGGGCGCGGCCTTCGCCTTCGCGGCGGGCTTGGCCGCCGCCTTGGCCGGCGCGGCCTCGACCTTTTCGCCGCGGGCGCGGGCGTTCAGCACCGCGCGCGGGGTCAGGTCGACCGTCCCGTCCCAGGTCTCCGAGCCGGCCGAGCCGGTCACGGCGGTGACGCGCAGCACGCTCTCCCACTGCCGGTGGCCGCCGGTGCGGCGATAGCCCTGGCGGCGGATCTTCTTGAACACCTTGATCTTGTCGCCCTTGCGGGTCTCGATCAGCGTGCCCTCGACCTTCGCCCCGGCGACCGTGGGCGCGCCGACGCTGACCTTGGCGCCGTCGCCGACCATCAGCACGCGGTCGAACGCCACCTTGGCCCCGGCCTCGCCGTCGAGCTTGTCGACGACCAGAAGGTCGCCCGGCTTCACCCGATACTGTTTGCCGCCGGTTTCGATGACCGCGTACATGGCCGCCTTCGTCCTGAAGTCGAAATGAAATCCGCCCGCGAGCGAGCCCGCGGGCGAGAGCCGCGTCTTATACAGAAGCCGCCGCTCCCAAGTCAACGAAAGCCGGCCGCGTCTGCCTTTCAGCCCTGGCCTTCTCGCCTTAAGTAGGGGGCCATGACCGACCAGACCCGCACGCCCGTCACGGTGCTCACCGGCTATCTCGGCGCCGGCAAGACCACGCTCCTCAATCGCATCCTCTCAGAGGACCACGGCCGCCGCTACGCCGTCATCGTCAACGAGTTCGGCGAGATCGGCATCGACAACGACCTCATCGTCGGCGCGGACGAGGAAGTGTTCGAAATGTCGAACGGCTGCGTCTGCTGCACCGTGCGCGGCGACCTGATCCGCGTGCTGCAGGGGCTGGCCAAGCGCAAGGGCGGCTTCGACGCCATCGTGGTCGAGACGACCGGTCTGGCCGATCCCGGCCCTGTGGCTCAGACCTTCTTCGTCGACGAGGACGTCAAGCAGCGGACCGTGCTCGACAGCGTCACCACCGTGGTCGACGCCAAGCACGTGAACGATCGCCTGGACGACAGCCGCGAGGCGCGCGAGCAGATCGCCTTCGCCGATCAGATCGTGCTGAACAAGACCGACCTCGTGACCGCCGACGAGCTGGCCAGGGTCGAGGCGCGGATCCGCCGGCTCAATCCGCTCGCGCCGATCCATCGGGCCGAGCGTTCGAACGTCCCGCTGGACGCGATCCTCGGGCGCGGCGGCTTCGACCTGGACCGTATCCTCGAGCTGGAGCCGGAGTTCCTCAATCCGCCGCACGGCGAGGCGGGCCACGTCCACGACGAGGACTGCGAGCACGACCATGGCCACGATCACCACGACCACGTGCACGACGACGACATCAAGGGCGTGTCGCTCACGCTGGAACAGCCGGTCGACGGGAACAAGGTCAGCCGCTGGCTCTCCGACCTGCTGGCCGTTCAGGGGCCGGACATCCTGCGCGCCAAGGGCATCCTCAGCGTCGCCGGCGAGGACCGGCGCCTGGTCTTCCAGGCCGTGCACATGATCCTCGAAGGGGATCTCCAGCGCGAATGGCGCTCGGGCGAGCCGCGTCAGAGCCGCATGGTGTTCATCGGCCGCAACCTCGACGCGGCGGCGCTGAAAGCGGGATTCGAGGCCTGCGCGGCCTGATGCGGCGCTAGGTCGTCGACGCGTTGAGGTCTTCGGGGATCAGCGCGACCTTGTAGTAGCCGTCCGACTGCAGCTGGTTCACCACGCTCATGAAGTCCTTGTACTTCACCAGGCGGTCGGCGCGGATCAGCACCGATTGGGTCTTGGCCGTCGGGCCGAGAGCGCGCTGGAGGTCGTCGCCAAGGGTGGCCAAGGTCGTCGTGGTGTTCTCGCCCTTGATCACCAGCGTCAGCCCGCTGGTCTGGCCGATGGAGATGTAGGTCGGCTTGTCGTTGGTGGTCTGCGTCTCCGTCTGAGGCGGCAGGTCGATCTTGATGAAGGTCGTCGCGACCGGAATCGAGACCATGAAGATGATCAGCAGCACCAGCATCACGTCGACGAACGGCGTGACGTTGATGTCGGCGTTCTGGCCGAGCTCGTACTTCTCGCCCTTCTTGCCGCCCAGCTTGCTCGCCATTCGTCTCTCCCGTGCGCGCTTCGCCGCGCTGGCTTTCTTGGCGGACTAGAAGCACAACGACGGCCTCCTCGTAAAGCGGCAACCGGCGACCGATGTTCTTCGAAGCGTTCGTGACCGAGGTCCTGTTCGACGCCGCCGGCCGGGCCTGGTTCGCCCTCGGCGACGGGGCGATCGCCGGCGAGGAGGGCGGGCGGACGGCCGCGCACGACGGCGCGGTGCTCGCCGCGGCGCTGCATCCGAGCGGCGAGGGCGTGGTCTCCGGCGGCGACGATGGGCGCCTGGTCTGGACCCGCGACGGCCGCGCCGAGGCGCTGGCCCAGCATACGGGCCGCTGGATCGACGTGGTGGCGACCAGCGCGGCGTCCGGCTTGATCGCCTACGCCTCCGGCCGCGAGGCGCGGGTGAGGGACGCCGCCGACGCCGGCTTCGAGCGCGTGTTCGCCCACGAGCGTTCGGTGGCGGGTCTGGCATTCGAGCCGCGCGGCAGACGACTGGCGGCGGCGACCTACGGCGGGGCGATGCTATGGTATGCGCGCATCGCCGAGCAGCAGCCGGCCGCGCTCCGTTGGCCGGGCAGCCACATCTTCGTCCTCTTCAGTCCCGACGGCCGTTTTCTGATGAGCTCGATGCAGGAGAACGAGTTGCATGGCTGGCGCATCGCCGACGGTCGCGACCTGCGGATGGGCGGCTATCCCTCGAAGGTGAGGAGCCTGGCCTTCCTGTCCAAGGGCCTGCTGATGGCCACGGCTGGCGCGCCCGGCGCGGTCGTCTGGCCGTTCGCCGGCGCAGACGGACCGATGGGCAAGGAAGCGGCCGAGATCGGCTTCGACCAGACCTCGCTCGTCGTACGCGTGGCCGCCGCGCCGGCCAGCACGCTGCTCGCCGCCGGGACCAGCGACGGCCGCGTCTGGCTTGCCGACCTCACTTCGCGGCGCCAGGAGACCATCAAGGCTGAAATCGGCGCGCCGATTTCAGCGCTCGCGGCCTCCGCCGACGGCAAGCGCCTCGCTTGGGGTGACGAAGACGGCAATGCCGCCGTCGTCGACATGCCGGCGTTCTGACCCCCTTGGCCAACGCACACGCGCGCAACCGTCCGCCCAAGCCGCTCCGCCGGCGCGGCGGCGCCCTCGGCTTCATCGGCCGGCTGTTGCTGTTTGTCATTCTGCTCGCCATCGTCGTCCCGCCGGCCAGCGTGCTGATCTACAAGGTCATCCCGCCGCCGATCACCATCCTGATGATTCAGCGCCAGATCGAGGGGCACGGGATGGACTACCGCTGGCGCTCGCTTGGCCAGATGTCGCCTGACCTGCCCGAGGCCGCCGTCGCGTCGGAGGACGCCCGCTTCTGTTCGCACCACGGGTTCGACTTCAAGGCCATCCAGGCGGCGATGAAACAGGACAAGACCCATCCCGACCGCATCCGCGGCGGCTCGACGATCAGTCAGCAGACCGCCAAGAACGCCTTTCTATGGCCTGGCCGCGACTATGTCCGGAAGGGCGTCGAGGCCTGGTACACGGTGCTGATCGAGGCGATCTGGGGCAAGCGCCGGATCATGGAGGTCTACCTGAACGTCGTGGAGTTCGGCCCCGGGATCTACGGCGCCGAAGCGGCCAGCGAGCACTTCTTCCACAAGCACGCATCTGAGCTTTCCGCCGCCGAAGCCGCCCGCCTGATCGCCGTCCTGCCCAAACCCCTCGGCTGGGACGTCAGCGACCCCACCCGCTATTTGCGCACCCGCGACCGCAAGGTGGACCGCGCCATGGGCACGGTCCGCGGCCGGGGCCTGGCGGACTGCGTGGGCTGACAGACACGCCAGCCCTTACCTATTCCGTCATCGCCCGGCTTGTCCTGGCGACCCCTTGATCACCGTGGAACGTAAGTCAGCCTAAGCCGTCGGCTGTCCCGGCGGGGTCGGCATCGGCGGCTGTTGCGGCATCTCCACCGGTGGGTTGGCCGGCTCGATTTCCGGCGGGGCCGGCGGCTCTTCGATGGGCGGTGGCGGCGGCGTTGCGGGGTCGGACATGCAAGGGGCAACGCGCGTGGCCGAAACACGCTCCTGCGCGCCGAGCTTCTTGCCTCTTTAACCCAAGCGGCGTATCCCGCGCGGCTCTTGCAAATGGAGACTTCCGATGGGCTACCGGGTGGCCGTCGTCGGCGCCACGGGCAACGTGGGCCGTGAGATGCTGACGATCCTCGAGGACCTCGAGTTCCCCGTGGACGAGATCCGCGCGGTCGCCTCGCGGAAATCCATCGGCGTGGAGGCCAACTTCGCCGAGCAGCGGCTCTATTGCGAAGACATCGAAACGTTCGACTTCAGCCAGGTCGACCTCGTGCTGATGAGCGTCTCCGGCGCCTTTTCGCGCGAATGGTCGCCCAAGATCGGCCGCGCCGGCGCGCTCGTCATCGACAACTCCTCCGCCTGGCGGATGGACCCCGACGTGCCGCTGATCGTGCCGGAGGTGAACCCGGACGCGATCGAGCTGGCGCACCGGAAGAACATCATCGCCAACCCCAACTGCTCGACAATCCAACTGGTCGTGGCGCTGAAGCCGCTGCACGATGCGGCCACGATCAAGCGGGCGGTGGTCTCGACCTACCAGTCGGTGTCCGGCTCGGGCAAGGCGGCCATGGACGAGCTCTGGGACCAGACCAAGGGGGTCTATTCGCTGGGGCCGAGCGAGCCGAAGGTCTACCCCAAGCAGATCGCCTTCAACGTCATCCCGTTCGCCAACAACTTCATGGACGACGGCTACACAGACGAAGAGCACAAGATGTGGAACGAGACCCACAAGATGCTCGATCCGGCGATTCGGCTCACCGTCACCTGCGTGCGCGTGCCGGTGTTCGTCGGCCACTCCGAAGCGGTGAACCTGGAGTTCGAGCATCCGCTCGACGAGGACGAGGCGCGCGAGATCCTGCGCGAGGCGCCGGGCGTGATGGTGATCGATAAGCACGACGCCACGGGCTATGCGACGCCGAAGGACGCCCAGGGCGAGTTCGCCGTGTTCGTCAGCCGCATCCGCAACGACAAGACGGTCGAGAACGGCCTCAACATCTGGGTCGTATCCGACAACCTGCGCAAAGGCGCGGCGCTCAACGCCGTGCAGATCGCCCAGCTCGCCGACGAGCGCGGCCTGATCGGCCACAAGATCCTCGCATGAGTTCAACCGCACCGGCGCCGGGCGGTGAGAACCGCCAGGCGCTGGCGGCGGCTCTCGCCTGCTACCTGATCTGGGGAATCGTCCCCGCCTATTTCATCGTCCTGGATCGCGGCGGCGCGAGCCCGTGGGAGATCCTCGGCCAGCGCGCGCTCTGGTCGCCGCTCTGGGCGGGCCTCCTGGTGCTTGCGGCGCGCCAGGGCCGCGAGGCGCTCGGCGTCTTCGCGCGGCCGAAGACGCTCGGCCTGCTGGCCGTGTCCGGGACGCTGATCGGGGCCAACTGGATGGTGTTCATCTGGGCGGTGAACAACGGACACAACATCGACTCCAGCCTCGGCTATTTCATCAACCCGCTGCTCAACATGGCGGCCGGCGCGATCCTCTTTCGCGAGCGCATCGATCGCCTTGCCTGGGCGGCGATCGCGCTGGCGGCGGCGGGCGTCGTGCTGCAGGCGATCGCGCTCGGCCACCTGCCGTGGATATCGCTCTTCCTCGCGATCTCCTTCTGCGCCTACGGCGTCATCCGAAAGCGTGTCGAAGCGTCGGCGCAGACCGGCCTCTTGATCGAATGCCTGCTGATCGCGCTGCCCGGCGTCGCCTTTCTGGGCTGGCTTTACGGCCATGGCGGCGGCGCCTTCGGCCATCGGGCGGGCGAGAGCCTCCTGCTCACGCTCACCGGTCCGGCGACGGTCGCGCCGCTGGCGCTCTTCACCTGGGCGGCGCGACGGCTGCCGTTCTCGACGCTCGGCTTCCTCCAGTACATCGGCCCGACGCTCGGATTCATCACCGGCCTCGCGACCGGAGAGACGCTGACTCCCCTGCGCGCGCTGTCGTTCGTCTTCATCTGGAGCGGGGCGGCGGTCTTCGTCTTCGGCGCGTTCCGCGCGGCGCGCCGCCTGCAGCCGGCCTAAAGCTTCTCGATTCTTACCCGCTTGGAGGCCGCGAGCCGGGTCGGCATCGCCGCGACGGGCAGCTCGTCCTCGTCGTCCGCTTTGGCCACGGCTTCGGCCACGCCGCCGACGGCGGCGGCCAGCGCGGCGCGGGGCGCCTTGCCGCCGGCGCGGGCGGCGGCGAAGAGGGCCGTCAGAAGATCGCCCGTGCCCTTTGGCGCATGCCGCGCGCGGCGATGCAGCGCGATCCAGGCGTCCAGCGCATCGACGTAGAGCGTTCCGATGTCGTCGCCCGCCGGCACGGAGGAGACCAGCACCGGCCGCTCCAGGTTGCGGGCGGCGTGAAGCGCGCTCCGGGCGTTTGTGATTGTCTCGTCCGTCAGCCGGCCGAGCTCCCAGGCGTTGGGCGCGATGACGTCGGCGCGGGAAACGAGACTGACCTCGATGGCGCGGGCGACCGGCTCACGCACGTAGAGGCCGCTCTTCTCATCGCCCATGATCGGATCGACCACGACCAGGACGCCGGGGCTCGCCGCCCGCGCTGTTGCGATGGCGTTCGCCGCCACGGCCACCTGGTCGGCGGAGGCGAAATAGCCGGTGATCACGGCGCTGAGCCGGGCCATCTGCCCCTGGGCGTTCACCCCCTCGAGCATGGCGGCCATGGTGTCGGCCTCCACCGGCTTGCCGCCCGGCGCGCCCCAACCGGGATGGCGGCCGAACTGCACGGTCGAGACCAGCACCGGCTCCAGCCCCAGCCGCGCGAGCACCATCGCCTGCGCCCCGCCGCCGACGCGACTCGCGGCCACGAACGACGAAAGGATGAGGACGGCGGGCGGGATGGTCGGCCCCTAGTACCGATAGTGGTCCGGCTTGAACGGCCCGGCCTGGGGAACGCCGATGTAGCTGGCCTGCTCGCCGGTGAGTTCGGTCAGCTGGACGCCCAGCTTGGCCAGGTGCAGGCGGGCGACCTTTTCGTCGAGGTGCTTGGGCAGCGTGTAGACCTTCTTCTCGTAGGCCGCCCCGTTCGTCCACAGCTCGATCTGCGCCAGCACCTGATTGGTGAAGGAGGCGCTCATCACGAAGCTCGGGTGGCCGGTGGCGTTGCCCAGGTTCACCAGCCGCCCTTCTGAGAGGACGATGATCTTCTTCCCGTCCGGGAATTCGACGTGGTGCACCTGCGGCTTGATCTCGTCCCAGCGGTAGTTCTTCAGCGCGCTGACCTGAATCTCGGAATCGAAGTGGCCGATGTTGGCGACGATGGCGTTGTTCTTCATCGCGCGCATGTGCTCGAGGCGGATGACATCCTTGTTGCCGGTGGCGGAGACGAAGATGTCGCCCACAGGCGCGACCTGCTCGAGCGTGCGCACCTCGTAGCCTTCCATCGCCGCCTGCAGGGCGCAGATCGGATCGATCTCGGTGACGATCACCCGCGCGCCGCCGTGGCGCAGAGACGCCGCCGAGCCCTTGCCGACGTCGCCGTAGCCGCAGACGACGGCGACCTTGCCGGCCAGCATCACGTCAGTGGCGCGGCGGATGGCGTCGACCAGGCTCTCGCGGCAGCCATAGAGGTTGTCGAACTTCGACTTCGTCACGCTGTCGTTCACGTTGATGGCCGGGAAGGGCAGCTCGCCCCGCTCGGCCATCTGGTAGAGCCGGTGGACGCCGGTCGTTGTCTCCTCCGAGACGCCGCGAATGGCGCTGCGGATGCCCGCGTAGAAGCCGGGCTTTTCTTTCAGGTAGCGCTTGACGACGGCGAAAAGGGCTTCCTCCTCGTCGTTGGAGTGGTGCTCCAGAAAGTCGGCGTCGCTCTCGGCGCGCGGGCCCATGACGCAGAGCAGGGTGGCGTCCCCGCCGTCATCGAGGATCAGGTTCGGATAGCCGCCATCGCCCCATTCGAAGATGCGGTGGGCGTAGTCCCAATACTCGGCCAGGCTCTCGCCCTTGAAGGCGAAGACCGGCGTGCCGCGCGCCGCCACTGCGGCGGCGGCGTGGTCCTGGGTCGAGAAGATGTTGCACGAGGCCCAGCGCACCTCGGCCCCGAGGGCCTGGAGCGTCTCGATCAGCACCGCCGTCTGGATGGTCATGTGCAGCGAGCCGGCGATGCGGGCGCCGGTCAGCGGCTTTTCGGCGCTGAACTCCGCACGCAGCGCCATCAGGCCGGGCATCTCGGTTTCGGCGATCTCGATTTCCTTGCGGCCCCAGTCGGCGAGCGCGAGGTCCTTCACGACATGATCG
>Ga0209168_10002239_pt1 | contig 14197 bp, 26 predicted proteins | sample Coa_R1_FD_187156 | JGI IMG/M metagenome (GOLD analysis project Ga0209168, IMG submission 187156) | Surface soil microbial communities from Centralia Pennsylvania, which are recovering from an underground coalmine fire - Coalmine... | ecosystem: Environmental > Terrestrial > Soil > Unclassified ... | reverse complement strand
GCCTGGACCTCGCGGCGCAGGTCACCTTCGACCTGGTAGGTGGCGTCGATCCAGTCGCGGAGCTTGATCAGCTCCTCGTCGGTCAGGTTGTGGACCCGGGTGTCGCCGCTGACCCCGGTGGCCTGCAGCGTCTGCAGCGCCCGGGTGCGGCCGATGCCGTAGATGTAGGTGAGCGCGACCTCGAGCCGCTTATCGCGGGGAAGGTCGACACCAGAAAGCCTGGCCATGTGCGGGCAGTTCTCCTTCGTCGGGCGGAGGTGCTGCGCGCCGCCCCCAGGCCCTGCCCGGACCTGGCCCCGGCCTCCGTCCGGGGGTCGCCGCCCTCACGGGGCGGCCTGCGGCGCGTGTCTAGCATGGTTGAGCGTCTAGCTAGGTGAGCGTCTGTAGTTATGGGTCTGGGCTGCGTCAGCCCTGGCGCTGCTTGTGCCTCGGGTCTGAGCAGATGACCATGACGCGGCCGTGCCGGCGAATGATCCGGCACTTGCTGCAGATCTTCTTGACGCTCGGCTTGACCTTCACGGTGCTGTCTCCACTACGTCTGGGTTCGTTACTTGTACCGGTACACGATCCGCCCGCGACTGAGGTCGTAGGGGCTGAGCTCTACGACTACCCGGTCGTCAGGCAGGATGCGGATGTAGTGCATCCGCATCTTCCCGCTGATATGAGCGAGAACCTTGTGCCCGTTGTCCAGCTCCACACGGAAGAAGGCGTTCGGCAGCGACTCGACTACCGTGCCTTCGATCTCAATGGCGCCGTCTTTCTTGGGCATGTCCTCCGCGCTTCGTTATATAGATTGGTGGTCCGCGCCCGGGGCGCGGCTGGCCGGTCTCTGCTGGCCTGTACTTTCCCCTAGGCGGTAAGCCTGCTCCGCCCGGCTCACGCCCGTGCTGACGTCAGTCAGCGGGACACGATAACCGGAAAGGGCTCCGAAGGGTCCGTACCGCTCGCATACGCGAGCCCCGGGTGCTAACCACGGGGAACCCAGCAGATGGGCCGGAGACGAGTGTACTCGACTCACAGCGCCAACGCGAACCGCCCCGAATACGGGACACCGTATAAGACACCGCGGGAGCCGCGGCTATTCCCCGGACCGCCGGATCCGGCGGATCATCACCACCGTCCACGGGACCACGACCAGCAGCCACCAGGGCAGCCACGTACCGGCGCCGACCACGGCGGCCACGGCCCAGACGGCCACCAGCGTGCCGCACAGCACGGTCCAGGCGCCCATCGCCAGCGTGCCGGGACTGAACCTGGCGGTGCCGCCCGGGTCCCTGGGCGTGATCGAGGTGTGCGGCAGGCCGGCGGGGCGGCGCATCGACTCGTGCGGCAGCCGGTACAGGTCGATGACCGGCAGGTCGGCCAGCAGCTCGTCGAGCTCGCCCAGCGTCTTGGCACTGAGCGCGGCGTCCATGCGCTCATCGAACTCCTCGGCGGTCAGCCGGCCCGCGGCGTGGTGCTCGCGCAGCAACGCCGCCGTGCGGTCGCGATCCGCGTCCGAGGCGCGGATCCGCGGGTCACCAGGCACCGGCCGCTCTTCCTTCCCGGCCAACCATTCCCGGCCTAACTACGCGGAACGCTCGCGGGGTTCCTCTCTCTAGTATCGCTCAGGCGTGCCTGCCCGCCGTCCTCGGCGGTCAGCACCCACGGGCCGTCCGGGGTGATCGCGACCGTGTGCTCGAAGTGCGCGGCCCAGCTTCCGTCCGCCGTGATGACCGTCCACCCGTCATCGAGCAGGACCGTTTCCGGGTCGCCGAGCATCACCATCGGCTCGACGGCCAGCGCCAGGCCGGCGCGCAGCCGCAGCCCGCGGCCGGGCCGGCCGTAGTTCGGCACCGGCGGGTCCATGTGCATGGCGGTGCCGATGCCGTGCCCGGTGTACTCCTCGACCACGCCGTACGGGCCCGCCGCGCCGATGCTGGACTCCACCGCGTGCGAGATGTCGCCGAGCCGGGCGCCCGCCCGGGCCTGCGCGAGCCCGGCCCACAGGGCGTCCTCGCACGCGCCGAGCAGCGCGGCGTGCTCGGCGGAGATGGCCCCCACGCCCACGGTGACGGCCGCGTCCCCGTGCCAGCCGCGGACGATGGCGCCGCAGTCGATGGAGATGATGTCCCCCTCGTTCAGGCTCCGGGCCGCGCTCGGGATGCCGTGCACGATCTCGTCGTTCACCGACGTGCAGATCGTGGCGGGATACCCGTGGTAGCCCAGGAACGACGGGGTCGCGCCCGCCGCGCGGATCTCACGCGCGGCCAGCGCGTCGAGCTCGGCGGTGGTGACGCCGGGCCGGACCGCCGCCGCGACCGCGGCCAGGGCGTGCGCCACGACCAGCCCCGCCTCGCGCATGACGGCGAACTGCTCGGGCGTCTTGAGCTGGATTTCCTGCCCGCGGCGCGGCCACATACCGGTCGGCCCTCAGCGCACGAACGGGCGGAGCGCGGCCAGCGCCCGGCTGGTGATCTCCTCCACCGGGCCGGTCGCGTCGATGCCGATCAGGATGTTCTCGTCGGCGTAGAACGCGACGAGCGGGGAGGTCTGCTCGGCGTAGACCTCGATCCGGTGCCTGATCGTCTCCTCGGAGTCGTCGTCGCGCTGGAACAGCTCGCCGCCGCAGTCGTCGCAGATGCCGTCGCGGGCCGGCGGGTCGTACAGCACGTGCCAGACCCGCTCGCAGCGGCGGCAGGTCCGGCGCCCGGACAGCCGCCGGACCACCTCGTCCTCGTCGACGACCAGCTCGAGGACCACGCTCAGCCGGGTGTCCCACTCCTCGGCGAGCATCTTCTTCAGCGTCTCGGCCTGCGGCACGTTCCGCGGGAACCCGTCGAGCAGGAACCCCTCCTGCGCGTCGTCCTCGCCCAGCCGGTCCCGCACCATCGCGATCGTGACCTCGTCGGGCACCAGGTCGCCGCGCTCCATGTACTCGCGGGCCTGGCGGCCCAGTTCGGTGTTGCTCGTCACGTTGTACCGGAAAATGTCACCTGTCGAGATCCTCGGGATCGCCAGATGCGAAGAGATGAACTGGGCCTGTGTCCCCTTGCCCGCACCGGGGGGCCCGACGAGGACGATGCGCACTATCGCAAGAAACCCTCATAGTTGCGCTGCTGCAACTGGCTCTCGATCTGCTTCACGGTGTCGAGCCCGACGCCGACCATGATCAGCAGGCTGACCCCGCTGAACGGGAACTGCTGGCCGACGCCGATGGCGGTGAGCGCGACCAGCGGGAACAGCGCGATCAAACCCAGGTAGAACGAGCCGGGCGCGGTGAGCCTGCTGAGCACGTAGCTGAGGTACTCAGCGGTCGGCCGCCCGGGCCGGATGCCGGGGATGAACCCGCCGTACTTCTTCATGTTGTCGGCCACCTCGGTCGGGTTAAAGGTGATCGACACGTAGAAGTAGGTGAACCCGATGATCAGCAGGAAGAACAAGAGCATGTAGAAGCCGCCGGTACTCAGGCTGCTCGTCGACGTGCCCTGGGCCAGGTAGCGTTCGACCCAGGACACCCAGCCCTGGGGTTTGGTCGTGCTACCGAAGAGCTGCGCGCCCAGCGTCGGGATGTACAACAGCGACGAGGCGAAGATGACCGGGATCACGCCCGCCTGGTTGACCTTCATCGGGATGTAGGTCGAGGTGCCGCCGTACATCCGGCGGCCCACCATCCGCTTGGCGTACTGCACGGGGATGCGGCGCTGCGCCTGCTCCATGAAGACGATGAAGGCCACGATGGCGACCACCACCACGATGGCCACGCCCGCGTAGAAGGCCGACTTGTCGCGGTAGATAGCCAGGATCTCGCCGGGGATGACGGAGATCACGGTGGTGAAGATCAGCACCGACATTCCGTTGCCGACGCCGCGGTCGGTGATCAGCTCGCCCATCCACATGATGACCGTGGTGCCGGCCACCATGCAGATGACCATGGTCGCGATGTTGAAGATCCCGCCGTTGGGGATCAGCGGGTTGCTGCTCCCCGAGGCGCCGCAGCTGTTGAACAGCGTGCCGGACCTGGCCAGCTCGATGTACCCGGTGGACTGCAGGACCGCCAGGCCCACGGTGAGGTACCGGGTGTACTGGGTGATCTTGGCCTGGCCGGCCTGGCCTTCCTGCTTCAGCGTCTCCAGCCGCGGGATGACCACGGTCAGCAGCTGCAAGATGATGCTGGCCGTGATGTACGGCATGATGCCGAGCGCGAACACCGACAGGCGCAGCAGCGCCTGGCCGCTGAGCAGGTTGACAATGGCCAGCACGCCCGCTGTGGAGCTGCCGGCGCTGGTGGCCAGGTTGGAGCAGTAGGCCACGTTCTTCTCGTCGATGCCGGGCGTCGGCAGCGAGGCACCCAACCGGAACAGCGCGATCAGGGCGAGCGTGACCAGCATCTTCTTGCGCAGGTCCGGCGTCTGGAACGCCCGCACGAAGGCCGTCAGCATGCGCAGTCCTCGGTTCGGTTGATCGGGCAGTCCACGTATCTTACCCGGCACGCCATGGGTTGTCTCCTTCGGTCAGGAGGCGCTAAGCGAGCTCGGTGACGGTACCGCCGGCCCGCTCGATCTTCTGGACGGCGGTGGCCGAGAACGCGTGCGCGGTCACGCGCAGCGCCACCGAGAGCTCGCCGGTGCCGAGCACCTTGATCAGCTCACCGGACCGGACCGCGCCCCTGGCCACCAGGTTCTCCGGGGTCACGTCGCCGCCTTCGGGGTACAGCTCGGCCAGCCGGCGGGTGTTCACCACCTGGTAGGTGGTGCGGAACCCCGCGTTGGAGAAGCCCTTCAGCTTCGGCACCCGGCGGTGCAGCGGCATCTGGCCACCCTCGAAGCCGAGGGGAACCTGGGTGCGCGCCTTGGTGCCCTTGGTGCCGCGGCCCGCGGTCTTGCCCTTGGACGCCTCGCCGCGGCCGACTCGCGTCTTGGCCTTGTGCGCGCCCGGGGCCGGCCGCAGGTGATGCAGCTTGAGCCCGCGCCCGGACGCCGTCTCGCCCGCCGTGTTTGTCTCCGGCATTTAGTCCACTTCCTCCACGGTCACCAGGTGGCGCACCGTCTTGATCATGCCGCGGAACTCCGGCCGGTCCGGCCTGATCACGACCTGGCCGATCCGGTGCAGCCCGAGCGAGCGCAGCGAGTTCCGCTGCGCGCTGTTCCCGCCGATCTTCGACTTGATCTGGGTCACCTTCAGCTGTGCCATCTGTGCCCTCCCTAGGCCCCGGCACCGGTGCCGGTGCCGGTCCCGGCCGACGCGGCCGCGCGCGCCCGCAGCATGGCGGCCGGCGCGACGTCCTCGATCGGCAGGCCGCGCTTGGCGGCGATCTCCTCGGGCCGGCTCAGGCCCTTCAGCGCGGCCACCGTCGCGTGTACGACGTTGATCGGGTTGGACGAGCCCAGCGAGCGGGACAGCACGTCGTGGATGCCGGCGCACTCGAGCACGGCCCGGACCGGGCCGCCGGCGATGACGCCGGTACCCGGGCTGGCCGGCTTGAGCAGCACGACCCCGGCCGCGTCCTCGCCCTGCACCGTGTGCGGGATCGTGTTGGCGATCCGCGGCACCCGGAAGAAGTGCTTCTTGGCCTCTTCGACGCCCTTGGCGATGGCGGCCGGGACCTCCTTGGCCTTGCCGTACCCGACACCGACCATCCCGTTGCCGTCGCCCACCACGACCAGCGCGGTGAAGCTGAAGCGCCGGCCGCCCTTGACCACCTTGGCCACGCGGTTGATGGTCACCACGTGCTCCAGGTAGGCAGCCTGCTTCGCGTCCGCGCTGCCGCGCCGGTCGTCACGGCGCTCGCGCCGCTCACCGCCGCCGCCGCCTCGCCGCGGTCCTCCTGGCATTAGCCCTTCCTCATCTCTATTGCTATACAACGTTCAGCGGGCTGCCCAATCACGACAGCGCTCACCGTTACCGTGCTCACAGTTGCAGGCCGCCTTCCCGGGCGCCGTCCGCCAGGGCCGCGACGCGGCCGTGGTAGCGGTAGCCGCCCCGGTCGAACACCACGGCCTCGATGCCGGCCGCAGCCGCCCGCTGCGCGAGCAGTTCGCCGACCTTGCGCGCTTTGGCCGTCTTGTCGCCCTCGGCGGTCCGGATGTCCGGGTCCAGGGTGGACGCGGCAGCCAGCGTACGCCCGGCGGTGTCGTCCACGATCTGCGCGAACATGTGCCGCGCGGACCGGTTGACGACCAGCCGCGGCCTGCTCGCGCTGCCGGTGACCTTCTTGCGGACCCGCAGGTGCCTGCGCACGCGGGCGGCCGTGGACTTCTGGGTGTGCGGCCGCACCCGCCCGGTAGCCCGGGCGTGCGACCTGGTCTTGGTGCCAGCCATCGTTACTTCCCAGCCTTCCCGACCTTGCGGCGGACCACTTCGCCCTGGTACCGCACGCCCTTGCCCTTGTACGGGTCGGGCTTGCGGAGCTTACGGATTTGCGCGGCGATCTCGCCCACCTGCTGCTTGTCGATGCCCTCCACCACGAACCTGGTGGGCGCCTCGACCCGGAAGGAGATGCCCTCCGGGGGAACGATGGTCACCGGGTGGCTGAACCCGAGCGAGAACTCCAGGTCGCTGCCCCGGGCCTGGACCCGGTAGCCGACGCCCACGATCTCCAGCGTCTTGCGGTAGCCGTCGGTGACGCCGGTGACCATGTTGGCGATCAGCGTGCGGGACAGGCCGTGCAGCGCGCGCACCGAGCCCTCGTCGTTGGGCCTGGTGACCCGGATGACCCCGTCCTCGCGGACGACGTCGATGGGGTCGGCCACGGTGTGCGTCAGCGTTCCCTTGGGCCCCTCTACGGTGACCTCGCGGCCGTCGATGGTGACCTGCACCCCGCTGGGGATGGTCACGGGGAGCCGCCCGATCCTTGACATTGCAGCTCTCCCTTACCAGACGTAGGCGAGGACTTCCCCGCCCACGCCGCGCTTTTTGGCTTGCTTGTCGGTCAGCAGCCCACCCGAGGTGGAGATGATCGCCACGCCGAGCCCGCCGAGCACCCGGGGCAGTTCGTCCTTCTTGGCGTAGACCCGCAGGCCCGGCTTGGACACCCGCTTGATGCCGGCGATGGAGCGCTCGCGCGCGTTGCCGAACTTGAGGGTGATCACCAGGTTCTTGCCGACCTCGGCGTCTTCGACGCGCCAGGACGCGATGTAGCCCTCCTGCTGGAGGATCTCGGCGATGTGCGACTTGATCTTGGAGTACGGCATGCCCACCGTGTCGTGGTACGCCGAGTTCGCGTTGCGCAGACGCGTCAGCATGTCTGCGATCGGGTCGGTCATTGTCATGGCCAACAGGCCTTCCTCACCGTGGTTTCCCCTTGTCCGTGAAACAGAGCGGGACCTGCGGTGTGCTCGTTTGTTTCAGTTACCAGCTGGACTTGGTGATGCCGGGCAGCTCGCCGCGGTGCGCCATGGTCCGGAAGCAGATCCGGCACAGGCTGAACCTGCGGTAGACGGCCCGCGGGCGCCCGCAGCGCGTGCACCGCGTGTAGCCGCGGACCTCGAACTTCGGCGTCCGCTTCTGCTTGACGACTAGGGCCTTCTTTGCCACGTCAGCCTTCCTTGAACGGGAATCCGAGCTGCCGCAGCAGCGAGCGGCCCTCGGCGTCGTTGGTTGCGGTGGTCACGACGGTGATGTCCATCCCGCGCTGCCGGTCCACCTTGTCCGGATCGATCTCGTGGAACATGACCTGCTCGACGAGGCCGAACGTGTAGTTGCCGTGCCCGTCGAACTGCCGGTCGGACAGGCCGCGGAAGTCGCGGATCCGGGGCAGCGCGATGGCCAGCAGCCGGTCCAGGAACTCCCACATGCGGTCCCCGCGCAGCGTGACGTGGGCGCCGATGGGCATGCCCTCGCGCAGCTTGAACTGGGCGACCGACTTCTTGGCCCGGGCCACGGCCGGCTTCTGCCCGGTAATGGTGGACAGGTCCTTGACCGCGCCCTCGATCAGCTTGGCGTCGCGGGCGGCCTCGCCCACGCCCATGTTCACCACGATCTTGGTCAGGCCGGGGATCTGCATCACGTTGTCGTAGCCGAACTCCTGCTTGAGCGCAGGGGCGATCTCGGCCCGGTAGCGCTCCTTGAGCCGCGGTACCGGCGGCGCTTCGGTCGCCATCAGATCTCCCTCCCGCTCGGCCTCGCGATGCGGATCTTCCTGCCGTCGTCGTCGATCCGGTAACCGACCCGGGCCGCGCTCTTGCTTTCCGGATCGGCCAGCTGGACGTTGCTCACGTCGATCGGCGCTTCCTCGTGCGTGATGCCACCTTCCTTGGCCCCGCGCTGGCCCTGGTAGGTGACCTTCTTGTTCTTCTTGACCACGTTGACGCCCTGGACCAGGACCTTGCCCCGGTCCGGGTAGGCCGCGATCACCAGCCCGGTGCGCCCGCGGTCCCGGCCGGCCATGACGATCACGTGGTCGCCCTTCTTGATCTTCATCTAGAGCACCTCCGGTGCCAGCGAGATGATCCGCATGAACCGCTTCTCCCGCAGTTCACGGCCGACCGGCCCGAAGATGCGGGTCCCGCGCGGGTCACCGCCGTCCCGGATCAGCACCGCGGCGTTCTCGTCGAACCGGATGTAGGAGCCGTCGCCGCGGCGGCGCTCCTTGCGCGTGCGTACCACGACCGCCTTGACGACATCGCCCTTCTTCACGCCGGCGCCGGGAAGGGCATCCTTCACGGTCGCCACGATGACGTCACCGATGCCCGCGTATCGCCGGCCGCTGCCGCCGAGCACACGGATGCACAAGATCTCCTTGGCCCCCGTGTTGTCGGCGACCTTAAGCCGCGACTCCTGCTGGATCACGTCAACTCCCTATCTTCCCCGGGGGACGACCCCCCGGTGACCCCCCGCAGGGGATCTAATGTGCCGGGCATCGGAGCCAGGCGGTCTCTGGTATTACTTGGCCTTCTCGATGATCTCGGCCACCCGCCACCGCTTGGTCGCGGACAGCGGCCGGGTCTCCATCAGCAGCACACGGTCGCCGACGCCGCAGGCGTTCTCGGCGTCGTGTGCCTGGTACTTCTTGGTACGGCGCAGAACCTTGCCGTACTTGGGGTGCTTGACGTGGTCCTCGACCTCGACAACGACGGTCTTGTCCATCTTGTCGCTGACTACCAGGCCTTCCCGGCCCTTGCGGTAGCCGCGTGTCACGGCACCCGTGGCTTGCTCGCTCACTTGCTTGCCTCCTGCGGTGCGTCGTCCTCGGTGGCCGTGTGTTCGACGGCAGCCGCCGGAGTGGCCGACTCGGCATCCTCCGGTTCGCCGGACTCCTCGATCAGCGTGATGATCCCGAGCTCGCGCTCGCGCATGATCGTGTAGATCCGGGCGATCTCCTTGCGGACCGCACGCAGCCGTCCGTGGCTCTCCAGCTGCCCGGTGGCACCCTGGAAGCGCAGGTTGAACAGCTCTTCCTTGGCCTCGGCCAGCTTGGCGTGCAGTTCTTCCTCGGTGGACACGCGCAGCTGCGCGGTCAGGCCGCCAGCCATCAGCCCTCACCGACCTCTCGCTTGACCACCTTGCACTTCATGGGCAGCTTGTGGATCGCGCGGCGCAGCGCCTCGCGGGCCACCGGCTCGGCCACCCCGGACAGCTCGAACATGACGCGGCCCGGCTTGACGTTGGCGATCCACCATTCCGGCGAGCCCTTGCCCGAGCCCATCCGGGTCTCGGCCGGCTTCTTGGTCAGCGGCCGGTCCGGGTAGATGTTGATCCAGACCTTCCCGCCACGGCGGATGTGCCGGGTCATGGCGATACGGGCCGCCTCGATCTGCCGGTTGGTCACGTAGGCGTGCTCCAGGGCCTGGATCCCGTACTCGCCGAACGACACGTGGGTGCCGCCGGTCGCGTTACCGGTCCGGTGCGGCCGGTGCTGCTTACGGTGCTTAACCCTGCGCGGAATCAGCATGTCCTCAGCCTTCCTCGCCGGCGGACGCGCCCTCGGGGGAACGGCGCCGCGGACGCTGCGCGTCCCGTGGCCGCTGCGGCCGCTGCTGGGCCGCGGCCCGCAACGCGGCCTGCTGCGCCTCGCGGCCGGCCCGGCTGGTCGGCGCCTCGCCCTTGTAGATCCAGACCTTCACGCCGATCCGGCCGAAGGTGGTGCGGGCCTCGTAGAAGCCGTAGTCGATGTCCGCGCGCAGCGTGTGCAGCGGCACCCGGCCCTCGCGGTAGAACTCCGACCGGGACATCTCCGCGCCGCCCAGGCGACCCGAGCACTGCACCCGGATGCCCTTGGCGCCGCCCTTCATCGCGCTCTGGATCGCCTTGCGCATGGCCCGCCGGAACGAGACCCGGCTGGACAGCTGCTCGGCGACGCCCTGCGCGACCAGCTGGGCATCGATCTCGGGGTTCTTCACCTCGAGGATGTTCAGCTGGATCTGCTTGGCGGTCAGCTTCTCCAGGTCGCCACGGATCCGGTCGGCTTCGGCGCCGCGGCGGCCGATGACGATGCCCGGCCGGGCGGTGTGGATGTCCACCCGCACCCGGTCCCTGGTCCGCTCGATCTCGACCTTGGAGATGCCGGCCCGCTCCATGCCGCGCTGCAGCATGCGGCGGATGGCCACGTCCTCGGCCACGTATTCCTTGTACAGCTTGTCGGCGTACCAGCGGCTCTTGAAGTCGGTGGTGATGCCAAGCCGGAACCCGTGCGGATTCACTTTCTGTCCCACTAGCGGGTCCCTCCCTCGGAGTCGTCGGAGACGATGACCGTGATGTGGCTGGTGCGCTTCAAGACGCGGTAGCCGCGGCCCTGGGCCCGCGGCCGGAAGCGCTTGAGCGTCGGGCCCTCGTCGACCCAGGCCCGGCGCACCCAGAGCATGCCCCGGTCCGGGCGGCCGCCGCTGGCGTCCGCGTTGGCGATCGCGCTGGCGAGCACCTTGCCGACCGGCTCGCTGGCCGATTGCGGCGCGAAGGCCAGCACGGCCTGCGCCTGGTCAGCGGGCAGCCCGCGGATCAGGTCCACCACCCGGCGGGCCTTCCGCGGCGTGACGCGGACATACCGCGCTTTTGCCCGAGCTTCCATGTGTCGTCGTTCTCCTATCGGCGGCTGCGCCGGTCGTCCTTGACGTGACTGCGGAAAGTCCGCGTGGGCGCGAACTCGCCAAGCTTGTGGCCCACCATCGACTCGGTGATGAACACCGGGATGTGCTTGCGGCCGTCGTGGACCGCGATCGTGTGGCCGAGCATGGCCGGCACGATCATCGAACGCCGGGACCACGTCCTGATGACGGTCTTCGATCCCCGCTCGTTCTGCACGTCCACCTTCTTCATCAGGTGGTCGTCCACGAAGGGGCCCTTCTTAAGACTACGAGGCATCGCGTGCTGCTCCTACCGCTTGTTCCTGCCGCGGCGACGGCTGATCAGCCGGTCACTCGGCTTGTGCGCCCGCCGGGTCCGGCCCTCGGGCTGGCCCCACGGGCTGACCGGGTGGCGTCCGCCCGAACTCTTGCCCTCGCCGCCGCCCAGCGGGTGGTCGACCGGGTTCATGGCCACGCCGCGGACGGAGGGGCGCTTGCCCTTCCACCGGTTCCGGCCGGCCTTGCCGAGCTTGATGTTGCCCTGCTCGGAGTTGCCGACCTCGCCGACCGTGGCGCGGCAGGTCACGTCGACCCGCCGGATCTCGCCGGACGGCATCCGCAGCTGCGCGTAGCCGCCCTCCTTGGCCAGCAGCTGCACGCCGGCGCCCGCCGAGCGGGCGATCTTGGCGCCGCCGCCGGGCCGCAGCTCGATGGCGTGCACCACCGTGCCGGTCGGGATGTTGCGCAGCGGCAGGGCGTTGCCCGGCTTGATGTCCGCGCCGGCGCCGCTCTCCACGGAGTCACCGGTCGACAGGCCCTGCGGGCAGATGATGTAGCGCTTCTCGCCGTCGGCGTAGTGCAGCAGCGCGATCCGGGCCGTGCGGTTCGGGTCGTACTCGATGTGCGCGACCTTGGCCGGCACGCCGTCCTTGTCCGCCCGCCGGAAGTCGATCAGCCGGTAGGACCGCTTGTGACCGCCGCCCTGGTGCCGGGCCGTCACGCGGCCGTGCACGTTCCGGCCGCCGCGCGAGTGCAGCGGGCGCACCAGCGACTTCTCCGGCTCGCTCCGGGTGACCTCGGCGAAGTCGGAGCCGCTCGCGCCGCGCCGCCCGGGGGTGGTCGGCTTGTACTTACGGATAGCCATGTCTGGTCGTGTCTCCTCAGGCGCCGAAGATGTCGATCCGGTCCCCCGCGGCGAGGGTCACGATCGCTCGCTTGGTGTCCGGACGCTTGCCCCAGCCGTAACGGGTGCGCCGACGCTTGCCGTGGCGGTTCACGGTGTTGACACCGGTCACCTTGACCCCGAACACGGCCTCGACGGCCAGCCTGATCTGGGTCTTGTTGGCCTGCGGGTCGACGACGAAGGTGTACTTGCCCTCGTCGAGCAGCCCGTAGCTCTTCTCCGAGACGACCGGCCGCAGCAGGACGTCGCGCGGGTTGTTGTCCCGGCTCACTGCGCTCCCTCTCTGTCCTTCGTCGCCCTAGAGACAAACGCCGTCAGGGCCTGCTCGGTGAAGACCACGTGATCGCTGGCCAGCACGTCGTACGTGTTGAGCTGGTCCTCGGCCAGGACGTGCACGCGCGGCACGTTGCGCAGCGACCTCCAGGTGATCTCGTCGTCGCGGTGCGCGACCACGAGCACCGGGCGGCCGAGCGTGCCGCCGGACGAGGACACCGCACCGGTCAGCACGGCCACCGCGTCCTTGGTCTTCGGCGCGTCGCCCTCGACGAAGCTGCTGACGACCAGGACCCGGCCGTGGCTGAGCCGGTCGGACAGCGCGCCGCGCAACGCCGCGGCCTTCATCTTCTTGGGCGTCCGCTGCACGTAGGAGCGCGGCACCGGGCCGTGCGCGGCACCGCCGCCGGTGTAGTGGGGCGCGCGCAGCGAGCCCTGGCGGGCCCGGCCGGTGCCCTTCTGCCGGTACGGCTTCTTGCCGCCGCCGCGGACCTGGCCGCGGGTCTTGGCCGAGTGCGTGCCCTGCCGGGCGGCGGCCTGCTGGGCCACCACGACCTGGTGGATCAGCGGCACGTTGACCTTGGCCGCGAAGATCTCCTCCGGCAGGTCGACGGTCTTGCCCTTGGCGCCAATGACGCTGACGGCGGTCATCAGGCTTCACCCCCACGCTCGGACAGGTTGCGGACCGCGCTGCGGACCAGGACGACCCGGCCGCGAGGGCCGGGCACCGCGCCCTTGATCAGGAGCAGGCCGCGCTCGGCGTCGACGGCATGCACGGTCAGCGACTGCACCGTGGTGCGCGCGCCGCCCATCCGGCCGGCCATCCGCACCCCCTTGAACACGTGGCCCGGGGTGGCGCAGGCGCCGATGGACCCGGGCGAGCGGTGCTTGCGCTGGGTGCCGTGCGCGGCGCCGAGGCCCTTGAAGCCATGCCGCTTCATGACGCCCGCGGTGCCCTTGCCCTTGCTCTGGCCGGTCACGTCCACGTGCTGCCCGCTGGCGAACACCTCGGCGGTGACCTCCTGCCCGAGGGTGTACTCCGACGCATCGTCGGTGCGCAGCTCGGCCAGGTACCGGCGCGGGGTCAGGCCCGCCTTCGCGAACACGCCGCTGACCGGCTTGGTGACCTTGCGCGGATCGATCTCGCCGAAGCCGAGTTGCACGGCCGAGTACCCGTCGGTGCCGGGGGTCCGCACGCTGGTCACCACGCACGGCCCGGCCTGTACGACCGTGACCGGCACGATCTGCCCGGCCTCGTTGAAGACCTGGGTCATGCCAAGCTTGGTGCCCAGGATCCCTTTGATCTGCTTGCCCATGTCGGTGCGTTCCTCAGAGCTTGATCTCGATGTCGACGCCAGCCGGCAGGTCGAGGCGCATCAGCGAGTCCACCGTCTTCGGCGTCGGGTCGATGATGTCGATCAGCCGCTTGTGCGTCCGCATCTCGAAGTGCTCGCGCGAGTCCTTGTACTTGTGCGGAGAGCGGATGACGCAGTACACGTTCTTCTCGGTAGGCAGCGGCACCGGGCCAGCCACCCGCGCGCCGGTACGCGTCACGGTGTCGACGATCTTCCGCGCCGAGCTGTCGATGACCTCGTGGTCATATGCCTTGAGCCGGATGCGGATCTTCTGTCCCGCCATTTGCTGCCTCGGTGTCCTTCGTTTGTGGTCAGCCGCTGTGCTTACGTGGTCCGGCGGCCGGAGCCTCGCGGTCCCGGCCGCCGGATTCGACGGTTACTTGATAATCTTCGTGACCCGGCCAGCG
>Ga0209168_10002238_pt1 | contig 14199 bp, 9 predicted proteins | sample Coa_R1_FD_187156 | JGI IMG/M metagenome (GOLD analysis project Ga0209168, IMG submission 187156) | Surface soil microbial communities from Centralia Pennsylvania, which are recovering from an underground coalmine fire - Coalmine... | ecosystem: Environmental > Terrestrial > Soil > Unclassified ... | reverse complement strand
GTCAACGAAATGGTTGATAGGAATTAAACGAATACTCAAAAATGAACAGGGCGCCCGAGAGTTCCGAGCGCCCTGTTTTTCACGCCTTGCGGAGGCGAACTTTTCCGGCTAATTCGACTGGCGAATACGCATCCCGTAGAACGATTTGTAGACGAAAACGAAAGAGGCGGCGAAGAAAGCGGCCGCCAGCGCGCGCGTCAATGTGCCGCCGGATGTCGCCGTCAGTTTTACCGCCAGTTCCACGGCCAGCAGGCCGAAGAGCGTGGTGAACTTGATGACGGGATTGAGCGCCACGGACGAAGTGTCCTTGAACGGATCGCCAACCGTATCGCCGACGACGGTGGCATCGTGCAGCGGCGTGCCTTTTTGTTTCAGTTCGACTTCCACGATTTTCTTGGCGTTGTCCCACGCGCCGCCGGCATTGGCCATGAAGATCGCCTGATACAGTCCGGAGATGGCGATGGACATCAGGTAGCCGATGAAGAAGAAAGGCTCGAGGAAGGAGAAGGCCAGTGTGGCGAAGAACACGGCGATGAAGATGTTCAGCATGCCCTTCTGCGCGTATTTGGTGCAGATTTCGACGACTTTTTTGCTGTCTTCGACGGAGGCTTTCTCAACGCCTTCGAGCTTGATGTTGGCCTTGATGAACTCGACCGCGCGGTACGCTCCGGTGGTCACGGCCTGCGTGGAGGCGCCGGTGAACCAGTAGATCATGGCGCCGCCGGTGATCAGCCCGAGGACGAAAGGCGCGTGGAGCAGCGAGAGTTTCTCGACGTTTTCGGTGAGGCCGTTAGTCAGGGCCATGATGATGGAGAAAATCATGGTCGTTGCGCCCACCACCGCAGTGCCGATGAGCACCGGCTTCGCGGTGGCCTTAAAGGTGTTACCGGCGCCGTCGTTTTCTTCCAGCAAATCCTTGGCGCGCTCAAAGTTCGCGTCCACATTGAAATCTTTCATCAACTCGGACTTGATGTTGGGCACCTGCTCGATGAGCGACAATTCATAAACCGATTGCGCGTTGTCGGTGACCGGCCCATAGGAATCGACGGCAATCGTTACCGGGCCCATGCCCAGGAATCCGAAGGCCACTAGGCCGAAGGCGAACACCGGCGCGGCGATCATCAGGCCGCTGAGGCCCAGGCGCGCAAATAGATACGCGACGGACATCAGGAAAACCATGGCGATGCCCAGGTAGTAGGCGGAGAAATTTCCGGCCACGAAACCGGACAGAATTCCCAGCGATGCGCCGCCTTCTTCGGCGGAGGTCACGACTTCCTTGACGTGGCGCGATTCGGTGGAGGTAAATGCCTTCACCAGTTCGGGAATCACCGCGCCTGCCAGCGTGCCGCAAGAGATGATCGAAGCCAGCTTCCACCACTGCGTGGAGTCGCCGCCCAGCGACGGAATGATGACTGCGGAAATCGCGTAGGTCATGGCGATGGAGATGAAAGAGGTGAGCCAGACCAAGGTGGTCAGCGGCGCCTCAAAATTCATCTTGTCAGCATTGGCGTAGCGGGCTTTGGCCCAGGCGCCATTGATAAAATAAGCCGCCGCGCTGGCCACCAGCATGGCGATGCGCATTACGAAAATCCAAACCAGCAACTGCACCTGCACCGCGGGATCCTTGACGCCAAGCAGAATGAAGGTGATCAGCGCCACGCCGGTGACGCCGTAAGTCTCGAAACCATCCGCGCTCGGCCCCACCGAATCGCCGGCATTGTCGCCCGTGCAATCGGCGATCACGCCGGGATTGCGCGCGTCGTCTTCTTTGATTTTGAAGACAATTTTCATCAGGTCCGAGCCGATATCGGCGATCTTGGTGAAGATGCCGCCGGCGATGCGCAGCGCTGCGGCGCCCAGCGACTCGCCGATGGCGAATCCGATGAAGCACGGCCCCGCGTAGTCGCCCGGAACGAACAGCAAAATGAAGAGCATCATCACCAATTCCACGCTGATCAGCATCATGCCGATGCTCATGCCCGCCTGCAGTGGAATCTGGTAGATGGGGTACGGCTTGCCGCGCAGCCCGGCAAACGCCGTCCGCGAATTGGCGAACGTATTCACGCGAATGCCGAACCACGCCACGCCGTAGCTTCCGCCCATGCCCAGCAAACTGAAGAGCAAAATAATCGGAAGCGTAACGGCAACTGGTTTGTCAGGAACGGGCGACAGCACGCCGAAATACAGCACGATCACGACCGCAATGAACACCCAGAGAAAGAGCAAGAACTTGCCCTGCGTGAACAGATAGGTTTTGCAGGTCTCGTAGATCAGCTCGGAGACCTCGCGCATCGAGCGGTGCACCGGCAGGTTCTTCAAGCGGCTGTAAATGGTCAGTCCAAAGATCAATCCAAAAACGCAGAACAGAATTCCGATGGTCAGCAGCTTGTGCCCGTCCATGCCCAGAAAACTGACCTGCGCGAGGTCCGGCAGCTTCAGGCTCGCCTCTCCTCCCGCGTTTTCTTGAGCCGAGGCGGACACCGCGCTCAGCAAGCTCAGCAGGGCCGTCGTGGCGCCCACTGTCGCGAATCGGCTTCGAAGCGGGCCATTGCCCGCGAGCCAGGTACGCATCATTCATCCTCCATCGAGATCATGCCATCCGGCCAAGGATCCGGTATTGCTAACTGCTTCCGGCACACCATTTTGCCCTGTATTCTACGCTCAGGGCGTTTCGGGAATGGCTGCCGGATTTGATTCAGGTTGCCACTTCAAGAAGGGCGGAAATGCCTCACTCGGTCCCGACCAATCGGCTGCAATCCGGTGTTCTTCAAACGGACCACACCCATGACCGAAAGCCGGGTCGCTGGAAAGCTCACTTTTATAACATGCAGCAGTAGGAGGGTCAAACCGTTTTGAGCAGGATTGCCACAACGGCAACCCCTTGGAGAAATGCCGCGGGAAAAAGGCTATTCCCAGGGCCAGTCGCGGGAGTGTTAGCAGTCGGCATTAATAACGTCGGGGTAACTCTTCCGTTCCGGGCCGCATTTGCGTGGTTTGAACGGCTCGCGCAATAACACACAATTGACAAGGTACTGAGATGGCACCTCTCGGCCCGGCGGGTTTCCGCCGGACCGGCCAGGCACGCTGGCTTGCCGGCCCATCGATTGGGACGCCGAAGCCGGCGGGAGAAACTCGGAATGAGCAGGAACTCGACGGGACGCCAAGTGGAAATCGCCTTCGGATGTCTCGTCGCCTTTATGATCGGCGTTGGCGCGCGAGGGTTTGCCCACTACGGGAAATTTCATCCTTCTTCCGACCTCGGCTTTGACGCGTTTGACGAACGCCTGATGCTGTTGGCGGGCGTGCTGGCCCTGTGCGTCGCGGTAGTCGTGATCCGCAGGATCATCCGCGAGCGCAAGCAGCGCGAGGCGGCGCAATCCGCCATCCGCAATCTCAACGAGGATCTCGAACGAAAAGTAGCGCAGCGAACCGAAGAACTCGCCCGCACGGTGGAAGCGCTGCGAGAAGAAGTGAGCGTGCGCCGGGCGCAGGAAGTGGACCTGCGGCGGCTGGCGGCGATCGTTGAATCCTCGGACGACGCCATCATCGCGATCACGCTTGACGGGATTATCACCGAGTGGAATTCGGGCGCGGAGCGCATGCTGGGGTACGAGCGCGGCGAGATGATCGGCCAACCAGTTTCGCGCATTCTGCCGCCGGACCGTTTGGGCGAACCGAGCCGCAGTTTGCAGCGGCTGGTCGGCGGCGAGCAGGTGGTGCGCCACGAAACGGTTCGCGTCGCCAAAGGCGGCCGGCAAATCCACGTGGCTCTGACCATCTCTCCTCTTCGTGACGCGCAGGGAAGAATCATGGGCGATTCCGCGATTTTCCGGGACATCAGTGAACGCAAGATTATCGAAGACGCCCTGCGCCGCTCCGAGGCGAGTTTCCGGTCGCTGGTGCAGAACGCTCCTTACGGAATCCTGCGAACCACGCCCGACGGCAGAATTCTTCAGGCGAATCCCGCGATGGTACGCATGCTGGGACACACCGCCGAGCGGGATTTGATTGGCCTGAACATGGCGCGGGATGTCTACCGCCGGCCGGAAGAGCGTGAAGAGGCGCTCTCCTGGAGAAGCAGACAGGATTCGGTGAAGGGAGTGGAGCTGGAGTGGAAGCGCAAGGATGGTTCCACCTTCGCGGCGCGGTGCGATACGCGGAACGTAATGGACGCGGAGGGCTACGTCGAAATTATGGAGTCGTTTGTGGAGGACATTACCGACCGGCGCGAAATGGAACTGCAACTCCGGCAACGGCAGAAGATGGAAGCGATTGGCCGGCTGGCGGGGGGCGTGGCGCATGATTTTAACAATCTCCTCGGCGTCATCTCGGGCTACGCGGAATTGGTGTCGGAAAACATTGCCAGCCGCGGAGACCTGCATAACTACGTGGAGCAAATCCGCAAGGCGGCAGACCGCGCGTCCTCGCTGACGCGGCAACTGCTGGCTTTCAGCCGGCAGCAGGTTTTGGAGACAAAAGTTCTGAAGCTAAATGCCGTGGTCGACGACCTTGCCAAGATGCTGCCGCGCCTCCTGGGCGAAGACATCGAGTTGCACCTGCTGCTGGATGCCGCGACCGGCGCGGTGAAAGCCGATCAGGGGCAGATCGAGCAAGTCCTCATGAATCTGGCCGTGAATGCCCGCGATGCGATGCCAGGCGGCGGCAAGCTGGTGATTCGCACGGCTCGCGCGCGCTTCGATTCGGACCTGGCGGTGAAGCATCCGTCGATGACGCCGGGCGACTACGTCTTGCTATCGGTCAGTGACACCGGAACAGGAATGGACGCGCAGACCCAGACGCACATTTTCGAGCCGTTCTTCACCACCAAGGAGCGAGGGCGCGGGACGGGACTGGGCTTGTCGACGGTCTACGGGTTTGTGAAACAAATCGGCGGTTACGTCTGGGTGGAAAGCGCGCCGGGAGCGGGCTCGACGTTCGAGATCTATCTGCCGGTTACCCACGAAGCCGTTTCGCCCAGCGGACCTGCGGCGGCCCCGGCGGATTCTCGGCGCGGCGCCGGAACGATTCTCCTGGTGGAGGACGAGGAGTCACTGCGCACGCTGACGCGGAGCACCCTGGAACAGAGCGGATACGCCGTGCTGGAAGCGTGCAACGGGACGGAGGCGGTGAAAATCGCCAAGGCTTCGTCCGCGCCCATCGATCTGTTGCTGACGGACATGGTGATGCCGGGGATGAACGGGCGAGCGGTGGCGGAAAGAGTGACGCAGCTTTTCCCGGGGATTCATATCGCCTACATGTCGGGATATACCGGATTCAACAGCGGCGAAACGGCCAACTTGAACGGCGTGATTATCGCCAAGCCGTTTACCCGCCACGTACTGCTGCAGAAATTGCGGGAAGCGCTGGAATTCGCTCACAAGCCTGTCCTGAGGTAGGGCAGGGTGGCGCACGCTTCAGCTTGCGGTGTCTCACTGCTGCAGCAGTCAGGCTTGCAGAATGATCCGCCGCAAGCTAAAGCATGCGCCACAACGCCATCACATCTTCTTCTGCGCGGTGGGCGGCAGCAATCCATTCATGCGCAGATGAATCGAAAGTCCCGCGTAATGATCCGCAAAATCGGTGATCACCGCCAGCGCGGCCGTCAGCCGGTTCACCTGCCTGCCGCCGAAGAAGGGAACCATTTCGGTCAGGTTGGCGTCGGTGATCTTGGAGAATTGGTCTCCGCAGTAGTCCATGGACGCCTTCAGTCCGGCCACCAGCTTTTCCTTTGAATCGGTGTCAGAACTCTTGGCAAACGGAGTGGCCGGGGGCGTGAAGAGCTTGGAGCAGACCGCGTTGTTCACATCGGCGATGTGGCCGATGGTTTTTCCGAAGGTCATATTTTCCGGCGTGGGTTTAAAGCCGTACTTGTCCTCCGGCATGATTTCCGCGGTGGCCACGAGGTTCTTCGCATAATCGTCAAACTGTTTGCGCAGGCTGGCCGCCAGCGGGTTCGTCTTGGCGTCCTGGGCGTGGGCCATCAGGGGCGCCGCCAGACAAACTACAAGAAGGCAAATCAATCGTTTCATTCCGTATTCTCCTTTGGATCACTCGGTGCTGGCAGCATACGATTTCCGGAAGACTCATTCAAGCGCAGGTACCGATCCGCAACAGGCTTCGGCGGCCGGAAATTGAAGTGTCCAACTAAGGCCTCGGACCCATCATCTTTTCGCAACCGAGCCATGGATTGCACTGGCAATAAAAGACCCGATAGTCAAGCGAGCGTCGGTATCCCGCACAAGCGAAGAAACTCAAAAGTTCCATCGTAGAAGTCTGGGGGACGAGTGGGATCGGATGTATCGCCCTTCGGAACAAAGAGGATCATCCCCTGTCGAGCCCGCGTCAAAATTACTCGGTAGGCATTCCTGAGGTAAAGTCGCGTTGGCCCATCAATCATCGATTTCCACTTTGTGCCTTCGAAGTTTTGGTGGACCCACACACCGTCCTTATAGTGAAAGTCCCCGTCCCAACATACCCCGACCCAATCTAGTTCGAGACCTTGGACTGCAAACTCACTAGCGACACTCTCGAGATAGTACGAGGATCGAACATCGGTCCTGTCATTCAGAAACCAATTGACCGGTTCTAGGTTTTCCTTGATGTGAATTCCTTCGGGCCGAAGGCGTTGAGCACCTGACGACGCGACCAATCCGAAGCGCTCCGTTCCGCGGGCTCGGCTCCGCAACCAGGCCCTTGCTGCAGCAAGATCGCGAGTCAGGTAGATGGGGTAGACAGCTTCTATTCTCTTGTAGGCGACTCGAGCGGCTTCTAATTCGTTGTCTATGATGTGACCAATCAATTCTGAAAGGGCTTCTGCCCGGAACGATCGCATCGAAACTGCGAGGTGGAGATGTTCGTCCGAGTGAACCCTCGGCGATTCGAGAAAACGCTGCACTTGGCTCGAAGAGCCATACTCCGGAAGCGCCATGCGCGATGAGATATGAACATCCCACTTCGGAAATCGGACTTCGAGAGTGTCGATCCATTCGGACATGCCGGCTTCGCCGGTGTTGATTTCTTGGCCGCCGCCCACAAGGCAGACGACGGTACACCAATCCGGATGGCGATCCATTACGGCGATGAGAAATTCTGGCTCGGACATATCGAAGTCGTGCTGTCCTCGTTTGCGCTGCATGAAGCTAGCCGCCTGCTTACGCGTCCAGGCACGTTGAGCTTCATCAAACACAACAACTTTCTCAAGAGGGATCGTGAGGTTGCCGACGTACTCATCTCGGAAGTGATGGATGTTCTGGACAAAACTGCGTACCTCGCGCTCCGCTGTCTTTTTCGAGACGTCTTCGCGTGCGGCCTTGTCACGTGTAAGGGCTTCTCGAAGGACGTCAACAAGTGGCCCGTTGCCCGACAGGAAAACGGCGTGCTCGTCGAGATGCTCAACAGAGCGCCGCGTTGCAATGTTCAGCCCGGCGAGTGTCTTTCCCGAGCCGGGTACGCCAGTCACAAAGCAAATCGCTTTCGTGCGGTTCTGCCGCGCCTTGTCGATCACGGCGCCAACGCTGGCGCTAGTTTCCTGGAGGTTCTTTGCACCACTATCCGATCGGGAGATATCGGTTACGCTATGTGTGCGATATAGCACCTCGGCCGCTTGAACAATAGTAGGCGTTGGCTTGTAACCCCGAGCCATCCATTCAACAATGTTGAAACTCGGAAAGGTCTCTGTGGAGCAAACAACGTCGATCAGCGTGCCTAGGTCAGTCTTGTTTGTTCCGACCGGTGAGGCGACACGATCGTTAGCAAATTTGAGTTTGGGTATTGGCTGAGATTCGGCATCGGTCGAGACCAACACCGGAACGATAGGAGTAGTGTGACTGCCTTCATGAAAGTTCTTTAGATCGAGGGCGTAGTCTTCCACTTGCTCAAACGCAGCTGATGTGTGCGCAGTCGCGCCTGCCTTGACCTCAATCACGAAGACAATGTTCTCGTCGATTAAGACAGCGTCTGCCCGCTTACCCATTCTTGGAATATAGAACTCAAGGAAAATTCTTCCGTTGGGTCGGCTGGCGAGTGAAGCTTTGAGGATCGAAATCTCTTGAAGCCACGCCCAGCGTTGTTGCTCCTCTAAGGCGTGATGATGCTCCGCCGCAAGAACACCTAGAATGCGCGCCGTATCATCCTTGAGGAAGTCAAACACGGTTGCATCGTAGTAGGACTTAATCGGCATCTCGGGTTGTTATGACACCGCTAGCATTGCGAAGTATAACTCTGGAATTGGACACGTGGTCGCAACAACAGCGGGCGAGCCTTCCACTTGTGTATGTTGCAGTTACACTGAGTTCAGACTAAATTCATTTATAGGGCTTTGGAGTAATACATGAAAAAACCTGTCACGGCCGAATCCGCCTCGGCACTAATCGACGAGAGAATCAAGGAACTGGGAGACTGGCGCGGGAAGATGCTCGCGAAAGTGCGGGACACTATTCATGAGGCCGATCCTGAGATCGTCGAGGAGTGGAAGTGGATGGGGACTCCCGTGTTTTCTCACAGCGGCATCGTTTGCACGGGAGAGACGTACAAGAGCGTCGTGAAGCTGACATTTGCCAAGGGCGCTTCATTGAAGGACCCTGCGGGGCTGTTCAATTCCAGCCTTGACGGGAATGTCCGGCGGGCCATCGACATCCACGAAGGCGAGAAGATTAATGAGGCGGCCTTGAAGAAACTGATCCGTGCGGCGGTGGATCTCAATCTGATGGCCAAGAGCAACACCAAGCCGAAGGCTGGGCGAACGAGCCGCAAACGGGGCTGATTCGCATCAAAGTAGGACAGGCTTCAGCCTGTCTGGTTTTGGTTAGCGTCAGGCGTAAGTCTAAACCGGACAGGCTGAAGCCTGTCCCACTGGAGTGCGCTGGCTTAAAGTTCAACCCGCATGTGATCAAGTGTATTTCACCAGGCACATAAACCCGAAATCCATGTGCAGCTGCATGTGGCAGTGGAAGAGCGACGGCCCGGGCTGCTGATTGGCTACAAAGTCCACTTCCGCGTCGCTGAAGCGCGGGATGTTGACGATGTCTTTTCGGATGCCGGCGGTGCTCTTTCCGTCGATCTTCACGATTTCAAAATCGTGGCGGTGCAGGTGCAGGGGATGCGTGTCGCCGGTCTGATTGTGAAAGACCATGCGGTAGCGCTTGCCCTTTTGCACCATCAGCGGATCGGTGTCCGGCCACGATTTGTCGTTGATCGTCCAGTGATTGAAGTCCACGCGGTTGCCGGGAATTTTCTTGAATACCAGGTCGAAGGTTCCGTCGGGCTCGGGGTGCGGGTCCTGCGTGCCGAAGGGCGTGTAATCCCAGGGCACTTTTCCGATTTTCTCGAAGGCGGGCTCGCCGGATTGTCCCGCGTATTCGATTACCACGCCCAGCCCGGTGGTGCGCTCCTCGTCATTAATTGAACCGAGAATCCAGACGCCGGGCTGGTTCATCTCGACGATCGCGTCGACGCGCTCGGCCACGCCCAGGGTCAGCACGTCCACCGAGGCTTGCGTTGGGACGGGATTGCCGTCCATGGCAATCACTTTGAATTTGTGGCCGGGCAGCGCAAAGGAAAGATCGTCGGTGGCGCTGGCATTCAGCAGGCGGAACAGAACGCGCTGTCCCTGTTTCACGCGGATCGGCTCGCCGTGCCCCAAAGCTTTCTCGTTCATTGAGCCGTTCTTGTAGGCGATTTCCCAGCCGTTGTTGCCGGGGCCCATGTGCGCGAGCGACGGGCCCCACTGGTGGGCGGCCAGAAAAATTTCCTGATCATAATTTCCCGGTTCGCTTTTCGGCTCCACATAGAAAAAGCCGTACTGGCCGTTGAACAGGCCCATATCCAGATTTGACTTAGCGGCCATATGGGTGTGGTACCAGCGCGTGCCGGCGGGGCCGGGCTCAAAGGAGTACTGGCGATGGCTGTGCGGCGCAACGACCGGTGTGCCTTCTTCCTCGGAGCCGTCCACCTCGGAGGAAACGAATTGCCCGTGCCAGTGCACGATCTCCGGCATGTCCGTGTCATTGCGCACGTCGACGGTGATGCGCTTGCCTTCGCGGAAACGCAGGATCGGACCGGGAACCTTGCCGTTATAGCTGAGGGTTTTGTAAGTCACTCCGGGAGCGATTTCCACGGTGGTCGGAGCGATTCGCAGATTCAGGTCGGGCTTGGCGGGAGGAACCGCGGCCAGCGAGGAAAATCGCGGAACCGAAGCCAGCGCCGCGCCCACGGCGCTTACGCCGGTGGCGGCCAGAAATTCCCTGCGATTCAGCATGCTCGCACCTCTCACAGTTGGCGATGAATCAAGCGGAAAGGATGACGCGAGGCCATAATCCAATCGGCCTCCTATGGTGTCAAGTAAGAATGATGTAAAGCCTGAACTGATGCTGTGCGTGTGAACTCCAGTAAACAGCAAGGCCGACGATTCCAGACTGCGGGTCCGCCCCTGGAATGGCTCTGATACAATCTTCCTCTTTCGATTCGCTCATTATGAACACAGCGCCGCTACAATTTCATTTGCCGCACTGGCTGCAGGCGATCGTTGCCGCAACCGGAGGGCTGGGTCTCTTCCTCATCGCGTTTCTCGATTCCTCGGTGTTGACGTTTCCGGTGATCAACGATTTGCTGCTGATCGATCTGACGATCCAGAATCCGGCGCGGATGCCGTATTACGCGGCGATGGCCACGCTGGGATCGGTGGCGGGCTGCCTCTTGCTGTACTACATCGCGCGTAAAGGCGGGGAGGCCATGTTTCACAAGCACGCCGGTCCGCGCGCGCGGCACATTCACGCCTGGATCAACCGCAACGGTTTTGTCAGCATTCTTGTGACGGCACTTTTGCCGCCCCCCACGCCGTTCAAGGTGTTTGTGATCGCCGCAGGGGCGCTGGAAATGCCGGTGCGCACGTTCGTCCTGGGATTGCTGGCGGCGCGCGCGGTTCGCTTCTTTGGCGAAGGCTTTCTGGCGATCCGGTACGGAGATCAGGCCGGCCCGTTTCTGCTGACGCACAAGCTCGAAGTCACCGGGATCGTCCTGCTCATTGTCCTCGTGCTCTATTTGGCGTCGCGCCTCGCGTTTCGGCGGCCGCTCGACACCTGAGAACCGCGCCGCAGTTCCGCCATCCTAGGCGAGAGTGGCCTCCGGAGACCAGGAATTCAGGGCCGCCAAAACCTCATTGAGCCATTCGGCACAAAATTTCTGAGTACCATAGCGCCGGTCTTTTTCCCACGCGAAAATTTATGCATGAAGCAACCGTATACAATTGCTTATCGCCTTGCGACGCTCCCTGCGGCGGGCCGGGTGGCCCTGTGGATGATCCTGATGTTGATTTCCGTCTCCTCGCTGCGAGCCCAGGCGCTGCCCTCGGGCCGCGCCGGGCAGGTCCTCAGCATTTACGAGAGCTTCGATGGGAGCGCCAGCCCCTCCGGCGCGCTGTTGCGCATGAGCAACAACGTCGGCTACGACTTGAACCGTTGGCTGGGCATGGATGTGAACCTCCCGCTCTACTTTATGGTCCCACCCGTGCAGCAAAGCGGATACACCGCGGCGATTCCGAATCTTGGGAATCTCGCGGTCGATGGGCGCTTGTCCCTGGTGTTGCCGATGGTGGATTACCAACCGACAGTTACGATTGCGTTTCCCACCGGCAGCGTGTCGAGAGGATTTAGCACCGGTTCTGTGACCTATGATGCCGACAACCACTTTTCACATACCTTCGCGTTTATCACGCCTTTCCTGGATGTCGACGTCGGAAACAGCCTGAATAACGGTAACGGGCCGTTTCGCACGAAGGTTCAGCTCCCGTACATGACGCTGGGTGGCCTGGCCGAATTCAAGGCGGGCCCGGAGTTGCACATCTTTCCGCGCCTTACGATCAGCGGCGATGCATACGAAGTTATGCCGTGGGGCCCGCAAACAGTGTTCAGCCGGATCGTCAGGCCGGGATGGGTGGGGACCGGCGGCACGCACAACCGGACGTACGAACTGGCCTCGCGGACCGACGGAGGGGCCGGTCTGGTTCGGGACAACGGCTATGACGTGGCGGCCGAATACAGCCCCACGCGCTTTTTGGATCTGGGGGCGGGATTCAACCACAGCGCGCACTACGATCTGAATTCATTCTCGCTCAGCGTGGGTATCAGCATTTCGCAGTTGCTCAGCCGCCACCACAATTAGCCTATTTTTCCTTGCCGCGTCACGAACTTACTTCTCTCGATTTTAGTTTCCTGCCTCGGAATCGAACTCCAGGTGTTCGTTCATGACCTGGCTTTGTGCGTTCAGGTGAATCACCGCGATGATCCCGCGCCGCCCAGCCAACTCCGACGCAAAGCGCATGTCGCGCACACGCACTTGAAAACCGTCGCCCTCGGGTTGAACACTGGCCAGCGGGAATCGCGCAAAATTCAAAAATTCCACGGCCTCGGAACTGGCGATGGCGTTGTTCAGCGTGACGGATGGCTGCGGCTTGAAGTGCGTCTCCGCCAGTTCCGGATCGAATTCGCGTCCGAGTCCCAGCGGCACTTCGAGATTCACGAGCGCGTTGTCTGTCTCCACCACGCCGGACCACAGCAGGGGATTGGACGGCTTCGGAAACGCGGCCACTTCGAGCGGAGTTTGCCCGCGATAATTGCGCGCATCGAGAAGCGCGATCGCGCGTTCATGCGCAAAGGCGCGCCCGGCAATCACGAGGGCGACGAGTGCCAGGCCCACAATCGCTCCGCTCCGGCGGCCATTGCGCTTGGACTTGGATCCGATTTCGTCGTGCACCAGGCGGAACAATTCCGGAATGAGCAAGCCGACCAGCAGGGAAAAAAGAATCCAGGAGTCCACCGAATCGGCCAGATCCCACGCGTACCACTTGGCTCCGAAGGGCCACAGCAACTGCACTCCGTAGCCGTTCAGCAGATCGAGGAGCAGATGAGTTCCAGCTCCGACGGCGCAGATAGCAAACGCGGAGAAAATTCCTACCGCGTACTTCGTATATTTGCGGCCGGCCAACCAGAATGCCGCGCCGACCACTGCCACAATCGCCACCGTGCCGGCGATCGAATGGGTCACCGTGCGATGTCCGCGCAGGAACGCATCCGCTCCACCGAGGCGCGTGACCCAGTCGACGTCTGCAATCAGGCCGGAGACCAGCAGCATCGGCGTCGCCGCGCGCGTGAACTTATTCAGGCCGGCGCGGCCGAGAGCGATCGAGGTAAGCGCGTGGGTTACGGGTTCCATGGCTTGGCGGAACAGCGTCGAGCGGTTGTTCCGCGGAAGGCTAGCGGCATCCTACAACGGATCGGGGATCGCCAGCGTGAGAGCGTCCGGCACAATCCTGAACTCGACGGGGAGGCGCCCGGCCGGCTCGCCGTCCACCTGGATTTGCACCTGCGACGCGCTGTTCGATTCACAGTGCAGCGCATCGGCCTTGAAGAATTGCACGTGGCGCGCGCCGCGCAGTTTCCCGGCCCAGATCAGCGGAAGATAGGCCATGTAGCGCCAGGCGCTGCGCGTGGTGACGAACACCAGTTCGAATTGCGGCTTTAGCAGATCCGCTTCGGTGGTGATTTTGAACGGTCCGCCGTAGTGCTTCGTGCGGCCGACAATCACCAGCGAGGCATCGATGCTCGTTCCGTTGCCGGACATCGCCGTGCGAAACATGGGGAAATCGTAGCGCGTCAACTGGCGCAGCCCCTCCTGCCAGTACGCCAGGATGCCGGCCTTCAGCTTGATTTCCGGACGCACCGCGGCCACCAGCGCGCCGTCGGCTCCCGCGCCGGCTACGCTGAGGAAATAACGCGGCTCGCCGCTGGATTTTTCCGGGGTCGCCAGGCCCAGGGCGATGCGGCGATACGGCGCGTGGGCAACGCGTTCCGCGGCGCGCGGCAGGTTCCAGGGCAGCGCCAGTTCCTTGGCCAGAACATTCGCGGTGCCCGCCGGCAGAACGGCGAGCGGGACCTGGCTGCATGCCAGGCCATTGACTACTTCATTGACCGTTCCGTCTCCGCCGCACACGATCACCATCTGCCGCGACGCCTCGACGGCGCTCCGCGCCATTCCAGTCGCTTCGCCCGCGGCGGTGGTGCTCTGAAGTTCGGTTTCGATTCCGGCCGTTCGGAAAATGCGGCGCGCTTCGTCCAGTTGCCGCATGCGGCGGCCGCCGCCGGCAACAGGATTAACGATCAGCACCGCGTCGCGAGTTTGCCCAGGCACTTGTTCCAACTCCGTTCC
>Ga0209168_10002237_pt1 | contig 14202 bp, 15 predicted proteins | sample Coa_R1_FD_187156 | JGI IMG/M metagenome (GOLD analysis project Ga0209168, IMG submission 187156) | Surface soil microbial communities from Centralia Pennsylvania, which are recovering from an underground coalmine fire - Coalmine... | ecosystem: Environmental > Terrestrial > Soil > Unclassified ... | reverse complement strand
TTCGTGGCCAGATAGAGTCCCTCGGCCTTCAGTTGCCGCCACGCCATGTATTGGCCGGCAACAAACGTCAATCCGAGAGCCAGCGTCACATACATCCAGCGCGAAGGGTTGCCAACTCTGCCCGCAGTGTCGCGCATGTACCTGCTGATATCGCGCCGTCCAATCTCCAGCGTGATACTGCTCGCCAACAGAATCGCCGTATTGAAATAAAGGATTGTCGGCAACGTGAAATGCCGCCAATCAAGCGCGCTGCCTTTTCGCACCACGAGCGCGCTCGTCAGCGCGGCAAACGTCATGCTGATGGCGGCCAGTCCCACCCAGATTCCGGTGGAAGCCGGCGCCGGAGCATATGGATCGGCAACTCGCAGCTTTCCGTCTGTCGGTCCTAGATCTTTCCAACCCTTCCCCGAACCGCCAGCCAATCCCGGAACTCGCTCATCGATCCGGGGTGGTTCATGAACCGTCGTCGCCATACTGCAAAAAATCCTTTCCTGGTGAACTATGCTCTATGCTTCGTCTCGAACCGTCTCCACTTTTTCCGGAGAGTTCTGCATCACGTAATCGCCAGTAGAACCCTCGATCCCGTACTGATAAGGATCGTGATACACCACGGGAAGTTTTCCTCCAAAGTTGTCGAATGGCGGCGGGGTTGTCGGCGTCGCCCACTCCAGCGACGTAGCCCTCCACGGATTGTCCGGCGCCGCTTGACCCCTGAACCGGCTGTGGATCAGGTTGTACAAAAAGATGAACTGCGCCGCGCCCGTCGCCAATGCCGCGATCGTGACGAATTTGTGTACGGGAATCAGCGGCTGCAGGTAGTCATCTACGAAAGCCTGATAGCGGCGCACGTTCCCCGCCAGTCCCAAATAGTGGAACGGCATGAAAATGCAATACGCGCCGACGAACGTCAGCCAGAAATGGACCTTGCCGATGGTCTCGTTCATCATTCGGCCATACATCTTCGGGAACCAGAAATAGGTTCCGGCAAATATTCCGAAGATCGCCGAAACTGCCATCACGAAATGAAAGTGACCCACAACAAAGTAGGTCGCGTGCAACGATATATCCAGCGACGGCTGCGCCAGAAAGAACCCGCTGACGCCGCCTGTGATGAACATGGAAATCATTCCCACCGAGAACAGGCAAGCCGTGTTCAGTTGCAGATGCGACCCGTACAAGCTCCCCAGCCAGATCAGCACAATGATCGTCGACGGAATGGTGATGATCAGCGTCGGGAACGAGAATGCAACCGAGGAAATCGGGTTCATCCCGCTGACAAACATGTGATGGCCGTAAACCATGTAGCTCAGCACCGCCAGCGCCGCCATCGAATAGACGATGACCCGGTGGCTGAGCAGTGGCCGCCGCATGTTGGCGATCAGCACATGCGAGACGATTCCCATCCCGGGGATGATGGCGATGTAGACCTCAGGATGCCCAAAGAACCAGAACAGGTGCTGCCACAGTAATGTCGATCCACCGGAATGCGGCTGCAGTTGATCATTGAGCACCAGGTTCGACGCAACGAAGAAACTGGTCCCAGCTACATGGTCAAGGATGAGCAGAATGCAAGCCGGCATCAGCACCGCGAAAGCAGTCAGCCCCATGATGGACGTAATGAACCATCCCCAGCAGGTGAGCGGCATCCGCCACAGGCTCATTCCTTTGGTGCGCATGTCCAGCGTTGTGGTGATGAAGTTCAGCGAACCCAGTAGTTGCCCCACGCAGAAGATTGCGATCGAGGAAGCCCACAGCACCACGCCTAATCCTTGTCCGGGTCCTGCAACCGCGCCCACAGCACTTAAAGGAGCGTACTGCGTCCAGCCACCCAGCGTTGGCCCGTCGCCTGCGAAGAACGAAGCGATCAACACCAGGAAGGCCACGAATGTGATCCAGAACGACATCATGTTGAAGTGGGGGAAGGGCATGTCTTCCGCGCCGACCTGGATCGGCAAAAAGTAATTTCCAAACGCGGCAAACGGCGCCGTCGTGAGCACAAAGAACACCATGATCGTCCCGTGCATCGTCATGAGCTGCAGGTAATACTCCGGCGTCATGACATTGCCCGGTGCGCCATTCGCAGACAGTAAGTGCAATCCGGGGATTGCGAAATTCGTGTATCCCAGGTGGATACGCATCAGCCAGGAAAGGACCATTCCCACGAACACCGCAATCAAGGCCAGACCGTAATACTGCTTGCCGATGACCTTGTGGTCGATGCTGAAGACGTGTTTTGCAATAAAACCCGTCGGAGCTTGGTGCCCTACATGTGCGTGTGAGGTATCGTGCATGGGTTCACCCTTCGGAAGTCTTTCGTTTTACTACTTCATCTACTGCAGTGCAGCCTCTTTCTTCAGCCAGGCGTCGTAATCATCCTGCGACAACACGCTCAGATACGCCTTCATGTTGTAATGCCCGAGACCACAAAGTTGTGTGCAGACGATTTCGTAACGGCCAACCTTCGTGGCCGTGAAGTGGATCGCAAGATCCAGTCCGGGAACGAAGTCTTGATGCACTCGAAGCTCCGGCACATAAAATGAGTGGCTCAGGTCTTTGGAGTGCATGAGCAGGTTGATCTCTCGGTTTACTGGAATTGCCATTTCCGCGGTAACGATGTCATCTTTCGCATCTTGATCATGGTCGGTATCGATCCCAAAAAAATTCTGGTTGCTCTCGCTGATCTTGTCAGGATGGATTGGACCAAACTTTCCATCGGGCCCCGGGTAGCGGAAGTAAAATGCGAACTGTCCTGCCTGTACCTGAATCGGCAAAGCAGTCGCCGAAGGTGGGGTGAGGTATATGTTTGCCCACGCCTTGGCTCCGAAAGCGCCCAGCGCCAGCACCTCTGTACCCACCAACAGAAATGACGCAATCACCAGACCCATCGCTCCGCCCGGGAAGTTCCGAACTCTCTCGCCTGGCTGCCGAGGTTTGGAATACTTCCAGATGAAAAACGCCAGCAGGATTTGCGAAGCCAGAAATGAAATGCCCGCCTCGGCCATGGTCTCCGACATCTGTTCATCGATCGGCTGACCATGAGTCGAGATGTCTTGCGGCAACCACCATGTATGCCGAAGGATTGGAATCGCAGAAACAATTGCAATCACAACAATGGTCACTGCCAGAACTTTCCCCATGTTGCCCTCGCGCTGCAGTTATTTCAGTCCGAACCTACTCGGGTCCGCCGCTCCCACCAGCAGCAGACCCATGATTTAGTCACTCACTCTCACTTGCCCTTAAACGTGAAGTCCGCTTTCGCCGCTTGTCCCCCAGATACCGTTACCTTTGCGGTCTGAGTTCCCAGGTCTTCCTGCCATGCTGTCAAGGTGTAGCTTCCCGGCGGAACATTCTCCATCGTGTAAGAGCCTTTATCGTCGGTGGTGGCGTAGGGACCTTTGACGACCACGAAATAGCCGTGCATCCACGGATGGATGTTGCACTTCACCTGGATCGCTACCTCTTCATTTTTCCAGTCCGTCTCGATGGGTGGCGCACCCGGCGGTTGTGATTTGTTCCACCCAATGTTGCCGGACGTTGAATTCGGAAGTGGGTGGATGTTATGCGTTGTTTGGTCACTGGTTATTACCTTGAACTTCTGATTGACGTCCATTGCCAGAACATGCGGCATGTACATGCAGCCCTTCTGGTCGAAAGTTGGTTCACTCGAAGCCGTGCCGCCTTCATTGCCGGTCAGGCCCTGTGAAATGTAGATCACAACGTTCTGCAGGCCACCATCGGAGCCCGCCACAACATTTTCCAACTTCGCCGGACTGCTTTCGTGCTGCTTCACACAGTAGGGATCCTTCGACATGTCGATGCCCTTCATGTGTGGGGCAGTCCCGCTCAGCTTCACCGTTCCGCTCACCGAGCCGCCGCCGGCAGCGGTAACGGTTTGACCGAGAAACATTGCGGCCACGGCGACTAATACTATCGCTGATAGTACTGTCAGCAATCTAGACTTGGATTCTGAGTTCATCACTTTCTCCTATGGGCAAAGAATATTGAGCGTCTCGGTTTACTGTGGATTCACAGGCTTTAATCCCAGTTGCTTTGCGATCTCTCTTTCCTGCCTGTTGTAGGCGTTCGGCGGTTGCAGGGTCCGAAGATAAAACACCAGGTCCCATGCCTCGTCCGGCTTGATGTTGTCGGAGAACGACGGCATCGGCGTTCCATCAAGACCAGTCATGAAGATCTTGTAAATGTCCTGATCGGTAGTGCCGCACTTGGGCCGGGAACCCTCGGCGAAGTTATAGGGCAGGATGGGGCGGCTCAAGTCGTCGGTCAACGTAGAAGCAGAAGGGCCGTTTGCCATGCCCTGAACTCCGTGACATTTCCAGCACTGTACTCGCCCATATACCTCTTGGCCCGCTTTGACGCGCTCGGGAGTAACCGCCGGCTCAGCAGGAATCTGGATTGGCTCGCCAGCTTTCTCCTTTTGCCATCGGGGAGAGAAGTGCTTGATCCAAGCCACTAGATCCGCCCGTTGTTGTTTCGTGAAGGTATTCCAGGGCGGCATGTTGGAACGATCCAATCCGCGCGCGATTGTGTCGTACAGGTCTTGGTCTGTGGGTAGGGTACCGGTCGGCGTCGAACGGCATTCGAAGACCGCCAGCGTGAAATCGCGCGGCTTGGGGAACATCGGCGGTTCGAACCACTTCGCGCTTTCCCCGTTGCCGTCCCCCAATTGTCCGTGGCACACCACGCAGTAGCGCCGGTAGTCCATAGCGCCTGCTTGGGCGTGTCCTGTGATGTTGCCTACGTGACTGATTGCTGCAGGGGACTTTAGCCAATCTTCTTCCTGATTGCTCGTTATCTGGGCTGATGCTCCGCAGCAGAACGCCAGAACAGCAACCGCGCTTATCGACAGTTGAACCATCAGTTTTCGCATTGCTGTCCTCTCCTAGAAATCGAAGTCGAATCCTGAAATGAAGCTGCTGCTTGTAATATCTGTGGCATTCAGCGCGGTGCCGTTTTGCCGTAGCCATGAGTACTCGTTATGGAAGGCGAAGCCCGCCCGCGGATTCATGATTGGGTACCAGCGAAATCCGAATGTGTACATATCGATGTTGCCCAAGTTGCCGGGGTTCGTGGTCGATGCCTGTTGCGACATCCGCTCCCATTCAGATCGCTGGACGAAAATAAGCTGCGGATTGTACACATAGTGGGTTTCCAACATAAATCCGTTCCAGCTTGGTGCTCGCGCAGTCGGTGGTAGCACCGAAACGCCTGGAACATTGTTTAAGGTGGTCGTTCCTCCGATCACATCGCCGAAGCCTTGTCCAAACCAGGCGCTGTCAGAACCGTGTTGGGTCAGGACTAAGAAATCCAGTTTGCCGAAGTAGAACAATCCGACAAATCCCTCACGGCTGTAGCCCTTGTTGCCGAATCCTGTGCCTGGCAGTGGAGTGCCGCCCAGAGTGAGGTAACTGGTCGGCGCCTCGCCAACCATGGCGTAGAAGCCTACGCGATCTACCCCCAACTTGCCGACGTCAAACGCCTGACTCGCTGCGAAGAAGCCGCTATATGAGTTGCCATACTGCAGATTCACATTGCCGTCGTTCGAACTGACGAGGGCTGCCGAGACGCGTGTCCTGTCATCCACCGAGTGCCCCATCCACTCCAGGCCTATCTGGTTGTCACCGATTTGCCCGAAGACGTTGGCGTCGCCGACCGGGATGAAGTGGTATGTCTGATAAACGCCCGAAATCGGGGTCAACGTCAAGATTCGCTTCTCGGAAATCAGGTTGTCGAGTTCGAACTTGCCGAGCTTGACGTTGAGCCACGAACTCCCTGCAAGGTTGTCGAGACGGGCAAAAACCTGCTCGAAGTGGAATGCACCGGTCGGATCTGACGAGGGCAGAAGGTAGAACGAAAAATTCTTCTCCAGCGTCCCACCGGTGTGGAAGTCCAGACCGCTCAGGTCGAAGCCGTGGCTGGTGATTTGTTTTTGAATGGTTGCGCTTGCTGGATCGCCCGTAACAGAGTCGATGGGTGCCTTGTCGGTGCTCTCGCGGTGCCAGTACGGCGTCATGCGAAACGTCGCCGGCCAATACGAAGGGTTCTGCCAAATCGGCGAATCCCGGTCATTCATCAACTGGTAGCCGTTGTCTTTAAATTTTTGGCCAAAATAGTTGAGCATCGGCCATGCTTCGTGGCACGCCGAGCAACGCAGTCCATACTTGCGAGCGAACGCCGGTAGCGCGTTGGCTTTCGGCATCGCTGTCAACAGAAAAAAAGCAAGCAACAACCAGCCGGTAAAATGCCTCCGGGGTGAGGTCATTTAATCCTCCTGATATGACTCAAGGGCAAAGCTGCTGTTTTGTAATAGGAAGCCGCGCCACTCCGTTCTTCTGAAGAGCGTCATCCGCACTGTCCCTGCATTTCGGGAACGACGTTGCGAATCCAGACCTCGGATCCGGTGAGTGTGAACCTTTCGGCCCCCAACAAAATCTCAGGGACCACCGTTCGAGAGAAAACACCCCACAAGTGCGCGTAGGCGCACTAAGTATCATGTTTTGAAAGTGAGTGTCAAGCGAAAATAAGCGCCAGCGATTTGCTCGATCGCAAAAACTGATCACGAATCCCCTATCTTGCATTACGGCAGATGATCATTTTCGCGATGCACGTCGCCATCTGGCATGCTGCGGATCGCTCCTGCCCCAGAACCACCGGCCGCAGGAACCCAAACGTGAACCCAAGCAATCCTACGGACTGCGCCAACGCCTCCATCTCACCCTGACTGAGGTTCTCAGCGCCCGGATGCCGCCTCAGGCGCTCAATTACTTTCCCCACCCGCACTCCCAGTACGGCTCGGTGCAGCACGGCCTGAACCTCGGCATCCACCATCGACCGTGGAACGAACACTCGCAGATATTCGCGGTTGTTCCACATGTATTCGACTTCCCACTCGACCATCTGAAGGAACTCGGCTTCAAGTGTTGCCGCCGCCGGAAGGCTCCGCCCCAGGTCGGCCATCTCCTCCGACGTCCGCTGCTCGATCAATGCCGGCAACAGGCCGGCTTTCCCTTTGAAATACCGGTGAATTAATCCCTCAGCACAACCTGCGGCCGCCGCGATTTCGCGGGTACTGGTGGCTTCAAATCCTTTGGCCGCAAACAGGTGCAGCGCCGCCATCATCAGCGCCCGTTGTTTGCCCGCCCGGTCCCGTTTCCGCCGTTCCACTGGAGCTTTCCTGACTGCCATTCCGAGGGCAGGGTAAGGTTCTTGCTTTGCCGGAGTCGGTTCCATTCGACGCCCCCTTGCTGCCACGGGTATCGCTCCTTTCCCGCACCCATGTCAAGAGTCTCTCGGCTGATTTTTGTAAAAAGATAGTCAAACCTGTCCGGACGACTAAACAACACTCTCTTGATAACTCGGACAATTCGAGACAATAAGCAAATTGAATCAGCGTGCCCACCCAACACATGGGACAAGAAGATGACAATTTCAGCGCCGATGTCTCGATCTTTCCCTCGCGGCTTCTCTCCTCACAACTCCCGCAAATTTGACACACCGCCCTCGCTCAGAGTATGAGAGCTAGAAGCGCGCCCGATGAACTCTATTACTACTTGGGACCGCCATTCCGAACTTCAGCATGGTACTGATCCGTCTTAAAAAGCTTTTGCATGCCAACCGGACCGCTTGCTCGAAATTTCTTGGGGCCCGCCTTGCGCGTGTTTTCCTGCTAATCCTGCTTTCCAGTGCTCCGCTTACGGCCAGTTCTCACAAGCACAAGCGCGACTACGGTCTTGGATTTTCGACTGAGGTTGCGGCGCCCGAATCGGTTCTGCTCCAGGTCGTTCAGGAGGTCACCAAGAACGGAGTGATCGAAGGCAGCAAGGAATATAACAAGGATAAGGAAATCGAGAAGGCCGACAGCGCTGACTCCTCGCCCTTGTTTGCTAAATGGAACCAGCCAGGCAAGGTCTTCTACAAAGTCCGCGAAAAAGTCCTGGCTCCTGTCAATTTTGAAGATAGCAACGACGAGGGTACGTTGGCGGTCCGTTATGTTGTCCAGAGCAAAGACTCCTCGCGCTCGATTCTGAAAATCGACGCCGTCTTTGTCGAAGACTTCCGGCATACCGTTCATTTGTCCGACGGCAGCGTGGAAAGCGCCGAATTCAAAGCCATCCAGGATCGTGTCGACGCCATTGACGAGGAAAAGAAGCAGGCCGCAGAAGCCGAAAAACATCGCGAAGAAGAACTCGCTCGCCAGATGCTGGAACGCAAGCAATCCGAAGAACAGGCTCAGGCTCTCGCGACTGCCCAAGCCTCCGGCCAGACCGTTGAGGAGCACCTCGCCAACTTGCGGCATCAGGTAGAGCGCGTCATTAAAGCGCCCGGCGCGCAACTCCGGTCCGCGCCTTTTCACACTGCATCCACCTTGAAATCACTGAACCCCGGCGCCGAAGTCGTCATTCTCATCGTGACTCCTTATTGGTACGGCGTCGAAACCGAGGACGGACAACATGGCTGGATTCTTCGCGAACAGCTGGAGTCCTTGCCATGAGAGTGGCCCGGGTTCTGCTGCTTATGATTCCTTTGCTCGCGGGTCCACTCCTCGCGGCTGACACTGTGCCCGCCGAGCGGACCTTTCCCCAATCCAAGGCCGTGGTCGAAAAGAACCTGAAACAACTGCAGCCCTCGCTTGCCGGACGGCTCCCAGTACTGGAGGGCTTCGTCACGCCAGGGAATCGTTCCCTCGATCAGTTTCAGCGTGGCTACTACCAATGTTCCATCGAGGTGACGCCCACCTCCGCCGGATCGCTGGTTCGAGTCACAGCGAAGATCACCGCATGGTTTGAAAGTTCCGATCCATCGAAGTCGGGATATCAATTGCTCCCATCCAACGGCCGGCTCGAGTCCGACCTGCTCGATCAGTTAACCGACCTCTTGGCCAGGCAGCCACATTCACCAGCGGCCGCGAATTCCAATACCAATGCATCCGCAAAACAGCCGGACATACCGGCATTTTCTGCGCCCGTTCCCCAGGCGGATAAACCTCTCATCGCCAAAAAGCCGGCAGCTTCGCCAGCGTCCCCCTTCAAACTAGGATCTCCCACAACAGAAGACCTTGCCACACAGCGGGCCATTACCGATCGGAAAACCGGCGAACTCGAAAAAGAAGCCAAAAATCTTGAAGAGATTCTTCGCAATCAGGCGCACCCGAGCAATCTCGTCGCGGTCAGGAAAGACGGCACACCCGTTCTCGTCAGCCCCAACGAAGGCGCGAAGCTTTTATTTCGCGCGACTGCGGAAGATGAGTTCGAAGTTCTCGACATGAACGCAAACTGGGTCCACATCCGCATCTCGGGCCTTTCCCGGGGCTGGATTCTGCGTTCGAATGTTGAGCTGCCCGATGCAGCAAACTCCCCATCAACACCGGACTCCGTCCCGGAAGCTTCGTCTTCTGCCGCTGCACCAAAGTTTCAGGTTGAGAACGAAGAGGTTGCCTCGTTCCCAGGCGATTGGACTCCGTTACGCGGCAAGACCGTCAAGATTGTTTCAGTCAAGAAGGCCAATGAGCGGGCCAGCGGCGGTGGCGAACAAGCCAGACTCGACTTTGCCAAATCTGTCTTCGATCGCGAATACAGCGAGCTGGCAAAATCCTCGACGACCATGGCTGGCGTCGTAGTCATTTTTGATTCAGCCGACGGTGGCATGATGGCGACCACGTTGCCCGTTCTGCAGGAATGGAAATCAGGGGCTTTGTCCGACGAAGCCTTATGGCGGCGCTGCTACTTCGATCCGCCCGAACTATCTCCTTCGTCTCGCGCACAATGACCTCGCTGGTCACGCCTTGTTACTGATTCCGCTGCCGAGTTAAGCTACACAAATGCAAAGAAAGAGAAGTGCTCGCCCGAGCCTCCGTCGTGTTCCCCTTTGTAAAATCCACGGTCGTCCCATCCGGCCCAGCTACGTCCGTGCTGGTCATCGCAACACAGGTTGTACTGAATGCTACCGTACAAAAAATGTGCCGCCACCAAACAAGCGTCTTTGCCAAAAGCATGGCGAGCCCATCCTGTGGACGCGCTGGAAGTCGGGCTATCGCAACCGCGGTTGCGCGCTCTGCTTCAAGGTCCCACCCGCAAGCAAGCGTCTTTGCCGGAAGCATGGCCGTCCTATCCAGCCGAGCAGTTGGCGTAACGGTCGTCACTCCACCGGCTGCAGCCTTTGTCACAACAGTCGTCCCGGCTACTTATTGGCTAAGAAGCGCTACAACAAACGCATGAGGAAGGAAGCGGCCAAGACCAGGAAGACCACACCCCGGAGAGCCGCCAGGAGGAAGGCTCGAGCTTAAGGCGCCGACGGATGAAGGCCGGTCCACGCATCTCCACTCGCCTGCGCCGGTTCGAGAAGTTCGATGCCGCTTCCCGGAACGCGGGAATACTGAAGCATCAGCATTTTTGGCGATTGCGCTTCGATTTCGCCGGTTTCATTGACCCACGAATCGGTGGGCCGAACGCGAACCGCTCGTTCGCTCGCGGCAGTCACGCTGACTGAATATTTGCCCGGCCGAGCCGGGAACACTTCCAGCTTGTAGGCGCCGCTGATGGGCCCACAGATTTGAATGTGAGCCGTGCAATTGGCCGGGCCCGTTTCCTCGTCGTTTTCGTCACAATTCACGAACCCTTCTGCCAGAGGCAGTTCTTCCCATCCTTCGCCGCTGGTCGGATCGTACCCAAATCTGCGCCCGCGCGGATCCGTCACTCGCAATCCGAGGCTGGGCATTTTGCCCAGTCCAATTTGATATGCGATATCCAACTCGCCCATCGAAGCGCAAGCCTGCTCGCTGCTGGGATCTTGCTCTTCGTGAATTTCCCTCGGGTTCTCGCGTACAACCCATAGCTTTGCAGGCGCTTGCGGAACCGCCAGCGCCAACATCGCAACCACAACTCCCACAAACCACCGACGCGCCAATCCCTGCGCTTGCCCGTTATGCTCTTCCATTTTTACGAACCCTCAACGCTGCGACTCAAACCAGGAAGATGATCAGGGGGATGAAATGGAAACTACAGTATTGACAGTAGGCTGTAAATAAGACGAAAGACTTAGACCCGCGTTACCCACGGCGAAGTTGCCGGCGGAACGGTCTGGAGGCGCGGGTCGGAACCGAACTTGAGGCGATTCGAGGTTGACTAGATGGCCGAAGACGCCGTTGCTGGAAGAACACGTTAGAATCTTCGGAATATGTCAGAAAGTTCTATGCCCGCGCCGCCTTGGCGTGTCCACCTCCAGGGTTCCGAGGCTGATCTCGAAGATCTTGCAAGTTGCCTGAAGAACGGGCGAACTCGTGTCTTCTCAGAGGACGGGGTGTACTTCTTGGAATCTGAAATCCTCGATCAAATCAAGGACCCAGTCGCCCTGTCGAATGCGGTACACGAAATTCTTCAGACGATTTCAAGTGTAGCGAGAGTTCGACGATCCGTCGCAAAGCCGATTGGTCTTGCCAATATCAGATGGAAGGACGCAAACGGAACATGGCGGCGAAGGCTGTCCGTATCCGTAGCGTTGACTATTTATGGCAGTAACATCAATCTAACAGCATCCGGCATCTTTGAGAGCTGTTTAGAGCTTGCCCTGACCGATGATCTCGTCCGAATGAACCTCAAGGATTTCCTCGATGCCTGGGACTTCCCGCGACTGCGTAGGGTTGCCGAAACCATGCTGCTTGATGTTGGCCGGGGAGACGTTCTCAAAGGCGTGCAGGAAGTAGTGAGCCGAGGTTGGGCTGCAAGGGCAGATTGCGAGCGCTTTTGGGATACTGTGAATCACGGTGACCCAACATCGTTTGGCGCACACTCCAAATCCAGGCGCGGCCTTGGCAAGAATCCGATGAACGTCATCGAGGGCGGAGAGTTCCTCAGAGATTTGATGGCGAAGTGGCTTGAATCGAAAGTGTGACTAACCCGCGCGCCGTATTATGCACATGGGGGCGGGGTCGAATGTTGAAAGGCAACTCGCTGCCGAGCCCGCATGTTCCCGACTTTGCACAAACAAATAATTCTTGAATTTAAAACTTTTTGAGCAAATAAAGCGCTATCGGGCCGCAGTCCGAGTGTGCGGGTGGGTACGACTACTCACAGAAATATGAGTAGTAGTACTGATAACACAATCGTAGGTAAAACCAACTGTGTCCATATGTTTCAATATGTTGCGAGCCGCGAAAGTGGTCATTTCATCGGTACACACACACCTGACTTTGAGAGTGTGCGTACTGATGTTTTGTCGATTTTGGGGCGGTTCCCGTTTAATGAGTTCTACTGCGATGTATCGCGTCATTAATTGTCGAGGTTGTAACACTGCCGAACAAGAGCATCGAACTCAGCTTTACTTCTACACTCGACAGCTTCTTTTTTGCCCAGCGGCGTGACGGTGCATGTCGTTGGCGCTTGAGAGGACGAAGGCGCGGAGAATATGGCGTATGCATTATTCTCGAAGGCGTCCATGATGATGACCTGCCGCACAGTATCGCCATTGCTTTTCTTCACTTGCTGCATATATACGTAGCAGATGTTTGCCTCAGGGTCGTAATGGCTGGAGTATGTAGCATCGCTATCTGTGAAGTATTCATGGAAGACCTTGTCTGCCTGCTCCGAACACGCCTTCTGCTCGGCAAGCGTTGCTTTTCGTGGTGTAGCCTTCTGGCCCTGAGCGCCGACAGACACCAACAACAGAGCGAGCCCTGTCAGAGTCTTCATTGTTTTCCCCTTCGGGCGGCATCAATTTCGGCGAACAACGGCATAACGAGGGGCACGAGAGCATTCAGCACGTGGCTGTAGTTGTAACTGCTGGATCGAATTTGTGTTGGGTGGGCCAGCCTCTTATTTAAATGCCAGCACGGACAGCCGACGGTCTTACCGTCTCCGTACGCAATTCTCAACTGCACGACCAGTGACGACTTGAAGCCCGGCAGCAGATCCGTCACGTTGATGTCATCTTTGCCGGAGCCACGCGAAAACAGTATGTCCACAAGGATGCGGAGGTGCAGCAACATCGACTCGACAATAGCGTTCTGGACTGGCGGTGGAAATTTTTTGCACTCTTCCGTTGTGCCGAAGTGTAGCATTTGGCTGAACATGCTCAGCTCAAAATCGTAAACCTCCCAAAGGGCCGTGCTCATTGTGAATTTATTCTACGGGACAACTTCGGCTGAGGGAGCGCAAAGCATTGGATGACTCAGTTGACCACCTCTTGCTCTGAGAAAGCTCGATAGTATTTCCCATTTGACCGCGTGACCCTGCCCTGTGTGGTGGCGCGATTCTTCCACTCGAAAAAGAAATTCCGATTGCCAAAGCCCGGCTGATACCTGATTTCCTCACCCGGCTGCACGGCTAAGAAAACGCGCTGCTCCATACTGTCAATCGCTTTCACTTCTTCCACCGGTGTGGCTCGCTCGTCAGATCACGAAAGTAGGTTTTATGGGGGGATTAGGTTGGAGGCGCGGGTCGGAATCGAACCGACGCATAAAGGTTTTGCAGACCTCTCCCTTACCACTTGGGTACCGCGCCCTATCGATACGTTAGCGTTATCCGGAGCAAAAGTCTAGAAGGGTAGGACTCGCGAAATTCTGGAGCGGGAGACGGGATTTGAACCCGCGACTTCGACCTTGGCAAGGTCGCACTCTACCACTGAGTTACTCCCGCTCAGCCCTCTGATTATAAACAACCACCAATTAAGCGGCAACGGAGTTGCCTCCGCTCATTCTTGTCAAGCCCCCTGAATCATCAAATTCCTCCTAACGTGCTCATTTCGCTCCAGAAATATTTTCGCCATTTTCGAGTTAAACCCCTATTCAATTTGCTATTCTAAAAATAGAGAGCAAATCTTACAGGCGCGGCCCTTCGGGCCGCGCTTTTTCATTGGAGGTATCTACGATCGAGATTCAAGCCGTCGGCCTCACCACCCGGAAGGCGCACGGCGAAGCCGCCGAGGGTGCCTTTCTCGCCAAAGCCGCCAGCCTCGGCTTTGGCGTAGCTCGAGTCTGGGGAGACAGCGAACGCTACGATTTCATCCTCGACTCCGGACAAAAACTCTGGCGCGTTCAGGTCAAGTCCACCCGGCGTTTTGTAGACTCGCACTATGTTGTCAAGTGCCGCGGCAACAACCGCCGCTATGCCGCCGGCGAGATCGATTTCATGGCCGCATACATCGTGCCGAAAAATCTGTGGTATGTGGTTCCCATCTCCGTGGCTGAATTGC
>Ga0209168_10002235_pt1 | contig 14205 bp, 15 predicted proteins | sample Coa_R1_FD_187156 | JGI IMG/M metagenome (GOLD analysis project Ga0209168, IMG submission 187156) | Surface soil microbial communities from Centralia Pennsylvania, which are recovering from an underground coalmine fire - Coalmine... | ecosystem: Environmental > Terrestrial > Soil > Unclassified ... | reverse complement strand
GTTAGCCACAGCTAACCATTATCACAAAGCAACAATCGAGTCAAAGAAAAGTAACCCATCCAGGAGCGCTTCGGCTGGTCTAACCTTTGACGGAACTCCGCGGTTCAGACTTCGAGGATCACGGGCAAAATCATGGGCCGTTTGGAGGTTTTCTTGTTGAGGAAACGCTTCAAGTCCGTGCGGATTTTTTCCTTGATGACGCTCCAGTCCGTCTTTTCCTCGGAATTCGATTGCTCGACGGTTTTCACGATCACTTCGCGCGCCTGCGCCATCAACTCCTGTCCATCGTCGGAAGGCAAAAAGCCGCGGCTCACAATCTCCGGAGGCGTTTCCATTCGTCCGCTGTGCTTGTTGATGGCGATGATTGGCACGACGATGCCGTCTTCCGCCAAGTGTCGCCGGTCGCGAATTACAAACTCTTCGAGCTCTTCGAGCGAGCCAGAATCGACGCACACGCGCCCCACAGTCACCGGGTCGCGACGGAACGCGCCGCCGTCCGATGTGAACTCAATTGGCTGCCCCGACTCGACCAGCAGGATTTGGCCCGACACGGAGCCCACTTGATGCGCCAACGCAGCGTGTTGAAATAATTGCCGGTACTCCCCGTGAATCGGAACGAAATATTTCGGCCGCACCAGATTCAGCAGCAGCTTCATTTCTTCCTGACTGCCGTGGCCGGAGACGTGTATCGGGGCCGAACGCCCGCTCTCGTAATAAACCAGCACGCGCCGCCGGAAAAGATGATCAATCATCCGCGAGATGGCTTTTTCGTTTCCGGGAATGATGCGCGCCGACACGATGACCGTGTCGTTTTCCTCGATGGCCATCAGCCGATGATTGTCGACGGCGATCCGCGACAGGGCCGACATGGGTTCCGCCTGGCTGCCGGAAGCAAGGATGACAATTTTTTTCGGATCGAATGATTTGATGTCCTGCGGGCGCACCACTGAGCCGTCCGGAATGCTCAACTTTTTCATCGAGTGCGCGATTTCGACGTTGTCCACCATGCTGCGCCCGATGAAGCCGACTTTGCGCCCTTGTTCCGTGGCGACGTCGATCACTTGCTGGATGCGATGCACGGAGCTCGAGAAGCACGAAAGGATGACGCGTTGCGGGGCCGCGCGAAACAGCTCTTCCAGGCGCGGACGCACGGCGCGCTCCGACGGCGTGTAACCCGGCCGCTCCGCGTTCGTCGAATCGGCAAACAGCGCCAGCACGCCCTCCTGTCCGTAACGTGCGAAGCGATGCAAATCGAAAGGAATGTTGTCGACCGGTGTGGGATCGATCTTGAAATCGCCCGTGTGCAGTACAATCCCGAGCGGCGTGCGAATCGCCAACGCCACACATTCGATGGTGCTGTGCGTCACGTGGACGAATTCCACCTGAAATGGCCCGAGCGATACGGTCATCCCCGGGGCAATTTCGTGCAAGTCCGCCGATTCGAGCAGCCCGTGCTCTTCCAGTTTCTTGCGCACCAACGCCAGCGTGAAGCGCGTCCCATAAATCGGGCACTTGAGTTCGGGCAGCAGATACGGCACCGCGCCAATGTGATCTTCGTGCGCGTGCGTCAAAATCAGCGCGCGCAGTCCGGCGCGATTCTGTTTCAGGTAGGAAATGTCCGGAATGACGACGTCGACGCCCAGCAATTCCGTTTCGGGGAACATCAGGCCCGCATCGATGGCGAGAATATCCTCGCCGTAGCGGAGGGCCATCATGTTCATTCCAAATTCGCCCAGCCCGCCAAGCGGGATCATCCACAGGGAAGTTTTACTCAAGTGCGGTTTCCAAGCTCCTTTTCGCGAATGGTCATCGTATCACAGCCGCGGCTTGCCAGCTTATAAGGGGAAACACGTGCGATGAACTGTACCTATTCAAAGCGGAGAGCTTCGATTGGGTCGAGCTGCGACGCTTTCTGCGCGGGGTAATAGCCGAAAAAAAGTCCCACAAACAGGGCAAATGCCGCAGCCACAATGATCGCGATGGGTGGAATCTGCATGGTCCACTGAAGAGTGCTCGCGAGTAAATTCGACGCGAACACGCCGACGAACACGCCGGCGACTCCGCCCAGCAAGCTGACGATCATGGCTTCGATCAGGAACTGCATTTGAATGTCGCGTTCCGTCGCGCCCACGGCCATGCGCACGCCGATTTCGCGCGTCCGTTCCGTCACGGACACGAGCATGATGTTCATGATTCCGATTCCGCCCACCAGTAACGCTACGGAAGCGATACTCGCCAGCATCAGCGTGAACGTGTGGCTCGCCTGCTCCTGCGCTTCCAAAAATTGCGTCGGTGTTCGAATGTTGAAATCGTCCGGCTCATCGGGCCGCAAATGGTGACGCTGGCGTAGGAGACGCGTGGCCAGATCCTGCGCCGGGCCTATCGCTTCCGGACTTACGGCCGAACAGAAGATATCGTCCAGCCAGTTTTGACCCGTCAGTTTGCGCTGCGCTGTCGTATACGGCATTCCCAGCGTATCGTCTTGATCTCCGCCGAAGGGGGTCAAGCCTTTCGTCGCCAGCACTCCGATGACCCGGAAAGGCAGCCCGCCGATACGGATAGATTTGCCCACAGGATCTTCGTCCGGACGGAAAAGCTGGTCGACGATGGTCTTGCCCAGCACCGTGACTTGCGCCTGCGTCGCCACGTCGTGGTCGGTGAAATTGGTTCCCGAAACGACGGGCCAGTTGCGAACGTCGAGAAAGTCCGGGGCTGTTCCGCGAAAGTGCGTCCACCAATTTTTGTTGCCGTAAATGACTTGAATGTGCCCGTCGGAATTCGGCGAGCAGGCTTTGAGCAGCGGAATTTCCGCCGTCATCGCAAGCGCGTCCTCATTCGTAAGCGTTTTGGTATCGTCATTGCCGGTGCGTCTGCCGTTTATGCTCCGCCCACCCGCCTCCACCCATACCATGTTGTCGCCGAGCGCGGAAATCTGATCGCGAATCTGCTGCGAACCGCCTTCGCCAATCGCGACCGTGCAAATCACCGCGCCAATGCCGATCGCGATGCCCAGCATGGTCAGTGCGCTGCGCATCTTATTGCGTGCCAGCACGCGCACAGTGATGCGCATCAAATCGGTGAGCCTGGTACTGTGGTTCGCGCTGGGCGTGGAGTCTTTCGGTAAGCTCAACGGCAAAATCCCCCGGGATAGATGAAGTTCATTCGAATCGTAAGGCCTCGATTGGATCGAGCTGCGACGCTTTCTGCGCCGGATAATAACCAAAAAAAAGTCCCATAAAGAGCGCGAACGCCGCGGCCACCACAATGGCCAGCATCGGAATCTGCATGGTCCAGTGCAACGTCGACGCCAGCACGTGCGACGCAAAAATGCCGAAGAAAACGCCCAATACTCCTCCCAGCAGGCTGACAATAATCGCTTCGATCAGGAACTGCATTTGAATGTCGCGTTCCGTCGCGCCCACGGCCATGCGCACGCCGATTTCGCGTGTCCGCTCCGTCACTGACACAAGCATGATGTTCATGATACCAATTCCGCCCACCAGCAACGCTACGGAAGCGATGCTCGCCAGCATCAGCGTGAATGTGTGGCTCGCCTGCTCCTGCGCTTCCAAAAATTGCGTAGGCGTTCGAATATTGAAATCATCGGGTTCCTTGGGACGCAAGTGATGCCGCTGCCGCATCAACCGGGTAATCTGCTCCTGCGCGGGATCGATCGCCTCGGGCGATACAGCCGAACAGAAGATATCGTCCAGCCAGTCCTGCCCCGACACTTTATGCTGCGCCGTCGTGTACGGCATCATCATCGTATCGTCTTGGTCGCGTCCAAAACCCGAGGCCCCTTTGCTCGCAAGAACTCCAATGACCTGAAAGGGAAGTCCTCCGACGCGAATCGTCTTTCCCACGGGATCGCCGCCGCTGAAGAGTTGATCCGCCACTGTCTTCCCGAGCACCGTCACCTGCGCGCGCGACACCACATCCTGCTCGGTGAACGGCGTACCTTCCACCACCTGCCAATTACGAATCGTCAAAAAACTGGGCGCGACTCCGTTATATTGCGTGGACCAATTTTGGTTCCCGTAAACAACCTGCACATGCCCGTCGACGTTGGGCGAGCATGTTTTTATCAGCGGAGTCGACGCGGCAATCGCGTCCGAATCGCCATCGACGAGCGATTTTGTGTTGTCGTTTCCTGTGTGCGCACCGTTGACGGTGCGTCCGCCGGCTTCCACCCAAACCATGTTGTCGCCCAACGACGAAATCTGGTCGCGAATCTGCTGCGAACCGCCTTCGCCGATCGCCACCGTGCAAATCACCGCGCCGATGCCGATCGTGATGCCGAGCATCGTCAGGCCGGTGCGCATTTTATTGCGCCCCAGCACGCGCAGTGTGATGCGTGCCAGGTCGGCAAATGAGGTGCTGTACGCGGAATCCTTGGGTGATGCCAACAGTGCAATCCTCTAGGAAGTTAGACGCGCGGCGTTGTCCTGCGGTTCTCGAAATCTATCTGACGCTGGGTTTGTTTAGGACTTGGCCGCAGTCGGGCTGCGGCGTGCGGATGCGCGTTTTGCTCCTTAGTTTCTGCTGCCCGCGAAGAGGCGCGCGATCGCTACAAGCACCACGGCGCCAACGAACGCGGCCGCGAGGCTCCCAAAAAATCCAAACGCCGTGATTCCGAGCTTGGAGAAAATCCATCCGCCGATCAGCGCGCCCACCATTCCCAGAATCGTGTCGGCGAAACACCCAAAGCCTCGCCCGCGCGTCACTGTGCCTGTCAGCCATCCGGCGATCAGTCCGATGAGGATCCACGCCAGCAACCCGTGGTCGTAATAAATAACGCCCATTCGGTGCGGTTCCATATGCGGCGGATTATCTCACATCACGCGTCCGGAAAAACAACACAAACATCTGAGAGACCCGGTGCGAGAATCCTCAATGAATCTGTCGTTGGGAATAAAGGCAATTATTTATGCACGAAGCTTGCGTCCATGGATGACCGCTTGTCAGAACATTACACTACGGGTTTTGCTGTATTTACAGGCGAAAAATCGCTCTGTAGGCTATCCGACATTCGCTAAATTCGGGGGAGGCTTCTACGTGTGATGCGGAAGCGAATACTGGTCGCCGACGACAACGAGCTGGTGCGAAAACTCCTGCATCTCATGCTTGAGCGTGATGCAGGATGGGAAGTTGCCGTGGCTAAGGACGGGAGCGAAGCGATCGCAAAGGCGCAACAATTCGAGCCCGACGTGGCGATTCTTGATTTCGCCATGCCCGATATGGACGGGTTGCAGATAGCGCGCCAGATCTCCGAACAGTTGCCTTCCGCGGCGATCCTACTATTCACGGTTCATGGTTCCCCGGAGATGGATTGGGCGGCGAAGCAGGCCGGAGTGTCTCGCGTGCTGCCGAAAACGGCAGCCGGTTTGCCACTAATCAAAGCGGTCGAGGAACTGTTGGCGAACCAACGGGAAGCGCCTCCACAAGAGGCCCTGGAGCCTGTGCCCGAAATTGTATCTGGGCCTGCATGCGACCCCGTGCCAGAGCTTGTACCTGAACTTATACCCGAACTTGAAAATGTCCCGACTACCGTAATCGCCGCCCCTCCCGTCGAACCAAGCCCCGAAATGATGCATGCCGAAGGGGGCGAAGGCGCGCCCGCCAGCTGCGATCCGGAGCGCCTGGAAGATAGTTCTGCTAATTCTACCACCGGAGCAACCTAAGAGCATTTCTCCGCAGCAGCGTTTCAACTTTCCGCCCAGCTACAATCATCCACCACTTACAAGTTATTGCTTGTAGACCAATCGAGGCCCGCTGACTTGCTTCGCCTTCAGGTTCACACTCACTTCGACGCGATCGGCGATCTTTACGAACGGGATCCCTTTGGTCATCCCGTAGTCCTTGCGGTCGAAGGCCATGGTCCCCATAATTCTTCCTGAGCCTGTCCCCTTGCCGGTAATCGTCAGGGCCAGCGTCTGGATTTTTGTCACTCCGCGCAACGTAAAGTCGCCGTCCACTTCAAAGCTGTCGGGACCGGTCTGAATAACTTTCTTTGAACGAAACGTGATCAACGGGTCCTGCTTGGCGTTAAAAAAATCTTTGCCTTTCAGCTTGCGGTTTTTTACGCCGCTTCCCGTGTTCACGCTGGCTGCCTGAATCTTGATGTCTAAAACTCCCGTCGTCGCATCGGGAGACATGAATGTCAGCGTGGCGCCCCACTTGTCGAAAGTACCGTCGACAGGCGCCGATGCCTTGACGCTGAAGTGAATCGCACTTTCCTCCGGTATGATCTCGAAAACAGGAACACCCGCCGCGACCTGCGCTCGCGTTAAAGACGGAAACAAAGTGGAGGCCAACACGTAAAATAGAATGAGTCGCACGCCTGCCAGCCTGACCTACTTCTCGCGTAAGCAGAACTTGTACCCCAGAATCTTGTAAGTCAATTTGGCCGCGAGAAAATCTGACGCGTGCTCTCCGGCTTGCGGCAGTAACTCGACCACATCCGCCGCAACAATATTGCGCGTTTCGGCTACTTCTCGAATCAGTGCAGTCACTTGAAACCAATCGAGGCCGCCCGGCTCCGGAGTGCCTGTCGCCGGCATGTACGCGGGATCGAACCCGTCGAGGTCCACGGTCAGGTAAACGTGCTCGGGCAAATGCTCGATCACGCGTGGAATCCAGCTATCGTTGCGTGCGCGGGCAATATCTCGCGCCCAAAAGATTTTCGTACGAAGGTGCCGAATCGCTTGTGCCTCCTCGATCGAAAGCGAGCGAATCGCTACTTGCACCGCGGGACATATCTCCAACACGCGCCGCATCGCCGATGCGTGGCTCGCGCGGTTCTCTTGATATGCTTCGCGCAAATCCGCGTGCGCGTCAATTTGCAGCACGGCGAGGTCCGGAAATTTCTTCGCCGCCGCGGACACAAGCGGCGGAGTCAGCGAATGCTCGCCGCCCAGCGCCACCGGAAATTTTCCATCCTTGAGCAACGCGAGTTCCGTCGTGTGAATTTCCGCGAGCACTTTTTCGAGCGTGCCTTCCGCAGTATCAATCGCTGGAAGCGTCGCAATCCCGATCTTCGAATACGTTTCCACTTCGAGTTCCTCGTCCCACGTCTCCATGTTGCGGCTCGCCGCGATAATCGCGGCCGGACCATTGCGCGTTCCGTGCTCATACGTGGTCGTGCGTTCGAGCGGCACGGGAAAAATCACCGCGCGCGACGTTTCGTAACGCGAATTCTCTTCCGGAATGCCGCCGAAATTTTCCGGCGAAGCAAGTGTGTAACTTTTTGGTTCCACGATGAAACACCCTCGCAACTAGATTTTTTTCTTTGCTCTTGACGCACTTTGCGCTATTTATAGCTCACAAAATATTTTTGCGCGATTTTAAACAGCAATAGCGCTTTGGAGGTGATACATTACCTGCGAGGAACGTGAATGGCAAAGAAAAAGGGAGTGACCGAACGCGTTCTGCATGATCCCATCGCGGATCGCCTCACGCCGACTCATCCGCTCGATCTTTCCAAAGCGCGCACCGTGGATTCTCTCGTCCGCGCGATGGGCAGAACGGCTTTCACTGGACGTCAGGTCGGTGACGCCGCCGATGTTCTCGAAGCGATGGCGCGCGACAAAGATTGCTTCGTTGTGCTTACCCTTTCCGGCGCGCTCACCGTTGCAAAAATGGGGCTCGTCTTTTGTGACTTGATCGATTCCGGGATCGTGAAAGCGGTTGTTTCCACGGGCGCGCTCATGGCTCACGGTCTTGTTGAGGCCGCCGGCAAAAGCCATTTCCGCTACGATCCCAAGATGGGCGACAAGGAGCTTTTCTTCGCGGGCTACAATCGCGTCTACGATTCGCTCGAACCGGAGATCAATCTCGATTACATCGAGGAAATTGTCGAGGCGCTGTTCGAGAAATGGAATCCCAACGAAATCGTATCGAGCTGGAAACTCAACCGCCGCATCGGCGAATTTTTGATTGAGCACGCCGAAGGGCGCGGCATTCTGAAATCCGCCGCCGAAAATGATGTCCCCGTTTTCATTCCGGCGTTTACCGATTCCGAAATCGGCATCGATTTCGCGCTGCACCAGCGCCAGCGCCGCAAGGAAGGACGCCCCGAGCTCCGCTTCGACTCCTTCACCGACTTCGAACGCTTTGCCGAAACGATGCTTGCCACCAAGCGCATGGGAATTTTCACCGTCGGCGGTGGCGTTCCGCGCAATTGGTCGCAGCAGTTCGGCGTTTACGCGGAGTTGCTCGCGCGCCGGGGCTACGAGGAAATGCCGCTCAAGCGTTACAACTACGGACTGCGCATTTGTCCCGAGCCGGTGCATTGGGGCGGGCTTTCCGGCAGCACGTACACCGAAGCGGTATCCTGGGGGAAATTCGTGCCCGCTGACGAAGGCGGAAAATTCGCCGAGGTTTTCGAGGACGCCACGGTTGCGCTTCCGCTCATCGTCGGTGCCGTTCTCGAACGCATCGGTTACTTCGATCAACAGGCGGAAAAGAAAGACGCACGCAGGAACTCAGCGCCGAACCATCACCATCGCTCCGTAGTTCACAGCAGCGATTAATTTGGCAAGGAAGGAGAAAAGTCATGAGCCCCAAAAACGATAAACGCGGCCCCGATTACAGTCAGCTCGAAGAAGGGACACGGCAATCCAAGCCCATCCTGCGCCAGCAGGCGCGCGAGATTCAGCCCTATGGCAAAATTGCAAAACTGCCCATCGCGCTCGACGAAAAAGTTTGCGCCACCAGCGCCGAAAATTTAAATCAACTCCTCGCCGATACAATGACTCTCCGCGATATGTACAAGAAACATCATTGGCAGGTCGCGGGCCACACGTTCTACCAGATTCATCTTCTCTTCGATAAGCATCACGACGAACAGGACGAACTGGTCGACACCATCGCCGAGCGCATTCAGACTCTGGGCGCCATCAGTCTGGCCATGGCCGCTGACGTCGCCGAGACCACATTGATTCCGCGTCCTCCGCGCGGCCGCGAAGAGCTCCCCGTGCAACTCTCGCGCCTTCTCGAGGCGCATGAAATCATTCTGAAGGAAGCGCGGACGTTTGCGCGTGATGCCGACGAAGCGGGTGACGATGGCACGAACGATTTGATCGTCAGCCAGGTGATTCGCACGAATGAATTGCAAGTGTGGTTCCTGGCCGAGCATCTGGTCGACGTGCCGGCCGTCCACGCGGACAAGGCGAAGAGCGCCTCCGCCGGCCGATAGGTGCTCGATCGCATCGTTTACATTTTTGCATTTTCCTTCTCGGCGGCGTCAGTTTGGCCCGTCTTTGTAGAAGACGTGTCCCAACTGGTCGCACTTTTGGCGCTCCGCTTCGGTCATAGGAGTCGGCTTTTCGCCAGCCGGAACGGATTCGCATCGCAAAAGATTTTCAAACCCAGGCGCTGAAAACACGAACACGATGCTGGCGGTTTCGGTGCCGACATTCTTCAGGTGTACCCACGTGTACGCTGGAATGAACACAAGTCCGCCTGCGTGCAGATCGCGTTTCTGATCGCCGAGGTCAACATGAAGCGTGCCCCGCCCGATAAACACGATTTCATCCTGCCCCAGGTGCTTGTGCGTCGGTATTTCGTCGCCAGGCGCAATGTCTTCGGTTCCGAACACGAGATGTTGCGACCCGTTATTTTTCGGGCTCGCCTTCAGTGTGAATCCTCCAGGAGGAGGATCGCGCCACACGCGCTGCTCTCCCTCATTTTTCTCCAGCAGCAGCGGTTTCGCTTTGCTCCGGGAGGCCGTAACAGAACTGGATTGGGCCGATGATCTCGGAGAGACAAAAGCCGCCATAAGCATAATAGCCGCGATTCCAAACACACCTCCGACTGTCCTGCACTTCATACGCACCTCCATTATTTTGCGGGAGTTTCCTCTCAACCGTTGAGAGAGTCAATGAGTTTCAGAACGAAGAGCCTGCTTGATTTGACTGGCTGACTGTTGGGGTCGAGACGCGCTGTTACACGAGCTGAATTTCTTCTTCCAGCCTGATCCCATACTTCTCGAACACGCGTTCCTTCACTACTGCGATCAGGAATTTCACGTCCACCGCTGTTGCCCCGCCAAGATTCACGATGAAGTTCGGATGTTTTTGCGACACTTGCGCGCCGCCATGCTGCGTCCCGCGCAATCCCGCTTCTGAAATCAAATACGCCGTGGGAACCACGGGAAACGGATCGACTTTCACGACTTTCACCACTGCGCTGCGCATTTCCTCGGGCACCAGTTTCAAATCCACATTCTTGAACGTGCTCCCGATGTTCGGATACTCCATCGGGTGCCGTTCGAGCCGGTAATTGATTTTGTCCTTAATCCCGGCGTCAATGGCCGAGCGCTCGCCCTGAATCATATTGATTTTCGTGGTCAGAATAATTTCGCGACCGTTCTTTTCCTTGAAAACGCTCGACCGATAGCCGAACTGGCATGCTGCATTGGCACGCGAAATCGTTTCCAGCGTTTCCACGTCGAAACTTTCCACACTGACGACGCGATCCTTGATCTCCCCGCGAAACGCGCCCGCGTTTCCGCGCACTGCGCCACCCACCGTCCCCGGCAATCCACCCGCCCATTCGAGTCCACTCAGCGAATGCTCGATCGTGAACTTCAGCAAGTCGCTGACCAACACGCCCGCGCCCACCGTCACGATATTCCCGTGTGCCTCGAGTTGCATCAAGCTCGGCTTCAGCATCAGTCCGTCAAAGCCGCTATCGCTGATCAGCAGATTCGTTCCGCCGCCCAAAACGAAAAGCTGCAAGTTCTGCTCGCGCGCAAACAGCACGCCCGCACGAATTTCCTCTTCGTTCGTCGCCTCGCAAAAATAGCGCGCCGGCCCGCCAATGCGGTAATTGCTATACGGCGCGAGCGGAACGCATTCGAGAATTTTCACCGTCGCGATTTGTGCGTCCTTTTGCATGATGCGCTTTTTAATCCAATCCTCTTTATGCGAGACCGATCCTTGTTCAGTTCTCCGAGAGGAGACTCTAGAATACTCAGAAAATCCTTCCCGCTAAACAACGATGATTCCGCATGTGTTCAGACATTAAGATGCACTCGGGGCAGGGAAGTGCCGAGAGAAAAAGTGGCGCATGTTGACTTGCCAATCGCCGACGTCTATTCTCAGCACAAAGGAGCATACTCATATGGCAAGAAGATTTCTGGCTGCAGGAGCCATTCTGTTTTTCGCGGGATCGCTAATTCTTTTCGCGGCCAATCGCCCCGAGCAAACCTGGCAAGGTTACGTCACGGACACCTACTGCGGGTTCAATCGCGTCAACAAAGTCCCGACCGCCTCCTGCACGCTCGAATGCGTGAAGAAGGAACATGCGAAGTACGCCTTCTACAATTTTGCCGATAAGAAAGTTTATGTTCTGAATCCACAGGCAGAAGCCGCGAAGTACGCGGGCAAAACAGTGACGGTGAAGGGAACGGTCGGCGGGCGCGAGAAATTCGCAACCGGGAAAGGGCCGAGCGCGGGCGCGATCATCACTGCGTCGTCCATTACGCCCGAAGCCCGCAAGTAGCCTCTTTGCGCGCCATCATGGGCCCGTTAGTCATTACGGGGCGATTACGTCCAGATCGTTTGCTACCACCACGGGCCCGTTGAATTTGTTGTGAATTCCCGCGAGCATCTCCGTCTGATCGCTCGATCCCAGCGGGACGTAATGAGTGATCACCAGAACTTTCGGGTGCGCCTTCACCGCGATTTCTCCTAGTTCCTCGGCTGAAGTGTGGAACGACCGGAAATATTCGTCGGTGGGCGCCGGTTCTCCGGGCACGCCAGGCCTTCCCGACGCTTCCGAATAGACTTCGTGAATCAGAATGTCGCAGCCGTTGCACGCGTCGACGACGCTTTGCCCGGGCCTCGTGTCGCCCGAAATCACAATTGATTTTCCGTCTGCGTCAAAGCGATACCCCAGCGCCTCCTTCCAGCTTCCATGGAGCACCGCGAAAGCAGTCACCCTCACGTTCGCGTCTCGGTAAACGACACCCGGTTGAATTTCGTGCACAACTACTTTGTACGCGCCGGTCGTATTGTGCTCGAGCCCATGAACACGAATGTCTATATCTTCCGCCCACGCTTTTTCTATGTTGTCCACCATCGCCTCCGTTCCCGCGGGACCGTAAAGCCGCAAAGGCACTGGGCGATGCATCACCCACGGCGTAAAAATCAAATCCGGCAAGCCCAGCGTGTGGTCGGAATGCAGATGCGTCAGAAACGCGATGTCAAGCTGATCCCAGTGCAGCGCGCTGATTCCGCGCGTATACGCCGCTGCGGCCTGCCGCACCACTCCCACTCCCGCGTCGACAATGTATGCTTTACCGTTCGCGACAATCGCCAGTGATGGTCCCTGTCGGTTAGGGTCCGGTCGCGGCATTCCCGTTCCAAGAAAAACCACGAATACGCCATGCGCGGAAGTTGACGTCTGTGCTTTTTGCGCGGAGACCCGATGAGCCGCGACGAAAATACAGCCCCCCGCAGCAATCGCCATCAACGAGCCAACAGCGCGTCCAAGGCATTTATCTTTCACAGTAAGCCTCCACACATTCCAGCGGAGAATATCACCGAAATGCGGCGCACCACTCCGCGAAACGGCTCAAAAGGATTTGCAGGTCCAACAGCAGGAAGAAAATTACAAAAAGGCGAGGAAAGGAACGTACGCGGTGCTAGTCGTCTTCGCCGAGCAGGATCGCCGCGGCGAGAACAGTCGTCCACAGCCCGCGCTTGTCGCCCACTGCAGACTGCGTGATGTTCATCGTGCGCACGATTTTATTCGAGATGCGGTAAACTTCTTTTTTCTCGTCCCACGACAAATCCGGATCGAATTCCACGTTCAACGTCGTCGCCAGCATTTCCGCCGCGAGCTCTTCCGCGTATTCGCCGGCGATTTCCTCCGGCTCGCCGAACGAATGATGCTCGGAAAGGTAGCCGTACATGGATTTATCGCCGGGCAGCGCCACGCCCACCGACGCCGCGATCAACCTGTGCGCCTCGCGCGTCTGATTTTCGCTGATCACCACGAATGCCACTTGTCCGGGCTTCAAATGCTTCAAGCCTTCACTTCGCGATATCAGTTTGCAGTGTGGCGGGAAAATCGAAGACACGCGCACGATATTGCACGCCGCGATACCCGCATTGCGCAACGCAAGCTCGAAGCTCGAAAGCCTCTCGCGGTGTTTTCCGACGCCTTTGGTGAGGAATATTTTCTTCGCGACGAACGCCATGAAGGTCGGGCTGCGGTGCCTCCGGATTAAAAACTCAGGAAGATGAGACGCGTGCGAAAAGTAACAAGAAGCGCATGGTGTGTCAATGCTTTTCCCGCTCGAAACGAAAAATTAACGTTCACTAATACGACGCACCCGCCGCCTTCGCTTTCGGCGCCGCGCGCTCCCGCTCAAACGAGAGCGCCTGTTTCGTGATCGCTTCTCGCGCCGCGTCAGGAACGATTCGCCAGTTATGATCGACGACGGGGAACCGCTTCGTCTTTTCAAGGTACGCGATGATCAAGTCGCGAACTTCCTCCGTTGACGTGTAAACAACCGGCAATTCCTTAAACACCGAGTATCCGCCACCGCCCGTGTATCTGTAATTGTTGATTGCCACGCGAAATTTCTGCGTAACGGAAATCGGCTCGCCTCGAAAGGTCAAATTCGCAATCCGGCTCCCCACTGGTTTCGTCAAATCCATCTCGTACGCAACACCTTCGGCCGAATCCGCGTCGTAGCCCGGCAAGCGCATCGGTTTGTCGGAGGGCGGAGGCCACGTGGGATAGAAACTCGCCGCGTGTTCCAGCGCGTCCTTCAACTGCGCGCCCGTCATCTCCACGCCGTAAAGGGTATTTTCGTACGGGTAAATCCCAAACGCATCGCGAATCGTTACCGTGCCCGCCGCCACATGCACGCTCGGAATGAAAAGTGTGGCGAGCGACACGTCCGCGTGTGCATATTGCATTTGCACGCGGTGAATCAAATCCACCAGGGGCTCGTCTTCGTAGCGCGCCAGCGTACCGCTGAGCGATTCGCTCGCTTTCGCAATCGGCGTATCCAAATATTTCTCCACCGTTTCGTGATATGGCTCAACGAGCTTCACAATCCCCGGATCTTGCGGCGCGTCTATCTCGGGCCGAATCGTTGTGGAATGTTTCGACGCAACTTTCCAGCGCCCGTCCGATTCGCGATGCAATTTCACGACCGCGCGCGCCAGCGATCCGCCCCAGTTTTTT
>Ga0209168_10002234_pt1 | contig 14206 bp, 9 predicted proteins | sample Coa_R1_FD_187156 | JGI IMG/M metagenome (GOLD analysis project Ga0209168, IMG submission 187156) | Surface soil microbial communities from Centralia Pennsylvania, which are recovering from an underground coalmine fire - Coalmine... | ecosystem: Environmental > Terrestrial > Soil > Unclassified ... | reverse complement strand
GGTCATTCCCCGGTCAAAAGAAGATGTGGTGCAAACCGTAGCGGCCTGCAGAAGGTATGGAGCGCCTCTGCTCTCCCGAGGCGGAGGCACGAGCCTGGCTGGCCAATGCTGCAACGTCGCAGTCGTCATTGACTGGACAAAGTACATGCATGGCGTGCAGGAGATAAATCTTGATGAAGGGTGGGCCAGAGTGCTCCCCGGAACGGTTTGCGATGAATTGCGCAATGCAGCCATGCGTGAATCTGACAAGCGGCTGACTTGGGGGCCCGATCCGGCAACCCACGACCACTGCACCTTCGGCGGCATGATCGGAAACAATTCCTGCGGTGCACATGCGCAGATGGCGGGCAAGGCCGAAGAGAACATTGAGGAACTAGAAATTCTTTTGTATGACGGGACGCGCATGAACGTGGGTTGGATGGCGGATGCGGAGCTGGAAGCTCAGATTTTGAGAGGCGGCAGGACGGGCGAGATTTATCGTGGCTTGAAGTCGATTCGAGTTCGATATGCCGACTTGATCCGGAAAAAGTATCCCAAGATTCCGCGCCGCGTTTCCGGTTACAACCTCAATGAGCTGATCCCCGGCGGAGATGGCAGGTTCAACATAGCCCGCGCTCTCGTCGGGAGCGAAGGTACACTGGTCACGGTGCTGGAGGCAAAGTGCCGGCTCATCCCCGCCAAAGCCGAACGAGTGATTGTAATGCTCGGTTATCCGGATGTTTACGCCGCGGCCGACCACGTGATGGATATTGTCCCCTACCAGCCAACCGCACTCGAAGGTATCGATCATCGGCTCTATGAAAACATTGAGAAGAAAGATACACGAGGCGGGAAATATCTCGGGTTGCTGCCTAAAGGGAAGGGCTGGCTGATGGCCGAGTTTGGAGCCGACAGGAAAGAGGACGCACTGGATCTGGCCCATCGGGTGATGGACGAACTGAAGAAAAAAGCGGGCGCTCCCGGGATGAAACTTTTCAGCGATTCCGAGGACATGCAACATCTCTGGAGTGTGCGCGAGTCCGCCCTCGGCGCGACGGCATTCGTGCCCGGTGAGCCGGATACCTGGCCGGGATGGGAGGATTCCGCTGTAGCGCCCGAGGTGCTGGGCGAGTATTTACACGAACTTCGCGCCCTGTTTCAGAAGTATCAGTACGATCCGGCGCTCTACGGTCACTTTGGGCAAGGCTGTGTTCACTGCCGCGTGAACTTCGATCTGACGAGCGCGCAGGGGATTCGAACCTGGCGATCATTCCTCGAAGAAGCCACAGATCTTTGCGTCAAGTTCGGAGGCAGTTTCAGCGGCGAGCACGGCGATGGGCAGGCGCGCGCCGAATTCCTTTACAAAATGTTTGGCGAAGAACTGATTCAAGCTTTTCGTGAATTTAAGTCCATTTGGGACCCCGACTGGAAGATGAATCCGGGGAAAATAATCGACCCGTATCTTGTAGATGAGAATTTGCGGCTGGGCGCCGACTATCACCCGTGGGACCCTCCAACTCACTTTCAATTTCCCGATGATAACGGCAGCTTTGCCCATGCCGCGCTTCGTTGCGTAGGAATTGGCAAATGCCGACGCAAAGAAGGTGAAAAGGCCAGCGATGACACTATGTGTCCCAGTTTCATGGTGACTCATGAAGAGCGCCATACAACTCGCGGTCGTGCTCACCACCTCTGGGAGATGCTGCATGGCGACGTGATCACCCAGGGATGGCGCGATGACAACGTTAAAGAAGCGCTCGATCTTTGCCTTGCCTGCAAGGGATGCAAAGGCGACTGTCCGGTCAACGTGGATATGGCCACCTATAAGGCTGAGTTTCTTTCTCACTATTGGGAAGGCCGCGTTCGTCCGAGGCAGGCTTACGCGTTTGGCCTGATTGATCAATGGTCCCGTGCTGCATCGCTGTGGCCGGGACTCGTCAACCTTGTAACCCAGACCCCCGGCTTAAGCCACGCGGCAAAGCTCTTGGCGGGCATGCCGATGCAGCGGCAGATTCCTGAGTTCGCACCCCAAACATTTCGCGACTGGTTCATGGAACACGATGCAATCTCCAGTGAAGAATATCGGCATGTGATTCTGTGGCCGGATACTTTCAACAATTATTTCTTTCCTGAAACCGCGCAGGCTGCCACCCACGTACTTGAAGATGCAGGATTCAAGGTGAGCGTGCCTCAAGGCCACTTATGCTGCGGACGGCCGCTCTACGATTACGGTTTTCTGGACCTGGCGAAACAGTATCTGCGAAAAATCCTGGACACGCTAAAGCCCCAGATCGAGATGGAACTGCCGTTGGTTGTGCTCGAACCCAGTTGCGCGTCGGTTTTTCGAGATGAATTACACAACCTGTTTCCGAACGATCCGCTCGCGAAAAAGCTGCAGAAGCAAACGTTCCTGCTGAGCGAATTTCTGAGCCAGAAGGTCGAACGGTGGGAAGCCCCGCAAATCCAGCGCAAAGCTCTGGTGCAGGGCCATTGCCACCACAAATCTGTGCTGGGATTTGATTCGGAGAACAAGATCATGCAAAAGCTTGGCCTTGACTCGAAAACGATGGCTTCCGGTTGCTGCGGTATGGCGGGATCCTTCGGCTTTGAATCCGACAAGTATCAGATTTCTGTTGACATCGGCGAGCGCGTGCTGCTGCCTGCGGTCCGTGATGCCGCTGCGGGCACGATCATAGTTGCGGACGGATTCAGTTGCCGCGAGCAGATTGCGCAAGAGACGGATCGTCAGGCACTACATTTGGCGGAAGTGATCGAAATGGGGCGAAACGGCCACCAGGCGGGCCCTTACATAGAATCGGAGGTCGTGGAGCGCCGCAAAAAGTCGCGGCGGCGAGCACGCCTCGGCGCTCTGGCTACCCTGGCGGCACTTGCCTTGGGGGCAGTGGCCGTCACGAAACTGGCGAAGAAATTGTGAGGTGAAATTATGGCGGGTGCAATTGGAAAGAAAGAATGGGTGATCGCAGAGGGTTACATTCCTCCTGAAAGTCACGGCCCCCAGCCGGAGATGACCAGTCACGAAACTGTGTGCATTCTGAACACATCGGATCAGAATGCCGACATTGAAATCATGATCTATTATTCCGACCGCGAACCTGTTGGGCCGTATCGACTCAAGGTCGGCGCACGGCGGACTCGTCATGTCCGCTTCAACGATCTTCGCGATCCAGAGGTGATTCCGCGCGGCACCGATTTTTCCAGCGTCATTCGGTCCAGCGTGCCTATTGTGGCGCAGCATACCAGGCTCGACTCGCGGCAGAATGCCAACGCGCTGTTGAGTACAATTGCTTACCCAGGAGCCGCATAAGAAAAGCCTGCCCACGATATTTTCTAAGCTGGGGAGAAGCTTCCAGGTGACTTTTTGCGGCGTCCCTTTGACTTCATGCTGGTCGCCGCTTTATCCACATTCTGTTGAAAAATCTTGGATTTAAGGTCGTTGTACCTCCGCCGCCCCTTTTAGCGAGCTAGCGCATTGCAGGGATGTCCTTCCGATTTTGCCTCACCATGTCCTTTTGTGACCTTACGGCTGAGGTGGTCGAGACGGCACACTAGCTTTTCAGCTTTGAGGGGCTGACCGTTTCTCCGAAAACCCAATATGAGCCACTTCCCCGCCCGGAGGTTCCCCATCCTTCTGCTGGCATTAGGTGCTCTGGCGCTTCTGGCCGGATGCCAGGGGTTTAGCTCGTCCAGTCCTGGATCGCAAAATACCCCACAAAACCAACAGCCGGCCACTCTGACCGCCACCCCGGCGAGCGTCAGTTTTGGGAATGTTCAGGTCGGTACGACTCAGACCCTCTCCGATACCGTCACGAACACGGGAGGAAGCGACCTCACTATTACGCAGGCCAGCGTTTCCACCTCTGCTTTCAGCACCAGTGGATTGAGCCTGCCTCTCGCCCTTTCGGCGGGGCAGAGCACGACCTTTAATATTGTGTTGGCGCCCCAATCTGTGGGTAGCCTCACCGGCACCCTTACCCTCACCACCGACGGTACCGGCAGCCCGCTGAGCATTGCACTTTCTGGAACTGCGGTAAGCGGAGACGGTGTCACGGCCAATCCCGCGAGCATCAATTTCGGCAGCGCGGTAGTGGGCAGCACGCAAAGCCAGACCGAGACTCTTACGAATTCCTCGAGTCAGAGTGTCACCATCTCACAGGGGACGGTTAGCGGCTCCGGTTTCAACTACACGGGGCTGAGTCTTCCGCTTACGCTTGCTCCGAATCAGAGCACAACCTTTGGGGTCACTTTCACGCCTGCGAGCGCTGGGGCGAGCGACGGCATTCTCTCAGTCACAATCAATGGTTCCAGCTCGACTCTCGATATAGCCCTGTCAGGAACGGGAACCTCAGGAGCGACTGGAGCAACACTGGCCGCTATTCCGGTGAGCCTGATATTTGCAGACATTCAGACGGGCAAGACTGAGAGCCAAACCGAAACTATCCAGAATACGGGTGGCGCCACTGCATCGATCTCGCAGGTGACGGCGAGCGGTACGGGTTTCAGCGTCTCGGGCATCAACACGCCGCTTACCCTTGCGCCGGGACAGACCACATCTTTTGCGGTAACTTTTGCGCCACAATCGACCGGCAATTTCAGCGGAAATGTCTCAATTTCCTCCAATGCGTCAAATTCCACTCTCAACGTGGCTTTGACCGGCTCCGCGGTGGGAGCCTCTTCAGGGAAGCTGAACGTAAGCCCATCGACGATTAATGTTGGCAATGTCACGGTTGGAACCAGCGGATCACAGACGGCGAGTTTGACTGCAACCGGGGCAAGCATCGTGGTGTCATCAGTCGATACAGGTAGCTCGGAGTTCTCGGTCAGCGGGCTATCGTTCCCGATTAGCTTGTCCGCAGGGCAGAGCCTGGGCTTCACCGTGACGTTCACACCGCAATCGAGCGGTACGGCTTCCACCAGTATTTCGTTTGTGAGCAATGCCTCCAACTCTCCGTCTACAGCCACACTCACGGGAACTGGAGTGGCTGCACCGGCGCACTCGGTCAACCTTTCCTGGAATGCGGATGGCTCACCGAATGTGTCGGGATATAACGTCTACCGTCGCACGGGCAACTCGGGAAGCTATACGAAGATCAACTCCTCATTGGTTCCTGCCACGGCTTACACCGATTCGGGCGTGAGTGATGGGACGACCTACTACTACGAAACAACCGCCGTAAATTCGAGCGGACAGGAAAGCGTGCCCTCCTCTCCGGTGCAAGCCGTGATTCCACCGCCATAGCTAGAGTCATCTCCGCACTACACGTTCCTTTCCAGCCGATGCGCGATCCGCACGGGATGCGGTTGCAATCGTCTGCAAACAAAGTCGCAGATATTATCAGTCTTGACACTTTTCCATTTCGCGCCGAAGATGGCTGCTGTGTCTCTGGCGGTGGGATACAACCGCCCTTAGGCCTTCCCCCCCTTGAAATTTGTAGTTGGATGAGGAGAAGTCTGATGAAATCAGTTAAATTGTGGGCTGGGCTAGCTTTAGTAATGATCCTCTGTTGCGCGACCTTTGCATTGGGGGCGAGCCCTGAGCATAACCAGTCGCTTTATATGTCTCCTTCCAGCCTGCCAGCGAGTCTGCTGACGTTCACATTTGCGCCCGGTGGTACTCTGCAACACTCGAAGCCCTCAAATAGCGGCTGGGGTGGTGGCGGTGGTAACGGTGGCGGAGGCGGTTGTGGCCAGGGTGGTAACGGCGGCTGGAACAGCGGCAACGGTGGCAACGGTAACGGTGGATGGGGTGGGGGCGGCAATGGCGGCGGTGGCTGCGGCGTTCCCGAAGGTGGCACCTCGGTTGAGTATCTCTTGATCGGCGCACTGGCTTGCATTGGCGCACTGGCTTACCGAGCTCGTCGGCAAAATGCAATGTCCGAAATTCAATAAGACATAGGCAAGATCGATTTCCAGCAAAAGCCTGCCCATTTTGGGCGGGCTTTTGTGCCAATTTTGGAGAGCGTCGGCGCTTCCAAATCTCTTCCTGCAAGACGTCCTTAATTCGGTCGTGCAGTGTGCAGCACGCTGCAACGCGTGAGGGACTTTCTTCGGGCAATGTCGCAAGACATGGACATAAAGTGCAACAACTTGCATTCCTGCCTGTGGAAAATAACTCCGGCGCTGTAGGCCAATGCTGGTTCGGCGTTCCGCAGCTAAAACACGAATTATAAAGTGTTTACATAGAATCAAACCGGTTCGAGCAGGGCCGAGCGATTTGAAGTTGCAAGTGCCGCCGAACTCCGTAGCACGGAAGTACCATGTCAATGGGCACGAAGTGCCCTTGCAAGGTCCTGCAATCGCATGTAGTTTGATCACATCGTGAGTTCGTTACCTGGGTGTGTCGGAGTTCCGACGCCGAAGCCTAATGATTGTATGGAGATGCATGAAACGGCTGAATTGAGGATCCGGTCCGCAAGCTGAGATGTTATGGTGGTCATTATCCTTGGTTTCTGACGTTGGGCTCAACAGGTGACAACGAGTTGCGATGTCGCGGATCCGAACTCAAGCAAAGATGTGTGTAGCTTAAGAACAGCGAGAGCAGGTGACATCTTTTTGGCATCGTATTTGCACAGTGGCTATGAGACGCTTGATACGAAGTGAGCGTTGGCATCACAAGAAGACACAAGCTTTAAACTCTAGTTGGCGGCAATCGTTTCCTCCCCTGATTCTGCCTTGGTAATCCCGGATGACACGGAGTAAAGAAGTCCGGTCGTGCCCGGATTGCTGTTTGCAGATTTGACCTTTCCCCGGTGGGTTCCCCCTCGGATCTTGCTAATGAGATCCCGATAAAGATATTTCCACGCAATCACTTTGGAGTCACCCGAGAGGTGTGACTTAGAGGGCGAAGCTATGGCCAGCAGCGGCGTATCACGTGCGATCACACAGGAAAATCTTCTCCTCGCAGGCGTGGCGGAGCCGCAGGCGGAAAGCTGGTACAGTCTTCACACCCGACCGCGGCACGAGAAGATCGTGGCGCAGCGTTTGCAAGAACGCGGAGTAGTCACATACCTGCCGCTTATCAGCGAAGTCCACCGCTGGAGCGATCGCAAGAAATCCGTGCAAGTGCCGCTATTCAGCTGCTATGTGTTCGCAAAGTTCGTCCCAAACCGGATTGAGCGACTGCGAGTTCTCCGTGTTGATGGAGTTTTCGGTCTGGTGGGGGCGCACGGCGAAGGTTCGCCGATTCCCGATGACCAAATCGACTCTGTTCGCAACCTGGTCGAAGGCGAAATTCCTTGGTCTTGCCATCCTTTTCTCAAAATCGGACAGCGTGTGCGCATTCGCAGCGGCGCGCTCGATGGACTCGAAGGCATACTGGTTTCGCGCAATGGCGACCGCACCCTGGTGATCTCGATCGACGCCATTCAGCGTTCGCTGGCGGTGCGCGTCGAAGGTTACGAAGTGGAACCCGTCTAATGCGGCATCCTTCCGCAAAGACGTCTTGAGAGCTGGGTCGCATTTATCGGCCATTCTGAGAATCAAAATCTGGATCTTCCAACCTTGGGAATTCACCACTCAAGCAAAAACCTGGCGGAAAACCGCGAGCTGATTTCACTGCTCGTCGTGAGCCGCGATTCGTCTGTCCTGCGGCTTCTGTGGCCGCTCGAGGAGTCGAATCCCTGGCATTTGGATACGGCGCCCAGCGGCTGGGATGTAACCGAGCGCTTGCAGTCCGATGACGTGCCGCGTTTGCTGTTGCTCGACGTGCCGCATGGCGGCAGCGATGGCTTGCACTTCTTGCGCTGGGTGCGCCGGCTGCATGCGGGGCTTCCGATCGTGATCCTGTGCCACCCGGACGAAGCGGCGCAGGCCAAAGAACAATTGCGCAACGGCGGAGGAGAAATCCTCATCCGGCCCTTTGATGCGGAACAGTTGGAATACGTGATCCGGCGGCAGCTTGAGCCAGCCGTCGAAGCGGAGGAACACATGGTCAGCAGCATGGTGATGAAAGAGATCGAACCAATCGGCCAAGACACAGTGTTTGTCGGCGCCAGCCTGGTGATGCAGAAGCTTCAGGCACAAGCGGCGCTGATGGCGAAGACGGATGTGCCGGTGCTGATCCTGGGTGAGCGGGGATCGGGAAAGTTCACTGTTGCCAGCCTGATTCACAGTCTTTCGGTACGCTCCGGTTTCAAGCTCCGTCCTATCAACTGCGCGCAAATGCCCGAGTCGGGGCTGGAAAGCGAGTTCGAGGGCGAGCCGACGACTGCAGGGCAAGCCATTGGAAGATTCACCTCCGGCGAAAAAGGGACGATTTTCCTCGACGAAATTACGGCTTTATCCAACCCGCTGCAGGCGCGGCTTCTGCAGATCTTACAGAATCACGAATTGCGCGGCCCGGCGAATGGGAATGGCATGGCGGCGCCGGTCAGAATTCTGGCTGCCAGCAGCATCAATATTGAGCGCGCGCTTGCCGAAAAGTGGCTGCGTGAAGATTTGTACTACCGCTTGAGCGCCTTCACGGTTCACGTGCCACCGCTCCGGCAGCGCAAGGATGAGATCCCCACCCTGCTGCGCTACTTCATGCACAAGCTCGCGAAACACTACAGCCTGCCGCCGCGGACATACTCGGCGGCGGTGCTCGAGGCCTGCCAGCGCTACTCATGGCCGGGCAATCTGAAGGAGATGGAAACTTTTGTCAAGCGCTATCTGGTGGCGGGAGATCAGGGATCTTTGCTGCGCGAGATGCCGGTAGCGAGCGTTTCTGAAGACGAAGGAGCGATGCAGAAGAGTTGGGCGGCCGAGACGTCGGATGAAAGTGCCCTCGATTCCCGGGAGCCGCGTCCAGAGTCGCTCAAGTCGATGATTCAGAACATCAAGTCGGAGGCCGAAAAGAATGCAATCGGCGCGGCCCTCAAGACTACTGGCTGGAACCGCAAAGCAGCAGCGCGCCTGCTGAGCGTCAGCTACCGTACCCTGCTGTACAAGATCGAGCAATACCAGATGCGCGCCCCCGAACCTTTTCTCTCTTCGTTTCGCAGCGAGGAACTCTTAAGCTATGAAGAAGTCAAAGGCAACGGGAAGGCGAGTTGAAGCCATCCCCGCCTGGACCTTCTGAGGGCGACTCGAAAATGAGAATGAAAACAAATTTCGGCAATATCTGGACCCGGCATCTGATCCTGCCGGCGCTCGCATTCGGAATTTTTCTATCGGTGCTTCCTGGCTTCGCGCAAGCGGGCAATTCTGCGCCGGCCACGAACTCTGCCGCCAAGCCGCACGACGACACTTTCGTGATTGGCAATGACGATGTGCTGGCCATCAACGTCTGGAAAGAGCCGGACATTTCCCGTTCGATCCCGGTGCGCTCGGATGGAAGAATTTCGCTGCCGCTCGTCGGCGAGGTGCAGGCCGCAGGGTTGACTCCGGCGAAGCTTGAAAAAGAAATCGCCAGCCGGCTGAGAAACTACATCTCGGAACCGGAAGTCACCGTGATGGTGCAGCAGGTTAACAGCCAGAAATTCAACATTCTAGGGCAGGTGGCGAAGCCCGGTTCGTACATCCTGGCGAATTCTCCGACTGTGCTCGACGCCATTGCGCTTGCCGGCGGCTTCCGCGATTTCGCGAAAAAGAAATCGATTTACGTTTTGCGCCAGGGGCCGAGCGGCGAATCGCGTCTGCCGTTCAATTACAAGGAAGTCAGCCAGGGCAAGAACATGGCGCAAAACATCAGGCTTGAGCCCGGCGACACGATCATTGTTCCGTAGGTCATCATTCCGTAGATCATCGTTCGTAAATCAGCGTTCCTAAATCTTGGTTCATCATGAAGCTTGCGAACACAATGCAGTTGGGGTTGGTTCTGCTGGCAGTCATAGCGATGCTCCCACTGGTGGCTCGCGCCCAGGCAGATCAGCAGAATGCGCCTGCCCCTCCCGCGCCAGCAGTGAGTTCGCCCGTCATTACTGCCCCGGGCAACGCCGATAGCAGTGACATCACGAACGTCGAGAACAATAACGGCGACCACATGCTGACTCCGCCACCCGTCAGCGGACAAAGCTATCCGCTTGCGACCGTTTCGGAAGAGCGTTCTAACTATCTGCGGGGCGGAGTGATCTTCGCTGCTGCCTATTCAGACAATGTGCTCGGCTCGACCAGCCCAGCTCCGGTCAGCGACGTGAGCTACTCGATTTTCCCCACCATCGCCCTAGATCAAACCACCACGCGCCTGCATACCACCTTGACCTACGCTCCCGGCTTCACTTTCTATCAGCGTACCAGCGCCTATAATCAGGCAGACCAGAATGCCGCGATCGACCTCCGTTACCGTCTGAGCCCGCACGTGACCGTCAGCTTGCGAGATTCGTTTCAGAAAACGTCCAACGTTTTCAATCAGCCGGATCAGGGTCTGGACGTTTCGGTTTCGGGCTCAGTCCAAGCGATCAACAATTCGATAGTCGCGCCGCTGGCAGACCAGTTGAATAACGTTGGCGGTGCCGGCATCACTTACCAGTTCAGTGGCGATGCTATGGTTGGGGCGAGCGGAACTTTTTCCAATCTGCATTACACCGCTCCCGGCCAAGTTCCGGGACTTTACGATGGCGCGTCGCGGACGGGTTCGGCATTTTATTCCTATCGCATCTCGCGACAGCACTATCTCGGCGTGATCTATCAATATCAGGAATTGCTGTCTTATCCCGGTGCGGCCACGAATGAAACCAAGACCCACGCGGCGCTATTTTTCTACACATTCTTTCCGCGCCCGACAGTTTCTTTTTCTCTGTTCGCGGGCCCGCAATACTACACTGCGGGCGCACAGTTTGTAACCGCGGGTGCCGTTCCCGTCGCGGCGACTCAGTCGTGGAGCCCAGCGGCGGGTGCTAGCTTGAACTGGCAAATGCCGCATACCAGTTCGGCCTTAAGTTACGTTCATACCGTGAGCAGCGGCGGTGGACTGATCGGCGCGGTCAGGCTGGAGAGTGCGACGGCTTCGCTGCGGCAGCAGATCACCCCCCACCTGAACGCGTCATTCGCCGGCTCGTACGCAAATAACGGCGTCCTGGCGTTCTCTGAATTGGGTGGACATTCCTTCCTGGCCAGCGCCGCGTTGCAGCGCCAGATCGGGCAGCATGTCGGGCTCGAAGCCGGCTATACGCGCTTACACCAGGATTATTTCTTTTTTTCCGCCAATCCCGACACTAACCGGGAGTGGGTGTCCGTCAGCTATCAGTTCGTCCGCCCCCTGGGCCGATAAAAAGCAGTCAATAAAAAATCAAGAAGAGACATCATGGTTGAAGATCTGGAAGAATCCGCGAAAGAAGGCTTCGATCTCGAGCACTATCTGGGAATCGTGCGCCGCCGTCACATGCAATTCCTGATCCCGCTGTTAGCGGGATGGCTCGTGGTGTGGGGTGCGAGCTGGGTTCTACCAGCGCGCTACCGCTCGAGCATGGCCATTCTGGTGGAGCAGCCCACCATGCCGCGCGACTACGTGACGCCGAACGTGAATGATGATTTGCAGAACCGCATGCAGAGCCTGACCCAGCAGATCTTGAGCCGCAGCCGGCTCCAGCACATTATCGATCAGCTCAATCTGTATCCCGACCTACATGGCCGCTTGGCGGCCGATGACAGGGTCGAGCAGATGCGCAAAGACATCGAGATCGATATGGTGCGCGACGGCATGGGCCGCATCAACGCCTTCAACGTCAGCTACCAAACGCATGATCCGCACACTGCGCAGCAGGTGACGAGCGAGCTCACCAATCTATTCATCAACGAGAACTTGGAAGCGCGCCAGCAGCAGTCGGAGGATACGACCAAGTTCCTGGGGGACCAGTTGGAGGACGCTCGCAAGACGTTGGCTGACCAGGAAGAGAAAATCCGCGAGTTCAAGGGCCAGCACGTCGGAGAGATGCCTGGCCAGCTTCAGAGCAATTTACAGATTCTCAGCGGCTTGCAGGCGCAGCTGCAGAGCGAGCAGGACGCGCTCAATGCGGCCAAACAGCAGCATGTTTACCTGCAGTCTCTGGCTGACCAGTACCGCGCCCTGCAAGGGGCGATGAAGGCCACCGACGGAACTGGCTCCGTTGGTCTGCCCGCGATCGACGCGGAACTCGAAAAGCTCCGGGCACAGCTTGCCGATCTGAGCTCGCATTACACCGACCGTCATCCCGACGTGCGCAAGCTGAAGGAGCAGATTGCCAAAACCGAGAGGATGCGCGCGCAACTGCTGGCGGGTGGAAAAGACAAGAACACCTCCAACGAGGCAACGGACGAGGTGGCGATTACAGATCCAGCCCGGGCCTCCATGCTGGCGCAGGTGCAGAGCCAGTTACGATCGAATCAAGTCGAGATCGTCAACCGCGAGCAGTCGATTGCGACGCTTACAGCGAAGATCGCGGACTATCAGGGGCGCCTGAACACCGAACCCATTCGCGAGCAGCAACTGGCCGACCTTACCCGCGGCTATGAACAGTCGAAGGCCAACTACGACGATCTGCTCAAGAGAAAGAACGAGTCGTCGATGGCCACTGACATGGAAAAGTTGCAACAGGGTGAGCGCTTCAGCATCATCGACCCGCCAAGCCTGCCCACCAAGCCGGACTTCCCGAACCGCATGAAGTTCTGCGGCATCGGGCTGGCGGTTGGACTAGCGCTAGGCGTTGTCGTCGCTGGAGCATTCGAATTTGTGGACGACCGCATCTATGACGAGAAGGAGCTGCAAAAAATGTTGCCCGTCGCCGTGATTTCGGAGATTCCCGCGATAACGGTTGGCTCCGAAGAGGGGAAGGAGCGCAGGCGCTTTTGGTTGGGGTGGGCCACGGCGGCTCTGGTAACGGTTACTATTCTCGTGGGTTCGGCCTTCAGCTTCCTGCGAAGCTAGCGCATTTTTTATGTACAAAGCATTTTTCAATCTGAAGCGTAATCCCTTCGAGATTACGCCCGACCCGTCGTTCCTATTTCCAACTGGGAGACACAACGAAGCTCTCGCCGCGCTTTATTACGGCGTCCGGCGGCACAAGGGGTTCGTCGTGCTCACCGGCGAGGTCGGCACTGGCAAGACGCTGCTGTTGCGCTGCCTGCTGCAGTTGCTGAAGCAGAGCGCCGACGTGAAGTACGCCTACGTTTTCAATGGACGCCTGACGCCACTCGAATTTCTGCAATACATTGCCGGCGATCTCGGACTGCCCGCTGCGGGCAAGAATAAAAGCGAACTGCTGCTGCAACTCGCGGCCTATGTCGTGGCCCGGGGCGAGCGCAAGCTGACCACGGTGCTGGTGGTCGATGAGGCGCACCACTTGTCCGCCGAGATTCTCGAGGAAATCCGCCTGCTGACGAACCTCGAAACCGCGGAAGAAAAGCTGCTGCAGATTCTTCTGGTTGGCCAGCCGGAGCTCGATGACAAGCTCGATTCAGTTGATCTGCGGCAACTCAAGCAGCGCATCGCGGTACGCTCGCATTTGTCGCCGCTCGATGTGAATGAAGCCAAAGGCTACATCGAGTGCCGGTTGCAGCTGGCGGGAAGCACCGAGCCCGGCAAAATCTTCCCTGCGGAGACGGTAGCCGCAGTGCATCGCCACTCGCGCGGCTTTCCCCGTCTGATCAATACAATTTGCGAGAACGCGCTGATCGCAGCTTATGCCCGCCAGGCGGCGAGCGTGGCTCCCGAGATGATCGATACCATTGCCGCCGATTTCCGCCTGGGCGTGCAAACCGTTCCGGTGGAACGGAAGATCTCCGAGGAGACCGATTTGCGCAAGGCGGCCAAGACCCTGCTGGATCTCTACGCCCACTTGCAAAACGAGAAGGACCATGAAGAAGAACTCGCGGCCCGCATACCCATTCGAGTGATCAAACAATGAGCCATATATTTGACGCACTACAACGATCAGAATCGGAGCGCGAGGGGACGCAGCGTTCCTCGTTCTCCGTGGCCACGGAACTGCTCCAACAAGCCGAAGAAAAAGTACGGCGGTCGGTCGCCAACGGCAAGCCCCACGCCAAGGGCGAGACCGGCGACTATCTTTTGCCGGCGGTTGACGAAGAGCTGCAGAATTGCCCGGTGCTTACTCCGTCGATTCCGTCCGAAAACCGGCTGGTGGCCACCGGAAAGGAAGACAGCCTCGGTGCGGAAAAATTCCGCTTTCTCGCCGTCCGCCTGCGCCAGATGCGCCAGTCGCGTCCGCTCAAAAAGATTCTGATCACCAGCACCATTCCCCAGGAAGGCAAGAGCACGGTCGCGTCGAATCTTGCCTGTACGCTCGCCCGCAGA
>Ga0209168_10002231_pt1 | contig 14218 bp, 12 predicted proteins | sample Coa_R1_FD_187156 | JGI IMG/M metagenome (GOLD analysis project Ga0209168, IMG submission 187156) | Surface soil microbial communities from Centralia Pennsylvania, which are recovering from an underground coalmine fire - Coalmine... | ecosystem: Environmental > Terrestrial > Soil > Unclassified ... | reverse complement strand
CGGAGCCGGCGGATTGGAATTTCACCGGTCGCGATTGCGGTGGTACCGGTTGAACCGCAGCTCGCACAGCGTTATCTCGGTAGGTGACAACACCAGCGACGGCGGATGGCTTGGCGTGAGTGCCGCGTTCGCCGGTGTGCACTACGCCACCGATTACACGAGCGATCCGCAATACGTTCCGCACGGTCCGCCTTCGGTATCGGGGTTCGCCAGTTCGCCGTCACGGCTCGAGGTATACGTCGACAACGTGCTCGAGTTGCGCACGGACGTTCCGGCAGGCCCATTTAATGTGAGCGATCTGCCCGCGTCGGCGGCGCACTCGGACATCGTGATGGTGCTCACCGATGCGAGCGGCAAGCAAACGGTGCAAACGGCGCGTCCGTCATACGACCCGCAATTTTTGGGCAAGGGCTTCTCGCAATTCCGCGTCGACGCCGGCGTCGCACATGCCAACCTCGATAGCCGCGGGCAATACTATCGCGGCTTCATCGCGCAAAGCGGCGTGGAGTACGGTCTGACCGACAACGTCACCGGATCGGTTCTCGCGGAGTCGGTTTCCGGCGAGCAATTTTTCGACGGCGGTGCAGACGCGCGCTTCGGACCTTTTCAGCAGCTCGGATTTCGCATCGGCGGCGGAAACCGGCGGCGTTCGAGCGAGTACCGCTACCAGGCCGCACTCGGCAACCTCACCTTTCGCGAGGACTTCACGTTCAACTCGATGCGCTCGCAGCCTATTCCGGAAGGGTACGACGGCGACATCGTCGCGCAGATCGCCGAACGCAGCTCGCTCGATTTGCGGGTAGGCGACGCGTGGACGCTAGGTCTTTCGTTCAGCCGATCGCGCGACAGCAACGGCTCGAATCAGTCCGCGCTTTCGACGCGCGTCGGTTTCCGCGCCGGCATGATGAACATCGAACTCTCGCCGTTCTACGATTTCATCGCGCATCGCACGAACGCGGACTTGTCCTTCAGTCTGCGTGCCGGCGATCGCAGCACGCTCACGACCAATTCCTCTATAACGACACAGCGAGATATGACGTCGCGGCTCTCGTGGAGCAACGAGGGACTAGGGCCGAACCATCAGCTCTCGACGACCGTCAACGCTTCGGCAAGCTCGTCGCAAGACCGCGGCGTAGAAGTCGACGATAGTCTGCCGTGGGCCGACGCCCGTTTCAGCTGGCAGCAGCAATACGGAGCGAGTCTCTACGAACCGTCGCTGCAAGGCGCGCTCGCGTTTTTGGGTGGGAGTGTCTACGCCGTGCGCCGCGTGGACGAAAACGAGTCGTTCGGCATCCTGCGCATTCCCGGTTTGCGCAACGTGCGCGTGAAAGTGAACTCAACGGATGTAGGAACGACGAATCGTCGCGGCGAGGTGCTGCTGCGCAACCTGCGGCCGTACACGCTCAACGAAATCGACGTCGACGACGTGCCGATATCGTATAACGTCGTCGATCCGCTTGACGTCGTTCCGGGGAAAACATCGCCGATGACGCTGACGCTGCGCGTCGTTTCACACGGCGACGTTTCGTTCGCTGCAGTCGACGCGCATAATGCGCCGCTCCCCGCAGGCAGTTGGCTCGAAGGAACGACGCGTTATCCCATCGGCTACGACGGACATGTGTTCATTCCGGGTATTTCACCCGGGATCCATCAGCTCAAAGGCGCAACGGCGCAAGGCCGCGCGTGCACAATAGTTCTGCACGTGCCCGGCAACGTTGACGAGGTTCCGGATTTGGGCGCGCAACGCTGCATGTAAGCTCCTTCACCTGTTTCCTGAGCGCCGGCACGACATGTTGATGAAGTCGGGAATCGGCAGATACTGGGGCGGAGACTCGGAACGTTGCCACTGTTCGCCGTCCGAGAGCTGCATCGTTGAACCCGACACGCCTACTAAATATCGCGACCCGTACGGCGGCGCATGGTCTCCCGTATATAGATAACCGACATACCTCGTTCCGTACCGCGAGACGTCAGTAAAGCGGTAACGAAAACGAAATGATTGTTTGGCCGCGACGACTACGCCGGTATTCGAAGAGGCAAACACGTAGCTGGTGTTTCCGAGACCCGGTCGAATACACGTCCAGGTGCCGACGAGCAAGGCGACCGCAGACGCTGCAGCGATCATTTAAGGTGTAATGCTGAAGATCGTTCCGTTGCCGGATGTGCCGCCGGCGACGGTTGACGAATAGAGCGAGCTTCCGAATTGCGTCAGACCGTAATACGGATTCTGACCGTCATGCAATGCGCCGAAACGATGCAACGCGCTTTCCGTCATTGCCCCGCGTGCGACCGAGAATACCGTGCCGCAATCGCAACTCGCGCCGCCGCCCATCGACGTCGTGCCGTACAGCAACCTGCCGGCGGGGCCGGCCATAAGTGTCGACGTCGGAAAGCTGCCGTCATTTCCACCCTTGAAACTGTACAAGACGCGCTCGCTGCAGCTTGTTGTCCCCGGCGTGAGCTCGTAGACCGATCCGTTACCGGTCGTCCCGCCGAAACACGTCGTGCCGTACAGCGTTTCTCCGATTTCGATCAATCCACCATACGGAAACGCCGCATCAGGTTGGCCCTTGAATGCATAGATTGGAGCGAACGTCCACGATCCGTTTACGCGCTTCATTTCATACGCGACGCCCGACTGATGCGCGCCGCCGAGCTCGGCCACGCCGAACACCGCTCCGTGCGCATCGACGAACAGCGGCCCCAGCGAGCCCGTCGATCCGTCGTTGCCGCCCGTGAACTGATGAATCGCTTCGAAAACCCACACGCCGCTCATAGACTTCAGCGTGAATACTGTGCCGTCTCCGAACTTGCCGCCGTCGGGGGCAGTTCCGTACAAATTGCCGCTAGCGTCGAATGCGAGCGGCGATCCCGGTCCGAATCCATCGTTTTTTCCCTGAAATGTGTACAGCACCGACTCGCCGCCACCGGCCGCGATCTTGAAGATGACGCCGCAGCCGTCGCCCGTGCAGCCGCCACTCAAGCCGCCCGCAACCGTCGTGCCGTAGAGATTTCCTTGGGCATCGCGCACGACTCCGCCGTGCGGATTCTTTCCGTCGGAGAAACAGCTGAAGTTGTAGAGCACGCTTTCGCGCCAGTGTCCGATGGTGGTCGGATGAAGACGGAAAACCGTGCCGCAACCGGCATTCCCACCTTGAACTGTCGTGCCGTATGCGTTGCCCTGCGGATCGAAAACGAGCTCCGTCGCTGCATTCCCGCCATCCAGTCCGCCGCTGAACGGATAGATCACCTCATACGAAGCAGAGGCGGTCGACATTGCAAGCGGCCGCGACTCTGCAGTCGGCCCCGGCGGCATCGTATTCGTCGTGCCGCCGCAAGAACTCAAAAATATGGTCGCACCGAAAGCCGCGAACGTCTGGAAGCGAGGAAGCCGGAACCGCTTCATGGCAGGCACCTCCCAAGGGCTTCATGGTACGCCTTGCGCCGCGGGACCGCTAGGGACCGACCGTGATTTTGTCGTCGATGCTCTTTACGCCGGAAACGCCGCGTACCGTTTCCAGAATCGTTTCATGAATGGCTTGTGTGCGGACTCTGCCGCTCAGGACGACGTGCCCTCGATGAACGGACGGCTTCACTTGTAGCGCATTGACGCCGGTTTGGCCCGCTATGGCCCCCGAGATGCGCGCAGCCAGTGCGGCATCAGCGGCTTGGCCGCGGAGGCCTTCGGCATGCGGATTTATCGACAGGTTGTCGCGCACGCTTTTCACGCCGCTCACCGCCTTCGCTGCCGATGCGTATCGAAACCGCTCTTGCGCGCTGCGCGCTTGCCCCGTCAGTGTTACGACGCCGTCGTTCGCCGAGACATGCACGCGTGTAACCGCGTCGACGTCGATCGTTGCAATCTTCGTTCCGACCGCGGCTGCAAGATATGCGTCGTTCGCGCTCTGCGATGCGCTTTGCTGTTGTTGTGCACTGCATGCGGCTACGGTGATTGCCAGCAACACTCCCGCAATAAACCACTTCATGGTGTGCTTTTACCCGCCGGCACGTCGTTTTTCGTGCGGTAGCCCCTCGACTGCGCTCGGGGTCCTTCGATACCTCAGGATGACAAAATTGCGGGTCAGGATGACACGGCTGCGTCTGCGGGTTCGGGCTTTCGTTCCGGGATGAAGATGTAAACGACGATACCGACGAGCAGTGTAAATGCGCCGGCAAACAGCATTGCAATGTGCCAGCCGCGGGTGAATGACTGCTCGACGATGCGCATCAGCATACTTTGACTGATCCCGTCAATACCTCGCTGCGCGAGAGCGAATGCGCCGCCATGCTGCACCGCCGCCGTGACGGTCTGCTGCACGGCCGCAGACGCGTTCACGTCGTCCAATTCGGCACCGATGCTGCGCGCCATTGCTGCTGCGAGCAGCGAGCCAAGTATCGCGATGCCTAACACACCGAAAAACGAACGCGTGAGGGCGATTGCTCCGGACGCAAACCCCTGATCTTCCGCATTGCACGCCTCCATGCTGAACGCGCAAGCCGGCGTCCATATCAAACCAAAGCCGATGCCGAGTACGAAAAGGCCGGCCGCCACTTCCCACGCGGGCGCCTCACGCCCCAAGATTGCAAGCCACAGGATTCCGACAATCAAGAACACCCACGCCGCGAAGATCAGCAGCCGCTCGCCGAGCATCTTTTCGAACTGCTCGCTGTACTGATTCACCATGAAGAACGCGAGATTTGCCGGCATGAGATAGAAACCGGCCGCAACCGGCGAAATCTGCTGCACGTTCTGCAAAAGGGCCGTACAAAGCAACAGGATGCCGTAGAACAAGAAGTTGTTGATGCCGACCATGAGCAGCCCGACGACGAACGCGCGCGAACTGAAGTAGCGCAAATGCACCATCGGTTTCGGAATACGCCGCTCCACCGCAATGAACAGCCCCAGGCCGACGGCAAATACTGTGAACGCGGCGATGATGATCGGCGACCTCCAGCCTTGGGTGTTGCCCTCAATAAGCGCGAAACTCACCGCGACGAGCGCGAGGATGCTCAAGAATTGTCCGAGGCCGTCGAAGCGCATCGACGGGTCGCGTTGGCTTTCCGTTGCGTACGAAATGGTGACGAGCACCGCGATGCCCATCACGACGGAGAAGTAAAACACCGACGGCCAGCCCCAAAAATGCACGAGGATGCCCCCGATAATCGGGCCGGCAATTCCGCCGGCGCCCGCTACCGTGGAAAAAACTTTGATCGTGTCTTCGTGGTCGGCCTCTTCGGGAAGCATTTGAATCAGTACCGCAACCGGCAGCGAAAGCAGGGCCGCGCCGCCCAACCCTTGCAGCGCGCGCATGACTATGAGTACGTTCGCGTTCGGAGCGAGCGCGCAGAGCAGCGTCGCAATCACGAAGAGCCATGTGGTGATCGTCAGCAACCGTTTGCGGCCGTACAGATCGCCGAGCGTTCCCGCCGCTAGTGTGAAGCCGCCTTCCATCAACGGGTAGATGCTGACTATCCATGCTTGGTCCGCGATCCCGGCGTGCAGCGCGCGTTCGATATAGGGCAGGGCAAGGTAAATCACCGTGATGTTCACGACGCCCAAGAACCCGGCCAGATTCAACCCAAAATTGGCAATGCGAACACGCGAAGAGGTCATGCGGCGTAGCCCCCTTGCCAAGCGGTCTGCTTAAGGATCAAGTGTGGCACCGCCCCAAATCGCGCCCTAGAGCCGAAGTACCCAACCGTGACCGCTGGGTACAAACAGCGGCATGAGAGCTACATGGAAACCTCACCAAAAGAGCGGCAGGCTGACCACGCAAAGCGACCTGCCCGACAGCGTTTTCGCCTTCCCGAAACAGCGTAAAGAGCCGTTGACCGATGCCCGCCACGTACGCAACGCGGTCGCGCGCTTCGATCAAGTCATCGGTCCCTCCGATGCCGATCGCGCCTTGGCGTTCGCGAACATCGAGAAAGCGGCGAAATACTACGACATCGACCTATCCGAAACGTCGTGGCACGATCTGGGCGTTCACCCGCAGGCCAACCGCAAGACTTCAGCGCGTAAAGGTGCGGCGACCCGCAAACGCACGGGCGTGGCGAAATCGGCGGCGCGTAAGGCCGCTGCTACACGCAAGCGAACTAAGCGGTAGTCGGAAGCTGCACTCGCACGCAGTTTCCCGAGCCGTTCCACTCGACGCTTACGTCTTGGGCCAGCGTTCGAACGAGAAACAAGCCGCGCCCGCCTTCGGAAAACGGATCGACCGCATGCGGCGGCAGCAGCGTAAACTGGGGTCCCTCATCGCATACGGCCAGCGTGGGTTCGCCGTTGGCAAGCGACAGCGTAACCGTCGCCTGACCGGCGGTGTGCTTGACCACGTTCCCAAGGATTTCGATGATGATGAGCTGCGACGCCCACGCATCGACGGTTCGTCCCGAATCGACCAGACGCTGCAGAATTGCCTGCATTACGCGCTTTGAAGCGGTTTCGCTGCGAGCATCCAAGTGCCAAACGTGATCGCGGTGCCCGTTAGAAGTTCCTAGCGAAAGCACTTCCAAAAACAGCACCGCGGAATCATCGAACGGCGCCCGTGATGCAAAGATGCGATTCTGAATTGCCGAGGCAATCTTGTTTTCGCTCTTGCGGTATTCGTCTTCGATTGCGGTCTTGAGCGCGGCAATGCCCTGTTCGAGATCTCTCGTCGCTTCGACGAGTCCGTCCGTATAGAGCACCAATGCAGCACCTGCGGGTAACGCGATCTTGCGCGTGTCGAATTCGCTATCGTGCTGTACGCCGAGGATGATTCCACCCTTGTCCAGCGGCTTGGCTTTGCCCCCGCGCACGATGATTGGCGGCGGATGGCCGGCAATCGAATACTGGAGTGCTCCCGTTCGGGTATCGAACGTGGCAAAGAACGCGCTGGCCAACGCTCCGTTGTCGTTGCACAATACCGTGTTCACGTGGGTGAGCACCGCGGCGGGATCGGCGTTTGTATACGCGAGTGCTCGAATCGCTTGGCGCGCGCTGTCCATCGTCACGGCAGCTGCCGGTCCATGCCCCGCGACGTCGCCGATGCTCATACCGACGAGGTGTTCGCCGACCCGAAAAACGTCGTACCAATCGCCGCCGACTGCGGCTTCCTGAGCCGCCGGTCGATAAGCCGCGTCAAAACGCAGTCCGGGGATTTCCGGCAGATCGCGCGGCAGCAACGCAGTCTGAATGAGCGTTGCCACGTCGTGTTCGCGGCGAATAATGCGCGCCATGTGCCGGTACGCGCGGTCGAGTGCGGCAATTTCGTCGCTGCCGGCTATCGGCGGAGCCTCTTCGCCGCGCGCCAGCAAATCCGAATTCTCGATGAGGCGGCGTATGCGGCGTGAGACTTTGCTGCCGAAATCGACGGAGGTTACAACCGTCGCAATGATTCCGGCCAGACAAACGACGAGCAGGGCGATGGTCCAAGGCCGCACTTCACGGCTCGCGTTGACGGCGTCCGCGGTAACGATCGTACGTTCGTGGCGGTTGAATTCCGTTGCCGAACTGTCCAGATCGGCGCTTATCCGTTGCACGCGCGGCGAATTGTCGAGCGCATTTTCCGCGCGAATATTTCCCATGCGCACGTCGGACGCGAATTCTTCGAGTAAGGCTCGTCCGTCGCGAAGCGCCTGAAGAAGTGAGTCGGCGCTGCGCAGATCGGACTCGTTTCGCGTTGAGGCGTTGAGTTGCGCAATGACGCGAGAGAGCGCAGTCATCGTTGTGCCGTACGGCTGTTGCCAATTTCGGCCGCTCAGACGCTCGGTCGTGAGTGCGCGATTCGCCGAGGTCAGTAGTTGCACCGCGCGATCGGCCAGTGCTAAACGCGTCTGCATGCGCTGCTGATCGAGCGTCACGCCGGCATAGCGGCTTTGAATTATTACGGACAGCGCGAGGAGAGCAATCAAGAACGACAGCGGTATGGCTGTAAGCCATGCCGCGCGCCGGGCCAACGTGCTCCTCGTCCGGGTTACCGGCCGTTCCACCTATGAGCCATACGGCCCATCGGGCGTCTCTTCCCGTCGGGGGTTCGCGGCCATTGTCGAGCTAGAGTAAACTTACGGTTTTGGGGGCAGCGCCTTGGCGCGAGCGCGCGCGGCAAAGATGTTCGTCGTCAGCGCAATCCAAGCGGTCAGCCCGAAGACGCTCCCGCGAGCAATCAGCCCAAGTTTGTGCTGCAGCAGGCCGACGGCAACAATCGCGACGCCGATTTGAAACGCACCGAACGCGTACCACGATAGACGCGGCTCGAGCAGCTGGTGCGGGCGTGTTTCGTCATCCTCGCCGCGATAGATCGTGGAAATCAGCCGCACGCCGATGTGGTGGAAATGCGCGAGCACCATTTGCCCGATCCAACCCGCGAGCAACACGAAGATATATGCGGGCTGCCACGGTTTGCCTGAAAGCGCGCCGCCGCCGATAGCCAGCGCCGTCAGGAACCAGAGCATCGCAGCCGCGACGAACGCTTGCGGCGGTCGATGTGGAACGCTCGCGCGGCGCAGAATATCGAACACGTCGAACACATAACCGAGCGACGCGAGCAAAAACAGCACCGCGCCGATCCACGCGATGGAGTAGTCGTATACCGCAAGTCCGGCAGCCAGCAGCGGAATGCCGATAAGCGTGAAGGTTCCGACGACGATGTGCATCCAGCGAAAACGCGTTTGCGCGCCGGTGATCGGCCGCAGCGTGCGCATCGAGACGCCGAAGATGAGTAAAGAGAGCCAGCCGAGCGTGCCGAGCGTCGCGTGCGCCGCCGGCAACGACGCCGCCCACGTCATGCCTCGGCCGGAAAGCAGGCCTGCAAGTCCGTAGCCGATGACTGCTGTCGCAAGCAAAAACAAAAACGTGCCGCCGAACGCGCGCGCGACGGCGCGCTGCACCCGTTCACCTCGCATGGCTCCGGAAAGCGTCCAAAACGCCGTGAGGAGATAGACCAGAATCGAGGCAAACAGTAAATCGCCGGCGGGGCCGAGCGTGCGCGGATTACCGAGAAATCCGTAGAGCAGTAACGCGACGCCCGCGCCGTACGCGACGAGCATCCAGCGCGCGATCGTTTCGCCGCGATACTCTACGTCGATGAAATTCGGCAGCGCATGAATAAGAATCGCAAGCGCTGCCATGGTCACCCAGCCAAGCGCGATCGCGTGAATCCACGCAAAGCCCACGAACCCGTGATGGGCGTTCGCGGACCAAGCGGCCCAGAGCAGCAACCCCCAGGAGAACCCGTGCGCGAGATGCGCATAGAGCAGCGCGGCCGGCGGAATCCAATGGCGACGGGCAAACATGCATCTAGCCTAACACCGGTTGTTAGATGCAGTTAAGACAGAAGCCGAGCATCGCCATAGAATGGGGGCATCATGGGCTTTTTCATAAAGCAGGCGCTCGTCGCGGCATTGGCCGGATGGGTCGGCATCGACGTCTACATGTCGGTGGCAGATGCGCTCCGCGGAACGTCTCCGGTTTTGCTTTTTCAATGGGACGCGTCCAACGCGCTGGGGCAGGCGGCTTTCTCCGGCGGAGCGGGCGCGGTGCTCCTCGGATTGTTCCTCGACTACATCGTGAGCTTAGGGTGGGCAATCGTCGCCGTAACTGCGCTCGAACGCATCCGCCTAGTTCGCGCGCATCCGCTCACCTTCGGCGTGATTCTCGGCGCGATCGTCATGTACGTGATGCTCTGGGTCCTCGTTCCGCTCGGTCACGCAGGGCAAGTGCGCATGACGCTTTCAAACTTCATTATCGTTCTCGTCGGGCACACGTTCTTCTTCGGCGTGCCGCTCGTGTTGACGGCTTCAGCGTTTGGGCGGCGGCGCACCGGACTCTATCAAGTGGCCGGTTGAGGTCGCCTGCGGTGCGTCAGGTGCGCTATTCCTTGGGCGGAGCGGGAATCGTTCTCCCGTCACGCGTGAGGACGAGCGCCTCATCGTCAAGCCTCAACGGTCCGATTTCAAACGTCGTTGCTCACCCCGTAACGCGAGGGTTTTGTGAATACCGGAAACCGGACTCGTCTGTCATAGTTGCTAACATGCTGTTATCGATCGCCCTTGCGGCGGTACTCTCAGGACCTGCGGCGCTGCCTGTCCCGCGCGTATTCGAACGCCAGATACTTGGGAGCACGGCGCTCTCGCCGGCACAGCTCCGTCATCATGGAGTCGCACCACCTCGGCGCAAACTGGTTTTCGGGCCGGATACGTCGTATTCGTCTCAACACACCCCTCAGCCGACGTTGCCGGAAGGACGATGAACCTTCGGCTTAGGCTAGGTTAGATTCAAGTGGGTCTGTTCCCACGATCGAGGTGACAGTACATGAATTCTCGCGTTGCGGTAACCGCGTGCATCAGCTTGATCCTCACTGCTTGCGGCAACTTACCCGGAGGCACCGGCAAAGGGATACCCCCTTGCGCATGTCCCGCCCCGCCGCCCAACATGATCGTGGCGCAGCGCGGTGCAAACGAAATTGCGATATATCCTCGAACCTCTTCGTTGGATTCGCCGCCTCCAATTTCGACGATTCCTGCGCCGGGCGCAGAATCGCTTACGGTCGTCACCGACATGGAGTCCACGGAGACGTTCGGATTTCCGGTTCTCTACGTGGGCGAGTATCCGAGTACGGTTGCCGTTGTTGCGACCCCGTATTCGAAAGTCAGCGGTACAATCTCAGCGGGGATAAATGACCCCGCGGCACTAGCGGCGAGCATGGTCAACGGATCCGAAGCGCTGTTCGTCGCAAACCGGGGTGCGAACGACGTTACCATTTACGAAGGCACACACTTAAATTTCGTTACGCCCGCCGTTACGATCGGTGGCTTAGACGCACCGGACGGGCTTGCGTTCGACGCGAAAGGCAACCTCTGGGTCGCACAGGCATCGAACGTCGTGGAATTCGCGCCGCCCTTCACGTCGAGTTCGTCACCTGTGGTCACCATTTCGAGTGGGCTGAAGTCTCCAAGCGGGATCGCATTCGACACTAACGGCTTGATGTACGTTGCGGACAAAGGAAATAATTCAATCGTTGTTTATCCGGCGGGGTCCTTCACTCCGTCGGTCACGGTGACGCGCAGCATCAGCGGGCCGGGTAGTTTGCTGAATCCCGACGAGGGATTGGTTTTAGACACGTTGTTCGTGCCCAATGTCCGCGGCAATAACATTACAGAGTTCTCGCTGCCGCTGACCTCGACATCTGAACCACTCGTTATTGGGGCCAGTGGAATGAATGAGCCTTCCGCAGTTGCCTTCTTAGACGTAACGAACTAACGGGTACCGCCTCGTATGCGATAGTGCACGTGGACTATTCCGTTGTCGAAACCGCGCGTCTGGAGAAGTTCGAAATTTCGTCGAGCTTCGGGAAATGCGTGCGCCCATGAATGAAGTCGCCACTCGTGCAGCGGCGAGGGCGCAACCAAATCTCTGATCTGCCCGAGACGCGCAACGCGCAGCATGTCCTCATGCGCTGCTTCGACGGGCGAGTTGATCCATAAACTACCGTCCGTGAGCTTCACGACGATCATGCGCGTGGGAAGCGCAATTCCAAAATTACGAACTGCGATCCGTCGGCAATCCAAATGCCGGCTGCGAACTCCTGCAACGGTCCCAAACGACTAGGCATCCACCAAGCTTCGGTAAGCCAGAAGGAGGTCGCGCCGCGTGACAATTCCGGCGAGGCGCTGTTCGCTGCCGTCAATGACCGGCAAAAGAGGTGTTTCGACGTCCGCCATGAGCGTCGCGGCGTGCTCGAGGGTATCTCGCGGTGCAAGCAGGTGCGTCCCGCGATGCGTGATTTCGCCGATGCAACGGTGGCCTCGACCCGTTATGACGGCTCGCGAAATATCCGCCATGGTAACCGTGCCTACATAGCGGGCGCCATCGCAAACCGGGATTGCGAGCTCACCTTCGGCCGTTTCCGTATCTGCAAAAGTAGCGATGACGTCGTCTACTTGCGCAACGACCGGCGGGACGCGTCTCACGCTCTCTACGGTGACGCGCGAAAAAAATCGCGGGTGCCGCACGCGTTGCCAATCAATGCCGCGCCGCAAGAGCTTGCGTTCATAGATCGTCGCGCCGAGGAGGCGGCGTCCCAATACCGTTGCAATGACGACGGCGACCATGAGCGGTAAAATAATGGTGTAGTCGCTCGACATTTCGAATACGATCATGATCGACGTAATCGGCGCTTCAGCTGCAGCGGCAAAGACGGCGGCCATTCCCACAAGGCCGTATGCAGCGGCAGGCCCAGTCCATGCCGGGAACAGATCGTGCGCAACGCGACCGAAACCGTCGCCCAAGAAGGCTCCGGTGAAGAGCGACGGCGCGAATACTCCGCCCGAGCCGCCGCCTCCAAGCGTCAGTGAGGTCGCAATCGGTTTGAGGAGCGACAGTATCAGCGCATGCTGGGCTGGCACGTGCTCGAAGAAAACCTGCTGAATCGCATCGTATCCGACGCCAAAAACTTGTGGAAACCAGATACCGATAACGCCGACACATGCAAATCCGATCGCACCCTTGGACCACGGTGGGAGACGTGCGCCTTCGAAGCGGTCCTCCGTGTAGTAGAGTAGATTGACGAAGCCGCACGCCCAGCATGCAGCAATAACGCCAAGAGCCGCATAAAGCAGCAGTTCCAACGGCGATACGAGCATGAAATCGGACGCCGAGAATGATGGATGATTTCCGAGAAAAGCGCGTCCGATGACCGCGGAGACCACCGACGCTACGACGATTGCCGCAAACGAACGCGGTGCGAAGTCTCCAAGGATCACTTCCGCCGCGAAGAACACGCCGCCGATGGGTGCGTTGAACGTTGCCGATATGCCGGCAGCTGCGCCGCAAGCAACCAGCGTTCGAACGATCGGAGCGGGCGCGTTGCAGATCTTTCCGAGCATCGAGCCGATCGCAGAGCCTATCTGCACAATCGGTCCTTCACGTCCGCAGCTGCCGCCAAAGCCAATTGACGCTGCAGACGCGAGCGATTTTACGGCGATAACTCGTGGACGTATCGCACCTCCGCGCAGCGCAACCGCCTCCATGACCTCCGGTACGCCGTGACCTTTGGCTTCCGGAGCGAAACGTGACGAGATGAAGGCCGCGAACGCACCGCCCAGAGCGAGCAACGCCACAACTCCAGCGGCACCCAAGTACCGCTCGGAGAACACACCGATCATGCCAAAGGCAAGCCTGTTTGCGCCGGCGATTAAAGCGCGGAAGCCAACCGCACCGAAACCGCCCCCGAGACCAATCGCAACCGCTGCGGCGATCATGAACGCGCTTTGCGAGACCGTCAACGCACCGAGCCGGATCGCATATCGCCCGTCGCGGAGCGTGGGCGCGATCATATCGCCTGACTGCTCAAACGAGCTCTTTGTCGTAAGCGAGCGTTTCCATCAGCTCCGCGATCGCAGATTCTTGCTGCCCTGCTTTTACTGCCTCGCGAAAGCATTGCTCCAAATGATGCCGGAGTTCGATTCTTCCTACTCGATCGAGAGCCGAGCGCACGGCCGAAAGCTGCTTTAAGACTTCGATACAGTAGGCGTCGTCCTCAACCATGTCGATGATGCCTTCGATGTGGCCGCGTACGGTTTTGAGCCTGCGCACGACGTCAATCTTTCGATCCGCCGCGAGAGGGACTACGGCTTTCATGCCTTTTTTCTGCACTGCCTTCACGGATGAATAGCCTACCCCCCTGGGGTGGGATATACCTCCCCGACGGCGCTATTCAAGCGCAGACCCCTAACTGCGTTTGAGTTCTGAGCGGAGCGACGACAATGCATCGGTCATCGCGCGTTGCATCGATTTCAATTCGGCCATAACGGCCTCGTCGCCGGAAGCAGCGTGACCCAAAACGTCCAGCACGCCGCCGACGTGGTCCGCCAAATCCTCGATTGCATCGGACTCGTCCGGTGCGTACGATTCCTGCGAGCGCTTCGGTCCCAGCAACAACGCGCTGATCAGCCGTCCTCGCGAAATCATCGGATAGGCGAACTCACCCTTGAATGCTGTTTGAACCCCGTGCAGATCCAGCTTGCGATGCCACGTGCGCAGCGAGACGATCGCCGGATCGTTCTCGCTCACGTCTGCGTACTTTCCGTTGCCGTTGCTCAGCGCCAACACGGCGAAGGACGCGTCGGCGTGCCGCTCCAACACCTCAACCGTGCGATCTATGAGAACCGCAGGGTCGGTAACGAATGCCGCTTCGCGCGCGAAGCGGCGTATCGCCGTTTCGTCTTCGTGCCGCTTCCT
>Ga0209168_10002229_pt1 | contig 14224 bp, 10 predicted proteins | sample Coa_R1_FD_187156 | JGI IMG/M metagenome (GOLD analysis project Ga0209168, IMG submission 187156) | Surface soil microbial communities from Centralia Pennsylvania, which are recovering from an underground coalmine fire - Coalmine... | ecosystem: Environmental > Terrestrial > Soil > Unclassified ... | reverse complement strand
GACGAGCAGGCAATTCGCGCCGCTTCGCGCATGCCGACCAGTTCGGACTCGTCTTTGATTACTCGCAGACCTTCGACCTTGCCATCCCATGGAATCCAACGAATGCGCGCGCCCGTGGACTTGCCAAGCGCGGCCCTTTGCAAAACAGTCAGGTGCGCCGCTTCGAATCCAACGCGGCGGCCTCGGAACTGTTCAAGCTGTTCGCCTACTGATTTTAATAGTGAGCCGCGAACAATTCGAATTTGGGCGGCGGCAACTTCCTGCTTGGCTTGGATGGTATAGCGCGGGTCCGTGAAGAGACTCGCGTCATTGCGCGTGACCAAGACCATGCCGGAGCTTCCCGAAAATCCGGTCAGGTAGAAGATGTTGGGGAGGTGGGTGACGACGAACGCATCCAGACGGTCAGCGAGCATCGCCTGCTGCAAAAGCGAAAGGCGGGACGGCTGTCTTGCCCGCCCCGCCTTTTCAGATACCTTGGTTGCTGCGATTTTCCCCTCCGCTTCCCGGCTTACATGGGAAGAATACGGGGAGTGATGAAGAAGAGCAACTCCTGAGAGTTTGTGCTGATTGACGTATGCCGGAAAAGTTGTCCGACGATCGGGATGCTGCCGACGAACGGAACTTCGTTAATCGTCGTTTGCTGGTTCGACACGATAATGCCGCCGATCCGGATCGTTTGACCGTCATCCACCAACACCTTGGTGTCTTCCGATTGCGTGTCGAGGGCCGGAATTCCCTGAATTCTCGGGATCGCCGGGTCAATTTGCGTGTTTTCAACGTGGATGGTCATGAAGATTGTGCCTTCCTTGGTGATCTGCGGAGTCACTTGAAGCTCCAGGACGGCGTCCACGAACTGCACGGAAATTGTGTTGTTGATGACGGTCTGAATGGGAATCTTAGTTCCCTGTTTGATGGTGACCTGCTCGTTATTCTGAGTGATCTCGGTGGGCTTCGAAAGCAACTTTCCAACGCCCTTCGATTCCGCTGCCGAGATGATGTAGTCCAGGGCGAAATTCGCCGAGGAGAAGGCATACGACACGCCGCTGGTCGGTACAGCTGTGGCCAAGTTTGTCACCAGCGGCATCGACACGCCAGTCGAGCTGGTGCCGCCCGCTGGAGGAGTGGTTCCGCTGATGACCGGAGGAACGGGCAGCGGAGGAACAAAGCGGGTGATTGGGCTGGTGCCAACGGCGCCCACACCTCCGAACAGGTTGCGCCCTCCCGTAGCCGAGCCGCTGAAGGCAAACTGCGAGCCAAGTTCGCGTGCAAACGTGCGATTGGCGGCAACGACCCTCGCTTCGATTTCGACTTGCTGCGAACGCTTGTCGAGCTCTCGGATCAAGTTGTCTATGACGGGAATGACTGTGGGGACGTCGCTAATAATCAGCGTGTTCGTTCTGGGATCGGCCAGTACGTCGCCGCGCGGAGAAAGGAACTTCTTCACGGTGTCCGAGATCTCCGAAGCTTTCGCATAGCTGAGCACGCGGGTGGTGGTGACCAAGTCTGCGGCCTCGATTTGGGACTTGGCCAGATCCTTGGCCTCGTCTGCTTCCCTCTTCACCGTTGCTTTCGAGGCGATGCGAAGCACGTTGCCATCCAGTTGCTTATCGAGATCGTTGTTCTTCAACACGATGTCGAGAGCCTGGTCCCACGGCACGTTGTCGAGAACCAGCGTGAGGGTCCCCTTGACGCCCGGGTCGACTACCACGTTCAATCCGCTGATTTCATGAATCAAGCGAAAAAAATCCTGCAAATCGACGTTCTTCAAATTTACGGAAATGGGCGCGCCGGTATATTTGGCCCCGCTCGGCGTTTGAGCATCTTGCGAGATAACTGAGGCAGGGTTGACCGGGGCAGAAACGCCTGCGGTCGATGTCTGGGCTGGAATGTCCTGCGCCGTAGATGGATCCGGAACTGCGCTCTGCTGCGCGGGCACTGGAGCAGGTGTTGCTGCCGGAGGTTGCGCTACCGCGGGAGTTGCCGCAGGTGTCGTCGCTGGCACAGTGGATTGCTGCGGCGCCTGCGCGAGAGGGGCGTCAAAACCAGCAGGTTTTGCAACATCCTGCGATGGCGAAGCACTCATCGGAGCAGTTGTCTTTGGAAACGATGGCGCGGCGCTTTGTTTTTCGGTCTGCGTTTCATCAGAGGGCTGGGCGGGCTGGGCAGAACTTGAATCCGTCTCAGCAGCATCCGTATGAGCTGGCGCTGATTGCGGCGCATCCGATGAAGGAGCAGAATTCGAAGCCGAAGCGGCGGCAAACTCGACTGCGATTCCGCCGTCCACATGCTTTACCTGATAAGGCGAAGCTGCTGACAGATCGATAACCACGCGCGCGACTTGAGGCGAAAATTGACCGGCGCGAACTTCGCGAATTGGCGCGACGTTGCTGGAGATTTTCTTCGCCGCGGACATGTGCGCGCTATTGAAGTCGAGCACCAGACGATCGGGCTTGCTCAGCCGTAGCTCGTGATAGTTGAAAGAACCGGTGCCAAGCACCAGCACTTCCGGCACATCACCGTCCTTAACGACCGAAATTTGGCGAATTGCGGCAAGAGCACCGGAGCTGCTAACAGGCGCGGAAGCACGCAATGCTGTATCCACTATGCGCGGCGCATCTGACGTGCGAGCATTCGCGGAGAGGAAACCTTTTTTCGAGACCACTATCTCCAGCTGATCGCGCCCCAGGCGGGTGACCTTTGGCGTAGCGCCTTCGCCGACCAGAATTTCGAGCCGGGAAATAGTTTGGGATCCCGATTCATATTGTTCCAATCGGTAGCTGCGGACGATATCTGTCCGGAGAATCTGCGCGGCATCCGTGGCCGCCACCGTAACGCCCGTAAGGTCGACGTAATAGAGGTTGGTGCTCGGATGATGGACTTCGTAGTCGAATGGACCGCTGGCTTTCGCCTCGAGGCGTACTACTCCCTGCCCAACCGCAGAGGTGACCTTGACCGACGCTCCGGAATCCGCGCGGAGTGCGCCAATCGGGACTAGCAGGCTCGCTGCCGTGAGGCAGGCAAGCCCTAACGGCCGCCAAATCTTGCTCATTGCTCGTCTCCTGCTATCGGGTAGAGTCGTTTGCTCACTTCGCGTTCCACTGTCCTGCCGAATGCATCTTTGCTTTCCTGGCGAAATACGATGTCGTCCAAACCAATTTTTTCCACCACTCCGTCATACAGGTGATCGCCATCGTGAAGGAAATAAACACGGTCTTGTGGATTCGAAACTACTGCCACCATGCCCTCCGGCGTCTTCACCATGCCTTCCAACTGCAAGGTGGAGACCTGCAAGCCAGCGATTCCCGGCGGTAAATTCAAGCGGCCTCCGGTTTCGCCTGTCTGGATCAGCGGAGCAAAAGGATCGCGTTCGTGGCTGACCGCGGGCTTCGCAGGCGGCGTCTTTGTGGGTGGTTTCTGACCCTGCCCCTGACCAGCCCAGGAAAAGGACACACACCATACCAGTAATCCCAAAAGGGCAACCGCTCTGGCGAATATTTTCAAGCGCTCCATATTTCTCCGCCCCATCTCGTTACGGCTTTCCGCCCGGACCTGCAGCCCTGGTGCTCGCCGCGACTTCGTCCGCCGGCTTTGAGAAAAATGTTACGATCGTAAACTCGCCGGTGACTGTGGATCCCGGAGTCATCCGAAATTGGTTGGAACTCGCACCGGGCTTTATCTCATTCAGCTTCACGTCGCCGACATTGATGATGCGAGACAACCGACTCAGCCGTGCGAAGAAGTCCAACACCGAGTAATACGGGCCATCAGCGGTAATCTTGAACGGCATCTCGTAGTGGTATTCCTTCGCAACGACCGGCTGTGTTTCGAGCTTGCGAATGATTACGCCCGCGCCGGACGCGGCTCCCTGCAACATGGTCATAAATTGGTCGACTTCTTTATTTTCCGGAACAATTGCCTGTAGCGTGGCCAGTTGCTTTTGCAGCGCTTCCATCTCACCCTGAAGCTCCACGCGCCGCTGCTGGTATACGCGTAAAGTCTGAACCTCAGCTTCGAGTGGCTTTAGCTGCGCATTGGCGTCATCGACAGCAACACGTTTGCTTTGCACTGGAGATCCGGGAACGTAGAGCCCTGCGAGAACCAAGACAACGGCTAGGAATAGAAACGCCAGTGCCTGAACGGGCCACGACATTTCGCGAAACGAGGTTGCCATTTCTCCTCCCTAGCTCTTTCCCGGCCGGGCCGGCGCGGTGGGCGTCATTCCGCCCGCGGGCTTGGACTGGCCGACTTGTGCTGACATCGTGAATCCATACGTCTGCGCGCCTTTTACGATATCGTTCTCGACGGCAGACTGAATTTCGATCTTGTCGAAATATCCTGAACGTTTCATTTGAGTAATGAAGTTAGCGATGGCGTTGATCGACGCGGCTTCCCCGGTAATGTTCAGGGTGTCGCCCTTGCGTTCGAGCGATGTAAGCCACAACGAATCAGAACGTCCCACGGTATTGGCGACCATCTGTAACAACTGCTGCCCGCCGGAACGGTTGGCCTGCAAAGTCTCGATCACGTTAATGCGCTGCTGCAGGATCGCTTTTTGCTGCTCGAACTGCTGCACCTCTGCCTTGGTTTGTTGCAGCCGCGTACGCTCCGCCTGCAGGCTGGCAATGTGCGTATTAATGGCCTCGAGTTCGTTGGACTTCTGGTTGTACATCACGAAAAGTACGACCAAGGCCAAGACCACCGCCGCCGCGAGCAACACCAGGCGCAAAGACGATTCAAGAGGAATCGACGGTCCGGTTGTTTTCGGCCGTTCTTGGCCGAGGAGGTTGATCCGAATCATGGGGTATCAAAGCTCCTTAGCGCCAGCCCAACCGCAATCGCGAGTCGCGGCGCCATTTCGCGAATTTTCTCTTCGTCGTGCCGGCCAGGATTCACAACAATCTTCCGGAACGGGTACAACTCTTCCACCGGCATTCCAAACTCCTCCCGGAGCAAGTCGAGCAACCCGGGAACGCGCGCCGTTCCTCCGGCGACAACAATGCGGCGAATGTTCTCGCCACTGGCCGTGGCGCGGAAGAAGTCGAAGGTTTTCTGAATTTCGAGTATCAGGATGTCGGAGACCGAGCGCAAAATCGAAGAGCGCTGCTCGTCGGTAACGCCCGGCAGCGTTCCACCCATTTTCAGCCGCTCCGCATCTTCGTAATTGAGGTCGAGCTCTTTCTGTAGCGCGTCCGTGTACTGGTTGCCGCCCACGGAAACGTCGCGGGTGAACAATGGAGTCCAGCCGCGAATGATGTTGATGTTCATGACGCTGGCGCCGATATTAAGCAGGGCCACCACTTGCGCCGGGTCAGGGTCGTAATTGACTTCGAAGCAGTTTTCCAGCGCGAATGCGTCAATATCCACAATCACCGGAGTCTTACCGGCCTGAGCCAGTACGTTGGTATGGTTCAGGATTTTGTCCTTCTTCACCGCGACCAGCAGGACGTCCATCTGGCTGTCCGTGGTTTCCAAAAGCTGGTGGCTGAGGTTCACGTCCGCAATATCGAAGGGAATGTGCTGGCTGGCTTCCGCCTGAATCCTGTCGAAGAGCTCATCCTCGCCCATCACGGGCATGGGAACGCGCTTGACGATTACCGAGTGCCCCGAAACTGACGTGGCCACGTCCTTGATTTTGATCTTCTGGGAATCGAAAATTGAGCTGATGCGCTCGGCGACAGCCGGTGCATCCATGATAGCGCCGTCAACGACTGTATCCTGGGCCAAGGGCTCAATGCCGAAGCTGACAAGCTCGTAGCCCTGTTTGGTCTTCCTAAGTTCGACCGCCTTGACGGAGCTCGACCCGATATCCAGACCGATCAGAGATTTCGATTTCCCCATCCCGAACATCGTGTCGCCCCTCGTCCGCTGATTGCGTCACGCACAAAATCGGCCGGCATGCCCGCGGCCCCGAAAAATCAGTTGGTCTTTGAAAGCTGTTCCGCCAACCTTCGATCACCCGGTCGAAACTTAGCGGTTCGTTGAAAAAACCGCGTTACAGTACTGCTGTACCCTTATGTCATCCCAGTGATTCAAGTGTCAAGCAACCGCCTTCGTCTGGTGTGCAGTTGGTAATCGTGAGCACTTTGAGATTAAAAAATAGGACGAGCGGGAAGTCCACCATCATTCCGGCAGAGCGTGCGAAAGGTGAACCCTGTTCGACTGGACAGGATTTGTTACTGCCGCGGACGCGAAACGTCAATTCCCAAAGATTGCCACAATGCGTCTACTCGCGATTTCGTCGCGGCATCCATGCGAATTTCATCAGGCCAAGGACGCGCGAATCCTTCCGATTGCCATTTGCGTGTGGCATCAATGCCCATCTTCGAGCCGAAATCCTGCAGGCGAGATGCGTGCTCCAGCGTATCCACAGGACCCAGGACGAATTCGATATCGCGTTGCGGATCGATGGCGCATAGCGTTTTCCACACCACTTCCCGCGGATTCTGAATAGCAACATCGTGATCGACAACAACAATCACCTTCGTGAACATGGCCTGTCCGAGCGACCAGATTGCGTTCATGATTTTTCGCGCATGGCCGGGGTATGATTTTCGTATCGCCACGATCATTAAGTTCTGAAAGATACCTTCCGCGGGCATGGCCACGTCTACGATCTCCGGATACTGCATCTTCATCACTGGCAGGAAAATGCGCTCGATGGCGTGGCCCATGAAAAAATCCTCCTGCGGAGGCGGGCCGACTATGGTGGTCAGGTAGAGCGGGTCCTTCCTGTGGGTGATGCAAGTGATATGAAACACAGGATATTCGCCTTCGAGGGAATAAAAGCCCGTATGGTCGCCGAAGGGGCCCTCGGTACGCATCTCGGAGAGTTCCACATAGCCTTCCAAGACAATCTCGGCATTCGCGGGCACTTCCAAGTCGACCGTTTCGCACGGAACCAGCTCGACTGCGTCGCGCCGCAGGAAACCTGAGAACATAAATTCGTCCAGGTCCGGCGGCACAGGCAAAATTCCCGCGAGAGCGGTTGCCGGATCAGCACCAATGGCCACCGCGACTTCCAGTTTTCCTGTCCCGTGGCGGCTGCGCGCACTGCGGAAATGTTCCGCGCCGTGTTTCTGAGTCTGCCAATGCATCCCCGTGGTCCGCTCGTCGAACACCTGCATGCGGTAACAACCGACGTTCCGCTTGCCTGTCTCCGGATTTTTCGTGATGACCATCGGCCAGGTGATATAGCGTCCGCCGTCTTGCGGCCAGCATTTGAGGATCGGAAACGATGATAGAGAGAAACCTTCCTTGAGGATTACTTCCTTGCACGCGCCAGACTTGACCGTCTTTGGAAAGAAGGAGCCCAACTCAGCTAACTTCGGCAGCATTTTTACTTTGTCGAGGAAACCTTGCGGCGTTTGCATGTCGAGGAATGAACGGACGCGGTTCGCGACTTGATCAATATCCTCCACTTCGAGTGCGAGATTCACGCGCCGTTCGCTTCCCAGAAGGTTGATGACAACGGGCACACTCGAGCCGTTAGGACGCTCGAAGAGCAATGCCGGACCGCCGGCTTTCGTCACGCGATTCGTAATCTCCGTGATTTCCAGCACCGGGTCCACTTCCACGGTGACGCGTTTCAACTCGCCTTCGCGTTCCAGCCGCGCAAGAAACGCTCTCAAGTCCCGATAAGCCAATGCTTCTTCCTCCCTGTGGTCAAATCCGGGCGCCCAATGTAACATGGAGACCCGCCCGCGGCGAAGTTGAAGCGGTCCGCAGTGAAACCCACAGCACGTCCGGCGCGTCACTTATAGTGGAGCGGTGAGAGCGAAGATGGATGAACCCGCCCGACGACGCTAAAAAATCGAGGTCAAGAACCCAAACATGTCCGTCCGAGAATCCTACCAAAAGCACAGAGGGCTTTCGTGGCTCATTGGAATCGCCATCATAGCGGCGCTCGTAATTGTATACGTGGTGAAAGCGCGGACTCCGGCGGTTCGCTACATCACCATGCCGGTGAAACGGGGCAGCATAACCGCAGTCGTGCAATCCACGGGAACGATTAACCCGCTGACCACTGTTCCTGTAGGCTCATTCGTATCTGGAACCGTGCAATATATTTTCGCGGACTTCAACACCCAGGTTCATGCCGGGGATGTATTGGCGCAGCTCGATCCAACCATCTACGACGCGCAGGTCACAACGGCGCGCGGCAACCTTGCCAATGCCGTCGCCAATGTTCAAAACATCGAAGCCAGCATCATTGCCGACCAGGCCAATGTGGCCAAGCTCAAAGCGAACGCAGAATACGCGCAAGTGAACGCCAAACGAATTGCGGACCTTACGCAACAGGGCGTCATTTCGCACGACCAGAATGACCAGACGCAATCAAATTTCGTTGCGGCGAACGCGTCCGTAACGCAGGCGGAGGCCCAAGTTAATCAGACGAAGGCCCAGCTTGCGCAGGCCCGGGCACAGGTCGAGTCCGCGCAGGGCAATCTGAAAATGGCCGAAACCAATTTGGTATATACGACTATCGTTTCCCCTGTGGACGGCACGGTCGTCGCCAGGAACGTCACGGTCGGGCAATCGGTTGCGGCTTCCTTGCAAGCCCCGAACGTTTTCACGATTGCGCAGGACCTGACGCGCATGCAAGTCTATGCGGCCACGGACGAATCTGACACAGGCCAGATTCACGTGGGGCAGGCCGCCACCTTCCAAGTTGACGCATATCCCGCGGAATCATTTCATGGACGGGTTAGCGCGGTTCGTTTGAACGCCTTCACGGTTCAGAACGTCGTGACATACAACACGATCATTGACTTCGAGAATCCCGAGGGCAAGCTGTTGCCAGGCGAAACGGCATACATCACGATCCCGACAGGTCATGCGAGCAACGTTCTGCTCGTGCCGAACATTGCACTGACGTTCACGCCGCAGCTACCGCCGAAGCAACTGCAAGACCTCTATAAGCAGTACAACATCCCACGGCAAGCGACCGTGTCACACGTAGGAGGGTGGCAGTTGGTGTGGAAGCTCGATGCAAATAAGCAGCCGGTCCCCGTGGCAATCCAGACGGGACTGACGGATTACACGAGCACCGCCGTTCTTGGCGGCAATCTTCAGCAGGGTGATCAGGTCATTACCGGCGAACAAAACTCGGGCGCACCCAGCGGGACGCGGTCTCCGTTCGGCGGCCCAGGCCGGGGAAGGTAAAACACTTGGACGTTCGCGAAATCCTGCGAGTATCGATGCGAGCGCTGGCGCGCAACAAGATGCGCACAGTGCTTACGATGCTCGGCATTATTATCGGCGTGGGCGCCGTAATCTGCACCGTGGCCATAGGGCAGGGAGCGTCTAACCAGGTGCAAGAGCAAATCAAGAGCTTGGGCGACAATATTATTTTCATTTCGGCGGGCAGCGTTAACAAGGGCGGCGTTCACATGGGCAGCCAGGCCACGAAAACTCTGACCGAGGCGGATGGCGCTGCCATTCTCGCGGAGGTTCCTTTCATCAAGTGGGTATCCCCCAGTGTCGGCTACGGCGCACAGATCGTTTACGGGGGCAACAACTGGTACACACACGCGAGCGGCGTGTCGGCCGATTATCTGAAGATTCGTCATTGGGCGCTGGCAGCGGGCAGCGTGTTCAATCAGCGCGACGTCGACGTGGCATCGAACGTGTGCGTCCTGGGACAGACCGTCGTAAAAAATCTCTTTGCCCCGAGTGACGACCCCGTCGGCAAGACAGTTCGCATCTCCAATTTGCCTTTTCAGGTCGTTGGCGTTCTAGCGACCAAGGGCAGTTCACCCTTTGGCGGCGACGAGGACGACACGATCTTAATGCCCTACAGCACGGTGCAGAAAAAGCTTTCTGGCATCACCTGGATCCACTTCATGATGCTGTCCGCCGATTCGATGGACGACATACAACCGGCTGAAAACCAGATCACCGCGCTTCTCCGCCAGCGCCATCATTTGCGACCCAACGAAGAAAACGACTTCATCATTCGCAGCCCCACGGATTTTGCCCAGGCGCAGGCGCAGTCGGGCGAGGTGATGACGATTCTGCTGGCCAGCATCGCGTCTGTTTCTTTGCTTGTGGGTGGCATCGGCATCATGAACATCATGCTGGTGAGCGTGACCGAACGCACACGCGAAATCGGCGTGCGCATGGCCGTCGGCGCCACCGAATCCGACGTTCAGGGACAATTCTTGAGCGAGGCTATCGTCCTTAGCCTTATGGGCGGCAGCGTCGGCATTGTTCTGGGAGTTAGCGGTTCGCTGATTATCGCGCGGGCTCTTCATTGGCCCACGCTCGTCTCCCCGTCTTCCATCGTCATCGCCGTGCTGTTTTCTGCAGCGGTAGGAATTTTCTTTGGCTATTACCCGGCGCGCCGCGCCGCACACCTAGATCCTATTGAGGCCCTTCGATATGAATAGAGTTTCTAAGTTTCTTCCTGTTGCGATTGCCATTTTGCTGGCGCTTGCTATTTCCACACCCGCCTGGGCGCAGGCGCATCCCAAGAATGCCCAGGGCGAGGAATTTTTCATCGTCTCGTCGGTGGACTTGCAGAAACACCAGGTGGTGCTCATGCGCCCGACGCAGTTGACCGTCGTGGCGACGATTGGCCCACAAACCACTTACTTAGGGGAAAAAGGGCAAAAGCTTGACGTAAAAGCGATGAAGGCGGGAGATACAGTATGGGGGATTACAAAACCCGGGCCGGACGGTTCGGTCACAGCCGTGCGGCTCCGGCAAGGCGCAATGACGCCAGCCGAACTGCACAAACTCTATCTGCAACTGCCAGCGAGCAACACCTATTCCGCGCCGATGACTCCTCGCCCACAAAGCGGCGCACAAGCTGCGCCTCCGGCCATCTCATCCGGCGGGTCACCCTATTCAACTCAACTGAGTCGCCCGCGCACGCGTCACCACCGCCCTGAGGTTCTGTAGTTCCCGCGCAAGCCTCGCGGATTCAATTAAACCCTACTTCGACGAATCCGGCGGCGGTGTCGCCGCGATCGCTGGAATATTAGCGCGCCGAATCTGTTCGTTCAGCGCAGCCAGGTCCTTCTCCTTGATTTCTTTCCACTGCGCGATCAATTTGTCGGCTTTCCCACTCAAATCCGCGTACGCCGCGTCATCCGCGGCCGTCGGTGCGTTATCCGAGCCTTCCATGAACTCGGCGATACCTTTCAACTGATCGTTAATCTCATCGGGATAGTTCAAATCCTCCTCGCTGGCTTTCATCTGCCCTTGCCACAACTGGTCGTCAATGGGCTTCATCTCTTTCTCGATGGCGTCGGCGCTTTCGAGGATCGGTTTATCTTGCGCGTTTGAGCCAAGCCGCTTGCGAAGTGCGGCGATTTGCGTTTTCACGGAGTTCATTTCGTTTACGGTTTCATCCGCGAGCGAAATCTCGTCGCGAATCTTGAGCGACAGATCGAACTCTTTGCGCAAATCTTCCGGCGAATTTTTCACGCGCGGATCGAGCTTCACCGTAAGCGGCTCGGTGAATGTTTTCCCTTCTGCCGTCAGCCGCACTTGATAAGCTCCCGGCAACGCGAGGGTGCCCTTCGGCGTATCCGCGCTGTCCCACACCTGCCCCGGAATCAGCGTGGGCGTTTCATAGCGCAAATCCCAAACGAAGCGGTTCATCCCCGCCTTATCGGGAATCGCTTCGGCCGGATTGAATTCGTCGCCGGCTTCGGAGGGCTGCTCGTCTTTCTTCTTGGATTCGTTGGTGTATTTGCGGACGACTTTGCCGCTGGAGTCGAGAATCTCCAGAGTGATTTTGTCTTTATCCGCAGGCTTGGTCTTCAAATAATAGTTGATGACCGCGCCATCCGGCGCGTTCTGCCCGTACAACGCAAAAGCGCGCGGGTTGGCGGAACCGAGCCGCGTCCGCCATGCAACGCCCGGCCGGAAGAGATGCGCGGCATCGTTGGCTATGCTGGCATTCCACTGGCGCAGTGGAGACAGATCATCGAGTATCCAAAACGAACGGCCTTTGGTCGCAATCACCAGGTCGTCGTCTTTCACCACCATGTCCGTTACCGGGACGACCGGCATATTCAACTCCATAGGCTGCCAATTCGCACCGTCGTCGAAGGAAACGAAAATCCCCGTCTCCGTCCCACAATAGAGCAAGCCTTTCCGCACGGGATCGGCAGTCACTGCGTGAACGTAACTCCCCGATTGCGGCAGCCCATTTGTGATTTGCGTCCACGTCTTTCCGTAATCGGTCGTTTTATAAACGTACGGATGGAAATCATCGAGACGGTGGCGGTCTGCCGCCACATAGGCCGTTCCGGCCGCGAACGGCGAAGCAGCGATCAAGCCAATGCGCTCCCACTCCGGCATTCCCTTCGGAGTTACATCACTCCACGTCTTTCCGCCATCGCGCGTGACGTGAACCAGTCCGTCGTCGCTGCCAACCCAAATCAGGCCGCGCTCGAGCGGCGATTCCACAACCGAGAAAATGGTGTCGTAATATTCCACGCTCGTCTCGTCGATGGTGAGAGGTCCACCCGAAGGCACCTGCTTGCTCTTGTCGTTGCGCGTCAGGTCTGGACTGATCGCTGTCCAATTCATCCCGCCATCGGTCGTTTTGAATAGCTTTTCTCCGCCGATATAAACGGTGTTCGAGTCGAACGGCGAAATTGCAATCGGAGCCGTCCACTGAAAGCGGTGCGGCAATTCGCCTGCGCTCCACCCGCTCGGGTTCACGGGCCACACAGTCACATCCTGCACTTGACCCGTGTGGCGGTCGAGCCGCGTGATGATTCCCCAATTCCCGCCCGCGTACACGATGTCAGGGTCTTTCGGGTCTGCAACAATGTAGCCGCTCTCGCCTCCAGCCACGTCGTACCAATCTTTGTCGGTGATCAAACCATGGTCCGTGCGGCTGGCAATCGCCACGGTCGAGTTATCCTGCTGCGCGCCGTAAACGTAATACAAAAAACGATTGTCGACGCTAACGTGATAAAACTGCGCCGTCGGCTGATTGTCTTCGTCTGTCCAAGTCTTCCCGCCGTCCACCGAAATCGTTGCGCCCCCATCGTTCCCTTCCATCAAGCGCTTCGGATTCTGCGGGTCGATCCAGAAGGCATGATCATCTCCGTGCGGAGCGGCAATTGGCGTGAAGTGCGCGCCGCCGTCGGTCGAGCGATACGTCCCAGTATTCAAAATGTAAAGCGTGTCCGTTGCCTTCGGGTCGGCAAAGATGTGCATGTAATACCACGCGCGCTGCAAGAATCGCTGGTCGCCGTTCACGAACTCCCAAGTTTTTCCCGCATCATCCGAGCGATAAAGTCCGCCCTTCTTGGCTTCGATCAGCGCATAGACGCGGTCCGAGTCCGCGCCCACGGCCAGTCCGATGCGCCCATAAATCCCGTCCGGCAATCCATGTTCTGTAAGTGGCTTCCAGGTTGTGCCGCCATCCTCGGATTTATAAATTCCGCTGCCTGGGCCGCCGCTGGTGAATCCCCACGGCGTGCGAATTTCCTGATACATCGCCGCATACAGAATGTGCGAATTCGTGGGGTCGAAAACCAGATCCACGGCGCCCGTCTTGTCATCCTTATATAGGACTTTCTGCCAGGTCTTGCCCGCATCCGTCGAGCGGAACACGCCGCGCTCTTCATTCGGCCCGTAGGCATGGCCAATCGCCGCGACGAAAACGTTGTTGGGATCCTTGGGGTCGATTAGCACTTTCGCGATGTGGCGCGTGTCATCGAGCCCCAAATGCGTCCACGTCTCACCGCCATCGGTCGATTTGTACACACCATTGCCGAAAGAAATATTCCCACGCAGGCATGCCTCGCCCGTTCCTGCATAAATCACATTTGTGTCCTGCGGATCAATCGCGATTGCGCCAATCGATGCGATTGGCTCTTTGTCAAACATGGGCCGCCATTCCCGTCCCGCGTCTGTTGTCTTCCAGACGCCTCCTGTCACCGCGCCGAAATAGTACACGTCCGGATTACCCGGAATTCCGGCGACGGTTTCGACGCGCCCGCCACGAAATGGTCCAATCGACCGCCATTTCAATCCGGACCACATGCTCTTGTCGAGCGTCTGCCCCGATGAACGTAGAGAGCCGAACAATGCCAGCACGAGTGTCCCAAGCACCACCACGGCCAAGCTGCGAGCAAGCTTCATTCCTGATCCTCCCGAAATTGATTCAAAGTGGATGCGAACCTTATCGAAATAAGTGCAAGCCGGCAATCCTAATACTTTCAGGGGCAAACGCGTAGGAATTTCAGCGAGGCAG
>Ga0209168_10002228_pt1 | contig 14225 bp, 9 predicted proteins | sample Coa_R1_FD_187156 | JGI IMG/M metagenome (GOLD analysis project Ga0209168, IMG submission 187156) | Surface soil microbial communities from Centralia Pennsylvania, which are recovering from an underground coalmine fire - Coalmine... | ecosystem: Environmental > Terrestrial > Soil > Unclassified ... | reverse complement strand
AATCACGCACGATGGCTCGCAAAACGATCGGCCGCGCTGGACTCCGGATTCGAATCATATCGTCTATACATCGAATCGAACAGGATTATCTGAAATCTGGATGATCGACGCAGACGGAAATAACGCCAAACAAATCACCGCGCTCTCCACCGAAGCAAGCGGTGAATTAGTATCTCCCGACGGGAAGAAAATTCTGTTTCTATCGCGTGTCTATCCCGACTGCGGCGCCGCCACATCGTTCGACGAGGGTTGCAATCGGGTAAAGCTTGAGGCCGAGAAATCAAGCAAAGTGAAGGCGCGGGTCTACACGACACTGCTTTACCGGCATTGGACGGAGTGGCAAACCAATCGCCGGCAGCATCTCATGACCGCCTCGATCGACGGAAGCGGCGTCATGGATCTTACCCCTGGCAGTCATGACGTGCCGCCATTCTCGCTTGGCGGCCCGGACGATTACGCCATCTCGCCCGATTCAAGCGAAGTCGCTTACGCAATGAATTCGGATCCCGAGCCAGCCATTAGCACAAATTCCGATATTTACGTAGTGCCGATAGGCGGCGGCGAATCGAAAAAGATCACTGTTAATCCAGCCGCGGACAATTCACCGCAATACTCCCCCGACGGCAAATATCTTGCATACCGAGCGCAGGCGCGCGCCGGCTATGAGAGCGATCGCTGGCGCCTGATGGTGCTGGAGCGCTCCACCGGCAAGCTGACATCTCTTACCGAGGGGATCGACCGGTGGGTGGGAAGCTTCACCTGGTCGCCTGATTCCACGCGGCTATTCTTCACGATGGAAGATCGTGGCCGCATCGGACTGCAAATGATTTCCGTCAATGGCGGCGCGGTACGGGCGATTGTCAGCGGATCCAGTTCGCTGGACGACGTGCAATTTACGCGCGATGGCCGCACGATGATCTACACAGAACAGACAGGGGCACGCCCGCCGGAGATCTTTCGGGCGACTTCCAGTGGCGGAATCGGAGTGGCCGTGACACATCTCAATGACGCGCTGCTGAACCAGTACACGCTGACCCGGCTCGATGAGTTCTGGGTGGAGGGCGCGGAAAAGGCGCGTGTCCATAGCTTTTTGTTGAAGCCACCCGGTTTCAGGGCGGGTGTAAAATATCCCGTGCTGTTCCTGATCCATGGGGGCCCGCAAAGTGCCTGGGGCGAGGAATGGAGCTACCGCTGGAACGCGCAAATCTTCGCGGGCGCCGGTTACGTTGTTATTCTGCCAAACCCCCGCGGATCGACAGGCTACGGCCAAAAGTTCATCGATGAGATTAATGGCGACTGGGGCGGTAAGCCGTTCGACGACATTATGGCGGTGGTCGACTACGCCGCCGCGCAAACCTGGGCCGATTCCGAACATATGGAAGCGGCCGGAGCTTCCTACGGCGGATACATGATCGACTGGATGCTGGGCCACACAGGGCGCTTCAGAGCCTTGGTGTCGCACGCGGGTGTCTTCGATCTGCGCAGCGAAGCTGGCGCTACTGAAGAACTGTGGTTCCCAATCTGGGAATTCCACGGTATGCCGTGGGATAGTCCGGAACTCTATGCCAAGTGGTCTCCCAGTTTCTACGTCAAGAATTTCAAGACACCGACATTAGTCACAGCGGGTGAACTGGATTTTCGCGTTCCCTACACGCAAGACCTGCAGTTATATACCGCACTTCAACTGCAAAAGATCCCATCGAAGCTGCTTCTGTTTCCCGACGAAGGCCATTGGATTCTGAAGCCGCAAAACTCGGCATTGTGGTACCACACAGTGCTGGACTGGCTCGGAGAATGGATCAAAAAAAATTAGAAACGCGAGTGGTGTGTGCCGGCTGACCACCGCTCCTGGGCGACGGCATTACCTGACGCCATTTAGATTCATCTCAAATAACCGGAAAATGCGCTTGTACTCGTCTGCCCAACTGGCTGGCTCCTGGAACTCATGATCTTCCACCGGAAATACGGCCAATTCCCAGTTCTGCTTGCGCAGCTCGATGAGCCGTTCCACCAGGCGCACCGTGTCCTCAAAATGCACGTTGGTATCCACCATTCCGTGGCAGATCAGCAGCGCTCCTTTGAGCCCTTGCGCGAAGTAAATCGGCGACGATAATTTGTAAGCGCCCGAGTCCTTCTGCGGCAGATTCAAAATGTTTGAGGTGTAACCATTGTTGTAGTGGGCCCAATCCGTTACGGGACGTAGCGCCGCTCCAGCCGCGAACACATCCGGTTGCGTGAACATCGCCATCAGCGTGACGAAGCCGCCGTAGCTGCCACCGTAAATTCCGATGCGCTTCGGATTCACGCCGTGCGCAGCTACCAGCCAATGTGCCGCATCCACCTGATCGTCCAGATCCTTGCCGCCCATGTGCTTATAGATGGCTGTGCGCCAGTCGCGGCCGTATCCGGCCGAGCCGCGGTAATCCACCTCCAAAACCAGATAGCCGTGCTCCATCAGGAAATGGTGAAACATGTACTCGCGATAGTAATGTGCCGACCACCATCGATCCACGTCCTGTAGATAACCAGCACCGTGCACAAAAATTACGGCAGGCCCGCTGCGCGAGAAGTTCCTCGGCTTATAAAATCGTGCCGGCAGCATCGCGCCATCGCGCGTCTGAATCTGCACGATCGGCGGATCTTCCCAGGAATATTCCCAAAATTCAGGCGATGGCGACGAGGTCAACTTCACTTCGCTCGCGCGGGCCCGATTTTCACCCGCGTACAGTTCCGGGGGTTTGTTGGTAAAGGAATAGACGTCCGCCATCCACTTCTCATCTGGAGAAAGCGTCACTTGATGGCTGCCCGGCATGGATGTGAGCAGCGTCCGCTCGCTGCCACCCGCGTTCATGACGTAGAACTGCTGCTCGAATGGGCTCGCTTCACTGGTGGTCAAATAAAAACGTGTTTTATCCGCGGAAAGCTCCGTGCGCGTCACTTCCCACTTGCCGGAAGTCAACTGCCGCGGTTCGCCGCCATCATAACTGACAGTGTAGAGATGCGAATAGCCATCGCGCTCAGATTGAAAATACACAGCGTGGTCGCTTTTCATCCACCCCAGTGTGTCCGCGCCCGGGCCATCCACCCACGCATCGTCGTGCAAATCTATCAGCACCCGTGTTTTCCCCGTTGCGGCATCCAGCGCCAACACCCAACGATCTTTGTTGTCGGCTGCCCGCGCCAGCAGTACCGCTTTCGTGCCATCGTTACTCCAGACGGGTTGCGAAAACTGCACCAGACGATCTTTTTGTCCCGCGTCGGCCCACTTTACTTCGCCACTCTCGACGCCGATCAACGCCAGGCGCATATGCGGTTGTATGTCACCAACCTTCGTGCGCGACGGAATATCCTCTGTGTACGCCGACTCCGTCACGAAATTTGGCACGATGGTAGTCTTTGCGCCCTCACCCTTCTCGCTGATCAGCGCCAGCACTGTCTTCTCATCCGGTGAAAGCTGGAGCGAAACCACTGATTCCCGCGCGCTTAAGTGGAATGGCTTTCGCGGATGCTCACGCTTGCGCAGCGCTTGTTCTTCTTCTCTCCGTTTAGCGCGTTCGGCCACGGCGCCAATAAGTTGCCGCTCTTCTTTGCGGATATACTCCTGGCTCTCCGTATCCTTCTTTCTGTCTTCGTCGCTAACCGCTTCCGTGGGGCTGCGGCGGCCTGCTTGCTCACTTCCATCAGAACGGATATCGGTCATTTCTACCAAGCTGCCGTTCTGTATCGAGATCACGTATAAATTCCCGCTGCGCGTGAACGCTATTCGCTGCCCGTCCAATAGGAACCGCGGGTTTGATTCAACGTCTTCCGTGCTCGTAATCTGGCGCCGTGTCGCGGTCGGATGCTCATAGACAAAAATGTCGCCTTCCAAGGCGTACGCCGTAAGGCGGCGATCTTTCGTTGAATCCCCATTCGCGGGAGGCGCGAGTTTCGCCTCAGTCTCGCTCAGCTTCCGCAAGCCCGTGCCATCCCGGCTTACAACATATGTGTCGAAAGGCTTATCATGCGGATCGTCCGGCTGTTTCCAATCGAAGTAGATGCGCTGGCTATCTCCGGACCAGCGAACGGCCGAAGGTGGGTAGCCAACCAAGCCCGGCCCGCGCATAATGTTGTCGATCGTCAGCGCAAATCTCTTCTCCGCGGCTCCAAGAGTCGCGATTAGCAGGCCGGCCAGAGCCACTGCCATCCTTTTGCGCCGCATAAACAGTGATACTAGCACGCGACTAGACAGTTCCTTCCGGCGTGCGACTCGCGGCAGCAGGCAGGAGGGCGCCTTCCTAGCCGTCCCAAAAATGGGACGAGGCCTCTCTACGGACGAACACTCCGGGTCTGCTAGATCTGCTGTTTTTGTTGAGTTTTCAACTACCTGGACGGGTTATCCTTCTGGTATGCGACTTGCACCCTCAGGACACTCGGATTCTGTTTAGGCCTGTGTGTTCTAGGGGAACCGTTTCAGGGAATACCGGTATCTCAAAGAGGACTCGATTCGGAATGAATTATTTTAAAAGCTTCACGACCGCTGTTTTGATTGCCTTCGTTTCTTCCAGCTTCGCTCAATCGCCGGAAGTTTCGATCCATAACCCCGCGCCTGTACCGGTGGCCGGGCCGGTGCTGAAGCCATTCCATATGGAGCGCCGGCAGGTTTCGGCGGCTAAGCTTTCAAACTCACGACGTTTGGAGTCGCTGGTCCGCGCCGGAAATCTGTACTTGTCGGTGCGCGACGTCATAGCGCTGGTGCTCGAAAATAATATCGATATTGCGATTCAGCGTTATGGACCCTATCTGGCGCGCGAGGCGCTTCGGCGCGCAGAGGGGGGTGGTGCAATCCGGGATATTGGCACACCGATCTATCCTGGGCCCGAGAGTGTCAGCACTACGGGAGTTACCGTGAGCGCCGTCGGTCTGCCGGAAACGGGAGGCGTCGGTTCCGGCGGCGGAATCGTTCTTCAGTACGGCACCCAGCCTCCGAATCTCGATCCTTCCATATTCGCCTATGCGAGTTTTCAACACTCGACTACCCCGCTGAGCAATACGCTTTTGAACGAAATTCCATATCTCGTCAACGACAGCAGAATTTTTCAATTCGGCTATCAGCAGTCGTGGTTGACGGGAACCGGCGCACAGCTTACCTATACCAGCAGCCGAAACTCGCTGAACAGTCCCGCCAATGCCCTAAACCCGTACACGGCGGGACAACTTGATCTGTACCTGACGCAAAACTTACTGCAGGGCTGGGGCGTTGCCGTGAACAATCGTTATATCCGGGTGGTGAAGAACAACATGAAAGTAACGGACTTGCAAGTGAAATTGCAAGTAATTACCACGATCTCCGCCGCCCTGAATTTATATTGGGACCTGGTCAGCTTCAATGAAGATTTGCGCATCAAGCAGCAGGCTCTGGAAACGGCACAAAAGTTATATGAGGACAATAAGAAACAGGTTGAACTGGGAACCCTGTCGGCTATCGAGGTAACCCGCGCGGCCGCCGAGGTTTCGGCCGCCAAGGAAAATATCCTGCTGGCGCAGACCAACGTCGCGCAGCAAGAGACCGTCCTAAAGAACGCCCTAAGCCGGAACGGCGTGGCCAGTCCTTGGCTAGACGATGTTCACATCGTTACGCTCGACCGGATTCACGTCCCTGAGAAAGAGGATGTGAAGCCGACTGCGGAACTGATTAATGAAGCACTCCTGCAACGGCCGGAACTCGAGCGGGCTCGGACCAATCTGCAAAGTTTGCTCATCAATGTAGCCGGCACCAGGAACGCGCTATTGCCGACTTTGCAAGCCTTTGCCGACTTTTCGAGCAACGCCTTGAGCGGCGATGTGAACGCATTGGCCAGCGGTTCGAGCGGCGTGCCCTATCCAGGCTTCATCGGCGGATATGGCAGCCTCTTCGGGCAGATCTTCCGCCGGAATTACCCAAACTACTCTGTCGGGTTCTCCCTGAATATCCCCTTCCGGAACAGAATCGCGCAAGCCGATTATGTGTCGGACCAACTCGCGTTGCGGCAAGGCCAGCTTCAGCTTCAAAGGTCGATCAACCAGGTTCGTGTCGACGTGAAGATTGCTGTAATCGGCTTACAGCAGGCCCGTGCGCGTTACGAGACGGCGGTAGCAACCCGGGTTCTCGCCCAGCAGACCCTCGATGCCGAGCAGAAGCGATTTCAATTTGGCCAGTCGACGATTCCCCTGCTGGTTCAAGCGCAGCGGGATCTCGCACAGGATCAAAGTGCTGAAGTTCAGGCAACAGCCAATTACACCCACGCCAAGGTTGCGTTCGATGAGGCGGTAGGACAGACGCTGGACGTAAACGGAATCTCAATCGAGGAGGCGAGATCGGGACACGTCGCCTGGCAATCGTCGATCCCGGATCTCGGACCCGGTCAGAAAGGCAGTCAGCAGAAGTGATGCCGGGAGCACCACAATGAAACCAACCAAACTACTCTCGCTTTTTATCGCCGGTCTCGTTTCTCAGTCTTTTGGCCAGCAGATGCCGGTGGTTGAAAGGCCGCAAGTGCCAGTACTCATTCGCCCCTATAAAGCGCCCAGGGTTCCATCCATCCAGTTGCAGAACTCCGGCCGGCTGACTGGATTACTGCGGGCCGGTAAATTGTATCTCACAGTGCAAGATGCCCTCGGGCTGGCGATTGAGAATAACCTCGATTTGGAAGTCGACCGGTATGGACCTCTAGCCGCACAGTGGCAGCTTGAACGGATGAGCGGCGGCGGTCCTCTGAAGGGCGTTACCAGCGGCAATTCCGTGGTGAATCAGGTGACCAGTGGCCAAGGCGTCGTAGGAAGCGAGGCGGCGGCTGGACTGGTGAACACAAACAATGGCGTCGGCAACGGCGGCGCAGGCGGCGTAGTGGTTTCGCAAATCGGATCCATTACCCCAAATCTGGATCCGGTTCTCAAGAACACCACCGCGTTTACACATTCTACGGCTCCGCAGCCGAATGCGGTTGTCAGCCAGACGCCTGCGCTGGTGGATACGCAGCACATCTACGATACCGTGGTCCAGCAGGGCGTGATTACCGGTGGCTATGTACAAGTCGCCGCCAATGAAACCTACCAGAGAGAGAATGCGCCTACCGATGTCCTGAACCCTTCTGTGGTGCCCATCGTTCAACTGTATATCCGCCATCAATTCCTGCAAGGCTTCGGCGCCGCCGTCAACAGCCGGTACATCCGGGTGGCTCAGAAAAACATTGGCCTCGCTCGAGAGACGTTCCGTTCGCAATTGCTCAATCTGGTGGCTCACGTCCTGAACCTCTACTGGGACTTGGTAAGCGCCGACGACGAACTGAAGGTGAGGCAGCATAGCCTGGACATAGCGCAGAAGTTCTACGAAGATACGAAAAAGGAAATCGAACTCGGTACGGTGGCGAAGTTTGAAATCTACCCGGCCGAAGCCGAGGTTGAGACGCGCCGGCGGGAGATCGCCATCACTCAGGCGAGCGTAGCGCAACAGGAAATCTCACTGAAGAACGCCCTCAGCCGGAACGGTTTGGAGGACCCGCTTCTGGACGCCGCGGCAGTGGTGCCACTCGACCGCGTTGAGGTTCCGAAGCAGGAAAATCTACCTCCTTTACGGCAGCTTGTAGCGGTGGCAATGGCGAAGCGGCCAGATGTCGCCATGACCAAAATCAATAGCGAGACGGCAGAAATCTCGGCGCTCGGGACCATCAATAGTCTGTTGCCCAGCCTGGGCGTGATCGCCTCCGTCACCGGCAACGGCCTCTCCGGCACGCCCAGACCTCAAGCAAACGGCGAGACGCCAGATCCTTATTATGTCGGCGGGCTTGGCAATGCTTTGGGGCAGATCTTTCGCCGCGACTTCCCCAGTGAGCGAGCCGCCGTTTACATACAGGGGCCGTTGCGGAATCGCCAGGATCAGGGAGATTACGGCGTGGATCAGTTGCAGTTGCGCCAGGGTGAGCTGATCGCGCGCCGGAGCCTGAATCAGATCGTGGTGGACGTTTCCAATTACATGGTTGCGCTGCGGCAAGCCCGTGCGAGATATTCAGCCGCTGTCGATACGCGTACGCTCGACCAGCAGTTACTCGAGAAAGAACAGCAGAAGTTCTCTCTGGGCGCCTCGACCATCAACGACGTCATCACTGCCCAGCGTAGCCTGGCGGCGGCCCAGATCGCCGAGGTAGCGGCGCTCTCAATTTATAGTCATGCGCAAGTTTCTCTGAATCAGGTGCTCGGCGAAACACTGGAGAAGAATCACGTATCGGTAGACGAAGCGTTGGCAGGCGAGGTCTCCCATCAGTCGAAAGCTCCCGAGGCGAAAAGCAGGTAGCCAGTACAGAGGTGTTCAGTATGCCGCATGTGCCCGAACCCGGGGCCTCGCCTTGTGGCACGTCACTCTGGGCTGGAGTAGAATTGCTTCGGTTGAATCAAGAATTTTGCCGATGAAAGGACTCGATGTCACACAAGGGCGTTTGTGCGGCCGTGCTGCTGCAGGTCTTGGCGCATGGGCCGGCTTTCTCTCAGGCTGTCACGGGCTCAATCTCCGGCTCCGTGGCCGATGCGAGCGGATCGGCGGTTACGGCCGCTCAGCTAGTACTTGTCAACGCCGCAACGGGAGCACAGCGGACCACTCAGACGAATAACTCCGGCGAATTCGTCATCAGTAGCGTGGATCCGGGCGAATATTCCCTGACTGTCCAGGCGCCGGGCTTCAAAACGCTCCAACGCACTGGCATCCGGTTAACGCCATCGGAGATTTTGGCTATAGGGACACTATCCCTTGCTCTGGGGACTGTAGAGGAGAGGGTAACCGTTACAGCCGAAGGCACAGCGGTCCAGACGGCGAGCGCCGAACGCGCCGGCGCGATTACCAGCTCCCAAACGGAAGAGTTGCCTGTTTATGGACGGACGGTGACTTCTCTTGTCGCGATTGAGCCTGGGGTCGTGGACCCAATCGGCGCGCCCGCTCGGACATTGGCCGGGGGCTCCACGACTGATTTCAACGTTTTGGGAAACCGCACATCGATGAATAATTTCACCGTCGACGGCATCACGATGACGGCAACGGGCGGTTCTCCCAACGCCACATTTGGTGTCAGCATGGAAGCCGTTTCCGAGATGAAGGTCCTGCTGAGCAACTACCAGGCCGAATATGGCCGGCTCTCCGGGAGCAACGTGGAGATTGTGACGAAATCCGGGACTCGCGATTATCACGGCATGGGCATGTATTACATCCGCAACGAAGACTTGAATGCCAATAATTCCAATCGGCGGAACAAATCGCCCGGCTCCGGCGTACATATTTGTGTCCCGCATAATGGAGCGCGATTCTAAACAACTGGCAAAACGGGGATCGTCGCGATCGCTGAGGCTCGCCTTCTGGGCGAGCATTGTGGTTGCGGCCGCAGCGGCCTTGCGGCGGTTCATCGTAATTGTGCACCCCTCCCAGACCGGTCCCCCGCAAATGGCCACTCTCGACACGTGGTTTGCATCGCATGCCGCGCTGACACTTGCACATATTCTTCCCGCGCTGGCGTTTGTTCTCCTGACGCCCATTGTCCTGCTGCGCCAGTCTCGTACAGTCTGGGCGGAACGGCTGCTCTTTCCGTTGGGAGCCGTGGTGGGAGTTACCGCATATGCCATGAGTGCCTACGCGATTGGAGGATGGGTCGAACGCTCGGCGGTTCTCTTTTTCAACAGCCTCTTTTTGTTTTCACTGGCACGGGCCTATTGGTATATGCACGGCGGCGATTCACTTCAGAAACGGCGGTGGATGTCGCGAGCGATCGGGATACTTCTGGGTATCGCCACCACCCGCCCAGTCATGGGTGTATTTTTCGCTACCAGCCGGCTGACGCATCTCGAGCCAAGGCAATTCTTTGGCATCGCATTCTGGATTGGTTTCTCGATCAATACCATCCTCGTTGAGCTTTGGCTGCGTTCCCAGCGCAAATCACAACCGGCAACCGCGCTCCCGTAGTGCTGAGCGGGCCTATCACCACACGTGGCAGGCGGGCCCGCGCACCATCGGCTGGCCGGAATGGCAGGAAAACGCTTTTTCGAATTCCGGCATATTCGATACCACGCCATTCACGCGGAATTGGCCCGGCGAATGCGGGTCGGTGTTGACGCGGAGCCGCGCCGCTTGTTCCGTGATGTTCTGGCACCAGAGGTGGGCGTAGCTTAAGAAAAAGCGTTGTTCCGGCGTGAAACCGCCGGTCGTACGTTCCGGGTGTTGCGCGAGGCGCTGTAGCAGCGCCATGAAAGCCAGTCGGACGCCGCCATTGTCGGCCGTGTTTTCGCCCAGCGTCAGGCGCCCGTTCAAATGCGCGCCTTCCACCGGGCTGAACTGAGAATATTCATCGGCGATGCAGGAAACGCGCTTTTCAAATTCCTGCGCGTCCTCCGGCGTCCACCAATCGCGCAGATTTCCTTGTCCATCGAACTTACGGCCCTGATCGTCGAAGCCATGCGTGAGCTCATGACCAATCACCGCGCCAATGCCTCCAAAGTTCGCAGCGTCGTCGGCGCGGTTGTCATAAAAAGGCGGCTGCAGAATACCGGCGGGAAATGTGATGACATTCTCGGCGCCATTGTAGGACGCGTTCACAGTAGGGGCGGTCATCTTCATTTCACTGTGGTCTACCGGTTTGCCAATCTTAGCAAGGTCGTGCGCCTGCTCGAAGCCATTCAAACGCTCGTAGTTTCCGAGTGCGCCAGTGCGGGAGATTGCCACTGTGCTGTAATCCCGCCAATGATCTGGGTAGCCGATCTTGTTGGAAATCTCGCGGAGTTTGGCCAGAGCTTGTTTCCGGGTTGGGGGCGTCATCCAGTCCAGTGTCTCGATGTCGTGCGCCAGCGCAGCTTCCAGTTCCTTCACCATTTCGAGCGTCCGCTGCTTGCCTTGCGTGCCGAACGTGAGCTCGACGAATTTTTGGCCCAGCGCATCGCCCATTTGTTTATCCACCAGCGTTACGCAGCTCTTCCAACGCGCCGGCTGCTCACGAAGACCCTTGAGAATGCCACCGTTGAACCTGAATTGCTCGCTGACGAATGGCGCTGAGAGCAGCTCGGCGGAATTGTTGAGTATCTGCCAGGTCAGATAAGTCTTCCAGTCGTCAAGGCTCTGTTGCACTAGCAAAGATTCCATTTGGCGGAAGTATGGCGGATAAGTGACGTTCAGCGTCGCGAATGCGGGCGCGGCCAAACCCTCGAAGTAATGCGGCCAATCGATGCCGGGATCGAGCGAAACCAGCTCGTGAACGGTGAGTTTATTGTAAGTCCTCTCCGGGTTGCGCCGCTCCACCCTATCGAGCGTCGCCTTAGCGAGTTCAGTTTCGATACTCAGAACAGTCCGCGCCTCAGCCTCAGGGCCTTCGCTAGATTTGCCAACGGACTTGCTAGACGACTCGCCCAATAACCGGAACATCGCCTCCACGTGAGCCAGAAATTGCTCGCGTAATTGGACCGAGCGCGGGTCCGTTTTAAGGTAGTAATCGCGGTCTGGCAAGCTAAGCCCGGCCTCGCTGACCATGGCAATGCTATGCGTCGAGTCGTGGCGGTCTACCTGCGAGCCGAAATGGAAAAGAATGTCGATGCCCAGACGATGCAGCCGCACGAATTCATCTGTCAGCTCAGCCTTATTCCGTAGCGCCGCAACGTGGTCGAGTTCGCCCCGGATGGGATCGACGCCCTGGGCGTTCGCTGCGTTATCGTCCATGCAAGCAGCATAATAATCGCCGATTTCGCGATCGACGGCGTCACGCTGAATATCCGCATTTGAAGCTTTCTCCAGGATGTGGCGGAGAGTTTCGCGAGTGCGCTCCTGCAATTCCTCGAAGCGGCCCCACCGGGATTGATCCGCTGGAATTGGGTGAGTTGCGTTCCATGTATGGCACGCGTATTGATAGAAATCGACGCAGGGATCGATTGTGGGATCGATACCGGGATCGGCACGGGGATCAAAGGCCGCGCTCTTCGATGATGAACCGGGGGTTTGGGCCGCAGCGCAGGCCGCCAGGGCCAGCGCGGCGAGACACACAGAACGCATATATGAGCTAGTGTAGAACGGCCGTTGTCGCGCTGCCGGCGAACTAAACCGCTTCGCCGCACAGGCTTCGCCCGAACAGCAGAACGATCCCGAAAGCGGGAGCAAATCTGGCGCTGTGTCTAATGAGGAATGTTGCAAGCCGCGCAGAGGCGGGCGGCCGCCTCATTATCGGGCAGAAACTGCCGCCCGGCTTCGTTGTGCGGCTGTTTCGTAGGAGACCTGCGTTATGCAGCGCGTGCGCTACGCCGGCATCCCGGCTTTGCGCTGGTCGTATTGGGGACGTTCGCCCTTGGGATCGGGATGAATACAGCCGTGTTCAGTGTGGCTAATGCCGTACTGTTCCGGACACTGCCCTATCCGGATGCAGACCGGCTGGCATGGCTGACGAACTTCAGTTTAAGGGAGCACCGGGATATATTCACGCCGAATGCCGAATATCGTTCCTGGAAGACGCAAACGCGATCGTTCGACCGATTAGCAGCGTACGGAGACGCTGGCCTCGCCATGCTGAGCGGCGGGAGGGCTAGCCAGGAGCGGATCGCCTTTGTGACTTGGTGATTGCTGGTCAATCACGGCGGCGCAACCTGCCCTGGGCCGGCTGTTTGGCGAGCAGGAAGCCGATGAATTGTTGCTGTCGTGGCCCTTTTACCAGCGGCGTTTCGGCGGCGATCCAGGGGCGATCGGGTCCACGGTAACACTCGCTGGACATCCGTTCAGGATTACCGGAGTGCTGCGCCAGGACTTCCAATTCGCCTTTCCGCAGCAGTACGTTCCGGGAGACGAAGTACGGGCTATCGACGGATACATCGCGATCCCGAGCGGAATTCTGGCGCTGCCGAATCCATTGCCGGCGGTCGCATGGGAAGAGGCACAACGGCGGCTCGGGCCGTCGGCATATGCGGTTTACGTCATCGCCAAACTGAAGGCCGGGGCGAGCTAGGAACAGGCAGGCGCGAAAATGCAGGCGGCCTACGCGCGGTTCAAGTCGCAGAAGCCGCCCTATGAGCGCCAGCAGAGCTTGGATTTCGCCCCATTGAAGGAGAAACTGGCGCGGGGCGAGCGGCCGTCTTTGCTCGTGCTGCTGATCGCCTGCGCGAATATTGCGAACCTGCTGATCGCGCGCGCAGCATCGCGGAGGCGGGAGATGGCCATCCGGGCAGCCCTCGGCGCAGGAAAGATGCAGTTGCTTTTAAAGCCGCTTTTGAAAGTCTGCTGCTGACGCTTGCGGGCGGAGCCGCGGGACTGCTGCTGGCGCGCTTCTGTCTGAAATTTCTGAGCACAGTGGTGCTCACTGGTGGACGGCAGTTGGGCGCAGTCGCGATCGATGGGAACGTTTTTCGGTTCACGCTGGCGGTGGCGCTGATCACGGGCCTGCTCTCCGGGTTGGGACCGGCGATTCCGCTCTAGCGCGCAGATGTCCACGAAATACGCAAAGTAGGCGGGGGCGCCGCGCTGGGAGGCTCGCATCGGGCTTCGCGGGCGGGGTGCGCTCGTTGCTGCGGAACTCGGACTGGCAATCGTGCTGTTGGCGGGATCCGGATTGATGCTCAAAAGCCTGTGGCGAATGAACCGGAGCCCGGCAGGGTTTGCGCCCGAGAACATTTTGGCAATGCGGATCACGCTTTCGGGTGCGCGCTACGCGTCGTGTCCGCCCAAACAGGCCTACACCGAGAAAATGTTGCGCCGTCTGCGAGCGTTGCCGGGAGTACGGGCAGCAGGGGTCGACGCAGGGGCGCTGAACACGACGGTTCGTGTTGGAACTGGGGACGGGATCGGCGCAGTCCTCCGGGCGGTTTCGCCACGATGGTACTGGTTGGGGATGCCGTCAAACTGTTGGCCGGCGATCGACGACGATTGCGAGCTCCAGCCGGGCGACAGCAGATGCGTCCCGCGACTACCGACATAGCTTACGTCCAGAAGCGTGTTCGAGGGTAACTGGTGCTGCACGCCGAGCGACCAGCGTTGGTTGTAGGGCAGGCTGGGATTCTTATTGAAGGCGCTGATGCTATTGCCGAGAAAAGTAGCGAGACCTTGGCTGTTGCCAACGGGCTTCAACAGCCCATTCGGGAACGGGTTCGCAAGAGTAGCCACAAAAGTGACGCCATTGTCGAGCGTCGGCACCATATTCGTCGTCTGGCTGTAGCCAGTCTGGATGGGGGACTGTGTCGTGATGCCAAGCTGATCGAAGAAAATGCCG
>Ga0209168_10002226_pt1 | contig 14235 bp, 11 predicted proteins | sample Coa_R1_FD_187156 | JGI IMG/M metagenome (GOLD analysis project Ga0209168, IMG submission 187156) | Surface soil microbial communities from Centralia Pennsylvania, which are recovering from an underground coalmine fire - Coalmine... | ecosystem: Environmental > Terrestrial > Soil > Unclassified ... | reverse complement strand
GAGGGCGTGGATTCCGCATCGCGCCGCGCGCGGATAGCGGACCCCAGGAAATCGAGCGTCAAGGCCTTGGCGCGCTCGCGTACCTCGTGAGGAATGTCCTCAAACTTCAGATCGGCGACATAAGCGGCAAGCGTTGCGGTTTCATCGGACATGGCATTGCCTCTTGCGATAGGGCGTCATTGCGAGGAGCGTAAGCGACGAAGCAATCCAGCGTGCTTGTGCTCTCTAAGTCTGGATTGCTTCGCTTCGCTCGCAATGACCGGAAAAAACTCGGACAATCTTCCTCATTTCGTAGAACCGACTTGACCTACCGTCAACCTGCACCGTTGCGCATCTGTGCTCAACCGGCGGCAAGACGGTATAAACCCGTGGCCTCTCACCGCGCCGGCACGCGGGTGATTTTTGCGCCGAGCGCGTTCAGCCGCGCCTCGATCCGCTCATAACCGCGCTCGATCTGGTCGGCATTGTTGATGGTGGAGACACCTTCGGCGCAGGCGGACGCCAGCAGCATGGCCATGCCGGCGCGAATATCGGGCGAGGTCATCAGCGCGCCCTTCAGCCGGCTTGGACCGGCGACGATCGCGCGGTGGGGATCGCACAAGACGATGCGGCCGCCCATCGCGATCAGCTTGTCGACAAAGAACATCCGGGATTCGAACATTTTTTCGAACATCAGGATGACGCCATCGCATTGGGTCGCGGTGACGATCGCAATCGACATCAGGTCGGCAGGGAACGCCGGCCAGGGTTGATCTTCCAGCTTCGGCACGTGGCCGCCGAAATCGTCCTGGATCTTGAGCGTTTGGCGATCCGGCACGATGAGATCGTCACCCTCGACCTCGCAGGAAATGCCGAGCCGTTCGAAACCCATCCGGATCGGACGCAGATGCGCAAGGCCGGCGCGCGCGATGCGCAGCCGCGACCGCGTCACCGCGGCCAATCCGATCAGGGAGCCGACCTCGATATGATCGGGCCCGATCGTGTAGTTGACCGCGGAAAGTGCCGCTCCCCCGTGCACGATCATCGTGTTGGTGCCGATGCCTTCGATGCTTGCGCCGAGCGCGACCAGAAAATGCGCAAGGTCCTGCACATGCGGTTCCGACGCGGCGTTGCGCAAATATGTCGTGCCCTGCGCGGCGACCGCAGCCATCAGCGCGTTTTCGGTGGCGGTGACGCTCGGCTCGTCAAGGAAAACATCGGCGCCCGCAAGCCGCTGGCAGCGCAGCTCCAAATGGTCGGAAGCCGCGACCTTGGCTCCCAATTGCTCGAATGCCAGCAAATGCGTATCCAACCGGCGTCGGCCGATGACGTCGCCGCCCGGGGGCGGCAGCACCACCTCGCCGCAGCGCGCAAGTAACGGGCCCGCGAGCAGGATCGAGGCGCGAATCCGCGCACAAAGCTCGGGATCGAGATCGGCGGCGCGAATGGTTTTGGCGTGAATGGCGAGCGTATTCGGCTTCGACCATTCGGCCGAGGCGCCAACCGAGCGGATCAATTCGACCAGCGTTTCCGTGTCGCGGATGCGCGGCACATTGTCGAGCGTCACCGGATGGTCGGTCAAAAGGGCGGCGGCAATGATCGGCAACGCGGCGTTCTTGTTGCCGGACGGTGTGATCGTGCCGGCAAGGCGATGGCCGCCCTCGACGATGTATTGGATCGGCGGCACGCGCGCGTCCTCCAAATGAAATCTGTCCGTCCAGCTAATCCAGTTCATGCGCCAAAATCAACGGAAGTCGCGGGGCGCGCGGCTCAAACGTATATCGTTGCGCAGGCGCTTTCTTTTCCCTCCCCCTTGTGGGGAGGGTCGGCGAGCGAGAGCGAGCCGGGGTGGGGGGGTTGAAGATCATTTGTGATAGCGCTAGCGCCCCAACCCGACCGTCGCTTCGCGACGGCCACCCTCCCCACGCTTTCGCGGGGGAGGGATAAGACGATAGCAACCCTCAACCGAACCGCACGTCGGGGCGCGAAAGTCCGAAATGCGAGCGCAATGTCTCGCCCTGGTAGGACTCGCGGAACAGGCCGCGCTTGCGCAGAAGCGGCACGACCTCTGAAATGAAGAGATCGAGCTGATGCGGCAACACCGGCGGCATCAGATTGAACCCGTCGGCCGCGCCGGTCTCGAACCAGTCCTGCATCGCGCCGGCGATTTTTTCCGGTGTCCCGGCAATGGTGAAATGGCCTCGCGCGGGTGCGTCTCACTCGATTACCTCGTCCGCACGTAACAACAGAGATGATGGCAGCGTTAGGCCGATCGCCTGTGCCGCCTTAACGTTAGCGATCAACTGGTACCTGGTTGGTTGAACGAAAGGAATATCGACGGGTTTGGCACCAGCAAAAATGCTTGCGATCTGGCCGGCCGCAATGCGAAACGCCTCTGAAAAATCGACCGTGTAGGCCAACAGACCTCCGTCGGCGACAAAATCACGAAGAGGGTACATCGCGGGCAAACGATGTTGAGCGGCTAAATCCGTAATAATCCTGCGATGCGTGATATTCTCAAGCGAATCATCAACGAGGAGTCCATCTGCACCCGACGATTTGATGTCGGCAAAGATAGGTGCGTATGACTCCGCGCTCACATCTGCCTTTAAGAAAGCCGGGGAAAGCGATAGCCCAAGCGACTCGGCCGCTTGGATTGCGGCCCGCCCCATCGGTCCTTTCCATAGAAATTCTTTTGACAAAACCCGCAGCTGTTTCAGATTCTCGATTGCCTCCTTCAATATGGAGAGCCGCTTGCCCCAGATCTCATAGCCGGCCTCGATAGTTACACCGGTGATATTACCGGACTGGTGAGCAAGACTGGTCGCCAATCCCTCCGCAACAGGATCGCCGACGATGGTGACGATCGGGATAGTTGTCGTCGCTTTATTACTGATCTTCGTCCACTGCAGAGAGGCCGACCAGATGACGTCAGGAACAGCGTCAATGGCCTATTGTACCACGGGTCCGTATCTGCCTTCGTTACCCTCGGCTGAAAACCTGAATACGATCAGGTTTTGGCCCTCGACGTAACCTTGCCGCGCTAGTTCTTCAAAAAATGCCTGGTAGTAGGGCGATCCGTTCGGCGTCATGACAGAGACCGGTCCCGCAGGACGGATCATCGCCAGCCGCTTCGTCGGCTTCGTTCCCTGCGCCCGTAGGACGCCGGGCATTGTGAATAAGACCACTGAGCCCGCGACGAAGGAGCGTCGTTTCATCCTTTCCCCCTGGATCCAATAGTGCTTTGCAGGATGATAGCCGAACAGATAGCCGAAGCGGAAGGACGATGCCGATCAAAAAGCCATCGATAGTGGCCGAGCTAAGCGGACTTCCGCCCCGCACTTAGAGGCGGACCTCTTATGTGCACGCGACCCTAGAAAATCTAGTCCATTGATTCGAACCTTGCAAAAGTGCCAGCCTCACCCGTACGCAAAAAGCTGGAATTGGACCGCTAGCCAAATCTGACCGCCGGGCGCGACAGGCCGAAATGCGAGCGCAACGTCTCGCCTTGGTAAGACGAGCGGAACAGGCCGCGCTTGCGCAGAAGCGGCACGACCTCGGAAATGAAGAGATCGAGCTGATGCGGCAACACGGGCGGCATCAGATTGAACCCGTCGGCAGCGCCGGTCTCGAACCAGTCCTGCATCGCGTCGGCGATTTTTTCCGGTGTCCCGGCAATGGTGAAATGGCCTCGCGCCCCGGCGAGCTTGGCGAGAAGCTGTCGCAGCGTCGGGTGCTCCTTGGCGACAAGCGCAACGACGGCTTCGGTCCGGCTGCGTGAAGCCTCGTTCTTGCTGGGATCGGGGAAATCCTCCACCGATAATGGCTTGTCCAACGGAAGATGCGAAAAATCATGCCCGCCAAAACGCTGCGACAGCCGCGAGCGGCCGATTTCGGGATCGGTGAGTTCGTTGAGCTCGCTCGCATAACGCTCCGCCTCGGCGTCCGTGGAACCGATCGTGGGGCTGAAGCCCGGCAGGATCACGACATTCTTCGGGTCGCGGCCCTCGGCTGCGACCAGTTCCTTCAAATCCGCGTAGAACGCTCGCGCGGTTTCCTTCTCGAGATGCGCGGTGAACACCGCCTCCGCGTGGCGCGCGGCAAATTTCTTGCCTGTGTCCGAGGAGCCCGCCTGGACGAAGACGGGACGGCCTTGCGGCGAGCGCGGCATGTTCAGAGGTCCGAGCACCGGATAATGCGGTCCCTTGTGGTCGATCGCTCTGACCCGCTTGCGGTCGGCGTAGCGGCCGTTTGTGCGGTCGTCGAGCACGGCGTCATCGGCCCAACTGTCCCAGAGGGCCTTGACGACCGTCAGGAACTCCTCGGCCCGCTCGTAGCGGTCGGCGTGAGCGACCTGACCGATATGGCCGAAATTGGCGCCCGCCTGCGGCAGCCAGGTGGTCACGATGTTCCAGCCCGCGCGGCCGCGGCTGATGTGATCGAGCGAGGCAAACTGACGGGCGAGATTGTAAGGCTCGGTATAGGTGGTCGAACACGTGGCGATGAGGCCGATGCGCTGTGTGGCCATCGCAACTGCGGTGAGGGACGTGATCGGCTCGAGCCAATTGAAGGGCGCGCTTTCGACGTCGTTCCACAGCCCAAGGACGTCGGCGAGAAAGATCGAGTCGAAACAACCGGCCTCGGCTTTCCTCGCCATCTCCACCGTGTAACGGATGTCGGTCAGCGGCAGCGGAGACGATTTCGGATGCCGCCACGCCGCTTCATGATGGCCGCGGCCCTGGATGAAAAGATTGATGTGCATCTGCGGCATCGGACATAACCCCGCCGGACGTAGTCCGATAAAGACCTCTTGGAGTCCCCCACCCTGCGACCTTTAGGCGGCTTCCGGAACGTAGTGCAGAACGAGTAAATCCGCCAGCGGGCAGGGCGCAATCGCGTAGCCACGGCCATGGTCGTCGCTGAATTCCACAAGCAGCGTTATGTCGTCAAGTTGCTCGACGACAGTGCCGACCTGTCCGCGGACGAGCCGCTGCGCGGGAAGGTCCGCCAGCAACGCCACCACATCCAAGATAGACGGTCTTTCGTTCTTGGCCGTCTTCGCTTTCATCGCAGCACCCAGCAGGTGACGAACCTCGGCACGCTGTCGCCGGGTCGCACGATCCAGATTGTTCTTACCACAGCGCTCTTCCCTTGTCGCCCCACGGTCACATCGAGGCGCCAATACGTCCCCCAGGCGTCCTCCCCATCCTGGATGACCTCACCCGAACGCGCCGCTTCGAGCAAAGTATCTCGGAGCCATGATGCATCGCTTCGCTGAAGACCGAGCGCCTCGCGGAACACCCGGGCCTTATGTCGGCCGCGCGGATGCGAGGGGTTCAAACAATAGTCCTCGATCTTCCGCAGATCGAGAATTGCCTGTTTCCACTTTGGCAGACCGTTTACCATGGCGGCAGATTGGCTTCGTATACAGGCGAGCGCAAGCCCGTGCCTCGATGTCACCGGGTGAACTGACCGATGACCCGCTCGCCGAGACGGACATCACACGTCCACGTTGGCGCTCAGCGAATTGTCCTGGATGAATTCGCGGCGCGGTTCGACCAGATCGCCCATCAGCTTGGTGAAGATATCGTCGGCCTCGTCGACCTCCTTGACTTTCACCTGCAGCAGCGAACGCTCGTTGACATCGAGGGTGGTTTCCCAGAGCTGGTCCGGGTTCATCTCGCCGAGACCTTTGTAGCGTTGCAGCTTGACGCCCTCGCGCCCGGCGTCCGTGACCGCCTCGAACAGACCGACGGGGCCATGAATGACGGTCTCGGTGTCCTTCCGCCGCAACAGCCCAGGACGCGGATAGGCCTCCTGCAACCTGGCGGCATATTCATCGAGCTTGCGCGCATCGGCCGATCCAAGCAGCGCGTCGTCGATGATCGCGACGTCCTTGACCCCGCGTACCGTGCGCTCGAACACGAATCCTTGTCCTTCAGCGAAGCGGCCGGTCCAACCGCGCTCTACTTCGTCCGCCAGCGCATCGAGGCGCCTTGCGATATATTCTGCAGCGGCGATCGCCTTCGGAAGATCGCCAAAAACCTTATGGCGCAGCACGCCGGCGATCGCCGCTTGCTCGACCACCTTGCGGTTATAACGGCTGTGCAGGTTATTGAGCGTGGCGCGAATGGCGCGGGCGTCCTCGATCAGGGTTTGCAGGTCGCGACCCGAACGCTCTTCACCCGATGCCAGCCTGAAGACGCAATCCTCAAGACCGGTGCTTATCAGATAATCCTCGAGCGCCCGCTCGTCCTTGAGATATTGCTCCGACTTGCCGCGCGTGACCTTGTAGAGCGGCGGCTGGGCAATATAGAGGTAACCACCGTCGATCAGTGTCGGCATCTGCCGGAAGAAGAACGTCAGAAGCAGGGTGCGGATGTGGGCGCCATCGACGTCGGCGTCGGTCATCAGAATGATCTTGTGATAGCGCAGCTTCGACAGATCGAAATCGTCGCGGCCGATTCCGGTACCGAGCGCCGTGATCAGCGTGCCGATCTGCTCCGAGCTCAGCATCTTGTCGAACCGCGCACGCTCGACATTGAGAATCTTGCCGCGCAGCGGCAGCACCGCCTGGAATTCGCGATTGCGGCCCTGCTTGGCGCTGCCGCCGGCGGAATCGCCCTCGACGATGAACAGTTCGGATTTGGCGGGATCGCGCTCCTGGCAGTCGGCCAGCTTGCCGGGGAGCGATGCGACATCGAGCGCGCCCTTGCGCCGCGTCAGCTCGCGCGCCTTGCGGGCGGCCTCGCGGGCGGCGGCGGCTTCCACGACCTTGCCGACGATGATCTTGGCTTCCGCGGGATGCTCCTCGAACCAGGCCGCCAGGGCCTCGTTGATGATGTTCTCGACCACCGGCCGCACCTCCGAGGACACCAGCTTGTCCTTGGTCTGCGACGAAAATTTTGGATCGGGCACCTTCACCGACAAGACCGCGGTCAGGCCTTCGCGGCAATCGTCGCCGGTGAGCGCGATCTTTTCGCGCTTGGCCATGGCGTCGGCATAGCCATTGACCTGACGCGTCAGCGCGCCGCGAAAGCCGGCCAGATGCGTGCCGCCATCGCGTTGCGGAATGTTGTTGGTGAAGCAGAGCACGTTCTCATGGTAGCTGTCGTTCCACCACAGCGCCGCCTCGACGCCGATGCCGTTCATCTCCGCCTTGACGATGATCGGCGTCGGCACCATCGCCTTCTTGTTGCGGTCGAGATATTTGACGAACTCCTCGACGCCGCCTTCGTAGTGCATCTCCTCGCGCTTTTCGACCGCATGACGCATGTCTGACAGCACGATATTGACGCCCGAGTTGAGGAAGGCGAGTTCGCGCAGGCGATGCTCAAGGGTCGCGAAATCGTATTCAGTGTTGGTGAAGGTTTCCTTCGAGGCCAGGAACGTCACTTCGGTGCCGCGCTTGCCGTGAGCGTCGCCGACCACCTTTAGCGGGGCGATGGAATCGCCATTGGCGAATTCGATGAAATGCTCCTTGCCGTCGCGCCAGACCTTGAGCAGCAACTTGGCTGACAGCGCGTTGACCACGGAAACGCCGACGCCGTGCAATCCGCCCGAAACCTTGTAGGAGTTCTGGTCGAATTTGCCGCCGGCATGGAGCTGCGTCATGATGACTTCGGCGGCCGAAATGCCCTCGCCCTTGTGGATGTCCACCGGAATGCCGCGACCATCGTCGCGCACGGTAACGGAGCCATCGGCGTTGAGAACGACCTCGACCGCGGTCGCATAGCCCGCAAGCGCCTCGTCGATCGCGTTGTCGACGACCTCGTACACCATGTGATGCAGGCCGCTGCCGTCGTCGGTGTCGCCGATATACATGCCGGGCCGCTTGCGCACGGCATCGAGTCCCTTCAGAACCCTGATCGATTCCGCGCCATATTCGGCGGGAATGGGAGGCTCATTATCGGCGATGGGTCGCCGGGCAGGTTCTGTCATGTGGGGCCTTTGATGATGTCTTCGAATCAGCAGCGCGAGACGAGGGCTGATTGATCTATTTCTGCCATGAAAGGCGGGGCGCGCCTAGCGCAAAGTCCTTGTCGACAACACATTGAAAATATGGGATTTTTAAGCGTTTTTTCAAGCCCCTCGAAGGGTGATTCAGCGCCCCGGAAAAAGGGCGATTCGCTGCCCCTTTCAAACGTTTATTTCTTGAGGAGGATCGCCTCAAATCCGACGAGCGATCTGGCCGGATTCGACGTCGAACAGTTCGCCACCTGGACCGATATCGGCAAAGGATAAGGGGTCGGCTCCGGTCATCCAGACCTGGGCGCCGAGCCTTGAGAGTTCGCCGAACAACGACATGCGGCGCTCAGGATCCAGATGAGCGACGACCTCATCGAGCAACAGAAGCGGCGTAATGCCGGTCATCTCCGCCACCAGCCCGGCGTGCGCGAGCACAAGCCCGATCAGAAGCGCTTTCTGCTCGCCGGTCGAGGCGTCGCGCGCCGGCATGTTTTTGGGCGCGTAAACGACCTCGAGATCGGTGAGATGCGGGCCGTTGAGCGTGCGGCCGGCGATCGCATCGCGCGCGCGAGACTCGCGCAGGATGTCCCGATAGCGATCCTCGACCGCGGTTGCGGGCTCGTTCACAAGCGCGTTCTCCATCCAGCCGTCGAGCGCGATCCTCGCCGAAGGAAATGCGGAAGTCTTCGCACGCGCTTGCAGCATGGCGTCCAGTTTCGCCGCGGTCTGGCCCCGCATCGCCGCGACCGCGACCGCCAGTTCGGCGGTTTCGCGTTCGATTGCGTCGCACCAGTGGTCGTCGTAATTGCGCACTTCCAGAAGACGGTTGCGCGAGCGCAATGCGCGCTCGAGCGCCGAGACGCGCGCCGAATGATCGCTGTCGATCGCAAGCACGAGGCGATCGAAGAAACGCCGCCGCTCCGAGCCGGGCCCGAGAAACAGGCCATCCATCGCCGGCGTCAGCCACACCATGCGCAGATGATCGCCAAAGGCGGCAGCGGAAGCCACCGGTTCGCGATCAATGCGGCAGCGCCTTGCGACGGACGAAGAATCCGCGCCAGGCGGATCGATACCCGTACCCAGCGTGGCAAGCCCCAGCGCGCCTTCGACTTCGGCGGAAACCGCCCACGAACCGTTACCCTGAATGTCGGCCACGTCCTCGAGCGTTGCGCGCCGCAGTCCCCTGCCTGGCGACAGAAACGAGATCGCCTCGATGCAGTTGGTTTTGCCAGCGCCGTTCGGGCCGACGAGAGCGACCATATCGCCGCGCGTCGCAAAACTCGCCGCGCGATAGTTGCGGAAATGCGTGAGAGTGAGGCGAAGGATTCGTGAGGCGGTCATGCGTGTGGGACTGGCGATCTTTCTTCCCTCTCCCCTGTGGGTCCCACAGGGGGAGAGGGAAGACAAGCCCGGCAATGACGAGTCGGATCACACCCGCATCGGCATCAACACATAGAGCGCGTTCTTGGAATCCTTGTCCTGCACCAGCGTCGGCGAACCGGGATCGGCCAATCTGAGGACGGCGACTTCGCCCTCGATCTGGGCGGCGATGTCGAGCAGATAACGCGAGTTGAATCCGATATCGAGCGGATCGGAAGCGTATTCGACTTCGAGTTCCTCGGTGGCGCTTCCCGAGTCGGGATTGGTCACCGAGAGCACCAGCCGGCCCGCCGAGAGCGAGAGTTTGACGGCCCGCCCGCGCTCGCTCGAAATGGTCGAAACGCGATCCACCGCGGCCTCGAAATCCTTCTTGTCGACGATGAGTTCCTTGTCGTTGTTCTGCGGAATGACGCGGCCATAATCGGGAAAGGTGCCGTCGATCAGTTTCGAGGTCAGAACCACATCGGCGATCGAGAAGCGGATCTTGCCCTGCGACAGTTCGATCTTGACCTCCGAATCGTTGTCTTCGACCAGCCGTTGCACTTCGCCGACGGTCTTGCGCGGCACGATCACCCCCGGCATGCCGGCCGCACCCTTTGGCTGGGGCAGGTCGAACTGCGCCAGCCGATGCCCGTCCGTCGCCACCGCGCGCAAGGTTGCGGCCTTGGGCGAACCGGCCGCGTGCAGGTAAATGCCGTTGAGATAGTAGCGGGTCTCTTCTGTCGAGATCGCAAACTGCGTGCGATCGATCAATCGCTTCAGATCGGATGCCGCGAGCGAAAAGGAATGCGTCATGTCGCCGGGGGCCAGATCCGGGAAATCATTCTCCGGCAGGGTCTGCAAGGTGAATCGCGAGCGCCCGGCGCGGATCGCCATGACCGATCGATCGCCGTCGCCTTCCAGGACGATCTGCGCGCCTTCCGGCAGCTTGCGCACGATATCGTAGAACATATGCGCCGGCACTGTCGTCGAGCCGGCGGTGCCGGTTTCCGCCGCCAGGCCTTCCGTCACTTCGAGGTCGAGGTCGGTAGCTTTCAGCGACAGCCGCGCATTTTCGGCACGCACCAGCACGTTGCCGAGAATTGGAATGGTGTTTCGCCGCTCGACCACGCGATGGACGTGGCCCAATGATTTTAGGAGCTGCGCGCGTTCGACGGTAACCTTCATTGCCATACCCGCCTGATCCGAAGGGGGAAAAGCCGGGCGGCTTTCAAAAGCGCAGCCCAGCATTTGGGACCCGACGGGCCGATCAAAGGCCGAAATTGACCGGCGCCGTGCGGGGGGACCTCAAAGTGGCGCGGATGGGGCGCAAGCGCAAGTGAGGCGAAAAGCCGTTCCCCACGTTTTGGACCTCGCCACAGGAGCAGGCAGCGGCCTTTTTACCGGCCGCGGTTCCTCCCAGCCTTTGGCTGTGGAACGGCGTCGCGCCGCCTACTCGCTCTGCAATTGTCGCTTCAGCGATTCCACCTCTTCCGAGAGCGACACATCCTTGGCCACCAACGCCTCGATCTTGCGCACCGCATGAAGGACGGTGGTGTGGTCACGCCCGCCGAAACGCCTGCCGATTTCGGGCAGCGAGCGCAAGGTCAATGTCTTGGCGAGATACATCGCGACCTGCCGGGGCCGGACCACGTTGGCGGTGCGGCGCGACGACAACAGGTCGGAACGGCTGACATTGTATTGACGGGCAACCACCCTCTGAATGTCCTCGATCTTGATGCGCTTGGGCTCCTGCGGACGGATCAGGTCGCGCACCTCGCGCTCGGCCATTTCCAGCGTCACCGGCTGGCTGTTCAACTTGGAGTGCGCGAGCAACCGATTGACGGCCCCTTCAAGGTCGCGACCGTTATGCGTGATGGCGCGGGCGAGATATTCCAGCACCAGTTCCGGCACATTGAAACTCGCATGATGTGCCCGGGCCGCCGCAACGCGCGACTTGAGAATGCCGAGCCGCAAATCTTCGCCGAGCGATCCCATTTCCACCACAAGGCCGCCGGCAAGCCGCGAGCGCACGCGATCATCGAGGCTCTCCAGATCGGCCGGCGGACGATCGGCCGCGATCACCACCTGGCGCCCGGCATCGATCAGCGCATTCAGCGTGTGGCAGAACTCGGCCTGCGTCGATTTTCCTTGCAGGAATTGCAGATCGTCGATGACAAGCACATCGATGCCACGCAGCGCCTCCTTGAAGGCGAGCGCCGTCTGCGTCTTCAAGGCGGCGACAAAGCCATACATGAATTTCTCGGCCGTCAAGTACAGCACCTTGCGCTCGCTGCCGGAATTGCCGGCCCAGGTCACCGCCTGCAACAGGTGGGTTTTGCCAAGCCCGACGCCGGCGTGGATATAGAGTGGATTGAACATCACAGGATCGCCGCGGCGGCCTTCGGCGACCTGGCGGGCCGCCGCGTGGGCCAGCGTGTTGGACCGACCGATGACAAAGCTCGCAAAGGTCAGGCGCGGATCGAGCGGCGAGCCGCCGAGCGCGTCATGGCTGGCCGACACCGGCGCGCTCGCTGTCGCACGCAGCTCGGGCAGCGAACGGTTGCCCGCGCCCTCCGCTTTCCGCGCATCGAGGGATGCCGTGGAGTCCTGGGCCGGCGCAGCGCAGCGCATCGCGGTGCGCACGGTGAGATCGATCCGGTGCACTTCCGGCATTTCGGCCTGCCAGCAGGAAAGAACCCGCTCGGCGTAATGCGCCTGGATCCAGCTCTTGAGAAAGCGCGTCGGGACCGAAAGGTGGACGCTTTCGTTCTGAACGCTCTCCAGATCCATGCGGGCAAACCAACTCGTGTACACGTCCTCGCCGACGCTAGACCGCAGCCTGCCTTTCACGCGCGACCAACGATCCTGATCCATGTTCGTCATTGCGTTCGTCATTGCGTTTGTCATTGCGTTTGCCATTGCCTGGGAACTTCTCTGAAGGTGTTGAAAAGTGAAGCTGCGGCGCTCGCCGCCTGGGAGCCCCCTCGCCTGAAACCCGTTTCGGCCATAGGTCGGCCGTTCGGCGAAACGCCGTCGGGCAGCTGGTCGGCAGAAAAGGAAGTTTCAGGAGGTTAGCGCGTACTCGACGGTGTGTCCGGAGCTCGCGCGGAAGGCCGCGGTCCGACCTTCAAGGAATCCGATAAAGCATCCGATCTCATATTCGGTGCCGTCGCACTCGACGTGCTGTGTTCGGCAAATAGTCTGAGCGAGAAAATTTCTAAAATTTCGTAAGACATGCTTGCCCTCCCCCCTCACCGCGACCGCACGCGGCAAGTCGTCATTCCGCAACTCTTTCAATTCGATTGGCGAAGTCTGACACTTCAAACGTTGTCCAGACACTACGCCACCGTTACGCCCGCCTTACTCAACTTGCTCGCTTAAGCTTCGCTTCCTTGCACCGCCTGTGGTTCTGGTTCTTGCTTCTCGCGTTCACGCTTGTTCAGTTTCTCACTCGCTGGAAAAGCCAAAATTCCGCCTAAAGAAATTTTGACACAAAGCTCCCTTGCCCATATCGCTATAGGTTCGAACCCAACGATCGCTTGGAAAGCGTCGCTACGCGCACACCGCCGCCGATTTGCACGTCCGCCCCGATCCTTAATCCGCGCTGGTTTCAAGAGCCGTGGGCGCAGCGAACGTTCTTACAGATACATCAAGCTTCATTTCCCGCAACGGAAATGATTGTGCTCGGTTGCTGCAGTAGCGATTTGGTGTTTCACCCAAGCAGCACGCCGCTGTTACGCAAAGCTGCAAGGTTTTGAATCTCTGTGCAGATTCGAACTGGCAAGCTGGTGTGACATTTTCAACCCACGCGCAAAATAAGTTCATAAATTGTTCAAGTTCGCCCTCACGGGAAATGATTTTTCAAACAAGTCGTTTTCGCTTTGCCGATAAGTGGCTAAGCAACCGCGTTTTTTTTTGCTCATTGCACAAGGGTAACCCTCGCGGCTCAGCGCTTGCGTGTTTGCGATCGTGGCTTTTTCAAAAAAGCACGTTCGAGCGTGCGGGACCGCATGTCGTTTGCCGCTGGCGGCCACGAACCCGCGACGAGCTCTCGCGCAAAATCGCGCGAATAGCTACGTCGAATGCTAGCAGACAGGGGAGCGCCGCAAAAAAAAGCCCGGCATCGGCCGGGCTTTTACGGGCTTGCTTCGCTTACGGGGTTTACTTGGCCAGCTTGGCGATCTGATGCGCCAGGCGCGAAACCTTTCGGCTCGCCGCATTCTTATGAATTATATTTCTCTGCGCCGCCTTCATGAGCTCGGGTTCGGCGCTTGCCATCGCCTTGAGCGCGCCGGTGCGATCGCCGCGCTTGATCGCCTCTTCGACCGTGCGCACCGAACTGCGCATCTGGGTCCGGCGCGATTTGTTGACGATGGTGCGGCGGGCAATCTTGCGCGTCGCCTTCTTGGCGGAAGTCGTATTGGCCATATTCTCAAATGTCCCTTGGCAGTGACCGATCACGGGCGGGCCTAAAATTAAGCCCACGTTTTGCTTGATCGACGCTGATTGCTTTCACAAGCCGCTCTATCGGGAATGCCACGCTCGTCAGGCTCGTGCGGCAAAGCCGAAAGAACAGCGGCGGCGGGATAAACCCGCCGCCATTTCGGCGTGTTATAGAGGCCTGCCGCTTTAGCGTCAACGCCCTCCAAGGCTCAATGCATCGCCGTCAAGGCCGCTCCCTAGTGCCCACTTTCCGAAGTTCGTGCTCCTTCGCAGCACCCACCTTCACGAACTTCGGAAAGTCATGGGCTACTCACAAACTTATTGATTCGAGTACCGCTTTATCGATCTGAAGGCCCTGATCGAATTCGCCGCTCGTGGAGCAGGGACTTCAGATCGGCGGTACGAGAGCGCAATAAGATGCTGATGAGGTTGAATTTCCCAAAGCCCGCCGCTAATGGCTGATGAGGCGGCTGGTGGTATCGA
>Ga0209168_10002224_pt1 | contig 14242 bp, 10 predicted proteins | sample Coa_R1_FD_187156 | JGI IMG/M metagenome (GOLD analysis project Ga0209168, IMG submission 187156) | Surface soil microbial communities from Centralia Pennsylvania, which are recovering from an underground coalmine fire - Coalmine... | ecosystem: Environmental > Terrestrial > Soil > Unclassified ... | reverse complement strand
CGGGAGGCGGAAAGCCTGCGGTACGCGCGGCGGATGCCTGGCGGCGCGCCGCTGCTGCTCCACGCCGGCGACGTCGCCTTCTACAGAGCCTGCATCTGGCACCTCGGCTGCTACCTGCCCTACGTCCGCCGCGCCACGCTGCACGACAGCTTTCTTTGCGACGCCGACCGCGATTGGCAAGCGTCGGTCCGCCGGATCCAACAGGCCGCAAGAACTGCCTGACGGCCGACAGGGCATGCGGCGCTCCGTTCGGCGGTTCGTCTTTGCCTGCATTCGACGCGTAAGGCCCCGCCGACGGACCGGCGGGGCCTTACACCTCACGAGCCACCATTCACGCGCCGGATGGCACGGTCCCGGCGGTCACCGGGTCGACTGCATCCGCTTGCCCTTTCCGGCCCCCACGGCCATTGCGCCGGGCTGCTGGTCCGGGGGAAGCTGCGGCGCGTTCTTCGGATTGTTCTGGAGAATCTGCGCCGTGATCGCATTGGAGTCGCCGGAGTCGCCGGCCGGCCGCACCAGGCTCTTGTACATCACGAATCCCAGCACGGCGAGCGCGACCACGAGAACGCCGACCGCCACGGGTACGGGTAATTTGGGCATATTCCGACTCCTGGAGCCGGCAGCGGCCGCGCGGGCGCAGCCGCTGCCGAATCATCCGTCGCGAGGCTACTTGTTGTCCCAGAGGTAGGCGTTCGAATCGGTGATCACGCCGCTCGATCCGTTCGCCACATTGCAGCCCGCGGTGAGAGCCGTGATCTTGTATGGCTTGACGTGTCCGTCGCAGAAGCACGTGTCCGCCATATCCGTGTGCCAGGGCCAGACGCCGCCGTAGACATTCCAGGCGAGCGGCGTGCCCGGATTCCAGCCGCCGAACCAGTAGTAGCTGCGGCCGGCCGGCGGAGGCCACGCTATGAGCCCCTTGGAGCCGTCGGCCTCGCGGAAACAGGGAGGATCGACGGAGTTGTTGCCGCCGCCGCGAGGCTGGCCGGTCGCGGTGCGATCCCAGAGGCTGTCGACTCCGAGGATTGAGGATGAAGGAACGGTGAGCGCGGCCTCGCTGACCGGCTGCGGCGCGTAGGGATTGGCCCACACGGGGCAAACGAGCTGCCAGTTGAGGGCGAAGTCGTTCTTTACGGTGAGGTTGAAGGCCTCCTGCTTGCCGCCCCAGGCCGTCGGGACGTCGAGGTCGAGCATACGGTCCGCGTAGCCGGCGGGGTCGCCGGGGCAGGCCATGATCTGCAGGTTCTTGACATATGGCTGGATCAGCAGGCCCCAGTTCGTATCGTCGTTCGCCTCGTACGATCCCGTGTAGGAGTTGATGGGATAGAGCGTATCGTAGTCCTGCAGGTACATGGCAATGCCAAGCGCCTGCTGCCGGAAGTTGCTGATACATGTGGTCTTGCGGGCCTGTGCGCGCGCCTGCGCGAAGACCGGGAACAGGATCGCCGCAAGAATCGCGATTATCGCGATGACGACGAGCAGCTCGATCAGCGTGAAGGCGCGTGATCTCGCCGCACGGTTCGGGTGCGTATTCATTTGGATCCTCCCATAGCACAAAAAAAATAAAGGCGCGCAAAAGAAGGCTTCGGGCGCGGGTCACAAGCGCGCGCGGTCCGCAGTCCCGGCAGCATTGCGCATCGCTGCCTTGGTCAACCACTTACTTTCGCTGTGTAACGTCACCTCCTCACAGAGCGTCCCTGTATGGAAACATCGAGCGAGCAATGCGGGCAAATGAATAGACCGCGCAACGCCCTACGCCTGCGCCTCGCCATCGAGATCGCAGCCGAATGCGCTGCACGGTCTGCACCGACCAGTTCCAAGGGTCATCTGTCGGCAACCGCATTGCCACACCAACGAACCCGGCAGTATTTCGTGATTTCCAGCTTCGGCGGCCACCATCGTGCCGCACCGGTCCAGCCATCTTGACTTGCTTGACTTGCTTGCCTTGCTTGACTTGAGCGGACGCAAACGCAATTCGGCGCCGATCCCGCTTCAAGATCGCCGGAATACCGCATAATATTATATAGATGTCAATAGTGTCAAGCCCTTATTCAATTGCAATAAAAAAACAACTTGCGATCGGTACCGTCGGCGTGGGGCGAACGCCCGCACGGATGCACGATCGCGCGATACTATGTAACTCTTCCTTGTTGGACCGGGCCGCCGATTATCCCGCACAGTTAGCAGTCCTAAATCGGCCCCGCTTTGACATAATTAGGTTGGACCAACAGCCACGCGGACGTCCGAGCCGCGTGCCCGCGCGCCGCCGGCGCGCCCGCAGGCTGCCATACGAACGAATCATCTCTTGCAGAGCCAAACGGATCGGCCTGCGCCCCATCGCCAGCGATGGACATTGTGAAGGAACGCCGCTGCCGCCAATGACGGACAATTCACGGCCGATCGACCTGCAGTTCTGCCCGCTCGACGAGCGGCTGGCAATCGATCCGCTTCGTAGCCTCGAAAGCGAGATGGGACAGCGCGCCGACTCGCCGGCCGGGGCGAAGGACGAGAAGCCCGGCCGCGGGGGTGGAAAGCCGGTCACGCTCTATACGCCGCACGGCCACCTCGGAATAGGCCTCGCCGCCTGGCGCGAGATGATCCTCGAGCTCGTGGCGAGCCGGGAGCTCACCTGGCGCTTCCTGATGCGCGACATCTCGGCGCGCTACCGGCAGAGCGTATTCGGCTACCTCTGGGCCATCCTGCCCGCGCTGCTGACCACAGTCACCTTTACCTGGCTCAACCGCGCGAACGTGCTCCCGGTCAAGGGCACCACGCTGCCCTATCCCGTCTTCGTCCTGCTCGGCATGTCCGTCTGGCAGCTCTTCGCCACCGGCCTCACCAACGCGACGCAGAGCCTGGTGAACGCCGGCACGCTGATCAGCAAGATCGGGTTCCCGCGGGAGACGCTCGTAATTGCCGCGTTCGGCCAGTCCGTATTCGACTCTCTGATCCGTATTGCCCTGCTGGCGGCCGCGTTCGCGCTCTACCGCGTCGTGCCGTCGCCCGCCGTCGTCCTGATACCGGTCATGCTCGTCCCGCTCTGCCTCCTCACGCTCGGCCTCGGCCTCCTGTTCGCGCTGCTCAACGGCGTCCTGCGGGACATGGGACAGATGGTGACCTTCGGGCTGATGTTCGGCATGTTCCTGACGCCTATCGTCTACCCGGCGGAGGGCGTCAAATCCTGGCTGATGGGCCTAAATCCGGTAAGTCCGTTCGTAATCGCCGCGCAGGATCTGACTACAAAGGGCCACCTTTCGCAGCCCGCCGCCTACGCCGGCGCAACCCTCTTCAGCGCGGCCGTATTCCTGGTCGCCTGGAGGATCTTCCATCTCACCGAGCCGCGCATCGCGGAACGAGTTTAAAGTAGCTGGTAGCTGGTAGCTGGCGAATGCATCGGCCAGCTACTAGCTACTAACTACCAGCTACCGAAGCGGAGCTTCAATGCCGGACCCAGTAGTGACCGTAAACGCTGTTTCGAAGAAGTACTGCCGCAGCCTGAAGCGCGGGATGCTCTATTCGATGGCGGACGTGTGCCGGGACGCGATCGGAGTTCGCAGCGCCAGCGAGAAGCTGCGCGACGGCGAGTTCTGGGCCGTCAGCGACGTCTCGTTTGCCCTGCAGAGCGGCGAGTGCATCGGCCTGATCGGCGCGAACGGCGCCGGCAAGAGCACGCTCCTCAAGATGCTGAACGGGATCATCCGGCCCGATACCGGCTCCATCCGCATGGCCGGCCGCGTGGGAGCGCTGATCGAGGTGGGCGCCGGCTTCCACCCACTTCTGACCGGCCGCGAGAACGTCTACGTGAACGGCGCCATACTCGGTATGGGCCGCCGCGAAATCGACCGCAAGTTCGACGCGATCGTCGAATTCTCCGGCCTGGACTCCGGCATGCTGGACGCGCCAGTCAAGACCTACAGCAGCGGCATGTACGTCCGGCTCGGCTTTTCCGTCGCCGCGCATTGCGAACCGGACATTCTGCTGATCGACGAGGTGCTGGCCGTGGGCGACGTGACCTTCCAGTCGGCCTGTCTGCGAAAGCTGCACGAGCTGCGCAAGGAGGGCAAGACCTTCATCCTGGTCAGCCACAACCTGGTCGCGATCCAGGAGCACTGCACGCGCGCCATCGTATTCGAGAAGGGGCGCGCGGCATTTGTCGGATCGGCCTCCGAGGCGGTGGTGCACCTGCGCGGCCAGATGGCGCGCGCCGAGGCCGAAGCGGCCCGTGTCAAGGGGGCCGAGAGGGACGGCGAGGCGCGCGGAGCGACCGGCGCGACGCTGCTGGGCGTGGAGTTCATCGATAGCCGCGGCGCCGCGGCGCAGGGCGCGGCGTGCGGCGAACGGCTTCGAATCCGCGCGCGCATCCGCTACGATCGCGCCGTGGAGGAGCCGGTCGTCCGGTTCGGCCTCAAGTCGCTGCAGCACAACCTCTACACCACGCTCACCTCGGACGCGGAGGGAGCGCGGCTGGCGGCGGCCGGTCCAGGCGAGGCCGTCGTCGAGATGGACTTCGCCGCCAACATGCCGGCCGGCGCCTACTCGCTCGGCGTGCTCATCGCTGACGGCCACGTCGGCAATCCCCTCGCCTGGGATTGGCAGGCAGGACTTTTCACCATTGCGCCGCACGTGAACCAACGAGGCGATCTCTACTGCCCCGGCAGTTGGAGCCTCGACCCGGAGCGCTACCAGTGACGCTGGCGGAAGCGGGGCGGCCCGCGGTTATTGGTCCTCCTCCGCGAATCGGACTGCTGGACGATGCGCTTCGCGAGGCGCTGTCCGGCTTCCTCTCCGGCCCGCGCTCGCTGCGCAGGCGGCTCATGGGAGCGCGGTCCGCCTCCGGCACGGAGCTCGCTCCGGTGGAGCGCGCGATTGCCGTGTATCGCCACGGTGATGCGCCGCCCGCTCGTCCGCTCGAAGAGGCCGCGAAGGCCGCCTCGGCCGCACGGCTCCGCGGCGCGGGCGATCGCGAGACGGCCGAGGCGATTGCCGCGGGCTACCGCCTGCTCGAGGCCATGGCTCCCGACCGGGCCGCCGTCGTGAATGGCGACGAAATGTCGTTCGCCCTGCCCTGCATCGACCCGGCCGGCTATCGCGAGCCCTACCTGCGTCCGGTCCGATCGCTTCACGAATATGCGGGCCGCGCGCTTGCGCCGTTCGTAGCGGGGCTCTACGTGCACGGCAGCCTGGCCACGCTCGATTTCGCCTGCGATTACAGCGACTTCGATACGCTGATGGTCGTCCGCAGCGAGGTCGCGACCGATGCGGACCGGCTGCTGGCCCTCGTGACGCCCTTCCGGCGCTCGATGTGCTGGCTTTTCGAGTTCGATCCGCTCCAGCATCACGCGCACATCGTGCTGACGGAGTTCGACCTGGAGCGCTACGTGGACGCCCTGTTTCCGCTCTCGGCGCTCGACGGGGCGCGCGCTCTCGGCAGGGATTGGGCGCCGCTGCGCGTCCTGCGGCGAAGCCGTCCGGAGGTCGCCCGCTGGGAGCTCGAGCGTGTCTGCGCGGCGTTTCGCGGACTGGCGGACTCCCGGTTCGCTCCGGCGACCCCGTACGATCTCAAGAGCTTCCTGTCGGAGCTGATGCTGCTGCCGTCGCTCTACCAGCAGGCGCACGGGCGCGACTGCCGGAAGCGGGACTCATTCGCGCGCACCGCGCCGGAGTTCTCGGCCGAGACCTGGCGTATCATGGAGGAGGCATCTGCTGTCCGGGCGGGGTGGCGCTACGAGCGGCGCGCGCACTCCGCTCAGGGCCTGGCCGCAGGCCTCGCGGCGCCGGAGCTGGCCCGAAAGCTCGCGGCCAACGAAGCCAGCGCCGTGGTGCGGCAGGCGATGCGCGTCGTCGGGCCGGACCTGGTGCCGCGCGCCGCGGCGCTCGCGGACGCGATACTCCGCCGGGCGGCCATGGAGAGCGCGGAGGCGGTGGCATGACGACCGCGGAGCGGCTGCGCGCCGCGTTTTCGCCGGATCGGGTCCGCTACCGGAACTTCCCGGACGAGTACGCACGTGAGGACTACGATCGCGCAATCGAGAGGTACGTCGCACAGGCTTCGAGGACGCCGGGCGTGCTCGGCATTGGTCGATTCGGCAACGTCACAGCGCCGGGGATATCAGATATCGATCTCGTAGTCGTCACGGAGGAGACGCTCTCCGCCGGCGCGCGGTCTGCGCTGTCCATCGAGGGACTGTCGGAAGCTGACCGAAACCTTTTCATGCACGAGCCGGCGATCGTGCCCGCGGACGGAATTGGACACGTATGCGAACATCTCGACGTTCCGGCAGTAGATAGCATTTGGGGAACCGTGCCGGCGCCCCCGGCGCCTGGCCAGGCTGAGCGGAGATGGCACGAGCTGGCTATTCTGATGGAGTGGCTGGGCTGCTTCTGCAAATTCTTCGGCGAGATTGCATCTCTGGAGCTCTCGAACGTCCGCTGGGCGCTGCCGGTGCTCCACTCGATGCGCTACTCTACGAAGCTCGCGGCAGCATTCCTGGGGGAGGCGCCGAACGCGTGGACGGACTATCCCGTGCGGGTGGCGGCGCTTCGCTCCGAGTGGTTCTCGCTGCCGTCGGACGCTGTTCGCGCCGAGCGGCTGGCGGAGGCCCTCGCGGAAGGCTGGTTCGTAACTGCCGATCTCTGCGTGCGGCTGGACCGTTGGATCGGATCGGAGGGCCTGCTGCCTTCTTCGGCCGCGCCTGGGCAGTGGCGCATCTACTCTTATGCGCCGGCTATGTTTGCCATCGCCGCCGGCCACGATTCCGCGGACCAAATGGTTGCCAGGGCACTCGACTTGGCGGCGTGGGATGGACTCGCCGCCGCGCGCCGGTTGCAGAGGATTCGACGGCGCGTCGCTCCCTCGTGGAGCGTCGTCCCGCGGTTTCACGACGCTTTTGGCGCGGCGGCGGCATCGTCGGCGCCTATCGTCCATAGGCGGACCCTGCGGCGCTGGTTTGGCGGCCAGCAGATCGTCCCAATGGTGCCACACAGTCCGTTTGAGCACTATCTTTGCGCTCGCATGGAGCGACTTGAGCGACAGGCGCACTTCCTCGAAGGGAATCGGCTAGGATTCGGCGCCGCCTGTTCGGAGCTTATCTATTCGCCACCGCTGGAAGACGAGGCGACGGATAGCTGGCGGAGAAAGCTGCTTCTGACAGCCCAGAAAGCCTGGGGTACCGGGCGCGCACGCGCCCTCGCTCAGAGCGCCGCGTAGCGGCGCGCCATAATCAAGGTGAAACGAAATCCATGAACTGCAAGCACTGTCCGGAACGGGCCTGCAGGAGCCAGGCGATTCGCTCCTACATCCTCTCTGCACTCCTATGCATCGCACTTCTGGCGCCCGGCGCCTGGGCGCGCTGCCAGACCGTCAAGATCGCGGACGTGGGCGACTTCGGCCTCGCCGGCCAGCCGGAGGCGGACGTCGCCAATCTCATAAAGAGCTGGAGTCCGACCGCCGTAATCACGAACGGAGACAACAACTACCCGTCCGGCGCCTCCAGCACCATCGACGCGAACATCGGTCAGTACTATCATCAATACATCTATCCGTACAAGGGTAAATACGGCGCCGGCGCAAAGAGCAACCTGTTCTGGCCGTGCGTCGGCAATCACGATTGGGGCGACAAGTACCCGAATCCGAGCGGCCTCAATCCCTATCTGAGTTACTTCACGCTCCCGAACAACGAGCGGTACTACGACTTCGTCATAGGTCCGGTGCATTTCTTCTCGCTCGACAGCGACCAGAACGAGCCGGATGGAAACACCGTTACTTCGAAGCAGGCCGTGTGGCTCAAGGGCAAGCTGGCCGCAGCGACCGAGCCGTGGAAGATCGTCTATTTCCACCACCCGCCCTACACGTCCAGCCAGTTCCCCGAGGATGTAACGACAAACATGCAGTGGCCGTTCCAGCAGTGGGGCGCGTCCGTGGTCATCGCCGGGCACGTGCACAACTACGAGCGGATCATGCAGAACGGCTTCCCGTACTTCATCAACGGAATCGGCGGAAACCCGGAGATCGCGGATTGGGGCACCATCGCGCAGGGCAGCGTCGTTCGCTACAACGGCGATTTCGGAGCCATGCGCATTACGGCCAGCCCGACCAGCATCACGTTCGACGAGATCACGCGCATGGGCCTGCTGGTCGATACGCTGACGCTGACGAAGGGCGCGCCGACCAACCTTTCGGCGGCGGCGGCCGACCGGCAGGTTTCGCTCTCATGGACCGGCGTGAATGGCGCGACGAGCTACAACGTCAAGCGCGCCACAACGCCCGGCGGCCCCTACACGACAATCGGGTCCACCACATCCAGCTCGTATACGGACACAGGCCTGACCGACGGAACGACCTACTACTATGTGGTCTCCGCCAACACGTCGTCCGGCGAGAGCGGCAACTCCAATGAAGCCAGCGCTATTCCGCAGCCGCCCGGCCTGCGCATCAACTGCGGCGGCGGCACATACAACGGCACGACCGGGACGTTCGTAGCCGACACGGACTTCACAAGCGGATTCAACTGGAGCTACTCCACACGCACGATCGGCAACACGAACGATCCCGCGCTCTACCTGGATGTTCGCGCGTCGGACACGAGCCTCTCGTACAGCCTGCCGGCGGCGAGCGGAAACTACAACCTGAGCCTGTATTTTGCCGAGTGCACGTTCACTGCCGCCGGGCAGCGCCTGATGAATATCTCCGTCAATGGCTCGCCGGTGAAGACGAACTTCGACATCTTCGCCGCGGCAGGCGGCGCGAACCGGGCGGTCATCCTGAGCATTCCGGTGAGCTCCGTGAACGGCCAGGTCAATCTGACCATCGCCTCGGCGCTTTCCAGCAGCGGCGCAGTCATCGCGGCGATCGAGCTCGATCCGAGCAGCGGCGGTCAGACCGGTCCGCCCGCCGCGCCGTCTGGCCTGACCGGCACGCCCGGCACGCTCTCCGCATCGCTCGGCTGGCAGGCCAGCACCGGCGCGACGTCCTATTCGGTCAAGCGCAGCGGCGTCTCCGGCGGTCCGTATACCACGCTCGCGACGGGCGTGACGACCACCAGCTACACCGATGGCAGCTTGACGGCCGGGACCACCTATTACTATGTGGTGACGGCTTCCAACGCCTCGGGCGAGAGTGGGAATTCAAACGAGGTCGCCGTGACCCCGCAGGCCCAATCGCTCCCGGCTCCGACCAATCTGGCCGCTATCGCCGGCAACAAGCAGGCCGGCCTCACCTGGACCGCATCGTCCGGCGCCACAGGCTACAGCGTTCTGCGCGGCACGACGAGTGGAGGACCGTACACGGCAGTCGGCCAGACGGCCGCGACCTCCTATACCGATACCGGCCTCGCCAACGGCACGACCTACTACTACGTCGTGCGGGCTACCAACGGCTCTTCGCAGAGCGGAAGCTCCAATCAGGCCAGCGTGGTACCGAACGGTGTCACGCTGCGGATCAACGCGGGCGGCAGCGCCTATAGCGGCACGCTTGGCTCATTCGTCGCGGATACGGACTTCAGCGGCGGCTTCCTCTGGAGCTACAGCAGCCGCACGATCTCCGGAACCTCGGATCCGGCCCTGTACCTCGCCGTTCGCGCATCCGATACTAACTTCAGCTACAGCCTGCCGGTCCCGTCCGGGTCCTATACGCTTAACCTCCACTTTGCCGAGTGCACCTACTCTGCGGCAAATCAGAGGCTCATGAACATCGCCGTGAACGGGACGCAGGTGCTGTCGAACTTCGACATCTTCGCGACGGCGGGAGCGATGAACAAGGCGGTCGTCAAGAGCCTCCAGGTCAACGCGACCGGCGGCGCGATCAACCTGACCGTCACTTCGGCGCTTACCAGCTCCGGCGCGGTGCTGGCGGCGATCGAAGTAATTCCAAACTAGAAGCGGCCCCGGCGGCCGGCAGGCAGGACAGATGGTAAATGCGCTGACGCGGAAGGCACGGCGGGGAGCCGAGCGGATCATCGGGCGAATTCGGCATGCCAACGAGCGGGTGGCGAACGTGATCGATGTCCGGCAAAACCCTCCGTCGTCGGCGCATGAGCCTGTCCGGCGGGCGATCGGCTTCCTGCGGCGCGAGGTGCGCGACGGCGGCCTGCTGGTATACGCCGGCAGTCCGCTCAGCTATCCGGAGGTCACCGGCTACACCATTCCAACCGCGCTTCAGTTCGGCGAGTCCCGGTGGGCCGGCCGGGCTGGCGCCTATCTCCTCGCCAGGCAGCTTCCGGACGGCAGCTTCGGCGACCCGGACTGCAACGCGCCCTACGCCTTCGATACCGGCCAGGCGCTGCGGGGCCTTCTGGCGCTCGCGCGCACGCAGGCCGAATTCGTCGATCCGGCCAGGAGGGCGGCCGACTGGCTTCTGCGCCACGTCGAGCCGGCAGGACGCCTGGTCACGCCGACGCAGACGCTGTGGTCGCTCCAGAACGGGAGCCGCATACCGGAGACGATCCATCTGTACGTCGCTCCCGCGCTGCGGGACGCGGCGGAGCTGCTCGCAACCTCCGCGCACCGGGACGCCGCCGAGGCGATCACCGACTACTATCTCGAACGATGGAGCGGCCGCTTCGATGCGCTATCCCACTGTTACGGCTACGTCGTCGAGGCGCTGATCGACATGGGCCGGCTGGACGCGGCGCGCGCGGGCCTGGCCGACGCGGAGCGGATGCAGCAAGACGACGGAGCCGTTCCCGGCTGGCCGGACGAACGCTGGATCTGCTCGACGGGGCTCGCCCAGCTCTCGGTCTGCTGGTCCAAGCTGGGCCAGACGGAGCGCGCGCGCAGGGCGCTCCGCTGCCTCCTGCCGCACCAGCGGCCTTCCGGCGGCTTCTACGGGAGCTGGGGTCCTGGCGCCTGGTATCTTCCCGATCGCGAGATAGGCTGGGCGGTCAAGTACTTCCTCGATGCCTGGCAGCTCGCGGAGGGGCCCGAATGACCCGCGAGCCGCCCAATCATCCGCCCGCCACCGATGCGCTCGCCGCCAGCGGAGACGGTCTCACCCCCGCCCCCGACGCCACCGAGCCTGCTGCCACGATGGGCTGTCTCACCGTCGCCCACCAACCCCCCAAAGTTGGGGGGCAGGAGGGCGAATCCGCCTCAGGAAGGCCGCGGTCCAAAGGCGCCTCCAGCAGGCAGGGGGGCGAATCCGCCTCAGGAATGCAGCGGGCCGAGGGCGGCTCGAGCAGACAGCGGGCCGAAGCCTCCTCCACCAGGCAGGGGTCCGAATCCGCCTCCAGCAGGCAGGGGGGCGAGGACGCGATGCCGCTGGTCTCGATCGTCCTGCCGACCTACAACCGCGCGCAGAGACTGGCAGGCTCCATCGAGAGCTGCCTCGCGCAGACCTACGCCAACATCGAAGTGCTCGTCATCGACGATGGCAGCACGGACGATACGCCGGCAGTCGCGGAGGCGATGGCCCGGCGAGACGCTCGCGTGCGCTATATCCGCCAGCCAAACGGGAAGCTTCCGGCAGCGCTCAACACGGGCCACCGCGCGGCCTCGGGCGAGTACCTCACCTGGACCAGCGACGACAACCGGTACGAGCCGGACGCGGTTGCGACCATGGTGGGGTTCCTGGCCAACAACGCCGAGTACGGCATGGTCTACTGCGACATGGAGAAGGCCGGGCCGGGCGGCGAGGCGCTCGGACCCTACGTTCTGCTCGGCCCGGAGCATCTGCCCGAGACGAGCTGCGTTGGCGCCTGCTTCCTCTATCGGCGCGCGGTGTACGAGGCGGTCGGCGACTACAGTGACGACACCTTTCTCGCCGAAGACTACGACTACTGGCTCCGCGTCTACCTCGCCTTCAACATCAAGCACCTGTCCGGCACCCGACCCTACCGCTACGGCGTCCATCCCGAGTCGCTGACGAGCCGACGCCAGGCCGAAGTGATCGTCCAGACGGCGAAGGTGCGCTGCCGGCACGTTACTCCGCCGTCACTACGGCGGCAGGTGATGCGCGACGCGTACTGGAATGCCCTCTGGTACCATCGCGATCGCAAGGACTGGTCCGCGGCGTGGCCCTGCGCTCGCGAATGCCTGCGACTCGCGCCGCTGAGCCCCGTCCACTGGAAGGCTGCGATCGGCACCGGACTGCTGGCGCTGGGCGTTCGCGCGCCGCGCCCGGCGCCGCCGGGAAAGCAGTCGCATGAGGCGGCCCATCTCTAGCCTGACTGTCCCCGTCCTGCTTCTGATCGCGCTCCAGGCGCCGCCGGCCCGCGCGCAGCGCCCGCCCGCGATCAATGGATCGGCGCCGCTCGCAGCTCATGCCGCGGGCGAGGCGCGCGACACCGCATTGGACGCCGACGCGCTGCTGCGGCGCTGCATGGAGGCCGAGCGGCGAGCGCGATCGCTCACGGCGGATTACCGGCGCGAAACGCGCTCCGCGGGCCAGCTCTCCGTCCTCTCCGGCACGCTTCAGCTAACCAAACCGAACCTCGCGCTCATTCGCGTGCGCGGCGCGGTCCCATCGGACACGCTTGTCTATCGGTCCGACGCGCTGAACTTCGTGACGTATCGGCCCGCCGAATCGGACTACTTCAGCCAGCCCTCGGACGATTCGGGCCGGCACATTCAATCGACCGGGTGCGTCGAGGCCGCCGCCTTCTTCGATCCCTCCGTCATTCGTACCTACCGCGGCCAGGCGGCCCGCGTTACGATCGGCGCGCCTCTCACGATCGACGGGGCGCGCTGCACGCGCGTGGTGCTGGAGGGCGCTCCGGGCCGCTCGACTTTCCAGCTCTACATCGGCGCAGACCAGTTGCTGCGAGGCATGCGCTCGGTCATCGGCCCGCAGCTGTCGATCGAGAGCCGGATCAGCCGCGTGCGCTCGCCGGCCGCGATCCCGTCCGCGGTGTTCGCATGGAAGCCGCCGCCGGGCACGAGGCCCTCGGCAGGCTCCACGTGTCGCTTCGCCATTTCGGACCGGCTCCGCGATCCCGCGCTTACCGCGCCGGGTCGCAACGCTCCCGATTTCCCCGTTACGTGCGCCGGGCCGGGAATCCGGGGCCTCTTCGGCCTGCTCCGGCAGAGGAAGGCGATCGTTCTCGATTTCTGGGGCTTTGGCTGTGCCGCCTGCATGGAGTCTCTTCCGCGGCTCGACCGGCTTCGGCCGGAGCTGGAGCTCCAGGACGCAGACGTGATCGCGGTTTGCATCAACGGAGAGGCGAACAAGGCGGCGGCGCTTGCGAAGGCGCGCCACCTTCGCCTGCCGCTGGAGGCGCCTGGCTCGAGGATTGCCGCGCTCTACGGCATCGATCGCGTGCCGACGACGCTGGTCATCGACAAGAGCGGCCGCATCGTCGCGCGGTGGGTTGGAGGCGGCGATGACAAGCTGCGGCGCGCCCTGAAGTCCGCCGGCATTGCCCTCCCCGCCTCAGCGCCGTAACCCGACTCCATCGGCCGGTGCGCCTCCGCCGCCACGCAAACTGCGCACCGGAGCGGCGCGCAATCGCCTGGCAGGCGGTCACCGCGTCGCGGCCGGCGGCGCCGAACTCGCTATCGGCCTCCGTAGTGGATCACCTGCTGGCCGACGTAAGCGCCGCCTCGCCGCAAGCCGGGTCCCCGGGTCCCATCGTCCACGTAAAAGTCGGCGCGGTAGTCGCCCGGCGCCAAACCGTCCAGCATCGCGTCCCACGCCAGCGTCACCTCTTTCGAGTCGGCGCGCCGGTGCAGCGTGAACGAGCCAAGCTGCCGGTACGTTCCGTCCGCGTCTTTGCGGTACATTCGCGCCATAGGGATTGCGCCTTCCGGCACGTCCTCGCCGAGTGTTACGCGGTAGAGGATGCTCTTGCCTGCCGGCGCGGCGGCCTCCGTCGCCGTCGAGTCCAGGACTACGCTGCGCGCCTCGAGACGGGCATCCCAGCGCGTGGACGCGAATCCGGCAAGTTCCGTGGTCTCCAGCTCCGACTGGCCGAAGGGCGGATCGAAGCCCTGCATGGCCGGCGCCTCGAGCACGAACGGGTTGGCGATGAGAAACTGCAGCCGCGCGAGCCGATCGCCGGACACCTGGAAGCGCGCGGAGGGCGGGCGGAAGAGCGGCTCTCCGCCGACCATTATCGCAGTCATGTTCGTCGCATCCACGATGTGGCCGAAGCGCCGGCCCTTCGCATCGGTCTCGAAGTACTCGAGCATCGCGTGCCCGACAGGCTGGCTTGCCGAGGCGATCTTACGGTGGCAGCCCACGAACCGCGCCTCCACTCCGAGCGCTCGAAGAATAGCCTGCGTCAGCACGCACCCGTCGCCACAATTCACG
>Ga0209168_10002223_pt1 | contig 14242 bp, 10 predicted proteins | sample Coa_R1_FD_187156 | JGI IMG/M metagenome (GOLD analysis project Ga0209168, IMG submission 187156) | Surface soil microbial communities from Centralia Pennsylvania, which are recovering from an underground coalmine fire - Coalmine... | ecosystem: Environmental > Terrestrial > Soil > Unclassified ... | reverse complement strand
GGCCGCCGGAATGCCGGTCTGCCCGTCACCCTGCGCGCAGCCGTACTGGATTCGACCGCAAGTGTCGCCCTGCCCGCAGCGGGCGTGGAACCATGGCGCCGTCCGCGCGTAGCCATTCTTCGAGACGGATTCGTCTGCGCAATACCATACTGAGGAGAACCACATGAAGCCACTCATCGGGCTGTTTGCGATACTCGCGGCAGCAGCCGTCCTGCCCGTCCAGCCGGCATCCGCCGGTCCGACGCATCATAGAATCCGCGTTATGCGCCACCGTATACATCGGCTGCGCCACCGGGTGCGCGTCATGCATCGCCGTATACACCACGCCGTGGTTCATCACGCGATACACCACATGTAGGAGGTCGCCATGAAACTCCTTGCCGCGCTGAGCGCGCTGCTCTGCCTGGGCTCGATCATCGCGCTGCCGCCTCCCGCGGACGCCCAGCACGCGTATCTGGTGGTCACCAGCGGCAGGCGCCACTACCGGCATCACCGGTGGCACCGATATCACCGCGTCTACTACCGCCGCACCTACTATCGTCACGCCTACTATCGTCATCGGCCGAGCGCGTTTCTGCGCGTCCGACTGTAGGGGACCGTACCTCCTTCGCTGCGTCTCTTGAAAGGAGACTGTCATGAAACTACTACTGGCCTTGACCGCGCTCGTTTGCCTCGAAGCATTCATCGCGGCGCCTTCGGCAACGGCGCAGCGCGCTTCGCTCGTCATCCGGACTAGGACGCACCACCATCGGCATCACGTGCGGCGGTACCACCGGCACTATCGCCATCGGACGGGAGCGAGCCTTCACGTCCGCCTGTAACTGCCGATCCGTATCGGCAACGCCGAACCAGTGCGGGCCGGAGGCGCTCCAAGGATCGATCCCAAGCGCGCCGGCCCGAGCCATGCAGGAACCCCGCACCGCGCTCCAGAACAGCCAGTGCAAGCGGCCGTGAAGCCGCAGCCTGTCTGCGAAGGAGCCTTGTGTATGCGCCGTACCCTGCTCGCAGCTCACCACTTCGCGATTCTACCCCGCGTCATCGCCGTCACCGTGCTGATACTCTTCGTATTGTTCCCGCGGCCGCGGTGTCTTGCGGCTGAGCCTTCTCGCGCCGACGGGTTCGCGTGGATGGAGGGCGAAGCGCCGGCTTCCGCGAACGTTAAGTTCCAGGCGGCGGGCTGGGGCCACAAGGAGTTTCTGTCCGGCGAGAAGTGGCTGCAGATCTCGATCGAGGCCGACAAGGTGGACAGGGAGTTGCCGGCGGGAGGCGCGGTGCTGGAGTACCGCTTCCAGGCTCCGGCGAGCGGCCGGTACGAGATTTGGAACCGGATCGGCTACGAGTTCGTCCGCTCGCCCTTCGAGTGGCGGGTGGACGGCGGCGCGTGGGCGCGCATCGGCGCGGAGCAGCTAACCACCGATCTGATGGAGCTGCAGGATTGGAACGAGGTCGCCTGGCTGAAAATGGGCGACCAGCCGCTCGCGCCGGGCGCGCACAAGCTGTTCATCCGACTGCCGAAGACGCTGGACGACAAAGGCAAGACCGCGAAGGTGCTCTACGCGTCCGACGCGCTCTGCGTCCACCTCGGCCGATGGTCGCCCTACTCCCACTTCAAGCCCGGCGAGGATTGGCGCGACGCGCGGGATCGCGCTGCGGCGCATAAGGTGTTCCAGCCCCCCGACGCCGCGATTGCGCGCTCGCCTGGCCGCCCGGCCCCCGATACCGGGCGAGGAGGCGTACAACGCGCCCGCGCGGAAGCTCACGGGGATCGCGAGGGCAGGAGGCGCTTCCAAATCAGCCTGGCCGGCGACTGGGAGGTCTGCCGGGACGACGAGCAGATTCCAGGCGAGGTCGCGACTCCTATGCGCGGTCTGCCTGCCGCGCCGCACTGGCGGTCGATCCGCGTCCCATCCGACAAAATGCAGATCCCGGAGCTGGTCATGGCGCACCGGCTCTGGTACCGGACGCGTCTGGAGGTGCCCGCGGCGCTTGCCGGCCGGTCGTTCCGCATCGTTTTCCCGCAGAACAGCCTGAACACGACGGTCATCGTGAACGGGGTCCCTTGCGGCTTCGACAAGAACCCACTCGTCCACTTCGCCATCGACATCACGAGGGGCGTGAAGCCGGGAGTCAACGAGATCCTGGTCGGCATACGCGACGCTTACTACGGCTACTCCGCCGACCCGGACGACCCGATGAAGCTGCGCCGGAAGTTCAACCTGCCGCTCAGCTTCTCGCACCAGGGCTTCCAGGACATGGCCTACCCGGTCTGGGGCGCATTCCAGTCCGGCATCCTCGCGGCTCCCACGCTGATCGTCGACGGTCCGGTCTACGCCTCCGACGTGTTCATCAAGCCTTCGGTCGCGAACAAGGAGCTGACCGCCGAAATTACGATAACCAATACGCTGCCGAAGCCCGTCGCCGGGACGATTACGTGCAATGCGCGCGAAATCGAGTCCGCTCGTAATTCGCAGGCGACTGCGCAGTTACGTCGTGCCCCGGAGGGGCATTCGGCCGAAGGTCCCGGAGCGAAGCTGTTCACGTCATCGGACTCGTCTGAATGGACGGCTGCTATCGCTTTCTCACTGGCAGTCGGCGAGACGAAGCGGTTCACCATCGCCAAGTCGTGGGCGCATCCGAACCTCTGGTGGCCCGACGCACCGACGCTGTACAACTTTCGCACGTCAGTCGCAGTGGCGGGCGCGGTCGGGGCGGCGCGTGTCGATCCGTTCGGCTTCCGGGAGTGGACGGTGGACGGCATCAACCTGAAGCTGAACGGCGTCAACTACCACGCCTACGGCGACGCGCACGGCGGCGGCAGTCCGGACGAGTGGCTGGCCTTCCACCGCAAGACGCACCAGACGGCGATGCGCTTCTGGGGCACGGACTGGAAGGGCATGACTCCCGACGACGCGCTGGACTGGATGGACAGGAATGGCCTGGTGGTGCGCCGGCAGGGAATGCTGGACGGCGAGGCCATCGGCTACATGGCGATCGAGACCGATCCGAAGCTGAAGGCCAAATACCACTCCGAAGTGAAGATGGACCTGATGCAGAACTGGAGGGACCAGATGGTGGCGCAGGTGATGGGCGAGCGCAACCACCCCTCCGTCATGGTCTGGTCGATCGAGAACGAGTGGCTCTACATCAACTGCATCAATCTCTACGGTGGGATGATGGACGCGTTCGAGGCCGAGGTGAAGAAGACTTCGGACGCCGTCCGGCAAGCCGACCCGACGCGGCCGACGATGACGGACGGCGGCGGCGCGAACCGCGACCAGTCGATGCCGATCCACGGCAACCACTACGTCTCCGGACCCATGCGGCAGTATCCAGCGCTCGCCTATAGCGAGAACCCGACGGGCGGCGGACGAGGCCGCTGGGTCTGGGACGAGAAGCGGCCGCGCTTCCTGGGCGAGGACTTCTTCTTCGCCGGCAACCACCCGGAGCTTTCGGCCATCGGGGGCGAGGCAGTCTTCGCCGGCAAGCAGGCGCAGCTTCCCGCGTCGTCGCTCATGCAGCGCATCCTGCACGAAGGATACCGCTGGGCCGATTTCGCCGGCTGGGACCTCTACGTGCAGCCGGGCGACGGCAATGGCAGCCAGTACAACTCCCTCTCGCCACGCGCCGTCCTGTGCCGCCAGTGGGACTGGAGCTTCGGCGCCGGCCAGCAGGTGAAGCGCGACCTGGCGATCTTCAACGACACGCACGACGCCGCGCCGATCGAATTCACCTGGTCGCTCACGGTCGACGGGCAGCGCGTCGCCGGCCAGACGACACAGCAGACAGTCGCGCCGGGCACGAACGAGAAGCTGGAGATAACGCTCCCGATACCGGACGCCGCGATCCGCAAAGAGGGCGAGCTGGCGCTATCTCTGAGGGCGGACGGCCGCGAGGTCTACCGCGACACGAAGACCGTTTCGGTTCTGCCAGCCCTCGCCGCGGCGCCGGCATCCTCCGGGCTGGAGCGGATCACGCCGGGCCAGCTCGCGGTCTTCGATCCGGCGGGCGGCGCCGCGGCGATGTTAGCGCGGCTCGGACTGCCGTTCACGCCGGTGGCTTCGCTCGGCGCGCTGCCCGAGCAGGCGAAGGTGCTCATCGTCGGCAGGGACGCGCTGGACGCGGCCGAGAGCGCGTCGAGCCGGCTGGCCGCCTATGCAGCAGGCGGGCGGGCCGTAATCGTGCTGGAGCAGAAGAATCCGCTCCGGTACCAGGCGCTTCCCGCGCAGATGGAGGCGGCCGAGAACGAGGGGCGCGCCGCCTTCGCGGAGGACCTGACGCATCCGGCGCTGCGCGGATTGCAGCAGAAAGACCTGTTCGTCTGGGGACCGGACGAGATCGTCTACCGAAACGCCTACCGGAAGCCCGAGCGCGGCGGCCGGTCGCTGATCCAGTGCGACCAGCTGCTGCAGTACTCGGCACTCGTCGAGGTTCCAGCCGGCGAGGGCGTGCTGCTCCTTTCTCAGCTCGCGCTGGAAGAGAAGATCGCGACAAACGCAGTTGCGCAGCAGCTTTTCGTAAACCTGCTGACCTACGGCACGGAGTACAGGCGGACCTACCGGCCGGTCGCCGCGCTGGTCGAGCCGGGATCGCCCCTTGCGAAGGCGATCGACGCGACCGGCCTGAGCTACGCAAAGGCCTCCGACCCCCTCGCAGCGATTGCGCTGCCCGTAGGCGCCTCCGCGCGGCCATCCGCGGCTCGGACAGCCGGCGGAGCATCCCTGCGTGGACCGGCGCGCGATCCAACGCTAGCGGGGACGGCGACAGCGGACCTCAGGCAGGCCGCCGGGCGCCCACGGCGCGATCCGCTTGCGCCGGAAGCGCAAGGCGACCCTGCTAACGGGCGTCCGCTGCGGGAACCGCGGGTTGAATCGGGGCCGGAAGGCCGAGCCGCCGGGCGCGGAGCAGGTCGATCCGGGACGAGATTGGCGCACGGCGCACGGGCCGCGGAGCGCGTGCCGGGCGGCCAGGAAAAGGCCGCTGAAAGCGGCGCGATCGCGATCATCGCAGCGACGCCCGCGAACCTCAAGCTGGTCGCCGATCACCTCGACCGTGTTACGGCCTTTACCGAGGCCGGCGGCTGGATTCTGTTCAACGGCCTGACGCCGGAGGGCCTCGCGGACTACAACCGGATCGTGGGTTTCGACCACATGATCCGGCCGTTCCGGCGCGAGCGTGTCACGTTCCCGCCGGTCCGGGGTCCGCTCACCGCCGGCATCCCGACCGGCGACGTGGTGATGTACTCCTCCAAGCGGATCTTCGACTACCAGGAGGGCGCCTACGTCGTCGCGGACGAGTTCCAGTACGTGGTGGACATCGATGAGGTCGCGCCGTTCGGCAAGTCGACGTTCTTCGCCTACGACAACATCGTCAACAACTTCGTATCGGCGGACGGCTGGCCGCTCATCATCAACTTCCCGATCAACAAGGACAACAGCCCGTTCGACATCCCGATCACGCTCCCGAAACCGCAGACGATCACCGAATTCACATGGATCGGCAACACGTTCTACTATCCGCAGACGCGCCTCAACCTGGTCTTCGAGGGCGCGGACGGCAAGCGGGATATCGTGCCGCTCAAGGTCGAGCCGACCAACGAGCCGCAGACCTTCCGCATCGATCCTCCGCGCACCGCGCGGAGGCTTACGCTCCAGATCGCGGAGTGGATCGTCAAGCCGGGCGTCGCGCCGAACATCGGCATCGACAATATCTATCTCAAGGCGCAGCGCCCGCCCGACTTCTCGGAGCGCGTCCGCCCACTGCTAAACATCGGCGGCATGGTGGAGTATCGGCGGGGGGCCGGCGGGATCGTGCTTTGCAACCTGAACTTCAAGGAGAGCGAGGAGGTTCCGGAAAACGCGGTCAAGAAGCGGAACATCCTGGCGGCGCTGCTTGGTAACCTGAAGGCGCCCTTCACCGGCGGCGGCCAGGTGATCGCCGGCGCGCACCTGAAGTATACTCCGCTCGACCTCTCGAAGCAGGCGAACGGCTTCCGCGACGAGCGGGGGTGGTTCGGCGACAAGCGCTTCACCTTCAAGGAGCTGCCGACGGGCCGCCACATCTTCGCGGGCGTGCTCTACGACGTGTACGACTTCCCGACCTCGCCGGTCCCGACCGCCATTCTGCTCGCCGGCAGCGGCGTGCCCGGCGTAATGCAGCAGGCGGTGCGCGGCATCCCCGTCCACCGGAAGGCGGCCGCGCTGTTCTTCCTCCAGGCCGCGCGCATCGACGCCCGCCGCAGCCCGCAGGAGGTTCGGCAGGGCCGCAAGGTCGAGCTGGCGCGCTACGTCGTACACTACGCCGACGGCCAGACCGCGATCGTTCCCGTCTACTCGGAGATCGACGTGGACAACTACCGGCAAACGACGCCCCGCGCGCTGCCCGGCGCCCAAATCGCCTGGACCGCGCCATTCGCCGGCTCCGACCAATCGGCCGTAGCCTACTCGCAACAATGGGACAACCCCCGGCCGTACGTGCAGATCGACTCGATCGACCTGGTCGCCGGCCCCGAAAGCATTCGGGGCGGCGTGCCCGCGCTGCTCGCGGTGACGGCGGCTAACCCGGAGTGACGGGCCGCCCATCATTCCGGAATGATTCGCTCCAGCCTCTGCCGAAGCTCCTCATTTTCGCTTTGGAGCCTCTCCACCTGTTCGCGCAACTCCGTGGCAGCTCTCTCCGATTCCGGGACGGCGGCGAGAGCGTGCCGATCCGATCTGAGGAGGATGTTCTCGAGACGTAGGCGCTGTACTTCGCGTTCGCTCTCGGCTGTATCCCGCTGCCTCTCAAATTCGAACATCAAACGCTGAAACGCTGCCGTCAGACGGTCCATTTTCTGGTTTGTCGCCTTCAGGTCTTCTCGAAGCTCCTTAACATTCTCCTTGCTCTGCTGCACGTCACGTGTAAGCGCTATCACCTGCTTTGTGAATTCGAGGATCTGGTTCGGCATCCCCTACGACGCCCTCTTGAGCGATGCCAATCGCGCTTCGATTTGCGCAAGCACAAGGTCGGAGTGCTCAGACAGAGCCCGCGTCTCCGTCTTCAGACGATCTATATCGGCCTGGTCATCTCGAATAGTTGCGTTAAGTCGCTGCATCTCGCCGATCAATTGATCAAGCAGCACCTCCTGCTCGCGTTCTGTGGGCAAGAGTGATTGGGCCGCAATATCGCTCATATGACAACCTCCGTTCCAATCGTGTGATCGGCCCGCCAGCGCAGCCGCCAATTCCCATCAGTACGAGGTCGCTCGCTTCCCGGTTTCGCAGGAGCCTTCTGTCGATTGTACCGCGCGCTTGCGGCGAGGGCCGAGCTGAGACCCAGTGCCCCGAACACATGCGCGCCGCTAAGTCAGCCGGATCGCCTGAACCGAGCTCACCGCCGGCCCGGACCAATCGGCGGTTGCCTACTTGCAGCAGTGGCACAATCCCCGGCCGGACGTGCAGATCGAGTCGATCGACCTGCTGCCCGGCACGGATCGGTGAGGCGTGCCGGCCCTGCTCGCGGTGACGGCGGATAGCGCGGAGTGACGGGCGGCTTACTTTCGACTCAGCCGGCGATTGGCTATGGACATCATCCTGCGGACTCAACTAGCTCTACCGCGCGCCCGTCCGGGTCCCGCACTACGGCGCGCCGGCCCCAGCGCGTAGCTCGCGGCGGCGATTCCACAAGCACGCCGAGGTCGGCGAGTCGCGCGAGGACACCATCCAGCGTGCTAACGGTGAATCCCAGCCGCGCGGGGTCGCAGCCGGAGCCTTCGGTGGGACGCGCATCCGGACGAGGGTACAGCTCTATGACCAGCTCGCCCATTGTCGCCGCGAAGTGTGTCGGGCCGGCTCCGTGCCGCTCCTCGACGAACTCCAGCTCGAGCGCCTGATAGAAGACCAGCGACGCTGCCACATCGCCGCAGCGTAGCACGAGCAGGTTCAATGCCGCGTGCGCCGCGACCTGCATCGGCCCGGAAGACGAACCGTTCATCGCTGCCACTCACCATCCTCGTCAGGCTCGTACCCCATTCGCGCGTCGAGCCACGCCTTCGCCTCCTCCTGGTCCAGCTCGGAGTAAGCCTGCGCCAGTAGGCGCTGCCCCCGCGCAAGCGCTATGCACGCGACGATCGACTGCGTGAGGAGTTCATTCCAATCCCTGTCCGGATGCGCCCCAACGATGGCAGGAATCGCGTCGAGCGCCCGAAAGTAACCGTCCGCTAGCTCGTCAGGGATCGGCGGATTGCGCGGCCGCCGAATCTCAATCGTGAATATGAGGGCGAAGGCATTCCAGTCGAGTCTCGGGCTCCGTCTTGCGGATTCCAGAAGATACGGTACCGCCGCGTACGATGCCGCGTCGACGTCGCCCTGGTGATGCAACTCGTCCCAAAGCTCGCTCCACAGATCTTCGGTTGCGCCGTCATTGAGAAGTCTTTGGAGGGGTCCGGAGGCATCGAATTCGCACCGGTAGCCGCCCTTGTACATTTTCCAGCGAGGGTCATCGAGAGGAAGCATAGAAGCTCCGTTTGAAACCGGATAGGTAGTCTAGCGCCGTGGGCGTGGGGCCTGCAGCCAGACGTCCACGCGGGGCGCGTCCCAGTTGTACGGCTTGTCCAGGATGTCCAGTCGGCCGTCGCCGTTTAAGTCCGCCACGCGCGCCTCGTGGAAGCCGATGCCGGTGGCGAACTGCTCCCGCCGGAAGCCGCCCTTGCCGTCGCCGTAGAAGATCCAGGCGCCGGCGTTCGGGTTGTCCGGGTCCTTGCGCGACTCGGTCCACTTCGCCATCTCCGCGGCGAAGATGTCGAGGTTGCCGTCGCCGTCGATGTCCGTGATCGCGAGGCTGTGGCCGTGGACCATGTCCTGGCCGAGCAGGTCGTGGCCGTGCCAGGAGCGCGAGTCGGCCGGATCGCCGGAGCACTCGTACCATTTCAGGGGGCCGACGCCGTCGCCGGGCGCGATCACCACCTGCGGGACCTTGGAGCCGCGAACGAGGTGGCCGGCCGCGATCCTGCCGCCGATGTCGCCGATCTTGACCGGCAGAAACGTCCCGTCCGGCCGGTACTTGAACCAGTAGTTGCCGGCCAGCAGGTCAGGCCGGCCATCTCCGTCCATGTCGATAGCCGCCAGCCCCTCCGCATACTCGCCGGGGTTCTCTCCGGCGCTCCCGGAGAAGACCTCCGTCGCCGGCCACTCGGCCACCTCCGTAGGGTGCGCGGGGATGTCGGCGATGAACAGCTTGTGCGCGCCCTGGTTCCAGTAGACGAGCTGTGGGCGTCCCGTCCCCTTGAAGTCGCCGAATATCTGATCGTGGTGCTGCGTCGCGCCGCCGTGCTTGATCGTGTAGCGCTGCCACGGCGCGTTTGGCTTCCAGTCACGTCCGGGGTTGCGCCACCACCAGACCTCGCTGCTCTGCCAGTCGCCGCCGAACACGATGTCCGGCCAGCCGTCGCCGTCGATGTCGCAGACGGCGCCCCCGGCCTCGACCGTGAGGAACTTGTCCTCGATCACGTACCGATCCCAGCCGGCCTTCGTGCGGCGATACCAGACCAGGGCCGGCCCCTTCTCCCGGAACGAGAGCATGAAGTCGTTGCGGCCGTCGCGATCCAGGTCGGCGACGATCGCGCCGGTCTGCTGCGTCGAGGGGCCGGGAACCGGCAGGTCGCCGGTCTTGCTGGAGAGGTGCGTCCACCGCTCGTCTCCGCTCGTGCCGAGGCAGCAGAGAAGCAGGCAGACGCCGCAGCAGAGGAGAAACGCCTGCGCGAAGTTAGAGACAATCGTGCTCATAATGCGGTATAGGTTCGAGGAACGCAGCCCGCGCTCCTCTCCGGAATTGCGATGCACGCAGTCTGACCGAAGGCGGAAACGAAGAGACCGCTTGGCGTTACGCGGCCGTGAGTTGACAACAATGCCATTTCAATTAGGAAACCAGGACGCCAGGAAGACAATGCCTCACACGCGACAATGTCGCATATCCATGTTAACGCGACCCGCCTCGGCCGGCATCTCCTTCCTGATTTCCTGGCTTCCTTAGCGAAAAACTCCGAAGCGTACGAAGCCGCCCACGCAATGGCACCGCAACCTTGCCGGCGGCACTACTCAATGCGCGCCTGCGGTTACATTCTTATCGTCCCGTGGTGCGAAGAACAGGAGACGTCTATGAGCGCGCCGCACTCTCCGGCGACGCTTAAAGAGCGGTGGAATCCGGTGCGTCTCGGTACGCTGCCGGCGGAGGTCGGAGCCGTGCGCACTCTGATGGCGACCTCCGGACGCGCAGCCCTTCTGCTCGTCGTCGCGCTTCTCCTGGCGCCCTGCGCGCTTCGCGCTGAGACGCACCACGTCGCGCTCAGCGGCAGCGACGTCGCGGCAGGCACGGCTGCCGCGCCCTGGCGGACGATCCAGCGCGGCGTCGACGCGCTCAAGCCCGGCGATCGGCTCCAGATTGGGCCGGGGATCTTTCGCGAGAGCGTTACGCTCGCGCGCGGCGGGACCGAGAAAGCGCCGATCACCATCGAGGCCGCGCCGGGCGCGCGCGTTGTGGTGAGCGGCGCGGACCGCCTGCCGGACGGCTGGACCCGCGCCGAAGGGACGCCGGACGGCGTCTACGCGCACGCCTGGCGTTACCGCTTCCCGATCGGCGGGCCGAGCGACCTGACGCACCCCGGCGATCGCGAGCACATGCTGACGGGACGCGCGGAGCAGGTGATCCACGGCGGCCGGCTGCTGCGGCAGGTGCTCGCCCGCGCGCAGCTTGCGCCCGGCACGTTCTTCGCCGACCTGGACGCGCAGCGGCTGTATGTCTGGCTCCGCGGCAGCGACGATCCGAGCCGGACCGAGATGGAGGCGAGCGTCCGAACGACCTGGCTCACGGCGGCGCCGGGCGTCTCATACGTCCACGTGCGCGGAATCGTCTTCCGCTACGCCGCCAACCATGCGCAGCGCGGCGCGTTTGCAATGGGCCTTCCTGGCGGGAATTCCGCCGGTCGGGCGGCAACACATGATTGGGCCGTCGAGGACTGTGTCTTCGAGCGGGCAAACGGCTCCGGGGCGTCGCTAACGGGCTTCGGTCACCGCTTCCGGCGCTGCACGTTCCAGGACAACGGACAGCTCGGCTTCGGAACGTCACGCTGTTTCGACACGCGGATGGAGGCCTGCTCCATCCTGCGCAACAACGTGAAGGGCTACTCGACCGGCTGGGAGGCGGGCGGGCTGAAGGTGACGATGTCGCGCCGGTTCGTGTTCGACGGCTGCCGCTCCGAGGACAACCGCGGCACCGGCATCTGGTTCGACATCGGCAACGAAAACTGCGAGGTCGCGGGCTGCACCATCCGCGATAACGACGAGGCGGGCATATTCTACGAGATCTCGTACGGCCTGCACGCGCACGACAACCTGATTGTGAACAATGCGAACAACGGCGAGTCGGTGGGAGGCGCGTGGGGCGAGGGCGGCATCACGCTCTCCTCCTCCGAGGGGTGCGTGGTGGAGCGGAACACGCTGGTCGGCAACCGGGACGGGATCGCCTTCCGCGACCAGGACCGCACCACGCCCCGTATCGACGCGCCGGCCGGCGCCCGCGAGGTGCGCATCCTGAACCGGGACCACGTGATCCGCAGCAACATCGTCGCCTATTCGCAGGCGTTCAACATCGCCCTCTGGATGGACACCAACTTCGTCGGCGTCCACCCCAGCGGCGGCGACCGGAACCGGCCGCTCTTCGAGGATCCGCGGACGCTCAATATCCGGTTCGAGAACAACCTGCTCTGGCCGCTGCCGGGCCGGCCGAACTATCTGTACGGCGTCCCGTGGCGCGCGAAGAGCCGGCAGCTCGTCACGCCCGCGGAGTTCACGGCCGCGTCCGGCATCCCTGATGCGTCCCGCGTCGCCGATCCGCAGTTTGAGGACGCTCGCGCCGGCGACTACCGCCTGAAGCGCGGCTCGCCGGCCATCGCGATGGGGGCCGGCCGGCGGCCTTGAAGGATTACGCCGCTTTCGAACAGAATGGCGATGTCCAGGCAAAACGCCTGATGGGACCAACCATCCCGTCGTCGGGAGACGTCGCGGACGGATCGCCTTGCGCCATACGGGGACGCCGGCTCCGGCCTGCGGAACCGTGCTCGCCCCCGGAGGTGCGGCGCCGGGCATCGGGAGATCGACCGGAAGGCGCGAACGCGTGACGCATTACGATGCGCTGGTAATAGGGGCGGGGCACAACGGGCTGATCGCGGCCTGCTACCTGGCGCGCGCCGGCCGCCGCGTGCTCGTGCTGGAACGGCGCGAGATCGTCGGAGGCGCCTGCGTCACCGAGGACGTGTGGCCGGGCTACCGCGTTTCGACCGCCGCCTATCTGTGCAGCCTCCTGCATCCCCAGATCGTCCGCGACCTCGAGCTGGAGCGGTACGGCTTCGAGGTGTACCGGCGCGAGACCGCCGGCTTCGCGCCCTTCCCGGACGGCCGCTCGCTGCTGCTCCACGCCGACGCGGACCGGACACGTTCCGCGCTCGCCGAGTTTTGCCGCGACACGCCCGCCGATGTCGAGGCGTTCTTCGCCTTCGAGCGCGACGTGGAGCGCGCCGCGGCGATCGTCGAGCAATTCCTATTGCGTGAGCCGCCTACCGAGGCCGAAGTCGCGGCGGCGTTTGAGCGCGAGGGCGCCGCAGAGCTCTACCCACAGTTCGTCACCGGCAGCGTGCGCGCCCTGCTGGACGCCCGATTTCAGAGCGACGCGCTGAAGACCGTGCTGGCCACCGATGGCCTGATCGGCACCTACGGCGGTCCCTCGACGCCCGGCACGGCCTACGTGCTGCTCCACCACTATCTCGGTCGCATTCTGGGCGCGCGCGGCGCGTGGGGCTACGTGCGCGGCGGCATGGGGCGCATCACGCAGGCGCTCGCGGAGTCCCTGCGGGCGGCAGGCGGCGAAATACGCACGTCGGCGCCGGTCTTGCGCATCCTCCGCGAGGGCGGCCGCGCGGTCGGCGTGGCGCTGGAAACTGGCGAGGAGATCCTGGCGCCGGCCGTGCTGTCCAACGCAGATCCGTACCACACCTTCGCGGAACTGCTGCCGGCAGAGGTGCTCGGGTATTCCGGTGTTCAGGTATTCGGGCCTTCAGGCGATCAGGCGTTCGGGCAGGCTGGTGTGACGGCCGAAGCGCTTCCAGCAAACGTCCACTCACTCCCGCCAACGCGCATCACCGAACACCTGACGCCCTATACCCTGAAGTCCCACGGCGGCGCGTCGGCCAAGATCAACCTGGCGGTTACGGAGCTGCCACGATTCACCTGCCTGCCGGCGCGGCCGGGCGGCGAGCCGGGGCCGGAGCATCTCGGCACGGTCCATCTCTGCCCGAGCCTGGAGCATCTGGAGCGCGCCTGGAACGAGGCGAGCGGCGGCCTTCCCTCCACAGAGCCGATGATCGAGATGTACGTCCAGACGGCGACCGACCGGAGTCTCGCGCCGCCCGGCCGACACATCCTCTCGCTGTTCGTGCAATACTTTCCATACAATCTGCGGCCCGGCCTGGACCTCGACGTAGAGCGAGACCGCTTCGCGGACCGGGTTATCGCGATCATCGGGCGATACGCGCCAAACGTTCCCGCGTCTATCGAGCATAGACAGGTACTGACGCCGTGCGATCTCGAACGGCGCTTCGGGCTGACGGGCGGCCACATCTTTCACGGCGACCTGCTGCCGCCGGCGCTCTGGTCCGAGCGGCCGGCGCGCGGCTTCTTCGGCGCGCGCACGCCGCTGCCTGGGCTTTTTCTCTGCGGCTCCGGCGCGCACCCCGGCGGCTGCGTCTTCGGCGCCCCCGGGTTTAATGCGGCTAGAGCGGTAGCTGGTAGCTGGCAAATGCTGCCGGACGCAGCCAGCAACCAGCGACCCGGAACCATAAACCAGGATCCGTTAGCCAGGAGCTAAACATGGAGCTTAACATCAACGGCGAGAAGCGCTCGGTGAGCGACGAGGCGGACCGCAGTCTGCTCAGCGTGCTGCGCGAGGAGCTCCGGCTGACCGGCGCGCACTATGGCTGCGGCGAGGGCCAGTGCGGCGCCTGCACGGTCCTGCTGGACGGCAAGGCGGTCCGCTCCTGCATCACGCCGGTGGGCAGCGTCGGCGCGCGCCCCGTCCTCACAGTCGAGGGGCTGGAGAGGAACGGCGCGCTCCACCCGGTCCAGCAGGGATTCCTGGACGCCGACGCGCTCCAGTGCGGCTACTGCACGCCTGGCATGATCATGTCGGCGGTCGCGCTGCTGAAGAAGACGCCCGCGCC
>Ga0209168_10002222_pt1 | contig 14244 bp, 10 predicted proteins | sample Coa_R1_FD_187156 | JGI IMG/M metagenome (GOLD analysis project Ga0209168, IMG submission 187156) | Surface soil microbial communities from Centralia Pennsylvania, which are recovering from an underground coalmine fire - Coalmine... | ecosystem: Environmental > Terrestrial > Soil > Unclassified ... | reverse complement strand
TCGACGCGCACGGCAATTTCCTGTGGAGTCCAAAGAAATTCGTAGCGGCCATCGGGATTCGCGACCTGGTCGTCGTTGAAACCGAGGACGCCTTGCTCCTGTGTCCGCGCGAGCGCGCGCAGGACGTCGGAAAAATCGTGAAGTGGCTTGAAGCTGAAAAGGTTTCGTCCCTGCTGTAAGCCGCATCGACCCTTGTGAAACTTGGATACGTCACCACCACTCTGAACGCGTGTGCGTCGGGATTTCTAGCTGCGCGGGCCGCGCACATCTTCACGAGACCTTCTTCCTGCATTTACCCGCATCGCTTATACTGCTGAGCCGTGAATACAATCAAATTTGGCACGGATGGCTGGCGCGGCGTGATCGCCGATGATTTCACGTTCGCGAATGTCCGAAAAGTTGCTTGCGCGATTGCGCGTTACGTAGTGCGCGCGGAAAAACCTAACGCAGGCATGATCATCGGTTACGACACGCGTTACGCTTCCGAGCGTTTTGCGCGCGCTGCTGCGGAAGTTGTGTCGATGACTGGGATGCCAGTGTGGATTGCGGAAAAGGCGTGCCCATCGCCGGCGGTTTCGCTGCTGGTGCGGCAACGCGGAGCGGCCGGAGGAATCATGATAACGGCCAGCCACAATCCCTACCGGTGGAATGGCGTAAAATTCAAGGCCAGCTACGGGAGCTCAGCGCTTCCTTCCATCGTGGCGCAAGTGGAAAAGGAACTAGGCATTGTGCTCGCCGATGGAGTGCCGCCGCTGCCCGCCCGCACTGATAATATTCAATCGCTCGATTTGCTTTCTCCGTACACCGAAACCATCGAGAAGCTTGTCGACTGGGAGCGGATTCGTGCCGCGAAATTCCGTTTTGTCGTGGACCCGATGCACGGCGCGGCGCGTGGCTTACTGTGCGGTCTTATGAAGCGGCACGGCGTCGAATGCGACGAAATCCGCGGCACTCGAGATCCTTTGTTCGGCGGAGTGAATCCCGAGCCGATCGAGCCGCACGTCGAAGCATTGCGTCGCGCCGTTATTTCGGGCGGCTACGATGCAGGCCTTTGCGCGGATGGTGACGGCGATCGCATCGGCGCGATGGACCGCGACGGCACGTTCATCACGCCGCACCAGATTTTCTCGATTCTGCTCTGGCATCTGGCCGGGACTCGCAACATTCCCGGCGACGTCGCGAAAACTTTTTCTTCCACAAAAATGATCGACAAGATTGCCGCGAAATTCGACCGCAAAGTATTTGAGACGCCTATCGGCTTCAAATATATCTGCGAACTGATGCTCGAGCGCGACATCCTGCTGGGTGGCGAAGAATCCGGCGGAATCGGCACAAAACTATATTTGCCGGAACGCGATGCTACGGTAATGGCGCTGCTGCTTACCGAAGTGATGGCCTGGCACAGGAAATCTCTCGGCGAATTGGTGGCACAGCTTCACGCCGAGTTTGGCGAACACCATTATGGGCGCGTCGATCTCGAACTGAAGCCGGGACAAAAAGAGCGCGCCATCGCCCACTTCGGCAGCGGGAAAGTGACGCGGTTGCTCGACTGGCCTGTGGTCCGCCGCGAAAATCTGGACGGAATTAAATTGTATTTGGGGGAAATCGGCTGGGTGATGCTGCGCGCTTCCGGAACCGAACCCATGCTGCGCATTTATTCTGAAACAAGCAGTCTCGTTATTACTCGCAAGATCCTTGATGAGACCTGCGCCGTTGTGAATCGACTCTAACCCGTTTTTTAGCGTAATTATTCGGCAGCGTGGTGCAATCAAGGCCTGCGGTAAGAGCTCGAATAGCACAGACTTGACAGTTTGCGGAAAAGCTTCTTTGTCGTCCTTCTGAAGGAAGTGAGGAATGCCTCTTGGTGTGAATGGACGGCAAAGGAGGGATTGCTCGGCACGCAGCGTGCCTCGGAATTACGCTCTATTGAGTTTTCGACAGCCTGTTGCGTCTGTTCGCTTTGCTGTTGGCCTTGATCCAAGCAAAAAGAAAAAACACACAGGCTGAAGCCTGTGCTACTAATCAATCCGCAGATTTTTCGGCGAACGATTTCATGGCGGCATCAAGAATTCCGTTGACGAACGATGCGGCTTCTTCGGACGAAAACTTTTTTGCCAACTCAACGGCTTCGTTGAGCACAACTTTGGACGGAGTGCCCGTTGTACGCAATTCGGAAAGTGCCAGGCGGAGGATGGCACGGTCGATGGCAGGCATGCGTTCGATGCGCCAATTCTGGGCGTGTTTCGAGATAATGGGATCGAGCTCGGCCACGCGCGCCGCCGCATTCTCAAAAAGTTGATTGGCGAATTCGCGCGTGGATTTCTGTGCGCGCGCGTTCGTCCAGAATCCATTTTCGATTCCCGCTGGATCCTGCTTTCCCATTTCCCATTGAAACAGCATCTGCAGAGCGTACTCGCGGGATTTTCGGCGAAGCGACATTTAGCGGACTTTCCTGCGCTGTAAAATCCTGGCGGCGGAAGAGGGACGCGCTGCCGCACTGAGTTGCTTCGAAAGATTGGCCATCTCCACCGCAGCGATGCCGGCTTCGTGGCCTTTATTTCCGCCCTTAAGTCCGGCGCGATCGATGGCTTGTTCCAGAGTGTCACACGTGAGAACGCAGAAAATAATCGGCACGCCGGTATCGAGCTGCGCCAACTGCACGCCGCGCGCAACCTCGCTCGCGACATAATCAAAATGCGCTGTCTCACCGCGTAATATGCATCCGATAGCGATCACCGCATCGGCGCGCGCGCCTTCCGCCAATTTCTTCGCCGCGAGCGGAATCTCAAATGAACCAGGCACTCGCACCACCTCAATATCTTCTTCAGGAGCGCCCGCGGCTTCGAGTGCGTCGAGCGCGCCGTCCAGTAGCCGCTCCGTGATGAAACTATTGAAGCGGCTAACAACCAATGCGAAGCGCAGACCCGCCGCATTCGTGCCGGCCCGGATTTGCTTCGGAGTAAAAGATTCGCTCTTCAAAGTTAATTTCGCTCCCTAAGATTCGCGCTACTTTCCGCGGAATTGCGCCGGACGCTTCTCCAGAAATGCGCGCGTGCCTTCCCGCATGTCTTCCGTGGAGGCAACGATTCCGAACAACGTAGCTTCGAGGAACTGGCCTTCTTCCTGCGGCATTTCCACGCCGCGCTCGATGGCCTCCATGGTAAATTTCACCGCGAGCGGCGCGTTGGCGATGATTTTTTTTGCCAGCGCTTCAGCCGCGGGCAAAAGTTCGGCGGGCTCGTAGACATGATTGACGAGTCCAATCCTAAGTGCTTCATCGGCCGAAATCATTTCTCCCGTTAGGCACATTTCGTGCGCGACACCCTTTCCGCACAACCGGGAAAGTCGCTGCGATCCGCCGTATCCCGTAAGGATTCCAAGCTTAACTTCGGGCTGGCCCAGTTTCGCGGTTTTGCTAGCCAAACGCATGGAACAGGCCAGCGCCACTTCGCAGCCTCCGCCAAGCGCGAAACCGTTTATCGCGGCGATCGAGGGTTTCCCCAGCGTTTCCAGGCGGTGCAGCACGCTTTGACCAAAAAGAGCAGTCTCTCTGCCGCTCACCGGCGTTTGCACCGCCAGTTCGCTGATGTCCGCGCCGGCAACGAAAGATTTTTCCCCCGCGCCCGTCAGAATAAGAACGCGCACTTCATCGTCTTCTCGCGCGGAGATCAGAATGTGATTCAATTCCTCCATCGTCTTGCGATTCAGAGCATTCAGTACTTTCGGCCGGTTAAATGTCACGAAGCCGATCAGGTCCCGCTTCTCATAGAGCAGGCTCTCGTAAGCCATGGGCTTGCCTCTTCTCGCCGGACTTGAATCTTACTGCCTGGCTGACCTAAATCGCTAATCGCGCCAGAATAATTCAGATCTTGGCCATTTCCAGGGAAACGATTTCGTTGCCGCCGCGCGTGCGAGCTTCTTCGAGACCCGATTCCGCGCGATTGATTAGATCCGTAACGATATCCTCGTTGTCGAAATCCTGCCGGGCAATCGCTTCGGCGATGGAAACGCTCAGAGTCACCTTCACACCGTCCCACGGAGCCCGCAGATTGCCGGCGGCTTTCTTCAATTTCTCCGCAAGCGTGCGCGCTCCCGAGAGCGGTGTATCAGGCAAAATGAAAGCCAGCGCCCAGGAAGTGTACTTCACTGCGAGATCGCTTTGCCGCACGATGGCTTGGACCGTTCGCCCCAACTGTTCCATGTAACGCTCGAATGCCGCCTCACCCTGTTGGCGCATCAGGTCGGGCCCCCGGTCAACTTCCAGCAACGCGAGGGCCAGCGGCACTCCCTGTTTCCGAGTGCGCTGAGATTCTTGAAGCAAGCAATCGATGTAGGAGCTGCGGGCGAGCAGTCCTGTCTTCTCGTCGGCCACGGCAATCGAGCGCACGAGAGAACGTAAGCGCGTGTGGTGCACGCACAATAACATCTGATCGCCAATGGATTGCAGAAAATACGTTTCGTTTGGTTTCCAGGTGTGGGGCGCGGCAAAGCCGGCAATCAGCATTCCCGCTGCGGACTGGGTTTCGGGATCGGTGAGTTGCACTCCGAGAACCGTTTCCAGCCCCATTTCTTTCAATGTCGGAGAGGTTGCCGCATCGAGCGGGAATCCTCCGAGTGCATCGGGTACTGCGCGTTCGATTTGTCCGATCAGGCGTACGATGTTTCCTCCCCCGGACCCTTCGACACCCGGCGCGCAAAATTCCGAAGCCATCTGCGGCGGCTGGCCAGGTGAACCAACGACCGCGATGCACCTGGTTGCGCGCAGATGATTGCCTACTTCGTTGACGGCAACGGAAAGCATGGTGCGAGGCGACGGTTGGCGGAATACGTTCTGATTTATTTCAGAAATTTTTGCCAGGTCGCGCAGCGTTTCCGGCGCGTAGGCGACATTGCGGACGGTCGGTTCTTCGGGTACGTTTTCCCGGATCTCCTGTTTGGACTGAATGGAGTGGTCTTTCTGGGGCCACCAGTGCGCGGCTTCAAACAATCCCTGAAGGCGTTCATTCCGCTCGTCTTCGCCGGGGAACAATTCCATTATTTTTTGGAGGCGTTCAACCGCCTTGGATTGCAGCGAGTACTGAACAAAAATTTCCGCCTGCACCAGTAGATCTTCCAGCGTCTGGCCGCCGCGAACCTCTTCGAGAAGGACGGGCGATGGATCGCTGCTTTTTCCGCGAGTTCTTTCGTGCGAGGCGGTCTGCGATCCGTGGGTCGCAGCACCCGCCAGCCTCGATTTCAGGCGACTTAGAAACGCAGGGTCCGCGCGATCCTGGAGCAGGTCCATACGCTGCTGGTTCCTGGGGTCGTATGGATCAATGTCCACAAGCTTTTCGAGCGCTTCGCACGCGCCAGCAAGTTGATCGTTTGCCAATCGCAAATCAAATAGGCGGACCAGGGCGTCAAAATATTTCGTTTCGCGATTGAGTTCGGCATACATAGAGGCGCAGAACTCGGCAAGGCGCAGCGATTTCGGGTAGGTCTCGATAAATTGATCTACCGCCGAAGCATATTCGGATTCCCGCCGGGCCGCGAGCATGCTCTTTTTAATCCTGCCCAGAAGATCGACCGCTCCGTCCTCGTGTCCGGTGCGCATGTATTCATGCGCCAGAGCGAAAAACTTGTCGGCGGAACCGGCCCCCTGGTTCGTCATGCGCTCCAGCACGGCACGGGCGTCATCCAAGCGGCCGGAGCGCATCAACGATTCAGCGTAAGTCTCGAGGAATGGAGTGTCGGTTTCCGTGGCCGCCAGTGGCGTGAGCAGCGCTACCGCAGCGGTGGCATCGCCGCTACGGAGAAGGCTCTGTGCATACAGCAATGCCGCGCTGCGGTCGTTGGGCAGCAACTCGTGCGCGCGGGGGAACAATTTGAGCGCCTCGGGATCATCACCGGTGGTCAGTTGGCCGGCGCGCAAGTATCCCCGCGCAGCGGCCGCCATGTTCCCCAAGCGTTCGGCCAGTTCGGCCACCGCAATGTGCCGGTCGCGATTTTCCGGATCGAGTTGAGCGATGCGCACGAAGCAAGTGAGAGCATCATCGCCTTTGCCGCTAAGTTCAAATGCGAGGGCTGCCGATGTGAATTGCTCGATGGATTCCTCGGCTCGATTCTGCTTCTGCAACAAAAGTGCATATCGCGCCACGCGTTCGGGCGGCTGCTGATGCGGTTTCAAAAAGCGCGTATAAAGCGCCAGGGCTTTGGGCTCTTCGCGCGGAGCCGTAAACCGGTCAAAAAGCATGCCGTAATAGAATGCAGCACGCTCGAATTGTTCCAATCGGGTATAGAGATCGCCAAGAGCCTGCATGGACTCCAAATGGTTTGGAGCCGCGGAAAGCACGGACTGATAAGCTTCGATCGCGTCCTGGAACTGGCTCTTCTCGACGTAACGCTTGGCGCGATCCAGCTGCTTAATAGTATCCACGCTCATGAAGGGCTCGGACGGTTTCCTTTGTGAAAATGCGCCGCAGACACGCGGACCGGGCATATCAAAATCAAAAAACACTATATACTGTACGGCCTTAACGCGCCAAACCGTTCCCGCAGCGTTGCTTCCATTTAACAATTCGGGTGGCCGGCAAAGAATGCTCTACCGGCCACTGCTTTCGGTGCGACGCTAGTTGTGGCACACTGGATTGCTTCGTTGTGGAAGAGAGATTTCCGCGGCCATGACCGGGCGAGTGAGTACGCTGGGGGCCGCCTATTTGAGGAGAAATTCACCGTTGCAAAACGTTTTGCGACGGCGGGCTAACTGATGGATCCACGTTTCGTCCGTAATTTTTGCATCATCGCGCACATAGACCACGGCAAGTCTACCTTGGCCGACCGCCTGCTCGAGCTTACAGGTGCGCTCAGCCAGCGCGAGATGAGCGCGCAGGTCCTGGACTCCATGGACCTGGAACGCGAGCGCGGAATTACGATCAAGGCCAAAAGCATTCGCCTGCATTACAAGGCCAAGGACGGAAACGAATACCAACTTAATTTGATCGACACTCCCGGCCACGTCGATTTTTCCTACGAAGTTTCCCGCGCACTTTCCGCTTGTGAAGGCGCTCTGCTGGTCGTCGACGCGAGCCAGGGAGTCGAAGCGCAAACGGTCGCCAATACTTTTCTCGCCGCACAGCACAATCTCACGATCATTCCGGTCATCAATAAAATTGATCTACCCGCCGCGCAGCCCGACGAAGTGAAAGCGCAAATCGAAAATGTGCTGGCGATTCCTGCGTCGGATGCTTTGATGATCAGCGCCAAGAGCGGCATCGGTGTGGAGTCGGTCCTGGAAGCAGTTGTGGCGCGCGTGCCTCCACCGGTAGGGACGGCCGAAGCGCCTCTTCAGGCGCTCATCTTCGACTCCTGGTTCGATCCTTTCCGAGGAGCGGTGGTGCTGGTGCGCGTCATGAACGGCCGGATCACGCGCCACATGCAAATCCGGCTTTGTTTCAACAACGAAGTATACGAAGTTGAGGCGCTTGGCGCGCTGACGCCCAAGCCTGTGGTGCTCGACGAACTTGTCGCCGGAGATGTTGGCTTCATTGTCGCGAATATTAAGCGCGTGGCCGACGCGCGCGTGGGCGACACGGTGATCGATGCGGCGCGTCCTGCTCCGGCCCTGCCTGGATTTGAAGCGATCAAGCCAATGGTATTCGCCGGATTGTTTCCCGTGCTGGCAAGTGATTACGAAAATCTACGGGATGCGCTAGGTAAGCTGCAGCTCAATGACGCGGCGTTCTTTTACGAACCAGAAAATTCCGTTGCGCTGGGGTTCGGATTCCGCTGCGGATTCCTCGGCTTGCTGCACATGGAGATCGTGCAGGAGCGGCTGGAGCGCGAGTTCGGAATCAACCTTATCACCACCGCGCCCAGCGTGCGTTACCGGATCACAACGACCGGTGGATCGGTTGTAGAGGTAGACAGCCCCACGAAATTTCCTCCGCCGAACGAAATGGCCAAGATCGAAGAGCCGGTCATCACCGCCATGATTATCACGGCGGAGGATTCCGTCGGTGCTATTCTGCAGCTCTGCGAGGAAAAACGCGGCGTGCAGAAAAACTTCGAGTATCTTTCGCCGCAGCGCGTCATGCTCACGTACGAGCTTCCACTCAACGAAATCGTACTGGATTTTTATGACCGATTGAAAAGCGCCTCGCGCGGCTACGCATCACTCGACTATCACCTGGCTGGTTATGCAGAAGCTGACCTGGTGAAGCTGGACGTTTTGGTGGGAGGCGAGCCGGTGGACGCGCTCGCGCTCGTTTGCCATCGCGAATTCTCCTACGAACGTGGGCGGGAGTTGGTGGCGCGCCTGCGCAAATTGATTCCCCGCCAAATGTTTGAAGTTCCGATTCAGGCCGCCATCGGCAGCCGCGTGATCGCGCGCGAAACTGTCGCCGCGATTCGCAAGAATGTTCTCGCCAAGTGCTACGGCGGCGACATCACGCGAAAGCGCAAGCTCCTCGAGAAACAAAAAGAAGGGAAAAAGCGCATGAAGCGGGTCGGCCGCGTGGATATTCCGCAGGAAGCTTTCCTTGCGGTATTGAAAGTTGCCAGTACTTCGGATGAGTAAACAATACTCAGCTGGTTAACGGAATAAGAGCCACCCTCTTGTTCCGCCATACACGGAAAGCGTAAAATTGTGGTACGCATGAAATCTACGCTCAAACCAAAGAAATACGTCACGAATCGGCGAGGCCAAAAAGTCGGCGTGGTCCTCGATATTAAAGACTACAAGAAAATCGTCGCCGATATCGAAGAATTGGAATCGATCCGAGCCTATGACGCCGCAAAGGCCTCAGAAGACGAACGAATCTCATTCCAAAAGGCCGCACAGGAAATTGAACGCTCACGCAAGTGAGTCACTCCCTGCTCATTCTCCGAAGGGCCCAAAGTGAGCTGGCCGCGTTACCCCAAGAAACCTACGAAAAATTAAAGTCAGTTATCCTAGCTCTCGCCGAGAACGCTAGGCCTAACGGGTGCAGGAAACTCGCGGGACGCGAGGGCTGGCGAATTCGGATCGGAGCGTTTCGAGTAATTTACGAAATCGATGACGCGGAGCGGACGGTGACTGTACTTCATGTCGGACACCGACGAGACGTTTATCGATAATTAAAAAAAGCGTTAGGGCGGGATTCCTCTATACTTTCGGCGATTCTTTTCTGCGAACTTCGGCACCCAGGCGTCCACGCGCCAGTTGCACATTGACTTCTGCGCCGATGGCCACCTGATCGGCGGAGCGCAAAACTTTCCCTTCCGCATCCGTACAAATCGCGTAGCCACGATCGAGCACGCGCAGCGGACTGCGTTCATCGAGTTGCAGGCGCAGCCGCTCCAGAAGCTGAAGTTTGGCGACCATCAGGCGCTCCATCCTCATGGCTAATTCCGCTGAGCGCTGTACGAGCCGCAAACCGTGTGCCCTGATTTTCGCGCGCAGGTCGTACGATGCCATGCGCGTGCCGGCTACCGTGTAGCGATGGCGCAAACGCTTGATCCGTCCTTCAAGCGCCGTTCCCAGCCGCGAAGTTAACTCATCGGTCTGCTGGCGGTTTTGGCGGAGCAGATTTTCGAGGCGCCGGAATCCGATGTGCGTCGTGAGTTCTTTCAAGTGGTGCCGGAACTCGAGCAGGATGTAGCGCATTTGTTGCGAAATCTTGTGCTCGAGTTCCAGCAAGTGCCGCTGAAATTCCAGCCGCGAGCGCACCACGATTTCGGCGGCCGCCGAAGGCGTCGACGCGCGCATATCCGCCACAAAGTCGGCGATGGTGAAATCAGCTTCGTGTCCGACGCCACTCACGATGGGAACCGTAGACGCCACAATCGCGCGAGCCACAATTTCCTCGTTGAATGCCCAGAGGTCCTCAATCGATCCGCCGCCGCGCGCCAGGAGAATCACGTCCACCAATTGTTTGCGGTTGAAATATTTGAGAGCCGCGACGATATCTTCCGCCGCTCCGTCACCCTGCACGCGCACCGGATACACCAACAGGTGCAAATTTGAAAATCGCCGGCGCAATATGCGGATAATGTCGCGAACGGCGGCACCTTTGGGAGAAGTCACGACACCGATACACCGCGGCATGACCGGAAGCGGCTTTTTGCGTGCTTCGTCGAAAAGGCCCTCGGCCTCAAGGCGCTTCTTGAGTTGCTCGAATGCAAACTGCAGCGCTCCTACACCCGATGGTTCGATGTGCTCCACATAAATCTGATATTCGCCGCGAGGCTCGTACACGCTGATCGATCCGCGCACGATTAGTTTTAGTCCGTCCTCGGGCCGGCACTTTAAGCGCAGCGCTTGGGTGCGGAAGCATACGCATTTCACCTGTGCCTTCTCGTCCTTGAGAGTGAAATAAATGTGGCCCGATTGTGCAACGCGGCAGTTGGAAACTTCACCCTCCACCCACAGATTCGCGAATTGCATGGCCAGGACGGTTCCGATGCGCGACGTTAGCTCCATCACGCTCCAGATTTTTCGTTCCGGCGCGAGGTTTAGCGAGAATTGTGTTATTTCTTGAGCCATTGGATCAGCCACATAACCAACGATAGAACCACGCTCAGCAGAATACTCGTCGTCACGGGGAAATAAAACGAGCCGTGCTTGCCCTGATACGAAATATCTCCCGGTAAACGGCCGAGCCGCAGCGGCAAGCCTCCCGGCCGCGCCGAGAGCCACACCAATGCGCCAATCGCGACGAGAACCGCGCCGGCAAAGACCATCATTCTGCCAAGGTCGCGCATGGGCTCCAGGTAACCATTCTATCTAAATTTACTGGAATTGCTGAACGCCAGCGGCTAAAGCCAGTTTAAAAATGCAGGAGCTGTGTCACGGCTGAAGCCGTGACCCACAAAGATTTTCGTAGAGCCACACGAACCATGGACAGGCGGGCTACAACAAGCAAGCCTGGGTCATCAGAGGCCGTGTGCCAATGGCGGAATTTTTGTGGGTCGTGGCTTCAGGCACGACAGAAACGCGAAAAAAAGCGCGGCTTCAACCACTGAGGGTTAGGTCTTGCACCCCTTACAAAAAGTCCTCAGACGACGGGATTTTTTGTGGCAATGAAACTCAGATCAGCTCGTGGCCCGCGAAGAAATAGCTGAGCTCGAACGCCGCCGTCTCTGGAGCGTCCGAGCCGTGCGTGCAATTATTTCCGATGTTCGTGCCGAGATCGCGGCGAATCGTGCCCGGCGCGGCCTTAGCGGGATCGGTGGCGCCCATGGTGTCGCGCCACTTGAGGATTGCGCCTTCACTTTCCAGCGCCAGAACGACCACTTTTCCAGAGCTCATGAATTCGGTCAGCTCGCCGAAAAAACCTCGTTCGCGATGGACCGCGTAAAATCCTTCGGCCTCTTTTCGCGTGAGGCGCATTGATTTGACTGCCACGATCTGAAATCCGGCCTTTTGAATACGCGCCAGGATTTCTCCTGACAGGCCGCGTCCCACGGCGTCAGGCTTGATGATTGCAAGTGTGCGTTCGATTGCCATTCAATATTTCTCCGTAATTGTGATTTTTCGCTGCAAATTCCGATTCAAGTAAGAAAGACTTCAGGGGCTAAAGTCTGTGTGGCAACCCCTAAACCTCCGCGGCTAAAGCCGGACGGATCTTATGGAGTTTATCTCGTGGCTAAAGCCATGACCCACAAATATTCCGTACTCGCCGAACGGACTCTCAAAATCAGTTTGCCTACAGGAAATGTTTGTGGGTCACGGCTTCAGCCGTGACATAAATCCTGCATTCTTGGACCGGCTTTAGCCGCTGGGTGGGTCAATGCCAATTGTCACACAGACTCTAAAACCAAGATATTTCAGACGTCGACCCACAAAGCCTGTTTCCGAGATGGTTTGTTGCGTTTTCCGTTCGCTACGCCTGTTTTACCTTGATCGCGGCGGCGAGCGTCGAGCCGATATCGGCCGGACTCTGCACCGTATGAATTCCAGCTGTGGCCATTGCCTTATACTTTTCCGCCGCGGTGCCCGCCCCGCCGCTGATAATCGCTCCGGCATGCCCCATGCGACGGCCCGGAGGCGCGGTTTGTCCTGCAATCAATCCGACAACAGGTTTTTTCACGTTGGCCCTGATATAGGTAGCGGCCTGCTCCTCCGCGTTCCCGCCGATTTCGCCGATCATCACGATGGCGTGCGTTTCAGGATCTTCGTTGAAAAAACGAATGGCATCAAGGAAGGTCGTCCCGATAATCGGATCGCCGCCAATGCCGATGCAGGTGGACTGTCCGATTCCAAGCTTCGTCAGTTGGTCCACAGCCTCATACGTCAAAGTTCCGCTGCGGCTCACGACGCCCACGTTTCCCTGCTTGTGAATTCTTCCCGGCATGATTCCGATTTTGCATTTTCCAGGCGAGATGATGCCCGGGCAATTCGGGCCGATCAAACGCGAATTGGAGGTTCGGAGCGCCGCCGCGACGCGCACCATGTCGAGAGTAGGAATGCCTTCCGTGATGCAAATGACCAGCGGCACGGTGGCATCGAGCGATTCGAGAATCGCGTCAGCCGCATAGGGTGGCGGTACGAAAATCAGCGAGGCATCCGCACCCGTCTCGCGAACTGCATCGGTCACGGTGTTGAACACGGGCACATCAAGATGCCGCGTGCCTCCCTTACCGGGAGTGACTCCGGCGACCACTTTGGTGCCGTACTCCATCATCTGTTGCGCATGGAAACTGCCTTCACGCCCGGTCAAACCCTGGACGAGGACGCGCGTTTTTTCATTGACTAGCACACTCATCGCGCACCCCCGGCGAGCTTGACAATCTTTTCGGCTCCATCTTTCATTCCCTGCGCAATCGTGAATCCCAGTCCCGATTCCCGCAAAATTTCCTGTCCTTTTTCCACGTTGGTCCCTTCCATCCGAACTACGACGGGCAATTTGATATTCAATTCCTTGGCCGCGGCCACGACGCCGTTTGCCAGCACATCGCATCGCAGAATGCCGCCAAAAATATTGATGAACACGCCTTTCACGCTCGGGTCGCTCACCAGAATCTTGAACGCATTTTTCACTTGCTCGGCGGAGGCTCCACCGCCAACATCCAGGAAATTTGCAGGAGAACCGCCGGAAAGCTTGATGATGTCCATCGTTCCCATCGCGAGGCCGGCGCCGTTCACCATACAGCCCACGCTGCCGTCAAGCTTGATGTAATTCAGCTTGAAGTTCGACGCTTCGACTTCGAGTGGATCTTCCTCGTTCAAGTCGCGCAGATCAGCAAGCTCCTTGTGCCTGAAGAGAGCGTTGTCGTCGAAGGCCATCTTCGCGTCGAGCGCGACCAGCTTCCCATCACCCGTCACGATCAGCGGATTGATTTCCGCAAGCGACGCGTCTGTTTCCAGAAACGTGCGGTAGAGCGCCTGCAGAAAGGGCCAAGCGGCACTCGCGGCGTCACTGGAAAGTCCCAGACCGAACGCCAGTTTGCGCGCGTGGTAGGGTTGCAGCCCGGTCGCCGGAGAAATCGTCTCCCGCAGAATTAGCTCCGGGTTCTTATGCGCCACTTCCTCAATCTCCATGCCGCCGGCAGTGCTGGCCATCACCACAGGCGCCGCCACGGCGCGGTCCACCAGAATGCTCAGGTAAAGTTCGCGCTTGATGTCGAGCCCTTCCTCGATCAACAGCCGTTGCACGATGCGCCCGGCAGGACCCGTCTGCGGCGTCACGAGCTTCATTCCCAGGATCGACTTCGCCAGGTCTGCAGCCTCCGCCGGGGATTTCGCCAGTTTCACACCGCCTGCCTTGCCGCGGCCCCCGGCGTGAATCTGCGCCTTCACGACCACGATTTTTGTCCCTAACCGTTCGGCTACGGCGCGCGCCTGCTCCGGGGTCGTAACCATCTCGCCTCGCGGCGTCGGCACGCCGAAACGCCGGAAGATTTCCTTCGCCTGATATTCGTGGATCTTCATCGACCATCCATCAGTGCTAGAATTTACGTCCAATCGAAACTACAGAGTCTATAGGGAACATGTGAGCCGAGCAAGCGAAAGGAACCGAGTGTATTTGCAGATGATTCCATTTGTGAACAGTCTGACCGGAGCTTTGAACCTGCAAGGGAGTGCCCATTGCGGGCCTGGGGTGCTGCCTTCGTGATGCAAATTCTCACTAAAAAGGCCGAAGCTGGAACACACCTTTCGCGGGAGGAGGCCGAAAGCGCGATGGAGGAAATCCTTTCCGGGCGCGCGGGGGAAGACTCGATCGTAGCGCTGCTTTCCGCGTTACGCACCAAGGGCGAGACCATCGAAGAGTTGGTGGGCTTCGCGCG
>Ga0209168_10002221_pt1 | contig 14247 bp, 12 predicted proteins | sample Coa_R1_FD_187156 | JGI IMG/M metagenome (GOLD analysis project Ga0209168, IMG submission 187156) | Surface soil microbial communities from Centralia Pennsylvania, which are recovering from an underground coalmine fire - Coalmine... | ecosystem: Environmental > Terrestrial > Soil > Unclassified ... | reverse complement strand
GCTCGAATCCTCCGCAACTCAGGATATTTCAGTTAACGACTGTTTCAAACCGGTCGCGCGATACTGGGACCGGATTGAGCGCCCGGAGCAGATTCTTACCGCGTTACCTGCAGCGATGCGAGTTTTAACGTCGCCGGCTGAAACCGGCGCAGTGGTGCTCTCTTTGCCGCAGGACACACAGGCTGAAGCGTTCGACTACCCCACCGATTTTTTCAAGAAAAGAGTCTGGACAATTCCCCGGCCTCGCTGCGATGCGGGATTGCTGAGGAGAGCGGCGGAATGGATCAAATCTGCGAGCAAGCCATTAATCATCGCGGGCGGAGGCGTGATTTATTCGGAAGCGACAATGGTGCTTTCCGAATTCGCAAGCCGAACGGGCATTCCCGTCGCGGAGACACAAGCAGGAAAAGGCTCGTTGCCATACGATCATCAGCAATCGTTGGGAGCGATCGGGGTAACCGGCACGCCGGGCGCAAATCGCATTGCGCGCGAGGCAGACCTGATCATTGGCATCGGGACCCGCTACTCCGATTTCACTACCGCTTCCCAGACGGCCTTTCAGAATCCGGCAGTACGTTTCATTAATGTGAACATCAGTGAATTCGATGCGGGGAAGCAATCGGCGCTGGCATTAGTGGGCGATGCACAAGTGACCGTGCGGGAATTAGCTTGCTCAGTGCAGGGCTTCAAGGTTGTTGAGTCGTACATTCGCGAAGTGAAATCGTTTCGCGAAGGTTGGGAAGCAGAGGTCGAAAGAATTCACAATCTCAACTACGGTCCTCCGATCAGTCAGGGCGAAGTTATCGGGGTGGTGAACGAGGTTTCCGGTCCGCGCGGCGTTTTGGTGTGCGCCGCCGGCAGCATGCCTGGAGATCTTCACAAGCTCTGGCGCACCTGCGATCCTAAGGGCTATCACGTCGAGTACGGTTACTCGTGCATGGGATACGAGATCGCCGGCGGACTTGGGGTAAAGATGGCTGCTCCTGATCGCGAAGTGTATGTCATGGTTGGTGATGGGTCGTATTTGATGATGGCACAGGAGATTGCCACCTCGATACAAGAGGGATATAAGCTCAATATCGTAGTGCTCGATAACCACGGATTTTCCAGTATTGGCGGGCTGACGCGCGCCTGTGGAAATACGGGAATGGGAACCGAGTACCGCTACCGAAACAACAAGAAACTCGAAGGCGAGTTCATCCCAGTTGATTTCGTTCGCAATGCGCAGAGCTTAGGGGCAGATGCGGTTCGCGCGAACACCCGGGAAGAGCTGAGACAAGCACTTCTGAACGCAAGAACATCTGACAAAACATTCGTCGTGGTGATCGAGACTTCCTTCGACCATCGTGTTCCGGGATACGAATCCTGGTGGGACGTCCCGATTGCGGAAGTTGCAGAAGTAGAACCTGTGCGGGCGGCACGCGCGAAGTATCTGGAAGGGGCGAAGAAACAAAGGATCTTCTGAGCGGTATTAGTCTGCCGCTCCGTGAGACATATGCAACGCAAGACCGCAAGATTCGCGGATACGCAGCTCCGGCTGCAGCTTGCGAACGATTGCTTTTTCCCGGCTTCCGTTGATTCGTCTAAGCAGTAATTCAACCGCTTCGCTGCCTAACTGATGTTTCGGCAATTCCACAGTCGTCAATTTAGGACGAAAGACCCCCAACCAGGGATAGTCATCGAAGCTTATCAATCTAAAATCGTTTGGACAGCTTAATTTCATTTCTTCAGCCGCGCGCAGCAGTCCGACGGTCATCAAATAGTTCGCTACGTAAATTCCGTCGGGTTGGTGCGAGAGCAAGGCATGTCCAGCGCGGAAGCCAGACTCGATGCGGTAATCTCCCTCAAACACCAAGTTCTCCTGAAATGGCAAGCCTCGTGCTTTGAGGGCATCGTGAAATCCTTGCGAGCGTGCGATCGCATTGCTGACCTTCAGCGGGCCGCTCACGAGAGCGATGCGGCGACAGCCTGCGCGTACGAGATGGCAGACTGCATCATACGCGCCCTGATAGTCATCGGAGATTACTGCATCCTTCGTGAGTTTCGGATATTGCCGCATCACTAGCACAAAGGGGATGTTCACTTCCTTAATCATCTGCCGAAGACCGGAACGAAAATCGCCAACGGCTTTGTTCAGCAAGATTCCATCCACGCGTTTTGAGAGCAATAGCTCGATCTGGCTCTCTTCTTTGTCCAGGGTGTCATCGCTATTGCAGAGTAGAAGATTGTATCCATGTTTTTGTGCAGCATCTTCAGCGCCTCGTACAACCATAGGAAAGAAGGGGTTAACGATGTCTGAAACAATCATCCCAATGGTATGGGTACGCTGCTTGACCAGGCTGCGAGCAATAAGATTTGGCCGATAGTTCAGTCTACGAATTGCAGCTTCGACCCGGTCTCGAAGCTTCTTGCTGACATGGCTCTTGTTGTTGACAACGGAGGAGACAGTGAAAACGGAGACCTTTGATTCGCGTGCCACATCATAGATGCTGGCTGCTTTCGTCATCTTCGAATTCTTACTTTGCATGTTAGACCCCATGCTTTCCTGCGTCGACTTCTAGCAGTCGATCCCAACTCAGTTGTTGAGGCCCTGAACACCTAAGCGATATCGACATTCGGAAGCATAATGTCGCGCACCAATTCGTCCAGCCCGTGGCAGGCCATAATGAACTGCCGCAATGTCCGGCATGTCGGAGCGAAAGAATCAAAGTCATCGATGACCATCTCATCTCCCATATATGCGCGCACGAAGTCCGGAAACTTCCTCGAGAGTTCATTCACAATCTTCGGATCGACGGGACCGTCAATGCGGTGACGCACCTCGACATCGCTGGCATTAAATCTCATCTGCCATGAGTATGGAGGAGAAATCACAACGTCTCCACCGACCAACTCGCTCCAGTGCATGTGATTGCGAAACGCTGCCGAGAGCAGGCGAATTCGGTATCCGCGCTCACGGAATATTCGATAGGTCTTTTTAAAAACCGCGATGCCTGCCCATTCCAAATATCCAGGGTCGATCGCGATGTTTTCTTTTTCGATCAGCACCTTTAACCAATCATCGAGACGGCCCACCATGATGGTGCACACCGGCCCCATGCTGGCAATCTCTTTTCCTTCGCGCTCGCGTCGTTCGAGGCCGCGCTCTACGGCTTCGGCAACTGCGATGCACTGCGGCAAACTAAAGCAGACCGTCGCGTTAATGCTGATGCCCTTATATGTCGCTTCTTCAATCGCTAATATTCCTGCCCGTGTTGCGGGAATTTTCACGATCATGTTGCGAGCGAGTGCGTCGAACTCAATCGCCTGCCTGATAATCGCTTCCGTGTCGCGGAAGAACCGAGGATCGGTCTGAATTGAAAGCCTGCCGTTTCTCCCGTGTTCCGTATCGAAGATCGGCTCCAGTAAAGCCGCGCCTCTGACCGAAATCTCCCGTACTAATTGCCACGCGATCTCCTCCTCCCCTGCCGTGGGCCGGTCCTGCATCAGCGCGCGAATTCTTTCCTTAACACCAGGATCCTTTTTAAGGACCGTAAGCGCGATCACGGGATTGCAGGTGGCGCCAACGGCACCGTGCTCAATCGAATAAGTTAATTCTTCAAGTGAGGCGGAATCGTTCCACAGACAGGTAGGCGTGGTCTGAGTCATTTCGTGCAACGGACTTTTGTAGGTGACAGCAACCGACTTCACGGCTAGCTCCTCCTAACTACTTCCACCCGGTCAAGCGTGACGGTGCACGGTCTAGCACTCCGATGCGATTGCTCCGCGGCAACTGCAATTGCAAGCGCCTTTACGCCATCCTCGCCGGTCACTCGCAATGGAAGTTCGTGCAAGATATTGTGCACAAAGTCCTTCACCTCGCCGACATAGGCATCGGCGAACCGCGAGAGATAATGATCGGCCAGAATCTCGGCACTCCCATTGCTACTCAGAAAGATCGCCGGGGTCTTTTGCAGCGAACCGATGAAAATGGACCCTTTCGACCCAACAATTTCAGTGCGTACGTCGTATGCGTACAAAGCCTGCACATACGATTCCACGTTGCCAATTGCGCCATGCGCAAACTTTAAATTAACCACGCCTGCCACAATATCTCCGTATTCAGCTATCTCTGGACGAATCGCCGTTGTCGTGTATGCCTGCGCCTCGATCACTTCATCTTGCATCAGCCAGCGCGCTGAGTCGAAATCATGAATTGTGCTGTTGTAAAACAACATTCCATTTAATTGCGATTGATACGCCGAAATTGGGGGAATATCTTTGTCACGCCCCAGCGACTTAAAAATTACAGGCTCGCCGACTTCACCGTTCTCGATCCGCTTCATGGCTTCGAGGTGGGCAGCGTCATAATGCCGCATAAACCCAATCTGCAGCCGCACCCCAGATTTTTCGACCGCTTCCAACGCCGCATGCGCATCCGTCAGGTTTGTAGCAATGGGTTTTTCGCAAAGAATGTGTTTACCAGTACTTGCGGCGCTCTGGATTGCTTGCGCGTGGAATTTGTCTGGCGAAGCAATAATCACCGCGTCCATCTCTTTGCACTCAAGCATCTCTTCCAAACTGCGGAATGCATGCTCTACCTCCAACTCTTTCGCGACGTCCACCGCACGCCCGAAGGCTACGTCCGCAACGCCGATAAGGCGTGCCTCGGAAATGAACCGACGGACGTTATAAGCGTGGCGTTGGCCCATCTCTCCTACGCCAAGGACTCCCACTCCAAGCTTATGAACCAACGTATTCCCCAATCTCAGCGAATAAGCGATTAGCATATTCACGCTAACTAGCACGAGCAGACCGAAGTTCCTCAACTACGCCGCGCGAATACCGCAAGCTAGCGGCAACGCTCTCGGCCGGCGGAACAACTGTTTCGTCAAATTTTACGTCTTGCTCGATGACCATCCAGCCGGCGTAATTATTTTTTTCAAGCACACGGAAGAATTCCGGAAAATCGATCGAGCCCTCTCCGACGATGGTAAAAATTCTGCCTTTGATCGCTTCCTCAAAGGTTGATTTCTTTTTCCGCGCCTGCTCGAGAATTCTTTTGTCCAGATCCTTAATGTGTACCAGCCGCAAAACACTTTTGAACTTATCGGCTTCGACAGCGCAATTGCCTCCACCATATTCGCAATGTCCAGTATCAAGGCATAAGCCCACGCCGGTGTGTGACGTCTCGTGAAAAAATCGCTCGCACTCCTGCGGCGTTTCGATGTAGGTCGCCACATGGGGGTGGAAGACTAAGTTCAATCCGAAATCGGACGACACCTTCGCAGCTTGTTCCACGACTTTTCCAACATTTTTCCATTGCGCGGCAGTCAATCCGGCCTCGCCACTCTTTGGCACCCGCCCTGAAATGTGATTGCGATCATTGGATTGATCGTCCGCCAATACTAAGAATGGAGCGTTTAACGAGGAGAGCAAATGTCCTACCTTGCGAATTCGTTCCATCGCAACTGCCCCTGAAGCTTCGTCGCTCAACACTACTGGGACGAACGATCCGAGGAGCTTCAACTTACGTTTTTCGAGCTGCGGCTTCAATATCTCGGGATCCGTCGGAAAAAAACCATACGGTCCTAGTTCGGTGCCTGTGTATCCCGCCTCGACCATTTGATCGAGCATGCTTTCATACGATTGGTTCCATGAGGGGCCCGGATAATCTAGCACACCCCAGCTATCTGGTGCGCATGCGAAAAGAAAGCGATTCCTGATATCAACCATGAAGACCCTCAACCCCTGAACCCTTAAATCTGAATTTAAATGACAGCTTGGAGTCACTGCGCCACAATTCAGCTTTCAAATTTAGCACGAAAATTGTAGACTCTAACCGCTTATATAATTTTTTTTTATTTAAGGAAGAAACCCGCGTGGCGTATCGGAAACGCAATATCTGAGGCAGCCCCTCCAACAGTTCAGTGGCATATTTGAAAACAATTCGAAGTTTATTGCGCTCTTCCACAGCACTGGTCATTCTGCTCGTACTCTCACCGGTTTTGTCGGGACAGGTACCCAGCCCGAATCTTAAAGATAGCGGGTTTGAATCCCCAGACGCCACTAAGGTCTGGCATGTGGATGCTTCAGAGGCGAACCAACGGTTTTCCATGCATCCCGACGCCAGTAATAAGAAAGAAGGAAAGCAATCTTTACTCGTGAGCGCCGATGAGCCTGTTCACCTGACGTTGCGCCAGGAGCTATTTCTTCCAGTTGGAACTTTATGGCGACTCAGCGGCTGGGTAAAGTCTGCCGCGAGAGAAGATTCATCGGATGCGTCATCCCCAAGCCAACGAATTGGAATTGAAACTCCCGTCGGAAGTCAGGGTTTGAGTGCATCGGCCCCGGCGTTTGGAGAGTGGAAACAAGAGACTTTGCTATTCCGGGTGCCGTCGCCGGGGCGGGTGACGGTGGCGTTAAACGCATTCGACGGGCAAAGTGGGCAGGTATGGTTCGATGATATCAATTTAGATCCGGTGCCCGAACCTGCGGAAACAGAGTCAGTCACCATCACGGATGAGCGCTACGGCAAGCGGCCAATTGACAGGAAACAAGGCGGGCAGTTCATGGAGCCGCTGTGCGATGTCTTGCCTTCCATGACAGCGCAGCAAGTGCAATCCACCAGCTTTGAAGAAGAGACACCGTGGAACTATGCCTACAAAGCCGCCATCGACAAACCTTACCGGCCGTGGTACCCCGACGGGAGTGTGCATGTAGCAAATTACTCCTATGACACGCGGAATCCATTCAACGGCAAACGTTCGCAAAAAATCGAATTGCCAGTCGCAAATACCTGGGCGGGAATATCACAAGATGGTTTTTACCTCGAAGCAGGTCACAGCTATCGGTTAAGACTGCATCTCCGGAGCTCAGGAAATGTTCGGGTAAAGGCATCACTACACGGTGACGGGAACCTAATTGCTGGTCCGATTTCACTCGGGAGTGGTACCGCGGCTTGGCGTGGATTCGACGCAACTTTAACTGTCAAACACACAGTTCAGAACGGAACGCTCACTATCGAGTTTGAAGGGCCGGGTACGATTTGGCTCGACCGTGTTTATTTGATTGACACGAACGCCGTACTTGGACTGTGGCGTCCGGACGTGGTGCGAGCACTAAAAGCAATGAACCCGGGTATTGTGCGCTTCGGCGGAAGCGCGATTGAGACTTTTGACTGGGAGAAAACGATTGGGAACTGGGACGATCGTGCACCCTTTCCCGATGATCCCTGGGGTGGCCTGCAGGAAAATTTCGTGGGAGTGGAGGAGTTTGTCCGGCTGGTGCAATTCATCGGAGCCGAGCCACTGATTTGTGTGCGATGGACAGGGCGAACACCGCAGGATGCCGCTGAAGAGGTCCAGTATTTCAATGGAAGCGCAGATACAAAGTGGGGCAGTCTGCGTGCCAGGAATGGGCACCCCGAGCCTTATCACGTGCGGTACTGGGAAATCGGCAATGAGGTCAGCGGTCCGGAATACGACGCCTCATTGACAGCGTTTGCCGATGCAATGCGGCACGTGGATGCCACAATTAAGATCTCTTCATCATTCCCTAGTGCGGATACTGTGCGTAAAGCCGGGGCAGTATTGGACTTTCTTTCGCCACATCAGTATTCGATCGGCGACCTGAATGGAACCGAAAGCGAATTGAAGCAGCTACGCGATGAAATTCAACGCGACGGAAACGGGAAAGATATTCGCCTGTCGGTTACCGAGTGGAACGTAACAGGTGGAGAGTGGGGTTTGACGAGGGGAATGCTGCAAACCCTAGGGAACGCCCTCATTTGTTCGCGCTACCAGAACATGCTGCATCGTTATGCCGACTTGGTAGAAATCGCGAACATTTCAAATCTCTCGCACAGCTTCGGTGGTGGACAACTCCAGCCCGGGCCGGGATACCTTTACGAGATTCCTGATTACTTTGCCCAACTCCTGTATCAACGCTCCGCAGGATCATACGCGCTAAAGGTGAAACGAAACAGCACTCTTTCTTTCTACTTGCAGGAGCCAGATCTGAACGCCAACTTGAGCGGCGATGGCCGCGTGTTAAGGATTTACAGCGTAAATTCCACGCCTCTAATACGAAAAGTCAAGTTTCGACTAAATTCAACCATCGGCCTGGTGCTGGCAGGCGAAGAATTGGTTTTGGCCGATAACGACAAAACCCCGGATCGCGAAGCCATGAACTCGCCTGATAGGCCAAATCACGTGTCTCTTAGCACGAGAAAATTAAACGTGAGTGGGATGTCATTCGAACACAAATTTCCACCATTCACTGTGACATTGCTCGAATTTCAAGTACGAAGCAGAGGCGGGCACGACCATTGATACCATTGCTTTCTAGAAACAGCTTTTCAGGTAGGATTCACACGTCGAATGTTTCTAGGAACAGCAACCCCTTCGGCTGCCCGAGCAGCCATTGTCCCATGGCCAAAGCTGTCGCTTGCGAACGCGAGCTCAATGGAGAAAGAGAGCCATTCGCGGATTACAACGATATTGTGCCAGACGATAAATAGCCGAAGGGAATGGGAGGAGCCTGGAGAGACAATTATCCAGATAACATTGAAGCGGCACATTGTTGAGGTAATGAAGAGAAAGGGGTCAATAAAAATCTGCAGTTGCGCAATTGCGTTAGACTTGGTCGTATCGGAATTCCTCAAGTTTGGCGGGACTAATCAGTTATCAACCAATCAGATTCGGGCGGAAGAGATGACGATACCGATCGAATGGTCATGTTCTGTCACTTTGTTCTGGCGTGCAATCACGAACAGAGTTACTCGAAATCCGGCACACAACTGGCACGCAAATGATTACAGAAAGTCAACGGTCGCGTAGTTCCCAATTATGACGGCTTATGGGCCGTCAGTCGTCTATCGGCTGTGCCGCGTTCCGAGGTCCGTTCAGTTCTCACATACTTCCGGTACACAATCGAAGACTTTCAGTAGTCATCGCCACTCCTTGCGGATCGCAGCCAGTCCTTGAAGGTAGTCCTTACCCTCGATCCTGCTTTGCACCCCGAACCCGGGAAGGAGCGTCATCATCTGTCCGACCGGGACTCCCGGAAGCTCGGCGGCTCTACCAAGCGAAGCCTCGCCTTTCTTAACTGCGATGACTGCGATTCTAGATTCATCTAATGCTTTGATGTGCCTGTGGAATCTGGAGTAGTTTTGTTACGAATTTAGAACACTTTCAACTAATCCTTGACAAGTTGCGTTTAGCGGTTACACTTCGACGGCGTTTTCGTGGACGCTTGGGCCTAGTCAGTTAGTAGCCAGACCCAGTGCGGCAATGTCGGGCTCATTGTCTCCACTTGCCGGTCTTACCGAGTGCGACTGCACTTAAACCGTGACACAGGAAAACAAACAAGACGCTGCCACGAAAGAACGCGTTCGTGATGCTAAGTGGACAAGGAATGCCGCATTCATTTTCGCCACGATCGGCGTCGTCGGCTTGGCATTTTATTCGCTTCAGTACCTATGCGCCCAATCGCCCAAACTGCAGGTGTTTCTGGACGTTCTTGGACGGGGTGTGCTGATCGCTTGCGCTTCCTTCCTGGTAGGCGTGCTCCTCGGGTTCATATTTGGTATTCCACGGGCACTCCAGAGCCAACCACAAAACCCGGGCGACGCCGGCCCCACCTACCACGTAAATACAAATTTAGAGCAGATTTCGGACTGGCTCACGAAGATCATTGTGGGAGTGAGTTTGGTCGAGCTCGGTAGAGTTCCGGAATTAGTCAAAAGGATGGGTGCGTACCTCTCTCCGTGTCTGGGTGAACTTTGCAAAAGCCCGAGTGTCGCCGTCGTCGTCGTCGTGCTGTTCGTCGTGCTTGGGTTCCTGGCCGGATATCTGCTGACGCGGTTGTACCTAACGGGTGCCTTTAGGCGGGCCGAGACTCCGCCACAGGAGCCGGTAAACTTGGACGACCTCAGCCCCGAAGCGATCTCAGACGTGCCTAGCCCAGAACATTAGCAAAGCGTAAGCTCGTAAACCATTGAAGGCACAGGTCTTGACAAGATACTAATAAGGCTTGACGTGAGTATAAAAGGAGTGTAGATTGAGTATTGTTTGAGCAGTAGTGGAGGGCTCATGCGCTACCCACCTACATGTGACTTCTTCTTCGAGGCGGTGTTAGTTGCGAAGCCAAGATCCAGAAATCGAGCACGCGGGTACTGTCGGCCCTCCGAACGATGTTCCCCTTCCCAGACCGGGTAAAGTAGGGCCGGGAAAACCGGGGCCTTATCGCCCCGTCGTGGCTGTCGACCTTAACGGCTTGGGGCCTGGTGCGGTCGTGGACGTGCGATAGCGCGACAAAAGGGGTTCGAAGGCTCGCGATAATTCATTGGAGGTCACATGCCGGAAAAGACTCGTGTACAGTTCGATTTCACTCCAGAGGCTCTTCAAACCTTGGATGGACTTAAAGGTCGCCTAAGCGTAAGCACTCGGGCGGACGTGATCCGATACTCCTTGCGTGTCCTGGACTGGGTACTATCGACTACTGAATCGAATTCGAAGATCCTTGTCGAGAAAGACGGACGACAACAGGAGATCGTATTTCCATTTCTGAGACAAGAGGTCGCGAAGGAACAGCCAACCGCAGTTGCAAGTCGGTATTGACGCGTCCGCGAAATGCTTCTCGGCTCAACCTTGGCTACATAATGCAACAACCTGAAAGGTCACGATTCAAATCGTGACCTTTCAGGAGGGCAGCACAGCTTTTGATAGCTGCGGAAGTACTTCACCGTCGTGCATAGGACCAGCGCGGCGCCCGAAGGCTCTCACGAAAACCCGGTAACGTCACTTCGTGCAAACGCTCATCGAAAGGGTCAGACGGACCCATAGACCAATCATTTCGTTTTGCGAACAATCTAATTTGTTCGTTTTTCGCAACAAATTTTGCTTTTCGTTTAGAGATGGTCATTTCGTGAAAGAGTGAAGCCCGAATTGGGCGTTAGCTTTTTCCTACTTCCCCGATCAGCCCATTCGAAGCGCATTACCGGGAACTTACCTCGAAATCTCTTTGCCGAGTTGGATCACATGTATGGGTCTTTGTCTGCACCATTCATATGCTGTGTCTGAGGTAAGCCCTCGGGGTCAGTGCAACCAGTCAAAGGACAAAGGACACAATGAATACACCACCACAAGTCTCTCCTTGTCTCCTGACCGACCAAGGCGGTGGTCGCTACACCAGCGCGCCCGGTCTGCTCACGCTCGCCCTCGTCGACAGGAAAGGGAACACCACGTTTGATTGTGCCAACTCGACTGTTTCTGACCTTTCAGGTACGCAGCCACTACCGGTGGAAGTCGATTGCAAAGAGACAACCTTCGCTTTCACGGTCGTGAAGACAAAGAAATACGAGATAAAACTGGTGTTTATTCAACAACCGTCGCCCTTTGTTGCGGTCGCGAATCTCGTGGAAACACCGTGTGAGAAAAACCTTCTTCAGATCGATAAGACAACGCCTACGATTGTACTGAGAGTAACCGCATGAACCGACAGCCTTCGTGGAGCATCGGTTTTTTGTTCCTGACTTGTGTCCTGGCTACTCTGACCGCCAATGGACAAGTTACCAATCCCAGGGCACAGCCTGCGCCGATAGCGGGTTCGTCGAAGTCCGACAACTCCACCGTCGTAAACACCTATCTCGGAAGTGTGACCAAGAATCCTCCCAGTGCCTGTCACGACCGGTTTTTAACAGAAGCCAAGGATGCCGTTTCAAGGAACAATGCTATACCGCTGGTCAACTTTCTGTCGTTTGGCACGGACGCTCCTTGCGCGACGTATTTACTGTTATCAAGCGATCAATTTCAAGCGATTAGGACATCGCTCGGCGGCAAAACCATACAAGCAGTGGAGCAAGACATAGAGCACCTGGCGGAAAAGAGGCTGAAAGCGATCGCACAGCAGAACGGATCGAGTTCCGGCACTGGCGGTTCCACTAACCTCACTTCGAAAGGGCTCACCTCCAAAATTCTGTCTCTCGCATCGGAGTACGGCGCGCTTACTCAGTCGGTCAGTAACCAAACCACCACAGTTCAAGGATCAGTTGCCGGCGTTCCTTTGGTCCTTATGAACAAGGGATACCTCGCGGAGTGTTCAACCCGGATATTTTCGGTCACCCCATGCTTTTCTCACGGAGTCATGGATCAACTCTCTCGTGTCGCGTATTCCGTATCCTTTGCCACCAGTCCCAGCGTAGGGACAGTCACAGGCACCGCAACCGGTGCGGCATCCAGCACCGCTCAGCAAGTCAGTGTCAAGAGCAACGATCATAGTGTTAATCAGTTCTCGTTTAAGTGGGTGGCGATAAGAGGTACAGTGACCGCCGCAGGAATGGCGAAGACAGCCAACGCGATCAGCAATACCGGTGCTGGCAAGGCCCTAGTAGATGTCCAAGCAAAGATGGTAGATCTAGAAAACGCTTCCAACAATCCGAAGCCGATTGCTTGGGAAAACAATTTTGCCCAGCAACTTCTGATGGAAATGCAAAATCGCGGAAGTTATTCCGCGGCGATCGAAGCCGCCTTCGATACATGGCGCCACGCGGGAACCGCAATGGCTTCGGCCTTCGATCTGCCAGACAATATTGATCAGGCTATGGCTGCCACCAATGTGCCGGATAGCGTGACCGATGCCGTACAACTGGCGCGCGCATATACCCAATATCTTGGCGTTGAAGAGGACCAGGGCTTAAGTTCCATCATTGCCCAGCCTCCTGTTCTCAGCTTCGAATACGATGACAACCGTCCCTCATCGCAACCGAGCGACTCAGTATTTCGCGCCATTTTTCAGCAAAAATGGACGTCTCTCACCCTCACAGTCAACGGGGCAATTTCTCTGTACAATTCTGCGCAGTCCTCCGTGCCCGGAGCGGGACGAGTACGAGATGCACAGTTTGCTACGGAAGCGGCTCATGTTTTTGCGATCAAAACGCCGCTAAGCAGTTCCTTGGGTGTAACTCTGAGCGGTGCCTTTTACTACCAATACCAAAGTAGCCCGGCAATTCTGAATGTGACTCCAGGAGCACCAGTAGACGGGGTCACATTTACCGCACTGCCCGCTACGGCAAGTCAAGTCTATGGTAAAACGGGCAACATCGCAGTCGGCCAAATCAAATTGAGCGTAGGCAGCGGATCTAATGTTACCGTACCACTTTCGCTGACGTACTCCAACCGAACTGAACTTATTGCGAATCCCACTTGGAAAGCGCAGATTGGTGTCAGTTATGACTTTGATTCGCTTTTCTCGGGAGCAAAGTGAAGCTTGAAGTTTTTTGAGGCTGAGAGTAGGAGGTCGTTGAACAGAGCGTTACGGTCGCGAGCAGAAGTGATTGAACATCTTCTCGAAATCAAGTGGCCAAGGCCCAGAGACCGGTTCGGGTTACAGGACAGCTGATGTTCGATTCAAGCCACACCCTGTGCATTAGCGGGAAGGAGGTTAAGGGCGATCCTGCTCGCACGTCGCTTTGGAAGCTTCACCCAATCTACAAGTTTGGAGTGTGCGGGCAGGGGAATTGCAGCTCTGACACTGGCTGGGTTTCGCTGAGGAATGGAAGCCGTAAGTTCAAACTTTTTTTAACGAGGGATCCTGAAGAACGAAAGGGCAGTATGTCGAAGAAGTCGGCAATTACTATCTCGGGAGCCGTCTCTCTTGGAAATTATGAAGCGGGCGTTCTTTTATGAGGTTTTGGGTGCAAATTTCTCAACACAACAACAGGGGCTGTGGTGGGCATACCATCGTTGTGCTCTCGCTGCTCCAGCATGGGTCGGTTCCGTCTCGTATCGCAAGAAGTAGTAGAAAGTTGCGCGGCAAGGTGCTTTGGAGCCAATTCGGCAGGCGCTCCACCTTGAACCAGGATGATCTCTTTACTTCGTCGTATTTGGGATCCGCAGGATCCGAGCAAAATGTCTTCAGGGGAAAACGACCTTGGACGAGTTCTCTGCAGATGATGACTTCAAACAATCGCTGACAACCTGACATTAACACAGCATCGACGGATTGCCAGTGGAACGATTTGGGCGCGGATGTGGAAATCGCTTTCTTAGCCCCACTGTTTAGGTAGTATCGGTGGGTAAGATCGTACGACTTGGTGGAGAATGGCAAATCTGAAACAAATCGAACACATCGTCGTGCTGATGCTTGAAAATCGTTCTTTTGACAACGTTTTCGGTTGGCTTTACGATCCCGCCAATCCGGCCCCTTTTAATAGGGAACCCCCGGCAAACTTCGAGGGTCTCTATGGGAAGCACTTGTCTAATCCTG
>Ga0209168_10002220_pt1 | contig 14248 bp, 14 predicted proteins | sample Coa_R1_FD_187156 | JGI IMG/M metagenome (GOLD analysis project Ga0209168, IMG submission 187156) | Surface soil microbial communities from Centralia Pennsylvania, which are recovering from an underground coalmine fire - Coalmine... | ecosystem: Environmental > Terrestrial > Soil > Unclassified ... | reverse complement strand
ATCGGGCTGGCGCTGTTCACCGTGGCGTCCATCGCCTGCGCCACCGCGGGCAGCGCGGCCGCCCTCATCGCCGCGCGGGCGGTGCAGGGCGCCGGCGCCGCCGTCGTGCTGCCGCTCTCGCTCACCTTGATCAGCGAGGCGTTCCCGCTGCACAAGCGGGGCACCGCGATCGGGATCTGGGGCGGCATCACCGGGTTGGGGGTCGCGCTGGCGCCGCTGCTCGGCGGCGCGATCATCCAGGGCATCAACTGGCAGTGGATCTTCTGGATCAACGTCCCGGTCGGCGTGGCGGCCGCGGTGGCCTCCGCGGTCCTGCTCACCGAGAGCCGGGGCCCGCGCCCGCGGCTCGACCTGGCCGGGCTGCCGCTGATCACCCTGGGGCTGCTCGCCCTGGTCTGGGCGCCGGTCCGCGCCCCCGCGGCCGGATGGGGGAGCGGGGAGGTGGTCGGGGCGCTGGCCGCGGGCGCCGCCCTGATCGCCGCGTTCGTGTTCTGGGAGCGCCGGGCGCCGGTGCCGATGATCCCGCTGGAGTACTTCCGCCGGCGCGCGTTCTCGGCCGCGGGCGGGGTGGCCTTCCCGTTCTCCTTCGCGCTGATCGGCTCGGTGTTCTGGATCGCGCAGATGCTCCAGGTCGGCATGGGCTATTCCCCGCTGGCCTCGGGGGTCCGGATGCTCGTGTTCACCATGATGCCGATGATCTTCGCGCCGCTCGGCGGCATCGGCTCGGACCGGATCGGCAACCGCCCGTTCATGGCCGGGGGCCTGCTGCTGATGGGCGGCGGGTACCTGTGGCTGGCGCTGAGCGTCCGGGCCGGGGTCGGCTATCCCTCGCTCATCGGCCCGTTCGTCGTGGCCGGCATCGGCATCTCGTTCGTGTTCCCGACCCTGGCCAACGCCGCGGTCGGCTCGGTGCCGCTCGCCGACTCCGGGGTGGCGGCCGGCTCGAACAACACGATGCGCGAGGCCGGCGGGCTGTTCGGGGTCGCGGTCCTGGCCGCGGTGTTCACCGCCAACGGCAGCTACGCTTCGCGCACCGCGTTCATGCACGGGATCAGGTTCGCGCTGCTGGCCGCGGCCGTGGCGGCGCTGGCCGCGGTCCTCCCCGCCCTGCTCGGCCCGTCCCGGGCCCGGGCCCTGGCCGAGGGGCCCAGCCCGCTGGTCACCCGGGAAGCGACCGGGGCATCCCGAAGCGGGGCAGCACACTAGCGTCAAACCGGGTGATCGTGCTGACCTGGTCGCCGGCCAGGGTCAGCACGATCAGCCCGTTGGCGTGCAGCACGGGGGCGTGCGGGTCCCGCACGTACACGGCGAAGGCCGGCTGGCCGTTGGCCCGGGTGGGGAAGACCCGGTACCGCCGGCCCCGGCGGAAGGCCAGGGTGAGGAACCGCGTGGCCAGCTCCCGGCCCTGGTACTCCAGCGGCACCGGCGGCATCCGGAGCCAGGCGTCCTCGGTCAGCAGGGCCACGATGCCGGCCACGTCCCCCGCCTCGAACGCCTGGGTCAGCCGCGCCACCAGCCGCTGCTCGGCGGCCGAGTGCGGGGGCGGCGCCTGCGGCCCGGGCGGCGGCAGCTCACGCGTCAGGGTGGCCCGGGCGCGCTTGACCGCGCTGGCCACCGACTGCTCGCTGGCCTGCAGGATCTGTGCCGCCTCGGCGGTCGCGAATCCCAGCACGTCGCGCAGGATCAGCGCCGCGCGCTGCCGCGGCGGCAGGAGCTGCAAGGCGGTGACGAACGCCAGCGAGACCGCCTCCCGGGCCTCGTATCGCGCCAGCGGGCCTGGCGCGTCGTCCGGCAGCTCGGCCAGCAGCGTGTCCGGGTACGGCTCGAGCCAGGACACCTCGCCCAGCCGGGTGGGGTCGGGCGGTTCGACGTCCCGGCTGGGCCAGTCCATGGCCGGGCGCCTGCTAGCCGACCGCAGCGCGTTCAGGCTGCGGGTGGTGGCGATCCGGTACAGCCAGGTGCGCAGCGAGCTGCGCTGCTCGAAACCGCCCAGGCCTCGCCAGGCGGCGAGCAGCGTCTCCTGCATGGCGTCCTGCGCGTCCTGCGCGGAGCCCAGGATCCGGTAGCAGTGCACCTCGAGCTCGTGCTGATAGGGCTCGACCAGCTCGCGGAAGGCCTGCTCGTCCCCAGCCTGCGCGCGGTCGATCAAATCCGTAGCCATGTATGTACGGACACCGTCGCCCCCGCAAACGGGTCGCTCCCCGTCCGACCCATTTGCCGGCCGGCCCGGGTCTACCTGAGCATGACTGACACCATCAATGCCGCCGCCGCGCAAGCTCAGCGGCTCGGGTCCGGTGCCTCCGGCCGGGTGCTGACCGTCCTGCTCACCTCGGTGGCCTACTTCATGGTGGCGCTGGACACCCTGGTCGTGGTGACCGCGCTGCCCTCCATTCACCGCGAACTCGGCGGCAACGTCGGGACCCTGCAGTGGACGGTCAACGCCTACGTGCTGGCCTTCGGGGCCGGCATCATCACCGCCGCGGCGCTCGGCGACCTGATCGGGCGGCGGCGCATGTACCTGCTCGGCCTGTCCGTGTTCACCGTGGCCTCAGCCGCCTGCGCGCTGGCCCCGGACGTGGGGGCGCTGATCGCCTGCCGCGCCGTGGAGGGCATCGGCGCCGCGATCATCATGCCCCTGGGCCTGACGCTGCTGACCTCGTCGTTCCCGGCTGAACGGCGCGGCGCCGTGATCGGCATCTGGGGCGGCGTGGCCGGGCTGGCCGTGGCCAGCGGCCCGCTGATCGGCGGGGCGGTCACCCAGGGCCTGGACTGGCACTGGATCTTCTGGGTCAACGTGCCGGTGGGCCTGGCCGCCGTGGCCGGGTCCTGGTTGCGCCTGCCCGACAGCCGGGGACCCGTATCCCGGCTCGACCTCCCCGCGCTGGTCCTGGTCGCGGCGGGCGCGGGCGCCCTGACCTGGGGCCTGGTCCAGGCCGGCCAGGACGGCTGGGGGAGTGCCCAGACCCTGGCCGGGCTGGTCGCGGGCCTGGCCGCGATCGCCGCCTTCCTGGCCTGGGAGCGGCGCACTGCCGAACCGATGATCCCGCTCGGGTTGTTCCGCTCGGCCAGCTTCTCCGCGGCGGTGGTCACGCAGTTCCTGATGGCCGCGGCGATCTACTCGGCGGCGTTCCTGACCAGCCAGTTCTTCCAGTTCGCGCTGGGGGACTCACCGCTGGGCACCGGGCTGCGCTTCCTGCCCTGGACCGCCACGCCCATGGTCGTCGCGCCCATCGCGGGCCTGCTCTGCGACAAGGTCGGCGCCCGCCCGCTGATCGTCCCGGGGCTGATCCTGCAGGCGGCCGGTTTCGCCTGGATCGTGGGCCTGGCCGCCGGCTCGGCGGGCTACGCCGCCTACGTCGCCCCGCTGCTGATCGCCGGCGTCGGCATCTCGATGGCCCTGCCGTCCGTCTCGGCCGCGGGCCTGAACGCGGTCAGCCCGTCGTCGCTCGGCCGGGCCGCGGGCGTGCTGAACACCATGCAGCAGTTCGGCGCCGTGTTCGGCATCGCCGTCGCCACCACCGTGTTCAACGCCCACGGCAGCCTGTCCTCAGCCACCGCCGTCACCAGCGGCTACCGCCCGGCCCTGGCCGTATCCGCCGCCCTGTCCCTGGCCGGCGCCCTCACCGCCCTAACCCTCCGCCGCCCCAGAAAATAGGACTTCAGTCACGCCGGTACCGCCAGCACCGCAGTCCGCAAGCCCCGCCTCGCCCCAATGTAATGAAACCGGGGTTCCACCACCCTCTAGCGCAGTGAATCCGGGGTTTCACTCCGTTCCCCGGACCGCCTTACGCGCAAGCGTTAGAGTCTTCTAACGTTAGTCATCCCTGACAGATGGCCGGCACCTCTGATACCGTCAGCCTGGGGCTGGCCTGGTCCGCTCACATCACGACACAGGAGAACAATCATGGCTTCACGGCTGAACCCATACCTCAACTTCAACGGAAACGCCCGGCAAGCGCTGGAGTTCTACACCAGCGTGTTCGGCGGCGAGCTCACCCTCAGCACGTTCGCCGACTTCGGCAACCAGGGCTCGCCCGACGCCGACCGGATCATGCACGGCCAGCTCGAGACCGCCGCCGGGTACACCATCATGGCGGCCGACGTCACCAGCGAAATGCCGTACGAGGCTCCGGCCGGGTTCGCGGTGAGCCTGTCCGGCGACGACGACGCCCTGCACGGCTACTGGGAGAAGCTGTCCGCCGGCGGCACGGTCACCATGCCGCTGCAGAAGCAGGTCTGGGGCGACGAGTTCGGCATGTGCACCGACCAGTTCGGCGTCCCGTGGCTGGTCAACATCAGCCAGCCGCAGGCCTAGTGAACGGCTGAGAGATCGAGCCGGGCAGCGGATCTTGATGCCGCTGCCCTCCGCGGTCCTCGGCACGGAGCACGATCTCGGACGTCAAAAACGGATTGCCGGCCAGGGCGGCACCGGGTAGATGTTATGGCTCAACCGCGCGGGACAGCGGGTCACGACATCGAGAGGAGGGATAAGCCCATGATCCCCACGATCACCGCGCTTGTCTTCTCCGGGGGCGCGGACCCCGCCTGACCCCGGAGCGGGCAGGCGCCTGCCAACGGAGCGTGCCTGAACCGTGGACCTGGATAACCCGACCATGCGTCCGATCGCCGGATGCGAGGAACTCGACCTCTTCAACCAGTTGCCCTATGTCCTCAACGAGGAATTCGCCGGCGACCTGACCCAGGGCCACCGGCGGCCGGAATGGATGTGGGCGGCGCTGCGAGGTGGCCGGCTGCTGGCCAGGGTCGCCTGGTGGAGCCGGCCAGGCGATGACGCGCCGTTCCTGCTGGACGTTCTCGACGTCGACGACCACCTGCCCGGCCCCGAACGCCTGAGCGTCGGCGTGCGGCTCCTGCGCACCGCGATGGCAGCTGCCCTTCCGGCCGGATCGCCCCGGCCGCTTTACAGCCGCTTCGTCCCTCCCGGCTGGCGGGACAGCGGCCGGACCAGGCAAGCCGTCCAGGACCGGATGACGATACTGGAGCGGACGGGTGCCCGGCTGTTCGTCGAGCGGCTTCGCCTGGAGTGGCGGCCGGGCACCCCGGTTCCCCCGCCGGGCGGGCGCCTGTTCTTCCGGCCGGTTCAGGACGCCGGGGAACTGCTGACCCTGATGACCCGGGCCCTGGACGGAACCCTGGATGCGCACAGCCGGGACGAGCTGACCAGGATGTCCGCCCGCGAAGCGGCCGTCAGCCACTACCAGGGCGAGCTCGCGCGCTACACCAGCCCGAAGGACTGGTGGCAGATCGCATGCCTGCCCATGGGCGCACCGGCGGGATTCGTGATCCCGGCCCGCAACGATTACAACCCGATCATCGCCTACCTTGCCGTGCTGCCCGAGCATCGCGGCAACGGCTACATCAACGACATCCTCGCCGAGGGCACGCGCATCCTCGCCCGGCACGACGTCCCGCGTATCCGCGCCTCCACAGACCTCGGCAACACTCCCATGGCGAACGCCTTCCAGCGTGCCGGCTGGGTCAATTTCGGACGCGAGATCAAAATGACCTGGAGCTGACCCACCCGGCGATGCTCAGGACGTCGGCCTGCCGGGGAAATACCTTCTCGGTCAGCACCCGGTGCTCGACATCGGCCGCGCGCAGCACCACCTCCAGGTCGCTGCCGGTGAACGCGGAGACCCGCCGCTTGGTGACGACGATGTCGCCGGCCGCGGGCGCCACGTCCGGATGGATGGCCGTACCCGGGTCACCCTCGGCGAACCGGCCGGTCCCGGCGACGGCCGCGAAGCTCTTGTTGCGCTGGCTAACCTCGGGATGCCCGGCCCGGAACCCGACGACCACGTAGATGACCCTGACCCCGGCGCCGCGGCCGGCCTGCACCGCGGTCGCCAGCCGGGGCAGGTACTCGTTGTCGCCGCCGAAGCGGTCGACGATGCCTTGCTGGACGTCCATGACGAGCAGCGCGGTTGAAGTCATGCTGATCTGCTCCTAATGAGACTCCGGCGGTTACCGTACCAGGGTGGCGACTATAGACGACGTGGCCGAACTGGCCCTGGCGCTGCCCGAGGTGACCGAGGGCGAGCGGCACGGCAACCGGACCTGGTTCGTGGCGCGTAAGGCCTTCGCCTGGGAACGCCCGTTCAGCAAGGCGGACCTGCGGCGGTTCGGCGAGCAGACCCCGCCGGACGGGCCCATCCTGGCCGTCCGCGTCGCCGACCTGGGCGAGAAGGAGGCCATGCTCGCCGCCCATCCCGGCTCGTTCTTCACCATCGCGCATTTCGACGGGTACTCCGCGGTCCTGATCCAGCTCGGGAAGGTCTCCGCCGCGGCCCTGCGGGAGGCGGTGACCGACGGCTGGCTGGCCTGCGCGCCGCCCGCCCTGGCCAGCCAGTTCCTCGACCGCTAGGAGGGCGACCCGCACCGAGGCCGCCATCGGCGCGGCCGGGCTGCGGATCAAGGAGCGGCTGCTGATCGGCTCGGAGTGGAGCGAGTGGGCCGAGGAACGCCGGCCCGGAGCCAGCCGGAAGCTGCTGCACGCCTCGCGCCTGCGGCGCAACCGGGCCAGCTACCTCGAGCGCTACGGCCAGGATGCCTACGACATGATGCTCGGCGATTGCCTGTGGCACGTGTACGCCATGATCGGCAAGCTAGAGCGCCGCGTCTACCTGCTGTCCTGCGACCGGACCAGTCGGTAGGGTCATTCTCGTGACCGAGGGCGAGCGGGACAGCCCGGCCTACGCCACCGACATCGAAGCAGCCCTGGCCTGCGGTGCGGACGGTACCAACGTGGCTGAAGTCCGGTTCCAGGTCCCGGTGACACTGGCCGTGGCCTGGAAACTAAGCAACATTGCCGTGGGCCCGGCACGATCTAGCCGAATTCTCACCTTTTAGACGCATAATGCGCCGGTAGATTTCCGTTGTGCCGCTAAATGCCTCGATGACCGTTATGGGAGTTTTGGCGGTTCGTGTTCTTCGCACTGATCCCGCGGCGTGACGAATTCCCGCCAAACGTCATGAAAAAGTGACCCGATCGTCCGTATTTATCGGTGTTCTAGTGGTTCTTTAGCATTTGGATCGCTACGTCCGCGTCGGCAGGTCTGGGGTCCACGCTACTGGGAGGGGTCACATGAAGTTCAGGCTGGTCACCGTCGTCGCCGTCGCCGCGGCGCTGTCTTTCGCCGCGGCAAGCTCGGCAGCGGCCCGGCCGCTCGGGCACAAGCCCGCGCCGCCGCCGCAGATCACCGGGTCGAAGCTACAGGCCGCCATGCTGGCGCCCGCGGCCTTCGGGGCGGGCTACACGTTCCTGAAGTCCCTCAACTCGGGCCGCAAGCTGCAGTCCACCAAGGCCAAGGATCACGTGCCCGGCATGAGCTGCGGCACCTTCGAGGGCGGCGTCTTCATCTCGGACTTCGGGGACACGGCCGGGGCCGTGGTGCGGTACTCCAACCCGAACTGGCGGTCGGCCTACCCCGACACGATTCTCCTCGGCGACGAGATCGTGCTCCAGTTCGCGGCCACGGCGTCGGCCACCACCTTCTACAACCAGGCCCGGGCGAAGTACGTCGCCTGCCCGTCCTTCAGCACCTCCTCGGGCTTCGGGCCGGCCGCGGTGACCAACATCTCGGTGGCGAAGACCTCCGTCGCCGGTCATCAGGCCTTCCTGGTCACCCAGCGGGTCACATTTTCCGACTTTCTGCAGACCCCGTTCTACCTGCTTTACCTGTACGTGGTGAGCGGCACGAACGTCTACGAGCTCTCCGACGCCAGCGGCACCAACGACGAGCCCTCCGTCGCGCTCATGACGCGCCTGATCCACCGGGTTCAGGCGCTTTACCCGCACCATTCGTGACGCCGGGCGGCGTCGCGCACTAAAGGCGGAATCGTTAAACTCACGGTTGGCTAGATAAGCGCCATATGCGTTATTACTGACGTTGGGTGGGGATTGGCGTGTTGCGGGAGCTGCGGCCGGAGGAACCCCGGGTCATCGGGCCTTACCGGCTGGTCGGGCAGCTAGGTGACGGCGGCATGGGCCGGGTGTACCTGGGCCGTTCGGCCGGCGGCAGGCCCGTCGCGGTCAAGGTCATTCACAGCAACCTCGCCGCCGACCCGGACTTCCGGGCCCGGTTCCGGCGGGAGGTCGCGGCCGCGCGGAAGGTGAGCGGCCTGTTCACCGCCATGGTGGTGGACGCGGACGTCGACGCGCCGGAGCCGTGGCTGGCGACCGCCTATGTCCCTGGGCCGTCGCTGCTGGAGGCGGTCCACGAGCACGGGCCGCTGCCGCTCGACTCGGTGCTGGCGCTCGCCGCCGGGCTGGCCGAGAGCCTGGCCGCGATCCACGACGCGGGCGTGGTGCACCGCGACCTCAAGCCCTCCAACGTGCTGCTGGGCAAGGATGGCCCGTGCGTCATCGACTTCGGGATTTCCCGGGCGGCGGAGGCCACCTCGGTGACGCGCGCCGGTTTCGTCCTCGGCTCGCCTGGTTTCATGTCCCCGGAACAAGCCGAAGGCAACGAGGTCGGCCCGCCCAGCGACATCTTCAGCCTGGGCGCGGTCCTGGCCTTCGCCGCGACCGGCAAGCCGCCGTTCGGCACCGGGTCGACCGCCGCGATGGTGTACCGGATCGTCTACGCCAAGCCGGACCTGGACGACGTGCCCGACGAGGTCCGCCCGCTGATCGCGCGGTGCCTGGCCAAGGATCCCGGCGAGCGTCCCACGGGCGCCGAACTGCTGGCCGCGGCCGAAGCCGCCCAGCCCATGACCGGCTGGCTCCCCGAGCCGGTCACCAGGGCGTTCTCCGACGGTGCCGTCCCGGCGGCCGAGGAGCCGCCGCCTCTCCCGGTCGAGACCGAGGAGCAATCCAGCGGCCTGGCCACCGTCACCGGCGAGCCGGCTCTCATCGCCCTGGCCGAGCCGCCGCCCGCGGCGCCCGAAGCGCCCGCCCCGAAGGCCGCCGCGATCGCCCGAGAAGCCGTCCAGGCCCCCGCCGAAGCCGAAACCGGACCCACGCAGGCCGGAGCCGGACCCACGCAGGTCGGCCAGGCCCCCGCCGAAGCCGAAGCCGGAACCGGACCAACGGAAGCCGCGACCGGACCCACGCAAGCCGAAGCCGAGACCGCGGTCCGCGAAACCGGGAACCCAGCCGCCGCGCCGCCCGAACTGCCCGATCCCGTCGCCGAGGCCGAACCAGCGGCGGCGGTCATCCCGTGGGCCGTTACCGGCCCGCAGGCCCGGCCGCGTCGCCGCCTGGCCCGGCCCGTGATGATCGGCACGGCGGCCGCGGTGATCCTGGTCGGCTCGGTCGCGACCGGCGTGGCCCTGAGCGGCTCCGGCCACAAGCCCACTTCGCATGGGAGAGCCGCCGCGGCGGCCGCTGCCGTGCCGGGGACATCGGTATCCGCGCAGTCGGCGACCTCCCAGCCGTCACCATCGGCGTCTGCGGCCCGGACCTCGCCTCGCTCCTCGGCCGCGTCGTCCAAGCGGCCGAGCGCCCAGCCGACCACCCAGAACGCGGCTACGCAGGCCCAGACCACCGCCGCGGGATCGAGCGGGTCCACCCCGAAATCCTCACCGAAGCCCAGTCCCAAGCCGACCCATAAGCCGACGCCCAAGCCGACCCAGGCTGCCCCGCTCCGGGTCAGTGCCAGCGGCGCGGGCCAGGATTCCTGCGGGGCCGTCGGCTCGGTTCGCTCCTCTTCCGGCGCGGCGGTGCAGTACACCTTCGTGAACAACAGCTCGGTGAGCGTGCAGGTGGCCTCGATCGACGCCAGCGGCGCCGTGCAGTGGCAGGCCACCCTCGTTTCCGGTGCCGACTTCGGGACCAGCGCCAACGTGGGCCAGTACTGGGAGGTCGAGAACTCCGGCGGCGGGTGCCTGGCGCTCCTGGACATCGCCGGCGGCGGCCAGGCGGTCATTACCTGACGGCCTTACGCGCCTTCCACACCTCCTCGCACGGCCACTGCCGCGCCCACTCCAGCGTGACGAACGGGTACCGGGTGGTCGCGTCCGGGTCGGGCCGCAGCTCCAGCAGGTCCTCCACCTCCAGGCCGCAGCCGCGCAGCAGCCGGATCATCTCGCCGTGGCCCAGATGGAACTCGACCGACTCATCGCCCGGCCACTCGAACCGGTGCATGCCGAAGTAGGGCCGCAGCAGCCGCTCGGTCGCGGGCTGGTCGTCCTCGTCGGGCACGGTGAGCATGAGCAGCGCCGAGTTCACCAGGAAGATCAGCTGCCCGCCGGGGCGCAGCAGCCGGGCCGCTTCGGGAATCCACGCGTAGGGATCGCACCAGATGCTCGCGCCGTACTCCGAGATGGCCAGGTCGAAGCGGGCGTCAGCCAGCGGAACCTGTTCGGCGCTGGCGTGGATCAGCGGGTATCGAAGCCCGAACCGGTCCTGCAACTGGCGGGCGGTGGCCAGTTGCACGGCGGAGTTGTCCAGGCCCACCGGGCGGGCGCCGCGGCGGGCCAGCCAGGCCGACACGTACCCGGTGCCGCAGCCGAGCTCGATGACGTCCCGGCCCGCAAGGTCCGCGGGCAGCACGCCCGTCCGCGCCTCGGGGATGTGCCAGATGCCCCAGGTCGGCTCGGCCGCGGCCCAGGCCCGCAGGCCCGGCCCGGCGTACTCCGCCGCCCACTGGTCCCAGGCCTCGCGGTTGCGCGTCACATGGTCATCCGGCCCGCCCACAGCCGCCAGCATGGCCCCGGGTCACCGCCCCGTCAACCGCGAAAAGGCGCTCAGGTAGGCTGCCCGCCTGGCGAACAGAGCCTGGCTAACCGACGGGAAGGTGCGACATGGGGCCTGAGGAGTTCCGGGCCGCTGGCCACGAGCTGATCGACTGGATCGCGGACTACCGGACCCGGATCCCGCAGCTGCCGGTGCAGGCGCAGGTGGGGCCGGGGGAGGTCGCGGGCAAGCTGCCGAGCCGGGCCCCGGAGCAGGCCGAGCCGTTCGGCCGGGTGCTGGCCGACCTCGGCGACATCGTCGTCCCGGGCGTGACCCAGGTTCAGCACCCGCGCTACTTCGGCTGGTTCCCGTCCAACGCGTCCCTGGCCTCGGTCCTGGGCGACCTGGCCACCTCGGGGCTCGGCGCGCTCGGCATCACCTGGCAGTCCGCTCCCGCGCTGACCGAGGTCGAGGAGGTCGTGGTGGAGTGGCTGCGCGAGCTGACCGCGCTGCCCCCCTCGTGGAAGGGCGTCATCCAGGACACCGCCTCCAGTGCGTGCCTGGTCGCCCTGCTCGCCGCGCGCGAGCGGGCCACGGGCTACTCCGAGGCCCGCGGCGGGCTGCAGGCGCAGAGCGCGCCGCTGACCGTCTACACCACCGAGCACGCGCACTCCTCGATCGCCAAGGCGGTGGCCCTGGCCGGCTTCGGCCGCGACAACCTGCGGTTCGCCGCCGTCGACCCGGTTACCTACGCGATGCGCCCGCAGGCCCTGGCCGCGCTCATCGAGGCGGACAAAGAAAAGGGCTGCCGCCCGGCCGCCGTGGTGGTCAACGTGGGCACGACCGGCACCACGGCGGTCGACCCGCTCGCCCAGATCGTCCCGCTGGCCCGCCAGTACGGGATGTGGGTGCACGTCGACGCGGCCATGGCCGGCTCGGCGCTGCTCCTGCCGGAGATGCGCTGGCTGATCGACGGCGTGGCGGGCGCGGACTCACTGGCCTGGAACCCGCACAAGTGGCTGGGCACGGTGCTGGACTGCGCGCTGCTGTACGTGGCCGACCCCGCCCACCTGATCCGGGTCATGTCCACCAACCCGTCCTATCTGCGGTCGGCCGTCGACGGCGAGGTGACCCAGTACAAGGACTGGGGCATCCCGCTCGGCCGGCGGTTCCGCGCCCTCAAGCTCTGGTTCCACCTGCGCCTGGACGGGGTCGAGGCCATCCGGGCCCGGCTGCGCCGGGACCTGGAGCACGCCCGCTGGCTGGCCGGGCAGGTCTCGGCCACGCCCGGCTGGCGGGTCCTGGCCCCGGTCACCCTGCAGACCGTGGTGCTCAGGCACGAGCCCGCGGGCCTGGTATCAGACGAAGGCGCCGTGCTGGACGCCGACGCGCTGAACGCGCACACGCTGGCCTGGGCCGACTCGATCAACCGGTCGGGTGCGGCGCTGGTGACCCCGGCGCTGCTCGACGGCACCTGGTCGGTCCGGGTCTCGATCGGTGCCGAGCGCACCGAACGTCCCGACGTCGAGCACCTGTGGCACCTGCTCAAGCACGCCGCCGCCTCCGCCTGAGGAAAGCGGTGTGACCGTCAGCGGTGTGACCGGGCCGGGCAGGCCAGGTCACGGTTCACCGGTTTCATGCTCCACTGGACCACGGTCACGGTGCCCCCGCCGGTCAGCGGGGCCAGGCCGCAGTTCTTCTTGGCCCGGGACAGCGTGGTCGCGCCCGGGATCCAGTCCGGCAGGCGGTACAGCGGGCTGGTCGCCGGGATGGTCCCCATCAGCGGACCCCACTGCTTGGGCGTGGAGTAGATGCCCACGTTGGCGCCGATGCGCCGGAAGTAGGAGACCATGCCCTCGACGTCGGCGCGGTTGTTCGCGGTGCTGGTCTCCCACGAGTTGATCGTCTCGACGTCCAGCCACCACCGGTAGCGGCGGGGGTTCGGCACGCCGCGGGTCAGCGCGTCCAGTTCGGCCAGGTTCCATCCGTACTGCCAGGCGCACGCCGGGTTGTTCGCGCCCGTGCAGGTGCCGTAGGGGTCGGCAACCAGGTTGCCGCCGATCGGATTGTTGTTGGTGGCCGGCCAGTCGGTGACCCCGTGGTTACCCGGGTTGCCCGTGTTGACGTACAGCGAGACCCGCGGCTGGCCGGTCCCGCCGGACGAGGCCTGGGCCCAGATGATCTCCGTGGCCAGACAGGGGTTCGTCGTGTTGGCCAGGCCCTCGTTCACGGCCACGATGCCGAACGCCTGGCCCGACGGCAGCGCCTGGCTGCATTGCGGGTACGACACGTCGTTCCCGGTCGGCGTGCTGGCCGCGTGCGCCGCCACGGCCGGCCCGGTGACCACCAGTAAAGCCGCGAAGACCACCAGCGCGCCCGTACCGGATCTCATCCGATCACCCCTCCCGCGCCAGATCATAGCCGGGACGGCCGGGACGCGGCCAGGGACGCGAATACAACAGTGGAACTCAGGTAATGCCCGGTGGCATAGTCGAAAACGCCACCGCACGTTATCAGCCGCAGCGCGGCATAGTTGGTGGCCCCGTAAATGGCTTTGGACGGGAATTTGGATTTGGCGTACTCGCGCACGCCGGTGACCCGGAAAATGGCCGTGACCCCGTCGGCGAGCGTCACGTCGATAGTGTCTCCCGGACGCAGCGCCCCGAGCCGGTAGAAAACCGCGGGCCCCTGATCGCTGTCCACGTGACCCTCGATAACCGACGCCCCGATCTGGCCCGGCGTCGCGGAGTACTTGTACCAGGCTGCCTTGTTCGCGCTCGTGACCAGCGACGGGACCTGGATCGTGCCGTCGGCGTTGAGCCCGAGGTGCAGGAGCTTGGAGGTCACGCCGATGGCCGGGATATCGACGGACACCGGCATCGAACGTCGCAGTGCGGGACCGTGACCGGCCGCCCCGATGGCCCCCGCCGCCCCGGCGGAGGGCTGCGGCGCGTGCCGCTGGGACAGGAACACGACGCCGACGACGCCGGTACCGGCCAGGAGGAGCAGGACCCCGAGCACCCCGGCCAGCTGGGCCAGGGGACCGATCGGCCTCGGCGGGCGCGCGTACCCGCCCTCCGGCCACGAGGCGACGACGCGGAGCCCGGCGATCCGGGGCCACCTCGCACCCCCCAATGCGGCCTCCCTCCGGGCTGTTCTACCCCATAGCCTAATATTCCGATGGTGGGCACGCCATTGCCCGTTAGCCGTACCACCCGTTAAGGCCGCCGGCGTTTTCCTCGGTTTCTACCGCGGGCAACCGGGAAATGGTCATTGCCGGGACCACAAGGAGGTTCGATGAGGGCGCGCACTGCCATTGCGTGGACGTCGCATCGGGTACGGCTGACCGTTGCCGGCTGGGGCCTGACCACCGTGCTCGCCTGCGTCGCGCTTTCGGCCTGCACCTCGAGCAGCAGCCCGCCGGTGACGGTGCTCTCGCCCACCGTCAGCGGATCGGGGAGCTCCAGCGCGACGGGTGCCGCAAGCGGCGGCGCCTCAGCGGGCGCCAGCGGTAGCGCGAGCCCGCACACGGGTTCCTCGACCAGCGCTCCGGCGTCCGGGTCGGCCAGCTCGCCAGCATCGGGTTCGGCCAGCTCGCCGGCGTCCGGT
>Ga0209168_10002219_pt1 | contig 14257 bp, 25 predicted proteins | sample Coa_R1_FD_187156 | JGI IMG/M metagenome (GOLD analysis project Ga0209168, IMG submission 187156) | Surface soil microbial communities from Centralia Pennsylvania, which are recovering from an underground coalmine fire - Coalmine... | ecosystem: Environmental > Terrestrial > Soil > Unclassified ... | reverse complement strand
TGCCATCCGGCTGTCGAGGATCATGAGGTAGCGCTCGTACATGTCCGGCGTGTCGCCGAGTTCGCGCATGCTCATGTCGTCGACGAGGGGCACGTTGACGCGGACGGCTCCATCCAGCACGTCCGGGCTGTCGGAGCTCACCTCGCGCGGGCTGCGCAGGTCGATCACCGTCTTGACCCTGTACGCGGCCATCGCGGCGCGCCCGGCGGCGTTGAGGTTCCCCAGGTGGTCCGAGCGGATCAGCGCGCCATGACGCGTGACGCCGTCGCCAAGGGGCAGGCCGCCGAGGTCGCGAGCGTTCTGGCAGTCAGGCCAGTCGAGACGCCGCTCTAGCGCTTGGTGTACTGCGGGGCCTTGCGAGCCCTCTTGAGCCCGTACTTCTTGCGCTCCTTCATGCGCGGGTCGCGCGTCAGAAGGCCGGCCTTCTTGAGGGCGGCCCGAAAGTCCGGGTCGAAGCGGCAAAGCGCGCGAGCGATCCCGTGCGAGATGGCTCCGGCCTGGCCGCTTGTGCCGCCGCCGATGACCTTGATGCTGATGTCGAACCTGCGCTGCGTGTTGGTGACCCGCAGCGGCGCCAGCGCCGCCATCTCGAGCACCCGGCGACCGAGATACGCGAGCGGGTCCTTGTCATTGACCGTCACACGGCCCTCGCCGGGCTGCAGGCGCACGCGCGCGATGGCGTTCTTACGGCGTCCGGTCCCGCGGTTGTATGTCTCAGCCAATGTTGATGTTTCCTTTCTCGTCGAAGGTGATGATCCGCGGCTTCTGGGCGATGTGCCCGTGCTCCGCGCCGGCATAGACGCGGAGGCGCTTCAGCATATCGGCTCCCAGCGTGTTCCGCTGGAGCATGCCGCGTACCGCGGTCGTGACCGGGAAAGTCGGGTCGAGGTCCTGTGCCTGCTGCAGCGTCCTCTTCCGCAGGCCGCCTGGATAGCCCGAGTACCGCGTGTACTCCTTTGTCGTCCGCTTCGTACCCGTCACCTTGACCTTGGCGGCGTTGATCACCACCACGTGATCGCCGCTGTTCATGTGCGGTGTGAAGGTCGGCTTGTGCTTGCCGCGCAGGATCCTGGCCACGCCTGAAGCCAGGCGGCCGAGAACCTGGTCCGTGGCATCGACCACGTACCAGTCCGACTTGAGATCCGCGGCTTTCGCCGTCCACGTCTTGTGCTTGCTCATTCTTCCTTCAATTCGCCGGTGCGCCCCCGGCCGGGTTTCCTAGTAAATCACTTCCATCAAGGTCAGGCCCCCAGCGGGGGCCGTGCGCGGCGCCATCCGGCGGTCCGCGCGCCCGAGGACCTGTCCGACCCAGCCCACCGGCCGGCGTCCCAGGCCGACCTCGGCCAGCGCGCCGGCGATGCTTCGCACGAGGCCTCGCAGGAATCCCTCCGCGACCAGCTCCAACTCGACGAAGTCTCCCCGCCTGACCACCGTCGCGGAGCGCATCTCGCGCACCCTCGACGCGGCCGGCTCGGAGGCCGAGCAGTAGCTGGTCCAGTCGTGCCTTCCGATCAGCTCGGCAGCCGCTTCGGACATCACGTCCTCGCGCAGCCGGCCCCTGAGGTGCCAGCACCGGCCCCGCTCCAGGGCCGGCCGCGACGGCCGGTCACAGAACCGGTAGCGGTAGCGCCGCCAGCGGGCGGAGTAGCGGGCGTGAAACTCGTCGCCGACCTCCTCGGCCGACAGCACCGAGACATCCTCGGGCAGCCTTGCGTTCAGGGCTGCGGCGAGCCTTCGCGGCCCGATCCTTCCGTCGGTGTGGAAGTTCGCGACCTGGCCCTCGGCGTGAGCTCCCGCGTCGGTCCGACCTGCCGCGTAGACCACGTGGTCACGGCCCGTCACCGAGCGCAGAGCTCGTTTCAGCTCCGCCTCGACGGTCCGGCCGCGAGCCTGCTGCTGCCAGCCGGCGAAGTCTGAGCCGTCGTACTCCAGCACGACCTTGATATTCACTTTTTAACTTGACTGTGGGAGTTCAGCCTCCCCATCGGGCGCTCCGCGCCACTTCCCCCGCCCGCGCCTTCGGCGCAAGGACTCGCGGGGAAGTCACATCTAGTCAACCAGCTCGATGATCACCATCGGCGCCGCGTCGCCGAGGCGCGGGCCCTTGTGAATGATCCGGGTGTAGCCACCGGGCCGCTCGGCGAGCCGGGGGATCAGGTTCGAGAAGAGCCTCTCCACCACCTCGGGCTTGGAGACCTCCTCACTGACGCGGCGCCTCGCGTTGAGGTCCTGGTCCTTAGCGGTCGTGATCAGCCGCTCGACCCAGCGCCGGAGCTCCTTGGCGCGAGCCTCTGTGGTCGTGATCCTGCCGCTCTCCAGCAGGGACGTGCAGAGGTTGCGCATGAGCGCCTTGCGAGCATCGGTGTCGCGGTTGAAGCGTCGGCCGCTTTTCTGGTGGCGCAAGTGGATCCCTTAGCCGCGCAGGACCGAGCCCATCTCTTCGGGCTTGATGAATCCCTTCTCGACGAGCTTCTCTTTGATCTCGTCCAGCGACTTGCGGCCGAAGTTGCGCAGCGCGAGGAGCTCCTCCTCCCGCTTCTGGAGCAGCTGGCCGACGGTCTGGATCTCGTTCGCCTTCAGGCAGTTGAAAGCCCGCACGGACAGGTCGAGCTCTTCGATCGGCGTGTCCATGAGGCGGTTCTTCGGGGTCACCTCGCCGTCGGTCTCCCGCCGCACGATCGACTCGCCGAAGTGGACGAACAGGTCGAGATGCTTGGTGAACAGCTCGGCGGCGTGGCTCACGGCCTCCTCCGGCGACATCGTGCCGTCGGTCCAGACCTCGATGATCAGGCGGTCGTAATCGGTCGACTGCCCGACACGGGTCTTCTCGACCGTGAAGTTCGCCTTCTCGACCGGGGAGAAGATGGCGTCGATCGGGATGACCCCGATCGGCTGGCCTTCGCGCTTGTTCCTGTCGGCCGGGACGTAGCCCTTGCCGCGCTCGACGTTCAGCTCCATGCGCAGGTGGCCCTTGCCGGCCAGCGTGCAGATGTACAGGTCGGGGTTCACGATCTCGACGTCCGAGGTCGCCTGGATGTTCGAGGCACGAACCTCGGCCGGGCCCTTGACGTCGAGGAGAAGGGTGACGGGGTCCTCCGTGAAGCTCTTGAGGCAGAGCTTCTTCAGGTTGAGGATCACCTCGGTGACGTCTTCCTTCACGTGCGGGATCGCGGTGAACTCGTGGGCCACGCCGTCGATCTGGATCGACGTGACGGCCGCGCCCCACAGAGACGAGAGCAGCACGCGGCGCAGCGTGTTGCCGAGCGTGGTGCCGAATCCGGGGTCCAGCGGCTCGATGTCGAACTTTCCGTAGTTCGCGCTCGTCTCGAGCTTGCGGACCTGCGGGGTCACGGTCATCTGCGTGTCAATTGCCAACTTGGGTCACTTACCTCCGCTTTTTACCTTGAGTAGAACTCGACGATCAGCTGCTCCTCGATGCCGGACTCCATCTCGTGGCGGTCCGGGCGAGCGAGGATCTTGGCGGACTTGTCGTCCGCGTTGAAAGAAAGCCATGAGGGCACCGGGCGAACCTTGGTGGAATCCAGCGCGGCGTCGAACACGCCGTTCGCGGGACGCACCTTCACGACGTCGCCCGGCTTCACCTGGTACGACGGCACGTTCACGAGCTTGCCGTTCACCTCGAAGTGACGGTGCGTCACGAGCTGGCGAGCCTGCTTGCGCGAGGTGCCGAGCCCGAGCCGGTAGACGACGTTGTCGAGCCGCAGCTCGAGGTGGCGGAGCAGGTTGACACCGGTCACGCCCGGCTCGTTGGACGCCACGTCGAAATAGATGCGGAACTGCTTTTCGAGCAGGCCGTAGATGCGGCGAGCCTTCTGCTTGGCGCGGAGCTGCAGGCCGTAGTCCGACGTCTTGCGCTTGCGCGCCTGGCCGTGCATGCCGGGCGCGAACGCGCGGCGTTCGATGGCGCACTTGGGCGTGTAGCAGCGCTCACCCTTCAGGTAGAGCTTCGCGCCCTCACGGCGGCAGAACCGGCAGACGGGGCCGCTGTAGTTGGCCACTAGACACGCCTCCGCTTCGGCGGCCGGCACCCGTTGTGCGGGATGGGCGTCACGTCGGTGATCGCGCTCACCTCGAGCCCCGTGGCCTGGAGAGAGCGGATCGCCGCCTCACGGCCGGCGCCCGGGCCACGCACGAACACCTCGATCGAGCGCATGCCGTGCTCGAGCGCCCGCTTGGCGGTCGCCTCGGCCGTGACCTGGGCGGCGTAGGGCGTCGACTTGCGGCTGCCCTTGAACCCCTGGGCGCCCGCGGAGCCCCAGGAGATGACGTTGCCGTCCACGTCGCTGATCGAGATGATCGTGTTGTTGAACGTGCTCTGGATGTGAGCCTGACCGTTGACGACGTTCTTGCGTTCGCGCCGCCTCGTGCGGACGACTTTCTTGGCCTTTGCCACTACTTACCTGCCTTCACCTTCTTCTTGCCGGCGACCGCGCGCTTCGGACCGCGACGACCGCGGGCGTTGGTGCGGGTGCGCTGGCCACGAACGGGCAGGCCGCGGCGGTGCCGCTGGCCGCGATAGGAGCCGATCTCGGTCAGCCGCTTGATGTTCATCGCGACCTCGCGGCGGAGGTCACCCTCGATGAGGATCTCCTTGGCGGTCGCCATGCGGTCGATGATCTGGCGCAGGCGGGCGACCTCCTCCTCGCTGAGGTCCCTCGTCCGCTTCTCCAGGTCGATGTTCGCGGCCCGGCCGATCTTCTGGGCCGTCGTGTCACCGATCCCGTGGATGTATGTCAACGACACGACGATCCGCTTCTGCGGCGGTATGTCGACACCGGCGATTCTCGCCATCTAGCTCCTCAGACTCCTCAGCCCTGCCTCTGCTTGTGCTTTGGCGTCTTGGAGCAGATCACGCGGACCACTCCGTTGCGCTTGATCACCTTGCAGCTCGGACACATCTTCTTGACGGACGGACGTACTTTCATCTCCAGATCTCTCTTATCCGCCCTCGCGATCGGTCGCTCTCCGCAAGCTCGACCCCCACCTTGTCCCCGGCGAGAAGCCGGGTGAAATGGGTGCCGGCGCGATCGGCGACGTGGGCGAGGACCTTCGCCCCGTTCTCGAGCTCAACCCGGTACACGCCGTTGGGAAGAGGCTCCACCACGACCCCCTTCACGAGCGAGGGGCGTTGGGGCACGAACGCCGAGTATACCAAAGCTGGATTCCGCTCAGTCGAGGGCCCCCTTGGTGAGCACGACGGGCCCCTTTTCTGTGATAGCGACGGTGTGCTCAAAATATGCGGAGAGCGCTCCGTCGGCCGTGCAGATGGTCCATCCGTCCGGCTTCATGTACACCTCGTGCGTTCCGGCGTTGACCATCGGCTCGATCGCGAGCGTCATCCCGGGCTTCAGCCGCGGTGGCGTGCCCGGCGAGCCGAAGTTGGGGACCTGCGGGTCCTCGTGCATCTGGCGGCCGATGCCGTGGCCAACGAACTGGCGGATGACGGAGAATCCGGCCCCCTCGACGTGCTTCTGGATCGCCGAGGAGATGTCGCCGAGAAACCCGTCCGGGCGCGCCTTGTCGATCCCGACGTACAGGGCCTCCTCGGTGACCTTGAGGAGGCGCGCCGCTTCCGGCGTGATCTTGCCCACCCCCACCGTGACACCGACGTCGGCCCAGAACCCCTCCAGGACCAGGCCCAGATCGAGGCTGACGAGGTCCCCCTCGGCGATCTTGCGGCTGCCCGGGATGCCGTGCACCGCCTCGTCGTTGATCGAGACGCAGATCGAGCGCGGGAACCCGTGGTAGCCGAGGAAGCCGGGCGTCGCGCCTCCCGCCCGGATCAGCCGGTCGGCGATCCGATCGAGCTCGATCGTCTTTGTGCCGGGCCGGCACGCCTCCTTCAGCGGGGGCAGGACCGACGCCAGCAGGCTGCCGGCCCGGGCCATGAGATCGATCTCGTGGGCCGTTTTCAGGTTGATCACGCCGATTTCTTCTTGGGCGTGCCCGGCCGGCGTGCTCCAAGGCCCGCCTTCAGCACGGGCGAGCCGTTGAGGGGCTCCGAAATGGCTTTGAGGACCTGGCGGCTGATGTCCTCGATCGTTCCCCGGCCGTCGATCTCTGAAACCAGGCCCCGCCCGCGGTAGTGATCGAGGACCGGAACCGTCTTGTCGAGGTAGATCTCGATTCGCGGCCGGACCGCCTCGGGCCGGTCGTCCTCGCGCTGGACCAGCAGCGTGCCGTCCGACTCGCACCAGCTGCTGGCCGGCGGATAGGTGCGCTGGCAGGAGGGACAGACGAGGCGCCCGGACAGCCTCCGCAGCAGCTCCTGCGTGTCCACCTTCAGGTAGATCACGCGGTCGAACCGCTTTCCGAGCTCGGCCATCAGGAGGTCGAGCGCTTCCGCCTGGGGTACGGTGCGAGGGAAGCCGTCCATGATGAAGCCCGGCTCGCAGTCCGGCCGGCGCAGGCGGTTGCGGATCATGCCGATCATGATCTCGTCAGACACGTACTGGCCCGCCGCGAGGATCGGCTGCGCCTGTTTGCCCAGCTCGGTCCCGGCCTGGATCTCGGCGCGCAGCATGTCGCCCGTCGCTATGTGAGGGATTCCGAAGTGGTCGCGGAGCATGTTGGCCTGCGTTCCCTTGCCGCTCCCGGGCGCGCCGTAAAGCAGCAGGTTCATCTGATGAACCCTCGGTACTGGCGCATCACGAGCTGCGTCTGGAGCTGCTTCATGGTGTCCAGCGCCACGCCGACGACGATCAGGATCGCGGTCCCGCCCAGGTACATCTGGTTGTGCGGAATCCCCGAGATGCTGGACGTGGCGATCGGCAGCACGACCGTGATGAAGCCGAGGAAGCACGCGCCCGCAAAGGTGACGCGGTTCATCACCGCCTGCAGATAGTCGGCGGTCGGCCGCCCCGGACGTATGCCGGGGATGAAGCTGGAATAGCGTTTGAGGTTGTCCGCCACGTCAAAGACGTCGAACGTGATCGCGGTATAGAAGTACGTGAAGCCGAACGTGAACGCGAAATACAGGACGTTGTAGACGACCGCCATCGGCACGTTCGCGGTATCCGGCGCGAAGTTGCCCCTGATCCAGGCGGCCGCGTTGTAGTACCACGTGTTCGGCGGCGCGCCGGTGAAGTAGTTGGCCACGATGGTGGGCAGGAACATCACCGAAATCGCGAAGATGATCGGGATGACGCCGGCGTGGTTCACGCGCAGCGGAAGGAAGCTGGCGCGGCTCTGGACCTGCTTCAGGCCGACCGTGCGCTGGGCGGATTGTATGGGTATCTTGCGCACCGCCTGTTGGACCTCGATGATCACCGCCGTCATGGCCAGCGCGATCAGGCCGAAGATGATGAACGGCACGTAGTCGGCGAGGCCGCCACCGGCCGACCTGGCGGTGAACACAGCCTGGACGCTCTGCGGGCCGCGGCCGATGATGCCGGCGAAGATGATCAGCGACACGCCGTTGCCGATGCCGTGCTCCGTGATGAGCTCGCCGAACCACATCAGCATCACGGTCCCGGCGGTCAGGACGAGGATGATCTGCAGCCGCTGGAACCAGTCCAGCGGGCCGAGGATGGCGGGCGTCGTGTTCTGGAACAGCACCGTGAACCCGTAGGCCTGCCCGGCGCCCAGCGCGACCGTGAGCCAGCGACTCCACCGCGTGATCCGGCGTCGACCCTGCTCGCCTTCCTTGGAGATCTCCTTGATCCGCTCGGAGATCACGGTCATGAGCTGCATGATGATCGTGGCGTTGATGTAGGGGTTCATGCCCATCGCGACCACCGAGAAGCGCGAGAGGCCGCCTCCCGAGAAGAGGTCCAGAAGGCCGAGCAGCGCCTGGCTGTTGAACAGGTTCGCCAGTGCCGTCTGGCTTGCGCCGGGAACGGCGATGTTGGCGAAGAACCGGAACGCGATCAGGATCCCGCCGGTGAAGAGGATCTTGTTCCGGAGCTCGGGCAGCCGGATCGCGTTGATCAACGCCTCGAGCAGGTTCATCGCTTACTCCGGGGTCTGCGTCGCTTCTTCGTCGTTTCCAATCACGGTGGCGGTGCCGCCCGCCTTTTCGATCGCCGCGCGGGCGCTCGAGCTGAACGCATGTGCTTCCACCGAGAGCTTGCGCCGAAGCCCGCCCGTGCCGAGAACTTTGATCATCTGGCCCTGGCGGACGAGGCCCGCTTCGAGCAGCGCATCGCCGTCGACCTTGGCGCCGTCGGCAAAGCGGCTGAGCTTGGACACGTTGACCACCGAATAGATCTTCTTGAAGGGGTTCTTGAAGCCAGGGAGCTTCGGGATGCGCTGCGAGAAGGGCATCTGGCCACCCTCGAAACCTACCCGGAAGCCCTCGCTGCGGGCGTTCTGGCCCTTCTGGCCGCGGCCCGACGTCTTGCCCCGGCCCGATCCCGTGCCGCGGCCGACGCGACGCGGCCGGCGGTGAGCACCCGGGGACGGCTTGAGGTCGTGCAGTTGCATGTGACTAGTTGCCTCGTTGATGTTTCTTGTTGGACCGCGCCCGCCAGATCTTGTACCGGCTGCGCTTGGGCCGCAAATAAGGCTCTCCCTCGACGGCGACGAGGAAGTTGACCGCCTTGAGCATCCCGCGGACCGCCTCGTTGTCCGGCAGCTCGCGGGTCTGGTGCATGCGCCGGAAGCCAAGCGACTCCACGGTGGCTCGGATCGCCGGAGCCGCGCCGATGGTGCTCTTCACAAGCGTGGCCTTGATCATCTTCTCCGCCATCACTGGGCGCTGCCTTCTGCCTGGCCGTCGCTGCGCGCACCCGCCGGCGCATAGGCCGCCGCGAGCTTCTTGCCGACCATCTGCTCGACTTCCTTGCCGCGCAGCTCGGCCACCTGCTGGGCCGTCTTCAGTTGCTGCAAGGCGGCGAGAGTCGCCCGGACCGTGTTGATCGGGTTGTTGGTGCCGTGCGACTTGGTGAGGATGTCTTTGATCCCGGCCGTTTCGATCACGGCGCGCATCGCGCCGCCCGAGATCACACCGGTTCCAGGCGACGCGGGCTTGAGCATGATTCGCGCGGCACCCCACTTGAGGTGAACCTCGTGCGGGATGGTCGTGCCGACCATGGGCACAGTGATCATGTTGCGCTTGGCGACCTCCATTCCCTTGCGGATCGCCTCGGTGACCTCGCGGGCCTTGCCGATCCCGGCGCCGACCCTCCCGTTCATGTCGCCGACGACGATCAGCGCGCTGAACGAGAACTTGCGGCCACCCTTGACGACCTTGGCCACACGGTTGACGCGGACAACGCGGTCGGCAAGCTCCGATCGCTCTCCGCTCGAGTGAGGGTATCGAGATCCCATCGTGCTCTAAAACTCCAGTCCGGCTTCGCGAGCGGCGTCCGCCAAAGCCTTGATTCTGCCGTGGTACAGGAAGCCGCCTCGATCGAAGACGACCGAGCTGACGCCTTTCGCCCTGGCCTTGGCGGCGATCGCCTTGCCCACCTCGGCCGCCTCGGCGACCCCGTTCTTCTTGCTCTTCAGCTCGAGCGTCGAGGCCGCGGCAAGCGTCTTGCTCGAGGCGTCGTCGATGAGCTGCGCATAGACGTGGTTCAAGCTGCGGAACACGGCGAGCCGCGGTCGCTGCTCCGTACCCGTCACCCGCACGCGTACGCGGCGGTGGCGGCGAACCCGGTTTTCCTTGCGGTCGTGTCGCTTGATCATGCGGTCGTCTTCGCACCCTTGCCGGCCTTGCCCGGCTTGCGGCGGACCTTCTCGCCTCGGTACATCACGCCCTTGCCCTTGTAAGGCTCGGGGGGACGCAGCTTGCGGATGTTCGCCGCGACCTGGCCGACGTCCTCGATCGAGATTCCGTTGACCGAGAACTTGGTCGGGTCCTGGACCTCGATGGAGATGCCCTTCGGCGGCTTGAACTTGATGGGGTGCGAATAGCCCAGGCTCAGGACAAGCTCCTCGCCCTGCTTGGCGGCGCGGTAGCCGACGCCGACCAGCTCCAGGTTCTTCGTGAAGCCCTTGCTGACGCCGTCGACCATGTTCGCGACGAGGCTTCTGACGAGTCCGTGCAGCGCACGATGCCTGTAGCCGTCGTCCGGGCGCTCGAAAACGAGCTCGCCGTCCTGCTGCTTGATCGTGATGTCGGCCGGCAGGGTGCGTTCGAGCTGCCCCTTCGGGCCCTCGACCTTCACGTGGCCCGGCGCGAGGGTGACCTTCACCCCGCTCGGGACCTGGACGGGCAGCTTTCCGATACGCGACAACTCTTTCCTCTCTTACCTACCTACCAGATGTACGCCAGAACTTCGCCACCGAGGCCCTGGCGATTGGCCTGCCTGCCGCTCATCACGCCCTGGGCCGTCGAAAGGATGGCGATACCGAGGCCGCCAAGCACTCTGGGGATCTCCGTCTTGCGCGCATAGACGCGCAGTCCGGGGCGGCTGATCCTCTTGACGCCCGAGATCACGCGCATGCGGTCCGGGCGAGACTTGAAGATGATACGCATCGTCTGGGTCGTCCCGTCGGCCTCGACGTCGTATCCCGCGATGTAGCCCTCTTCCTTGAGCACCCTGGCGATCTCGAGCTTGAGCCTGGACGCGGGAACCTTCACCTCGGCGTGGCGCGCCGAGTTGGCGTTGCGGATCCGGGTGAGCATGTCCGCGATCGGGTCCATCACCACGCCGGTCGATGCGCGCTTGACGTTCTTGCCGGTGGCTCGCACCACTGCCGTCGCCATCACCAGCTCGACTTCGTCACGCCGGGGATGCGGCCCTCGGCGGCTAGGTTGCGAAAGCAGATGCGGCACATGCCGAACTTGCGCAGGTAAGCGCGCGGCCGGCCGCAGATCCGGCAGCGGTTGTGGGCACGCACGGCGAACTTCGGCTTGATCGCGTCCCTCTTCCAGCGCTCAATCGATGATTTCTTGGCCAATAACTTCTCCCTCTACCTCTATCTCTTGCGGAACGGCATCCCAAGCCGAGTCAGCAGGCTGCGCGCCTCGTCGTCCGTCTTCGCCGTCGTGACGATCGAGACCTCGAGTCCGCGAAGCTTGTCGATCTTGTCGTAGTCGATCTCAGGAAACACCACCTGCTCGCGCAGACCCAGCGAGTAGTTCCCGCGGCCGTCGAAGCCGTCGGGGCTCACGCCGCGGAAGTCACGGATGCGGGGCAGCGCGATGTTCAGCAGCTTGTCGAGGAAGTACCACATGCGCCGGCCGCGCAGCGTCGTCTTGATCCCGACCGTCTGGCCGGCGCGCAGCTTGAACGCCGCGACCGACTTCTTGGCCTTGATCAACGCGGGCTTCTGGCCGGTGATGGTCTGGACGTCGCCGGCGGCCGCCTCGAGGGCCTTGTCGTTGTCCTTGGCCTCGCCGATGCCGATGTTGACGACGATCTTGTCCAGGCGGGGAACCTGCATGACGTTGGCGTAGTCGAACTCCTTCGTCAGCTGCGGGACGATGGTGTCGCGGTAGATGCTGAGCATGCGCGGCGGAGCATCCGACCTGGTCCCCGGACCCTTCGGACCTTCCTGCTTCTTCGCCTGCTGTCGCTTTTCCTTGCCCACGACTGCTACTGGGCCTCCGTCTTGCGCACGCGCTCGTAGGGCTCGCCGCAGTGACGGCACGCGAGGACTCGCGCGCCGGACTCGAGCACGGTGTGCTTGGTCCGCGTCGGACGGCCGCACGAAGGGCACACGAGCATGACGTTGGAGTAGTCGAGCGGCGCCTCGAAGTCGACGACACCGCCCTGGGCGACGCTGACGCCGCCGCGGGACTGACCCGCCTTGGTGTGGCGCTTCAGGATGTTGACGCCCTTGACGACGATCTTGTGCTTCTCTGGCAGCGTGCGCAGCACCTCACCCTGCTTGCCCTTGTCCTTGCCCGCGATCACGATCACGGGGTCACCGGGCGCAAGGTCGAGCCAGCGCCGCCTCGGCTGAAGCTTGTTGCGAAGCATGGCTACAGCACCTCCGGGGCTAGCGAGATGATCTTCATGAAGTTGCGCTCGCGGAGTTCGCGCGCGACGGGACCGAAGATGCGTGTGCCGCGCGGGTTGTTCGCCGTTGCGAGCAGCACCGCCGCGTTCTCGTCGAAGCGGATGAGAGAACCGTCCGGCCGCTTGTACTCCTTGTTCACGCGCACGACGACGGCCTTGACGACCTCGCCCTTCTTCACCTGGCCGCCGGGCTGCGCGGACTTCACGGTCGCCGTGATGATGTCGCCCACGTAGGCGTACTTGCGATAGTGGCCGCCGGCCACGCGGATGACCAGGAGCTCCTTCGCCCCCGAGTTGTCCGCGACCTTGAGCCGTGTCTCCTGCTGAACCACTTTCTAGCTAGCCCATCCTTTCCCGGTCCGAAATCGCGGCGATGGGGTGCGGATTTCGGACCGAAGTGCACATGGCGCCAGGCGGGCTGGGTCTCGCGGGTCCCAGACCGCCTCCGCGGACCGCTCGGGTCCGGCAGAGCCACGGTTGTTCTCGAATCGCACGAGCAAGACTGGCGCCATCTGCACTACCGTGCCTTCTCCACGATCTCGAGCAGCCGCCACCGCTTCTCCTTGGAGATGGGGCGGGTCTCGGTGATGCGGACGAGGTCGCCCACGCCGCACTCGTTCTTCTCGTCATGCACCTTGAAGCGCGTGCGCTGCTGGACCGTCTTGCGGTACAGGCGGTGCGCCTTGGACGTGGCGATCTGGACGATGACCGTCTTGTCCATCTTGTCCGCGATGACGGTGCCCAGGCGCACTTTGCGCCGGCCGCGCTGGGGCGTCTCGGCCACCTTGGTCTCTGCGCGCTCGGCGCTCGCCGTTGCGTTCATTCCGTCTCCTCTTTCTTGGACCGCCGGCCGCGCTTCTTGGGCGCCTCGGCTTCAGCCGGCGGCTCGGCGACGGCGACGGCGACGGCCTCCGGCTGCGGCTCGCTCGGGCCGATCCCGAAGTCGCGCTCGCGCAGCACGGTCATGATCCGGGCGATGTCGTGACGCACCTTGGAGATCTGGGTCGAGTTCTCAAGCTGCCCGACGGCGTGCTTGAACCGAAGCTCGTAAAGCTCCCTGCGAGCCGTCCGAAGCCTCGTTCCGAGCTCGTCGGCCTCGAGCACTCTCAGCTCGTCAACCTTCATCTCCCACCTCCGGTGTCGGCGGCCGAGACGAACCGCGTCTTGATGGGCAGCTTGGCCGCCGCGAGCTTCATCGCCTCCTTGGCGACCTCGGGCGTCACGCCGCCCATCTCGAAGAGCACGCGGCCGGGCTTGACCACGGCCACCCAGCCTTCCGGGTTGCCCTTGCCCGATCCCATTCGGGTCTCGGCCGGCTTTTTCGTGATCGACTTGTCGGGGAAGACGCGAATCCAGATCTGGCCGCCGCGCTTGACGTGGCGAGTCATCGCGCGCCGCGCCGCCTCGATCTGGCGGTTGCTCATCCAGCAGGCCTCCATGGCCTGCAGCCCGAAGTCGCCGAACGCCACAGTGGCGCCGCGCGTCGCGATGCCGCCGCGCCGGCCGCGGTGCATCTTGCGGTACTTGACTCGCTTCGGGATCAGCATCAGGCGTCTGCCTTCTTCGGGGCCTTCTTGGCCGGAGCCTTCGTGCCTTCCGCCTTGGCCTTGGGAGCGGCGGCGGTCCTGGGCTTGGCGGCGGCCTTCGGCTTGGCCGCGGCGGTCTTGGTTTCGGCGGCGGGCGCGGCGGCAGCTCGTGGCTTCCTGGGCCGGGCGGGCGCCGCCGGGGCGGGTGTTGCCTCGACCTCGGCCGGCGTGGCCGGCGCGGCGACGGCCTGCGCGATGTCCGGCTGCGGGGCCGGTGGCTCTGCAATCGGAAGCGGCTCCTCTGCGATAGGGGGCAGCTTGCGTTGGGCCGGCGTGATCTGGTCCTTGTAGATCCAGCACTTGACGCCGATCGCGCCGAAGGTCGTCTTGGCGGTCGCGCGGCCGAAGTCGATGTCGGCGCGCAGAGTGTGCAGCGGCACGCGGCCTTCGCGGTCCCACTCGCGACGCGCCATCTCGGCGCCGCGGAGGCGACCGCCGCAGTAGATCCGGACGCCCTTGGCGCCCGAGCGCATAGTCCTCAAGATCGCCTGCTTCATGGCGCGCTTGTAGCTGATGCGCCGCTCGATCTGGGACGCGATGTTCTCGGCGACGAGCTGCGCGTCCAGCTCGGGCTGCTTGATCTCCTGGATCGAGATGCGGACCCGGTTGCCAAAGCGCTTCTCGAGGTCCTCGCGCAGCTGATCGACCGAGGAGCCTCCCTTGCCGATCACGATGCCGGGCTTGGCCGTGTGGATCGTGACGGTCATCTGCGCGTTCGACGAGCGCTCCGTTTCGACC
>Ga0209168_10002218_pt1 | contig 14259 bp, 16 predicted proteins | sample Coa_R1_FD_187156 | JGI IMG/M metagenome (GOLD analysis project Ga0209168, IMG submission 187156) | Surface soil microbial communities from Centralia Pennsylvania, which are recovering from an underground coalmine fire - Coalmine... | ecosystem: Environmental > Terrestrial > Soil > Unclassified ... | reverse complement strand
AGTCAACTTCGAAGCTATCGAAGCGCACAACGGCTGGAGCCAACCGGTCAACTTGCATTTCTTCCCCACTCATTGGACGTGAACCCGTCGCTAACGTTAGTGACCTCGGCCCTGACGGCTCTTCCTACCCGCGTTACCTGCTGAAAAGTCCTTCTCACTTCATCAACTTGCCGCGTTATATGCGCGTGCGGAACTGGTGTAGCCCATTGCATTGCCCGCTCGCTTGATTTGAGTCAGTTTGACCAAAGAAGCCGCACAAAAATGCCGATGGGCAATTTTTAGTGTCGATTTGCACGCGAGGTTTGAGGGCCTTAATCATGAACACACGACTGCCTCTTGTTAGTACGTTGTCACTTTTACTTTGGTTCTGCCTTTTTGCCCATGGTGTGCCTGCGAAACAAAAACAGCCGAATACTGGAGGAGAAAATGGTCAGTCAGACATCTCATCACTGCAACTACACGCCGAGCAGGGAGATGCTAAAGCAGAATACCGCCTGGGCCGGTCCTACATGGCGGGAAGCGGTGTTCTGCAGGATTATAAGGAAGCTGCAAAGTGGTTTCGCCAATCCGCGGCGCAGGGGTTTGCGGATTCCGAATTTTCCCTCGGTTACCTCTATGAACACGGTGACGGTGTTCCCCGCGACTATCGACAAGCTCTTTCTTATTACTTGGCCGCTGCCAACCAGGGACACGCAACTGCGGAAAACAATCTTGCCTCAATGTACGAACATGGGCGAGGTGTGAAAAAAAACCTGGATGAGGCCAGGCGTTGGTATCTCGCCGCAGCCGAGCACTCAGAAGTCGTGGCACAATGCAATCTGGCGTCGCTTTATTTTCGCGCCCGCGACTACTCTCAGGCAGCGGTGTGGTTTCGGGCCGCCGCCCAGCAAGGCGATCCAACTGCACAAGAGAACCTGGCATGGATGTATTACACCGGCACGGGAATTGGACTCGACTATGGCGAGGCGGCCAAATGGGTTCGCCTTGCCGCTGAACAGGGATACGTGCGTGCTCAGCTCGACTTGGCGTACCTTTACGAACAGGGCAAAGGGATTTCGCTTGACTACACTAGCGCTTATATGTGGTACAAGATGGCGGCAGCGACCGGAGAGAAACGCGCTGCCGCGAGGCTCAAGAGTATTGAGCAAGTGATGACACATGACCAAATCAAAAAAGCCAGTGCTGCTGCCGAACAACTATCCAGATCTCTACCTAAATCCAATGGCACGAGTAACTCCAGCCCGATTGGAAACTCATTCGTCGATAAAAGGTAGTAGTAGGAGCCTGCCAGTGCGCCAGCGATGACTAAACCACCAGCAGAACTGAATGTTCCATAGGCGCATCTGCAGCTACACTTGTGAGTTATCCTCAATCGCAATTCCAACTGAATGCCTGAGCTTCAAGCCACACAGACTCCGCGCGCGTATAAATCGAAAGAGACCCTCGCGTGGATGGATTCGTCAGTCGCCTTGCACCGTGCCCTCTGGATCTACGCACTCTTCGTCGCCGGCCTTCTGGTTCGCATCTGGCACGCCAGCGGCACTTTCCTCAACTCCGACGAAGTCATGCACTTCGCCGCCGCCAATCAACCGACCTGGTTGCAGAGCTACAAAGTCAGCCTGGCCATCTCGCATCCGCCGCTGCTGATCTTCGTTGAGCACGTCTGGCGTGTATTCGGAACCTCTGAGCTGATGCTTCGCCTGCCCTTAATCATGGCCGGCATGGCTTTTTGTTGGTTCACCTTTGGCTGGGCAGAAATGCTGTTCGAGAAATCCGTTGCCTGGACGATATTCGCCTTCGTTCTGTTCCTTCCCTCAACCATCGAGCTCTCGACCGAAATACGCCAATATGCGCTGTTCCTCGCCTTCGCCATGGGTTCTGCATATTTTCTGGAGCGCGCTTTAGCCGAGAACTCAGGCGCAGCAATGCTGTTCTCAGGGTTCTCGCTGTGGCTCGCCATCGCATCGCATTTCTCTGCGTTTCTATTTGCGCCGGCGCTCGCGATTTACGCCATTTGGAGAATGGGGAGTGAGCAGCCGCCACTGCGCATCATCAGTTCCTGGATCGCAGGTCAACTTGTGGCGCTCGGTTTCTGCGCGTTTCTCTATTTCACCCAGATCCGCCATCTCAGCCAATACTTCGGCGGGCAGGATGCGACCCAGGGTTGGATGGGCAACGCTTATCTCAGCCACTCTTATTACACCCCTGGGAAAGTGAACCCGCTGGTGTTCATCATCGGCCGCACTATCGGCGTATTCCAGTACGTCTTCCGTCAGCTCGCGGTCGGCGACCTGGCATTTATTTTTTTCATATTTGGAGTGGTGCTGATTCTTCGCAGAAAGCCGATTTCGGCTCGCGTCACCTCCCGCCAGCTCGGATGCCTTCTGCTATTGCCATTCGCCATCAATTGCGCCGCTGCTCTGGTCCGCGCTTATCCTTATGGGGGGACCCGCCATTCCTGCATGCTGATTCCTTTTGCACTGGCGGGCGTGTCCGTAGCGCTGGCGCAACTCTTAAAGCGCAGGGCCTTTGCAGGAATTGCCGTCGCACTCCTCACCTCGCTCGTCTGCCATCTCTCCACCGCGAAAGAATTGCCATACGTCGCGCCTGACGCCCAGCGCTCGACACACATGCAGGCGGCGATGGCATTTATTCATCAACTCCCCGGGGGGGAGCCGATCTTCGCGGATGTGCAAACAAATTTGCTACTCGGCCATTATTTGTGCAACCAGCATCCGGTGGTTTCAGATCGTTCAATTCCCGGCTTCGTCAGCTACCAATGCGGCGCTCATCGAGTCATCGCCAGCACTACCAAATACATTTTTACTGCCAGAAGTTTTTACAACCAATGGCAGGATATGGTGGCTAAATATCACCTGCAGCCCGGATCCAAAATCTGGGTCGCGCAAATGGGCTGGTATACCTATGTCGAATTCGAACTGGAGAACTTTCCGCAATTCCACATAGTGCCGCATGACTTCGGCCCACAAATCCAGATATTCGATTTGACGGTGGGCCAGAGCATGCCCGACCCTAGACTTCTGCCAACATCATGAAACTGGTCAAGACCATCGAAGAGATGCGCGCTTTTCGCAATGCCGTGCGCAAAAATTCCAAGCGCCTTGGATTGGTCCCGACCATGGGGGCACTGCATGAAGGGCATTTGTCGCTGGTGCGCGCCGCGCGGGATAAGTCCGACATCGTCGCGGTATCCATTTTCGTTAATCCAACTCAGTTCGGCCCCAACGAAGATTTCGCGAAATATCCCCGCAATCTGGAAAGCGACTCCAAAATGCTCGAGCGCGAGCATGTTGATGTGATCTTCGCGCCTTCCGTCGACGATATGTATCCACCAGGCGCCATGACATGGGTGACGGTTGAGGGAATAAGCGATCGCCTGTGCGGCAAATCGCGCCCCGGACATTTTCGCGGCGTGACCACCATCGTTTCAAAGCTGTTTCACATCATCGAGCCAGACGCAGCCTTCTTTGGCCAGAAAGATGCCGCGCAAGTGGCCATCATTCGCCGCATGGTGCGCGATCTGAACATGCCAGTGGAAATAGAGGTCGGCGAAATCATTCGCGAGTCTGACGGGCTGGCTTTGAGTTCCCGCAATGCGTATCTTGATCCGCAAGAACGCAAGTCCGCGCTGGTGCTGCATCGCTCGTTGCAGGATGCACAGAGATTGTTCGAAACAGGAGAGCGCAACTCTGAAAAACTGATCGCAGTGGGAAAACAGGAATTCGCCGGGGAACCATGCGCTCGCCTCGACTATTTCGAAATCATCGATCCCGACTCGCTCGAACCAGTGACGACGATCGAGAATCGCACTTTGATCGCAGTTGCAGCTTTCATCGGCAACACTCGCCTGATCGACAATATCATTGTCGATCCCCACAGCTGACCATGCCGCTCGTGCTTGCCTCAGCTTCTCCCCGCCGTCAGGAGCTATTGAAAAATGCCGGCATTGAATTTGTGCTCAAGCCGGCAAATATCCCCGAGGTGCGCCTCGATCAAGAGAGCGCGCAAGTGTTTGCCGAAAGAATGGCGCGTGAAAAAGCGCGTGCAGTTTTTGCCGGAGCGAAAGGCGAATACGTTCTCGGCGCCGACACGGTAGTGGTAGTTGCCGAGATGGCAGGTGGGGCGACGGGCGTCTCGCCCGTCGAGGTTCAACTGGTACTAGGAAAACCAGAAAGTGAAGAAGACGCCGCCAGAATGCTCCGCCTGATTTCCGGCCGCAAACATCAGGTAATCACCGGCGTCTGTCTGATCGGATCCGGCTTCGAAGATGTGCGCTCTGAAACCACCACCGTCGAATTTTCCGCCCTCAGCGAAACCGAAATCCGCGACTACATTGCAACCGGAGAGCCAATGGACAAAGCGGGTGCCTACGCCATCCAAGGCGCGGCCTCCCGCTGGGTTTTAAATGTCAAAGGTGATTACTCGAATGTGGTGGGACTTCCAGTCGCGCTGGTCTTGCAAATACTTCGCGATCACCGGTTGGACAAAAGCTAAGCTTTCCTCTGCTCGTCCTTTACCTCACCAGCTGCCGTCGCGGCAGGAGGCGCAGTGGTGCCCTCTTTCATCGATGATTTAAAGTTGCGAATGCCTTCGCCCAGCCCTTTTCCCAGCCCCGCCAGTTTGCTGGGACCAAAAATAAGGAGAGCGATCCCGAAAATCAGGAGCAGGTGTAACGGTTGAAACAAGCCCTCCATAAATCCTCCGCAGGCCAGAATGGCCCTGTGCAAATTCTAGGCCACTAGCTCCCGCTAGTCAAAGGAAAGCCGTCAAATTCGTGTAATCAGACCCGCTATTAACGCGGCCCTTTTCGGCAGTTCTGAAATGATCACCGATTCGTGCTCCGCATGCGCGCCTTCTCCAACTCCGCCCAGGCCATCCAGGGTTGGAATTCCGAGCGCCGCAGTGAAATTCCCATCCGATCCTCCGCCTACCGCACTCTCCTCCAGCTTCCAGCCAAGTTCTTCAGCGACAGCGGTAGCTTTCTCGTACAAAGCAACCACTCCTGGGGTTCGCTCCATGGGCGGCCGGTTCAGGCCACCGGAGATCGCGATTTGGCAATTCCGGTTGAACGGCTTCAGGGATCGCAACTTACGGTCGATCTCAAGCGCATCCCCCATGCGTGAAACTCGAACATCCATAACTGCCGTGGCCTCCGCAGCGACGACGTTCGCCCGAGTTCCACCACTGATTTTTCCCACGTTCACCGTTATTCCACGCTTAAGGTCCACGAGTCGTGAAATTTGCCAGATCTGTTTTGCCAGCTCCACAATCGCGCTCTGACCTTTTTCGAAATCCAGCCCTGAATGCGCGGCTTTGCCAGTGACTTTCAACGTGTACTCGCAGATACCCTTACGCGCAGTCTTCACCGCCAAGCCCTGCGCTGGCTCAAGCACAAGCACCGCCGACGATTTTCGCGCCAGTGCTTCTGTAATGGCACGTGAAGACGTGCTCCCAACTTCTTCATCCGACACAAGAAGAATTGTCACCGGACGCGGCAGCTTGCCGGCGTTCCACTTCAGCATTGCTTCAATCGAATGCGCCGCCAGCGCGATGCCAGATTTCATGTCGAGCACGCCCGGCCCGTGCAGTCGGCCTTTGGCGACACGGCACCGCATTTTAGAAATTGTGCCGATCGGATAAACCGTATCCATGTGCCCGAGCAGCAGCACCGGTTTCTGGTCGCGAGGGCCGCGACCCTTAAACTCAATCTGCAAATGGTTGCCGAATTTTTCTGCAAGATGGACGCGAACCCGACCCCCGAGTTCCGCGAAACGCGACGCCAGCACCGTGCCTAGCCGGTCGACAGATTGCTTCAGATCGCTCGGCGATTCAATCTCCACCAACTGGCGAATAGTCTTTACGATTTGATGTTGCTGTTTTTCAAAATAGCGAAGCTGCTCGCTGGAGGTGGAAACTTTCATCGTTTCTCTGCCGATCTCTTCCTACGTTGCCGACCCGTAATCAGGATGCGATAAAGTATAATCGTCGATCCCGGCAAACATGACCGACACTCTCCCCATTACGACCGAACCTGCCGCAACCGAACACACCACGCTCGACATTCACGACATCATGCGGATTCTGCCGCATCGTTATCCGTTTTTGCTGATCGATCGCGTGACTGATTTGGTGCGCATGAAGCGCATCGTGGCCATTAAGAATGTCACGATCAACGAGCCCTTCTTCGCCGGACATTTCCCTAACATGCCGATCATGCCCGGCGTCCTGATCGTCGAAGCCGTCGCCCAAGCGGGCGGTGCTTTGCTGCTCACCGAAATCCCCGACCGCGAGCACAAGCTGATGGTCTTCACCGGAATAGAAAAGGCGCGCTTTCGCCGGCCCGTCGTCCCCGGAGATCAGTTGCGAATCGAAGTCGAGGTAAAGGCCTGGCGCGGGGATGCGGTCCGCATGCAGGGCATCGCTTACGTGGAAGATAAAAAAGTTGCCGAAGCCATCGTTACCTGCCGCCTCGTAGATCGTGATCGCGGACGCAGTTCGCAATCTGAAGGCGATGAGCCCGCCTCTGATTGAAGGCTGCGGGAGAACTGGCGAGGGCACGGCGTATCCAGCGGTAATTTGACCTGGATCAACACGAACGGGAGGGCACGGCTTCAGCCGTGCCAAATCGAGTTGCACAAACTGTTGGGGCTGTAGCCCCTGAGGTATTTGCTTTCAACGATTACAAACTCCCGAGCGAACGATACTCCAGCCGCGAAGCGGCGGAATGTGAAAGCCCGGGACGGAAGTGCCGGGAGGACAATAAAGCAAATCCGAGTCCCGGCAGGGACGGCACTTAACTATCCAATGCACGCCCACCCCACCGCTATTCTCGACCCCACCGCAAAAATTCATCCCTCTTGCAAAATCGGCCCCTATTGCACCATCGGCCCCAACGTCGAACTCGGCGAATCGTGCGAACTGATCTCCCACATTGCCATTGATGGCCCCACGAAAATCGGTGCCCACAACCGTTTCTTCCCTTTTTCATCCATAGGCCTCGCCCCGCAAGATCTGAGCTACAACGGCGAACCCACGCACCTCGAAATCGGCGCCCACAACGTCATTCGCGAGTTCGTCACCATCAATCGCGGCACCGTCAAAGGCGGGGGCCTCACCCGCATCGGCAGCCATAACCTCATCATGGCTTACACGCACATCGCCCACGATTGCGCAATCGGCAATCACGTAATCATGGCCAATGCCGCAACCCTGGGCGGCCACGTCATCGTCGAGGATTGGGCCACGGTCGGCGCATTGTGCCCAGTTCACCACTTCGTGCGCATCGGCACACACGCATTCATCGGCGGCGGAACGACGATCACCCGCGACGTCCTTCCCTTCTCCAAAACCGCCGCCGAACGCGGCACCCGCGCTTACGGATTAAACGCCATTGGTCTAGAACGTCGCGGCTTCACCAAAGACCGTATCCGCAAGATTCACCACGCGTATAAACTTCTGCTGGCGTCGAAGCTGAACACTTCGCAAGCCCTGCAGAAGCTAAAGTCCGAGCCGAGCCACGGCGAAGATGTGGAGATGCTGATCCGGTTTATTGAGGCAAGTGAGCGGGGAGTAATTAAGTAGGAACAACCGGCGGGTGGACAAGGCTTTAATCTGTTGCCACCAGCAAGGAACAGGGTGCCCCATCCTAGTCGCGCTCTTTGCGACTAGGGTGGGAGGCAGAGTGCCAAAAGTTTTGAATTCAAAAAGATCCATAGCCGAGTCCCCTTGGCAGGCTGGCCCCCCCTTTGCATCACCTAAATTGAGGTAGCGACTGGTCGCTCCAAGGAGGAACTTACGTCTTCTTGCGTCGCGCTAAGCGCTCTGCTAGGCTCGGCTTGTGACTGAACTGCTGGAAAATGCTCTGCGCAAAGTGTCTGCTCTTCCTCGGGAGGAGCAGGACGCGATCGCCTCACAAATTCTCGAAACTATCGACGATGAGAGCGCCTGGAAGGAAAAATTAGCGCGGACACAAGACAAACTGCGAGGTCTGGCTCGTGAAGCCCAGCGCGAGCACCAGCGCGGTGAGACTCGTCCAATTGATGAAATCTTGTGATCCAATCGCGGGTTACGCGTTCGTTCCGCGCGGCTTTTGCCTCTCTACCCGATGAGATTCAGGCCCGGGCTCGACGGGCTTACCACCTTTTCCGCGACCATCCTGAGCACCCGAGCTTGCGATTCAAGAAAGTCGCACAATTGGAGAACATCTATTCAGTCCGAATCGGCCTGGGCTATCGCGCTTTGGGTGTCCTTGAACGCTCGACGGTGATTTGGTTTTGGATTGGCTCTCATGCGGATTACGACCGTATGATTTGAGTTTTTAATGGCAAGGCGCTAGGTAGGGCGGGTGGGCCAGGCTTTGATCTGTTGCACCCAGCAAGGAATAGGGTGCCCCATCCTAGTCGCGCTCTTTGCGACTAGGGTGGGAGGCAGAGTGCCAAAAGTTTTGAATTCAAAAAGATCCATAGCCGAGTCCCCTTGCAAATAAGGACAGAGTGAGGCACCCTCAGTCGTGGTGTTTCTGATAGATGGATCCATCGCCCCGCGAGAGAATTCAATGAAAAACACGCTCACCTTCCTGGCTTCAACGTTTTTCGCCTTGATTATCCTCCTCACCGCAACCTGTCAGGCGCAAACTGAGAAAACTTCTTATCCCGCAATGGCTCCTCTCGATCAGTACCTGATTCCTGACGTAAATTCTGAAATCGCGCTGGCCCGCAGCGCCGCTCCGCCCTCCATTTCCGACTCAGCCGAAGTGATGGTGCTGGGGCGGCAGGGATACGCCACTGCTGTAAAAGGAACGAATGGTTTTCTCTGCATAGTGGAACGATCCTGGGGCGCCGCCACCGACGAACCGGAGTTCTGGAATCCGAAAGTGCGCGCCCCCATTTGCTTTAACGCGGCCGCCGCAAAGACCTTCGTGCCCATATTTCTAATGAAAACCAGACTGGTGCTGGCAGGAAAATCTAAAACCGAAATCGTCGCCGCGACCGCATCGGCTCTGGATAAGAAGGAGCTGCCCGCGCTGGAGCCAGGAGCGATGTGCTACATGCTCTCAAAGCAGCAGTATTTGAACGACCGCGGCAAAAGCTGGCATCCACATCTGATGTTTTTGGTCCAGGGCGACGTAGCCAAAACTTGGGGAGCCGATCTGCCGGGCTCACCTGTGATATCGGCGGATGACCCTGAAGAACGGGTGACTATATTTATGGTCACAGTCGGCAAATGGTCTGATGGGACACCGGCTCCGGAGACTATGGACTGACCGGCTTTTCGATCGGCGGATAACGGGGCTTTTGGTATCGCTGGGCCAGTAAGAAATTGGTACCCATTTCTATCAGGCGCGACGCCTCCCGAAGGCAAAATGGAACACTGGTTTCAAGTCCAACACCTTGACACAGATCGGTTACTGGCAGAATGGCGCTGGTTATGCCCGAAGCCGACGCGACTCGTGGCCCGCAACGTATTCGCGGACATGTTTCTGGCCGATGAATCCGGCAAGATCATGCGTCTCGATGTCGCGATCGGTAAGATAGAGGTGGTTGCCCAGTCAGAAAGTGAATTTCGCGAACTCGCTGAGGACCCTGAAAATCGCGAGCAGTGGTTCGCGGAATCCGACGAGCAGCGTTTTTCAGCCAAAGGTTTAAGTCCAACGGAAACCCAGTGCATTGCATTCGATATTCCAATTGTGTTCGCTGACACCGGAACACCGAGAAAGCCATACATTGCGGACATTCACGAACAGGTCTCATTTTTGGGAGACCTCAATCGCCAAATTGCGGATACGCCGGACGGCGGAAAGATTGTGCTAAAGACGAAATAGTATCGGAACCTTCCGGCGCGAAGCTGTAGCGTGCGCCGCGCCGGATGTTCCTACCCATTACGGCAGCACTATCACCTGTCCCACCATGCCCAAGTTGTCATGCAAAGCGCATATGTAGTTGTACGCCCCCGGTTGTATGAAGGTGACGCGAAAACGTGTGTGATTAAGCGCAATCGAGTTGTTAGGATTTGAATTCACCGGAGTTCCAGGCTGATCATCCAATGCCTGAACAATGAAGCCGGAGTGCACAGTGTCGGTCGGTGAATTCAGGACCGCCCGCAAGCCGCCTTCGGGGTCCAGGGTGACATTTCCCGATGGATCGAACAAGTCCGCAGGCTCCGGCCCGAAGGTAATCGTGTGCGGTTCTTCCGGGTCGGAATTGCTCCACTCGACGGTGTCGCCGGCGTGAATCTCGATTTTTCCTTTCACGAATCGCACCAAAGAATTAGTCTGCAGCCCGCCGGGAGTTGATGCGATTTCTCCCACGCCAGCAGTCACCTGAGCGACAGGAGGCAAACTGCCGTTTCCGGAAGCGGCTAACTTCGGACTCGCGACAGAATGCCGTTTGGACTCCGCGAGGATGCGCACAGAAATCGAATCCATCGCATGCGCAGACGACATGTTCATTTCCTGCATGCCGGAACTGCTTGCGTGATCAGTATCGGTAAGCAGATTGCGTGCTTCCCGCTCTGCTTCGGCGTTATAGAAGGCCTGGTTGTGCGGCAAAGAAATCGAGGGATCAAGAACGTGTATCCTGCCGTTCATCGTGTTGTGGACCAGGCACTGGACCTTGTAATTCCCGGCAGTCGGGAAGTTCACAGTGAAAGTTGGCTGGCCCTTAACCGATGGTGGTGTGGTCACACAGGTTGAGCCATCGAAGCTCGCGACACCAAACGAAAATCCCGGGCAACCCACCGGGAATGGTGGGAAGATTTGTCCAACCACAAGAAAGCTTACAGTGTGAATTTCATCCGAGTTGAAGGTCCAGGTGACGCTGTCGCCGGCGTGAATCCAGATTTCGTTTGGCAGAAAAGCCAGCGCTTGTCTGCCCATATCTGGGGTCTGGGCCCCAACTTTGGCATGCCAGTTTTGCTGCGCACTAAGAGTTTGGGGAACGCTTAAAACGGCCAGAGCTACTAATCCAAGAAGAAGGTGCGGAGACCAAATCATATTGAAATTTTTCATGTCTTTTTCTCCTTTTCGTCTCAATCACGCCAGGAAGTTTTTCGCGGACCAAAGCCAGGCGATGTGTTTTACTCCTGTAAGGAGAGTGAAAAACGACGCGCACGGATCCGCGGACGAGACGTACTCTTTCCAGCGCTAGGAACGGAGCGGATTCTAATGCCCGTCGCTGTTCGCGTCAATGTGGACAAATTTGCATTCCTATAACCTTTCCACGCGAATTAATGTTGATAAACGGCCATTTCACTGATTGACCAGATTACTGAACGCAAGCAAAGATACCAGTTAAGTACCTGTATGACCTCCAACCCCAAACTCGGCCTCATCGCAGGCAACGGACGTTTCCCTTTTCTCGTTCTCGATGCTGCCCGCGCTCAAGGTTACGAAGTTGTGGTCGCGGCGATCAAAGAGGAAACTTCAGCAGGCATCGAATCCCGCGGCGCACCCGTACACTGGCTATCTCTCGGGGAACTTTCCAAGCTCATTGAAACCTTCCAGCGAGAAGGCGTCACTCGGGCAGTGATGGCCGGTCAAGTAAAGCACAAGCAGATCTTTTCCAGCATTCGCCCTGACTGGCGTTTGGCGAAGCTCCTGCTCTCGCTGACCACTCGCAACACCGATTCGCTGCTGGGTGCTATCGCCAAAGTTCTAGCCGACGAAGGCATCACACTTGAAAGCTCGACGTCGCTTCTCGAACCGCTATTAGCAAAACCGGGCGTGCTCACCAAACGTGCTCCTTCAGAACCAGAAAGAAAGAACATCGAATACGGACGCACCGTCGCCCTCGGTCTTGCGCAATACGACATCGGCCAGACCGTCGTCATCGCCGAAAGCGCTTGCGTGGCCGTCGAAGCCATGGAAGGTACCGACGCAACCATCGAGCGCGCGGGCCAACTCATGTCCACACTAGATCCCGGCCGCCCCACCCTGGCCCGCGAATTGACGGTGGTAAAAGTGGCGAAGCCGAAGCAGGACATGCGATTTGATGTCCCGGTCATCGGCGTGAAGACGATTGCGGTGATGCGCAAAGCTGGCGCAGCTTGCCTGGCGCTCGACGCAGGCAAATGCCTGCTAATTGACGGCGACGCGGTGATTCAAGCAGCCGATGCCGCGGAGATCACAATTTTCGCGGAATAGGGCTTTGCTCACTAGAGCACATGGATTTGACAGATACATGACTGATTTTGACCTATGTGCCTTTTGAGTGGTGTAGGGCTGCTCCCGCCGGTTTGTGCAGATGTCAATTCGAGTGTCACACACGCAACGCTTCACCAGTCCAAATAATCCAACGCGCGTGAGTCGAGGAATGTGACGAGACATCAGCCAAAACGCACCGTCATCTCGATAGGGACTCTCCCGGAAGTTGTATCTCTACGCGAGGCGGTACTGAAGAGTGTTGGGTATGAAGTTTTCAGCACTGCAAGTCCTGAGGAAGCTCTTTCCAAAATACGGAGCGGCGACTGCGGGGTCCTGCTGCTTTGCTATTCAGTACGAGACTTGTGGCGGGGCCAACTGTTTCGAGAATTTCGCAAGAAGTGCCCACACGGACGAATCGTCGCTATCACCAACAGCAAAATAGACGAACTTCCAAAAGAAGTTGATGAACTGGTTTTTGGCATCGAAGGAGCCGAAGCGCTCATCGACGCGGTCCGAGGAAAGCCGGTCTAGATCGGGGCACATCGCCTGCTCGTCGGCGCTGCTCACGGATAGCCGGGACCACCCCACATCGTCAGTCATGTCTAATACATTCCCAGTTTCACGCGCACGACTTTTCCTTGATGGGTGAAGTTCAGGCCAAAGTCGGTTTCATCGCCATTCAGCAAGCGAATAAATTTCCAGCTTCCGTTCTCGTAGTGTCCTTCTTCGGCGCGCAGAATCTGGACGTGTCCGTTATCTTTGGATGCCAGCTGAAATTTGATTCGGGCATCAATGCCGGTGACCAGAAATTCGTCTGGTGAAAGCTGCGCAACCAGAGCGCGGCCATGATGGTCCTTGGTTCCCGGCGCCTTGTCGCCGCCATCAAACTGCGGAAATCCGAAACCCGACGTCACCTGCCATTTGCCGAAATCAAGGGAGGTCTGCGCCGTACCTTCTTCTTCCACCGCGGTCTTCAACTTCCCTTCAAAATTCAATCGCGCGATCTCGCGATCCATAGGCCCGATCAGCGCGTAATTTTCGGCGTGCATGGCGGGAGGCTTTTCGTCGGTGATGGTCCACCCCGTGTAATCGATTCCGAACGGGGAAAATCCGATTGCGCCATCACCCAGGGCGTAAAAGAAATATTTGGCATCGACGTCGTTCCATCCAGTTTCCGGCACCCACAGCGGATTGTCGGGCCGACGATAGGCGTTCAGAACTTCGCGATACGCCTCAGAGTCGTCCATGTAAATGTCAGGGCCGATCATGTCGATGGCCGGCGCGGTCGCTTTCCAAACATCGAGCATGTTGTAAGTAGGACCGCCGCTGGGATAATTTACGCCGGGTATGGCATCGGGCCGGTACTTAAGCCAGTTATTCACATAGAGCGGAATCGGAAACTCCGCCTTGCCCGCTACGGCAACCTGATTGATGTAATGGGCGACGGCATAGGCCGAGAACGTCTCATCCGCGTCGGCTCCAAAAACTTCTTTCCAAGTTCCGGGATGCCGATGCAGCGCTTGCACCAGATCTCCCGGCACCTGCGATTGGAATAACTTTTCCGCGGCGGGAGAATAATCACGCACGCTGCCGAGCGATCCTGATTCGTTCTCCACTTGGACCAGCAGCACGGTGTGCTGTTCGCCGTCGATTTGCTTCAAATGCTGCATAAGCGCGGCGAACGCTTTTTTGTCAGCTTCAAGATTCGAGTCGGCGTGAGGAGAGAGCACATCTAACGGCTCACCGCGATCGTTCATCACCCGCGGATATTGCGCGGGGTCGGTCTTGATCCACTCCGGAACATAGTGCATCCTGCCGTTCTTCCACGTTCCGAACCAGAGCAGGACCAGATACACCCGATGGGAGCGCGCCTGCTTCACCAGTTCGTCCATTACAGAAAAATCAAAACGGCCAGGTTGAGGCTCCAGTTGCTCCCAGTAAACCGGCGCTTCGACAGTATTGGCGTGAATGGCTTCTATCGCCGGCCAGACCTCGGGCAACACCGCCGGCCATGCGCTCGAGTTATTGATCTGCGCACCCAGAATCAGGAACGGCTGCCCATCGACCATCAGGGCATAGCGGCCCTCCTTTTTGACCAG
>Ga0209168_10002215_pt1 | contig 14265 bp, 13 predicted proteins | sample Coa_R1_FD_187156 | JGI IMG/M metagenome (GOLD analysis project Ga0209168, IMG submission 187156) | Surface soil microbial communities from Centralia Pennsylvania, which are recovering from an underground coalmine fire - Coalmine... | ecosystem: Environmental > Terrestrial > Soil > Unclassified ... | reverse complement strand
ACCCCGATCTACGAGACGATGCCCGGCTGGACCGAAGAGGTCTCCGCGGCGCGCAGCCTCTCGGCTCTGCCGCGTGCTGCTCACGAGTACGTCCGGAGGATCGAGCGCGACACGGGCTGCCCGGTGGTGCTCGTGAGCGTCGGGTCGCGCCGCGACGAGACGATCGTCCTCGCCGACCCGTTCGCCGCAGCCGCTACGTCATCCTGAGTGAAGCGAAGGACCCCACGTCAGCCAGGGCCAACCCCCTTCCTCGCGCTCGGCGGGCGCTGCGCTACCGTGGGAAGGGATGGTCCGCGTCGTGCTGCTCGTCTTGGCTCAGGTCGCCGCGGGCGCGGGCGCGTGGGGGAGCCTGCGACCCCCCGAGTGCGCCGACGTGAACGGCCGGGCCACCAACCCGTGGGAGCGGGCGAAGTCCCCGGAGCTCCGGCGGTACTGCGATCTCGTGGCGAGCGCCTCGTCCAAGCTCGCGGGCACCGCCGCCATGGCCGCCGCCGCGCTGGACACGGCGCGCGAGGCCGACGCGCTTCTGCCCGGCCGCGCCGCGCCCCTCGTCCTCGAGGGGCGCGCGTTGGCGTTCCTCGGAAAGCTGGACGAAGCGTATGCCGCGTTCACCCGCGGGGCGGATCGCGACCCGCGCGCGCTGGACGACCCGCTCGCGCTCGTCGCGTGGGCGAGGGTCCTCGCCCGCACCGGCCACGTCGGGCCGGCCACCGAGGCCTATCGAGCCCTCATGCCGCGCGCGTCGACGCTCTCGACCGCCGAGCGCGCGAGCGCCGCGGTCGAAGCGGGTCTGCTCGCGTTCGCGAGGGGTCCGGCCGGTCTGGACGACGCGGCCTCCGCGCTTCGCGAGGGGATGCGCGACGCCCAGGACGACGTCCAGGGGGTCGCCGTGCTCGCGCTGGCCCTCGCGCTCGACCGCCGTGGGGACGCCGACGAGGCGCGCGTCCTGCTCGTCAACCGGGCTCGCGGGGATCCTCGAGCAGTCCTCTCGGCGCCGCGCGGCAAAGAGGTGCTCGCGGTGGCACCGGGGGAGGGGCCGGCCCTCTCCGCGCTGGCGCTCGAGTCGGGCGACCCGGCAAGCGCAAAAGAAGACTGGGACACATACGTCGAAGGCGCTCCGTCAGGACCCTGGGCGGCGCACGCGCGCGCGCACCTCACGGACCTCGCGCGCCGGTCGTCGCGGCGGAGGGGACGGTGAAGGCGGTGCGTCCCGTTGCGCAGGCTCGAGCGAGGCGAGAGAGCGGACGAAACACCAGACTCGTGCTGGTCGTCGTGCTGACGTGCGCCGCGGTCCTGCTCGCGTCGGCGGCGCGTGCGGACACGCCCCCGAGCGTCTGGGACGTGGCGCGCGACCCCGCCGTGCGCGATCGCTGGGCCCTTCACGTCCGCGTCGAACGGCTCCTCGCCGCTCGCACGCCGTCGGGCGAGTCGCAGAGCCAAGATCGGGAGCTGCGGCTCGAGGCCGCGCTCGCGCTCCTCCTCGAGTCGGACGCGGCGACCGGGCCGGACCGTCGCCTGCGCTACGATCTCGGCATCGTCTACCATCGACTCGCGGAGCTCACCGAACGTGAAGACCTTCGCCAGCGGGCCGTCGAGATGTTGACCCCGGCGCTCGACGCGCCGCTCGACGATCCCTCGGCGACCGAAGCGCTCGAAGCGCTGGTGTACTCGTTCGCCCGCCTCAACCGGCCGCGTGACGAGCTGGACGCGTGGCACCACTACATTCCGCGCCTCGCGGCGGACGGACCCCGCGCGGTCGCCATGATGAACATGGGCGAGGCGCAAATGCGCCTCGGGCGGGTGGACGACGCGCTCGTCACGTTCCGTGACGTCTTGGGGTTCTGCGGGTCGCTTCCCAACTCGATCAGCACGAGCTCCACGTATGTCCTCGATCTCTGGGACGTGGCCGTGGCGCTGGACCGCTCGGGCGACTTCGCGGGTGCGCTCGCCTCGGCCGCGAAGGCCTCGGGCATGCGCGTCGGCAATCAGACGGGGCGCGACCTCATCGAGAACGACCCGGGCGTCTTCTTCGTGCCGGACTGGGAGCGCGAGTGGTACCTCGGGCTCGCCGACGCCTCGGCCGCGCGCGCGGCGGCCGACCCGCGCGATGCGGCGCGGGCGTGGGGCGAGGCCGAACGCCACTGGGGGACGTACGTCGCGCGGTCCACCGCGGCTCCTCACGGCGACCCATGGCTCGCCATCGCGCACGCGCGCCTCGACCAAATGCGCGCGGCGCGCGCGGCCGCCCAGGGTCGCGTCGCCAAGCCCGCACCCTCGAAGCCCCCGACCACCGGGCGCCTGCCGCGGCTCGAGCCGTGACCGTCCGCCTCACGCAGCGCGAGATGGCCGTGAAGGCCGCGCTCGACGCGGTACGCGCCCGGTGCGACGTCTCCGCCCGCCGGGAGGCCGACCCCGTGGGCATCGTGCACCGGTATCGGGCCCCTCGGGACCGCGAGCTCGTCGGGCTCGTCGCAGCGTGCATCGCCTTCGGGAACGCGAAGACCATCCGCGCCAAGCTCGACGACCTGTTGGGCCGGCTGGGCCCGAGTCCAGCCCGCGCCGCCGACGACCCGCGCGCGCTCGCCGCCCGCCTGCGGGGATGGAAGCACCGCGTCTTTCGGGGCGAGGACGTCGCGCGCCTTCTCTGCGGCGCGAGGGCCGTCCAGCGCGAGCACGGGTCGCTGGGCGCGTGCTTTGCGACGGGACTCGAACGCGGAACGCTCCGCGAAGCGCTCGCCGAGCTTTGCGACGCCATCCGCGAGGCCGGGGGGTTGACGAGGGGTCACCTCCTCTCCGACGCTCGCGGTCCGAGCGGCAACAAGCGGTTGCTCCTCTTCTTGCGCTGGATGGCCCGCCCTGCCGACGGCGTGGACCTCGGTCTGTGGGCCGTCGATGCCGCGCGGCTGCTCGTGCCGGTGGACGTTCACGTGCACAGGTTGTCACGGAACCTGGGGCTGACCCGCCGGCGCACCACGTCCTGGCGGACGACGGAGGAGATTACGCGCGCTCTCTCGCGGTTCGACCCGCGCGACCCCGTCAAATACGACTTCTCCCTCTGTCACATGGGCATGTTGCAGCGGTGTCCTTCGCGGCGGGACCCGCGTCGCTGCGCCGGCTGTCCGGTGATGCCCGTCTGCATCCACTGGAAAAAGAAGTCGACAGTCGCCGGTGACCCGTGTGAATGAAATGGGAAGGATGGCCGACAAGCAACGAACCTTCGAGCTCGAGGCCGTTCGGACCGACGGATGGTTCGAGCGCATCGGCGAAGGCATTGGTTCGTTCCAGGCCCTCTGCGAGATCATCGGCGAGCGGTTCTTCGCCTTCTCGATCATCGTCGGCGCCCGCATCACCGCGCTCACGGTCGACCGGCGCAACCCCGAGCTCTCGCTGGTCGACTTCGTGGTCGGGATGCGTGACGGCGACGACGGGATCGAGCCGCAGCGTTTGACCCTGGCTGACTTCCGGCGCCGCCTCGTCGGCGCGCTCCTGGTCGAAGAGGACAAGCGCGCTCCGGAGCCGACGCGCGAGACGGAAATCGAGGGGATCCAGCTCTTCATCGGCGTGCGGTACCTCCTGCTCGCTCCCCTTTACGGTTACTCGCTGCGCAAGCTCGTGCTCGACGCCGAGGGGCCGTCGGCGGCGGCGCCGCGGCGCGACAAGGACGGGTCGCCCTCCGGCGTGGGCCCCTGGTCGAGCCCGGGCGAAGAGGCGGGACCGCAGCTCGTCGTGATGCACGACGGCGTCGAGGAGACGCACGACCTCGACGCGTTCCGTTTTCGCGTGCGCGCCCTCGTCCGCGAGGAGCTCGAGCGTGCGACGACCGGAAACAAGAGCGCGATCGATCTGTCCAAGGTGACCGACGCGGAAACGGCCGCGCTGCGAGGCGACTGGCCGAAGGTGGTCCAGCTTCTCGGCAGCTGGCCGGCCCCCCTCGCCATCTTCTTGCGGACGCCCGAAGGGCAGCTCTTGGCCCCCGACGCCCGCGTCCTCATCGCGAAGGGACTGGGTCTGCTCGGGAGCGCGTGCGTTCAACTCGGCGAGATCGAGCAGGCCGAAGAGGTCTTCCGCATCGGCATCCAGTACGCCCAGGAGGGCATGGCTGCGGCCGATCTCTTCCGGAGGTTGGGGGATGCGCTCCTCAAGAGCGGTCGTCCGGGTGAGGCCATCGGCCCGCTCCGCCGCGCGCTCGCGTTCGGAGGCGCGCCGGGCGAGGTCATGCCGGCGCTTGCGAGGGCGTTCCTCGAGCGCAAGCGCTTCGTTGCAGCGTATGCATGCCTGCGAGACGCGATCGACGCAGGCGTGGCCGAGCGAGACCTCGCCGACGACCTGAGAAAGGTCGAGGGGGCGCTCGGGGTCGCGCTCACGGCGTGGAAGGCGCGCGTCGTCGGGAGCTGAGACTCCAGCAGCGTGTCATCGACACAGCGCTAGATCCCGTCCTGGTCGAGCGCGGTCGCCGAGGGGGCCGCCGTCGGCGACGACGACGCGGCCGACGGAGCCGCGGCGTGCGCGGTCTTGAGGCGGGCCGGGTGTGAGGAAGGGCGGGACGACGGAAGGGCCTCGACCGGGACCGACGGCGGCTCGACCGACTCGGGGGCCGAGGGGGCGGCGAGACTCGGGGCGACCGCCTCCGCCTGAGGATCCACGACGGGCGCAGGAGCCGCGACGGCCTGCGCCCTGACCTCGACCGCCGGTCGCGCCGGTCGCCTCGCCCCCCCAAGCCAGAGGACCGCAGTGACTGCGGCGACCGCCGCGCCGAGCGTGGCCGCGCCGACCAGCCGCGCGACCCGTGGTCGCGGCGGCGGCGGCGTCGTGAACGAGGGCGGCGCCTGCTCCGAGCGCGCGATGCCATCCGTCGTGGAGGGCGGCGCCGACTCGGGCGGTTCGTCGTCGCGCGGCAGGGACGGAGCCGTGTCCACCGCGGGCATGAGGACCTCGATCCGCTGCGGGACGAGCGGCTCGCTCGCGATGACGTCCTCGGGGTCGATCGGCAGCGCGGGGCTGGACATGATGATCGTCTTGTCATCCCCGTCGTCCTCGATCGCCTCGAGCGACGAGCGGAGCGGTTCGCCGAAGACGGTGCCGAAGGCCTCTGCGAGCGCCATTCGCATGGCCAGGGCGCTGGGCCAGCGCTCGGGCTTGGCGAGGGCGAGGGCCCTGTCGACGACGGCGACGAGCGGGGCCGGCACGTCCGGGGCGGCGCTCGCGAGCGAGGGCGCGGGCCGCGACGCGGCGAAGACCATCTCTTCCTCCGCCGTCTCGGCCGCGTGGACCGTTCGCCCCGAGATCATCGTGAAGGCGGTGGCGCCCACCGACCAGAGGTCCGACTGGGCGTCCACCTCTCCCGTCTTGCCGAGGACTTGCTCGGGCGCCATGAACGCCGGCGTCCCCACGAGGCCACCCGGACGCGTCGTCGTCCCCGAGCGCTGAAGCTCCACGGCGACGCCGAAATCGAGGACCTTGAGGTCCCCCGAGCTCGTGAGAAAGAGATTCTCCGGCTTGATGTCGCGATGCACGATCCCCTGCCGGTGCGCCGCGCCGAGGACGTCGAGGAGCCGGTACACGTGGTGCGCGACCTCGCGCACCGAAAGCCGGCGACTGCGCCGCTTCCACCGTGCCTCGAGCGTCTCTCCGCGCAGAAGCTCCATCACGAGGAACACAGCGCCGTCGTCGGCGGTTTCGTCGTCGAGCACGCGGACCGTCCCCGGGTGGCCGACGCTGTTGGCGGCATAGCCTTCACGCAGGAAGCGCGTCCGCAGACTGTCGTCGCGCGCGTGCTCCCGGTGGAGGAGCTTGATGGCAACCCGGTTGGCGTTGCGCAGGTGCGTGGCCGCGTAGACCGCGGCCATGCCTCCGACTCCGAGCAGGCGGTCCAGCCGGTATTTGCCGCGCAGCACGGATCCGAGCCGCGCGTTCGCCTTCGAGGTGAGTTGTTCTTCCGCCGATGTCATGGCCCCCGCCTTGGTTCAGGGGCGAGCCTACATCATCCTACGCCATCAAGACACCAGCAGGGTGCGGCTAGCCTGCGTCGCGCGGCGGGAAGCCTCCGCCCCCCGCGTCGCGGGGCGCCGAGCAGCGGCCGTTGCGGCACGTTTGGCCGTTCGTCGAGCAATTCATGCAAGCGTTTCCGAAGTTTCCGCACTCGGTGTCCGTGGTCTGCATCACGCACGTGCTGCCGTTGCAGCAGCCGTTGAGGCAGTTGAGGACGTTGCAGCCGCGGCCTCCGCCGCCGCCTGGAGTCCCCCCTCCTCCCGGAGTCCCGCCGCCCCCGGACGACGTTCCGGACGACCCGGAGCCCGACGACGAACCCGAGCCCTGGCTCTGGGCGCACACGCCTCCGGTCTGACAGGTCGAACCGATCTGCATGCAGTTCGAGCACATCGACGCGCCGGTCCCGCACGCCATGTCGTCGGTGCCCGGCACGCAGGCCCCGCTGGCCGGATCGCAACAACCGGCGCACGACGGGCTGCACGTGCCGCCCTCGGTCGCGGGGGCGCCCCCGTCGTCGCCCCCGCCGCCCGCGTCGTCGCCGCCGCCGACCGAAGCGCCCGAGCTGCCTGGCGCACCGCTCGACGTGGTGTCAGCGCCGGAGGACGAGCCGCTCCCATGGCCGCCCACCGACGCGTCCGCGCGCGAGCCGCCCAGGTTGGAGCCGCTGCTGGGCGTGCCGCTACTCGTGTACGAGCCAAGCGAATCCGTCGATACGCCCGATGCGCACGCCGAGCCCAGCGTCATCGCGGGCACGCCCACGGTCGCTACAAGCATCGAGAACCGAAGCCACGCCATCTGCATCGCTCACCTCGCTGCCGCACACCGGCCTCGTGCCATGGTCCGTCCCGCAGGGTCCCAGACGCTAGAACGCGCGTAGCCGCGCGCCACAAGAAAGTTCCCTTGCAGTCTCCGTTTCAGGCAGAAGATTCGATCTCCTCCGACAAAGCCGTCAAAGACGGAAAATCTGCTCGCGGTCGGAATGACCCGCGCGGAGCCAAGCCCGGTGCCCGCGCCGCTGCGCCCGCGAAGCCCTCGTTGACACTCCCGATGGGCAGGACTAGAGAAACGCAGGCTTTTTTCGCGACAAGACGCAGGCAGGCTCGACGCCCATGTCCCTCTTCGCCATTTACGGGCCGATGTTCCTCATGCTCGTGGTCGCCGCGGCCATCGCCGCCCTGTTCTGGGGCGTGGCGACGTACCTCGGGCGCCACAAGAATCCGAGCGCCGACAAGAACGCGCCGTTCGAGTGCGGCAGCGAGAGCACCGGGGGCCGGCACCTCAAGCTGTCCGTCAAGTTCTACCTGACCGCGATCCTCTTCGTCGTGTTCGACATCGAGTCGGTCTTCGTTTACCCGTGGGCCGTTCACTTTCGCGACCTCGGCTGGCTCGGCCTGGGCGAGATGTTCGGGTTTCTCGCCGTCATCGCGGTCGCCCTCGTGTACGTCTGGCGGAAAGGAGCCCTCGAATGGGAGACGTGAGCCGGTCCGTCACGGTGGACGGCAACGAGCACGGCTTTGCGACGACGCGCGTCGATGCCCTGCTCGGCTGGGCGAGAAAATACTCCCTCTTCTCGTACCCGTTCGTGACGGCCTGCTGCGGGATGGAGTTCATGGCCCTCACCAGCCCGCGGTTCGACGTCGGCCGCTTCGGGGCGGAGGCGCCCCGCTTCTCGCCACGCCAGAGCGATCTGCTGTGGGTCGTCGGGACGATCAGCCAGCGGCAAGCGCCCGTGCTCAAGCGAATCTACGAGCAGATGATGGAACCCAAGTGGGTGCTCGCCTTCGGGACCTGCGCGGCGAGCGGCGGCTTTTACGACAACTACACGACGGTCCCCGGGATCGACAAACTCGTTCCGACGGACGTCTACATCCCGGGCTGTCCGCCGCGTCCCGAGGCGGTTCTCGACGGTCTCATGCTGCTCCAGGACAAGATCGCGCGAGGCGAGCGGCGGCCGGCCGTCGTCAAGCCGCGCTTCGATCCGGTCGAGCACGCCGAGTCGCTCGTGCAGATCCGGCGGTCCGCCAGGGACCCGCGGGAGGTGCTTCCCGCCATGGCGCGCGAGCAGGCCTTGGCGCGGGGGGACGTCAAGTGAGCGAGCTAGTGCTCCAGAAGCTCCGTGAGCGCTTCGGCACCGCCATCCTCGAGACCCACTCGGACTTCGGGGACGACACGGCCGTCGTCTCGCCCGACCACTGGAAGGCCGTCTGCGAGTTCTTGCGCGACGATCCGTCCCTCGATTTCGACATGCCGATCGATCTGTGCGGCGTGGACTACCCGGGGCGCCCGCCCGCGCTCCCGCGGATGGAGGTCGTCATGCACCTCTACTCGGTCGGCAAGGGTCACCGCGTCCGGATCAAGGCCCGCGTGGGCGACGAGGACATGGAAGGGGCGGAGATCGACAGCGCGACGTCGGTCTGGCCCGGGCTCAACTGGCTCGAGCGCGAGGTCTGGGACATGAGCGGCGTGCGCTTCCGCGGACACCCGGACCTGCGGCGTATCCTGATGTACCCGGAGTTCGAGGGGCACCCCCTGCAGAGGACCTACCCGGCGGACCGCACCCAACCCCTCGTGCCGTACCGCACGGAGGAGGAGGCCGGGCTGCCGCTCAACAAGATCGCGCCGTTCGGTGCGGACGAAGGCATGCCGTTCGGCCGTCAATCGACCCCCCAGCCGGACGACGTCTGACCGCGCCGCGCCCCGCTGTCCCAATCGAACCCCCCAAGGTCATGGCCGAATGGAAGCGTTAGACGTCGATCTCGAGGAAGGCGAGCTCGAGCTCCCCGCAGAGCCGATGCACCTCAACATGGGGCCGTCGCATCCCGCGATGCACGGCACCGTGCGGATCGTCCTCGAGCTCTCGGGCGAGACGATCGTCAAAGCCGACGTGCAGATCGGCTACCTGCACCGCGGCTTCGAAAAGATGTGCGAACGCGGCACCTGGGCGCAGGTCTTCCCGTACGTCGACCGCCTCAACTACGTGTCGCCGATGCTCAACAACGTCGGCTACGCGCTGGCCGTCGAGAAGCTCTGCGGCCTCGTCGTCCCCGACCGCTGCCAATGGTACCGGATGGCGCTCGGCGAGCTCGCGCGGCTCAGCGACCACCTGACCTGCAACGGGGCGATGGCGATGGAGCTCGGCGCCTTCACGCCGTTTCTCTGGTTCGTCAAAGCGCGCGAGATGGTCTGGGACATCCTCGAGGAGGAAACGGGCGCGCGGCTGACCCACTCGTTCGGGCGGGTCGGCGGGATGGCCAAGGCGCCGTCGCCGGACTTCAAGGGCCTGTGCCGCGCGGCGCTGCCGAAGATTCTCGGACTGGTCGAAGAGGGCGAGAAGATGCTCCTCAAGAATCGCATCTTCATCGACCGCCTGGAGAACGTCGGCGCGATCAGCGCGGCCGAGGCGACGGCCCTCGGCTGGACGGGCCCTTGTCTGCGCGCGACGGGCGTCCCCTACGACATTCGCAAGGCGCACCCGTACCTCAAGTACGACGAGGTCGACTTCGACGTCCCGATCGGGACGAAGGGCGACACCCTCGACCGGTTTCTCGTCCGGCTCGCCGAGATCCGCCAGGCGAAGCGAATCATCGAGCAGAGCATCGACCGCATGGCCGACGAGGGCCCCGTCAACTGCGACGACCCGCGCGTCGTTCTCCCGGACAAGACGGACGTCTACACGACCATCGAGGCGACGATTCAGCACTTCAAGCTCATCATGGAGGGCGCCAAGGTCCCCAAGGGCGAGGTCTACTCGTACACCGAGGGCGGCAACGGCGAACTCGGCTACTACCTCGTCTCCGACGGAACGGGCACGCCGTATCGCGTGCGGATTCGGCCCCCGTGCTTCCAGGTCACCGGCGGCTTGCACCGTCTCCTCGAGGGCAGGATGCTCGCCGACATCGTCCCGACGTTCGGGTCGCTGAACATGATCGGCGGCGAGTGCGACCACTGACGTCCGCACGCTCGAGCGAAGCGAGAGTTCGGACGACCCACCCAACGCATCGGATCATCCCTTCACCCTTTTCGAGCCCGTTCAGCCCATGCCGACATTCAAACTCGACGGCAAGACGATCCCCTTCGAACCGGGCGACACGATCATCCAGGCCGCCTATCGGGAGGGGATCGAGATCCCCCACTACTGCTGGCATCCGGGGCTTTCGGCGCCGGCCAACTGCCGGATGTGCCTCGTCGAGATCTTGCCCAAGCCGGGCGCGCGGCCGCTCATGCTCGACGTGCTCCAGTGGGACGCGCGCGCGGGCGCGTACCGCACGACGCAGAAGCCCAAGCTCCAGCCCGCCTGCTACACCGCGGCGGCCGACGGCATGGACGTGCGGGGCGACACGAGCGAGCACGCGCGCAAGGCGCGCCACGACGTCCAGGAGTTCCTGCTCCTCAATCACCCGGTGGACTGTCCTATCTGCGACCAGTCGGGAGAGTGCAAGCTGCAGGACTACTGGCTCGAGTACGGCCAGTACCAAAAGCGGATGCGCGACGAGCCCGTGCACAAGCCCAAGGGCGTCGTCTTCGGTCCGACGATCGTCTACGACGGCGAGCGCTGCGTCATGTGCACTCGGTGCACCCGCTTCATGGCGGAGGTGGCCAAGGATCCCGTGCTCGACATGCGCGAGCGCGGCAACCTGAACGAGATCTTCGTGGCGCCGGGTCGACAGCTCGACGGGCACTACACGTTCATGACCGAGCACGTGTGTCCGGTCGGCGCGCTCACGACGAAGGACTTCCGCTTCAAGGCGCGCGTCTGGTTCTTGAAGACCGCGCCCGCGATCTGCCAGGGCTGCGCCACGGGCTGCAATGCCCACCTCGACTACGACCCCAGGTACAGCAAGGTGTACCGGTACCGACCGCGCGACAACGAGAAGGTCAACAAGTACTGGATGTGCGACGAGGGGATGCTCTCGTACAAAGAGGCGCACGAGGGTCGCCTCCTCGAGCCCAAGGTACGCGGGGTCGCGATGCCGACCGCGAAGGCGCTCGAGGAGATCAAGTCCCTCTTCGCCGGGGTCCCCAAGGACGTCGTCGCGATAGTCCTTTCGGCTTCCCACTCGCTCGAGGACAACTGGGCCCTGCTCGAGCTCGGGACCGTGCTCCTCGGAGCCAAGCACGTGTACGTCAGCGGTCGCCCGGACGGATATGCGGACGACATCCTCATTCATCGCGACAAGAACTCGAACACGCGCGGCGTGATGGAGCTCGCGCCCAACGCCAAGCCGCTCTCGGCGCTCGTCGCGGACGCGAAGGCCGGGCTCACGCACGTCCTCGCGCTCGGCGGCGCGGCTCCGTCCGACGTCGGCGACCTGCGTTCGCTGAAGGTCGTGACGGTCGCCGCGCACGAGGGCCCGCTCACGTCCATCGCGACGGTGGCGCTGCCCGCCGCGTCGTGGGCGGAGGCTTCGGGCACCTACGTGAACGCCAAGGGCATTCGCCAGGGCAGCGAGAAGGCCCTCGAGCCGCAGGGCGCGAGCAAGCCGGCCTGGCGCCAGCTCGCGGACGTGGCAGCGGCGCTCGGCTTCGAAGCGACGTGGTCGAAGCTCAGGCAGATCCGAACGAACCTCATCGGGACGGGCGCCGCCTCGTCCACCCCGGCCCTCTCGAACGCGCGCGCCGCGAGCGCGGAGTAGAGCGATGACCGCGACGCAGTTCATCTGGACGTTGATCAAAATCGCCATCATGGTCGGGTTCGTCCTGAACCTGGCCGGCATCCTGACGTGGGCCGACCGGCGTCAGAGCGCGATGATCCAGCACCGGATCGGGCCCAACCGGGCGGTCATCAAGGTGTTCGGCAAGGAGATCCGTGTTCTGGGTCTGCTTCACACGGCCGCGGACGGCATCAAGTTCTTCACGAAGGAAGACTTCATGCCGCCCAACGCGGACCGGCTCCTCTTCATCATGGCGCCGATGGTCGCCATGGGGACCGTTTTCGCGCTGCTCGCGGCGATCCCGTTCGGCGACACCGTCTGCCTGCACGAGTTCAAGCTCCACTGGCCGAACATCTTCGTCGGCGACGCGGTCCCGCGCTACGGCACCTGCGCGTTCGACGCCAAGAACGGCTATAGCCCCATCGAGCTGACCGTGGCCCCCCTGGGCGTGGGCATCCTCTTCATCTTCGCCATGGCCGGGCAGGGGATCATCGGCGCCGCGATCGCCGGGTGGTCGAGCGACAACAAGTTCAGTCTGATGGGCGCCCTTCGCGCGGCGAGCCAGATGGTCTCGTACGAGGTCACGCTCGGGATGTCGCTCATCGGGGCGATGATGATTTACAACACCGTTCGCCTCGACGACATGGTCCGCTGGCAGGGCGAGAACGCGTGGGGGATCTTCGTCCAGCCGCTGGCCTTCTTCCTCTTTTTTGCAGCGTCCGTGGCGGAGAACAAGCGCATCCCGTTCGACTTGCCCGAGGCCGAGAGCGAGCTCGTGTCCGGCTACTTCACCGAATACGCCGGGATGAAGTTCGGGATGTTCTACTTCGCCGAGTACGCGGAGATCGTGACGGGCTCGATGCTCATCGTGACGATCTTCCTCGGCGGCTGGGCCCTGCCGTTCTTCCACCGCGACGGGCTGACGATCGCGTTCGGGACGATGCGGCTTCTCTACGCGCCGGTTGCGCACGTGTGGATGACCGTCCTCGGCGTCCTCGTGTTCTTCACCAAGGTCGTGGTCGTCTGCTGGGTGCAATGCTTCGTGCGGTGGTCGCTGCCTCGCTTCCGGTACGACCAGCTGATGAAGCTCGGGTGGAAGCTCCTATTGCCCGCCTCGCTCGCGAACATCATGTTGACCGGCGTCGTCTGGCTCGCCTTCGATCAGGCCGGCGCGGGCGTCGCGGGCGGATTGAAGCTCGCGGCGGACGTCACGCAAGGTCTGGTCGCGGCCGTCGTCACGATCCTCGTCCTCGTGGGCGTCGTCCGCTTCCTCGGGCCGGTGAAGCACCAGCGAACGCTCCTCGGCTCGTCCGCCGAGCAGGCCGCCAAGCGCGGTGGCACCAAGACGGAAGCGATGCAGGCATGAGGCTCGAGGTGAGTCATGGGTAGCCCCACGTTCCCCAAGAAGAAGGCGAAGCTAAACGCGACGCCGGTGACGTACGTCCCCCGCGGTGGACTCGCGGTCGAGAGCTATCTGCCGGAGATCTTTCGCGGCGTCGGGGTCTCGATGAAGCACTTTTTCGAGAACACCCGGGAGATGATCCGGGGCCAGCGGCCCGACCCGGTGCTCGATCGCTTCGACGACGGCATCACCACCATTTCGTACCCGGAACAGAAGCGCCCGTACCCCGAGCGCTTCCGCGGCGTCCACCGGCTCACGACGCGCGCCGACGGGAGCATGCGCTGCGTCGCGTGCCTCTGCTGCTCCACCGCCTGCCCGGCGCAGTGCATCTTCATCGAGGCGGGCGAATACGAGCCCGGCGACCCGCGCCGCGGGTACGAGCGCTTCCCCGTCAAGTTCGTGGTGGACGAGCTCCGCTGCATCTTTTGCGGGTACTGCGTCGAGGCGTGCCCCTGCGACGCCATCCGGATGGATACGGGCGTGCACGCCGTGCCGTACGACTCGCGCGAGCAGTTCGTCTACGAGCGGGACTTGCTCTTGTCGTTCGAGGGGCGCGACGGGTCGTTCGAGACTCAAAACCCCCGGCACGAGCCGGGCGAGGCGACGCATCCCGGCGTGACACGCGAGCACGGCCCGCACTGAGGTTGCCCGCCCGGGGGGGGCGCGCGAGACCTTGAGACTTACTCGCGACGCCTTCTCGCCTCTGGAAATGGCAAGCGTTCGCCCGGGTCGCTAGTAGGATCCTCGGGGGTCGCGGTCCCGTTACGATTGCGGCTCACGGCGGTACGGGTGCACCATGAATCCGACGACGATCGAAATTCTCCGGGCTGAGCTCGAGCGACTCTTCTCGCTCGACGAGATGACCTCGATGAGTCAGCGCCTGCTCGGACTCGACCCGGGCGAGGTGGGCGGCGCGGGCGCCAAGGCGACGTTCGCGCGCGCCCTCACCGAGCGGTGCGTCGACGGCGACAGGCTCGACGCGCTCATCGACGTCGTGCTGGTCTCCCGTCAAGGCGTGGACCCGCGCGTGCGCGACGCGGCGGAGCTCTTCGGGCGGGAAGAGCTCTCGCCGCACGCGACGCTCGGGCCCTTCACCGTGTCGCGAAAGCTCGGTGAGAGCCCGATGTCCATCGTCTACGCCGCGCAGCGCGGGGGCGAGGATCGCGTGCTCAAGGTGCTTCGCCGCGAGGCTTGCCGCGACCGGCGCGCCGTACAGCGCCTGCT
>Ga0209168_10002211_pt1 | contig 14291 bp, 6 predicted proteins | sample Coa_R1_FD_187156 | JGI IMG/M metagenome (GOLD analysis project Ga0209168, IMG submission 187156) | Surface soil microbial communities from Centralia Pennsylvania, which are recovering from an underground coalmine fire - Coalmine... | ecosystem: Environmental > Terrestrial > Soil > Unclassified ... | reverse complement strand
CATCACCCACCTGTTCGAGAGATAAGAATTCGCCGGTCCCGTCTACGTGACCCTGTACGATATGGCCGCTTAGCCGGTCCGTCGGCAAGAGCGGCCGCTCCAGGTTCACGCGCGAGCCCGGCCGAAGGTCGCTTAGGTTGCTCCGCCGCAGCGTCTCCGGCGCGTAGCTGTCCGCATCCGCGAGCGCCAGGTCCGTTTTCATTCGCGCCACGTTCTCGCCGGAAACCGTGCGGAGCCGTTCTCCCTCCGCAAGTTCCGTCGTCAGCATTTCCGAAAGCGCCGTCGAAAGCCACGCGGCTTCCGCATGGCCCGAGAGGTTCTTGAAGCCGAGCACCGCCACCGAGCGCCGCCGGCTGGGTTGTGCCGTCCGCGTCGCTTCAGCTCGCTCCCGGCTCGCCCCTCTTCTTCTTGCGGTGTATAGCCCGATGGCTATGCCGGCGGCGAGAATCAGACCAAGCGCCGCCATTGCGGCCGCTAGAAACTTTCCTGACCGCCTGGTCTCCGGTAATGTCGCCGCAGCCGCCGCGCCCGCCAGCCGCTCGAAATCGATGCGCAGCTCCCGCGCCGACTGGTAGCGCATCTCCGGCCGCCGGTCCATCGCTTTGCGAATCGCCGCATCCAGCCCTGCAGGCACCCGCCGGTTCACCCTTCCCGGCGGCTCCGGGTCGCGATGCAAAATCGCGTCAATGAGCTTCGCGAGTTGCCGCTCGGGAAACGCGCGCTGCCCCGTTGCGCATTCATACAGCACCGCTCCTGCGGCATAAATGTCCGTTCGCGGATCCGCCGGATCGTTGCGCAACTGCTCCGGTGCCATGTACGGCACCGTCCCGCTAAAGCTGGACGTCTCGTCGACGCTGAGCGTCGCCTCCGTCGAGGCCTCCGGGTGAAGAAATTTTGCCAGACCGAAATCCAGTATCTTCAACCGCCGGTCCGGCGTGATCCGCAGATTCCCCGGCTTGAGGTCGCGGTGCAGCACGCCTTGCGCGTGCGCTGCTTCGAGTCCTGCCGCCAGTTGCGCGCCCACTTTCGGCACTTCCTCGAGCGGCAATCCCCCCGATCCTAGCCGTTCATGCAAGGAAGCGCCCGGCACGAACTCCATCACCAGAAAGTCCACGCCGTCTTGCGTATCGAAACCGAAAATCGAGCAGATGTTCGGATGATTCAGGCGAGCCAGCGCCAGCGCCTCATTGCGGAATCGCTTGCGCGCCCCCGCATCCGCCAGCAACCCCGAAGGCAGCACCTTCAGCGCAACGTCCCGCTCCAGCCGCAGATCCCGCGCGCGGTACACCACACCCATCCCGCCAATCCCAATCTCCTCAAGCACCTGGTAATGGCCGAGCGTCTGGCCAATCATGGCGGGCACCTTTCGTTGGCAGGATGGTAGGCCCCTGTCCATCCACTGTCAACGAACCGAAGCGCTCGGCGTTGCGCTCATCCCTTACTGGTGAGCATAGTGATCCGCGCCCAGCAAGTGCAGCGAAACGTATGGCGCCTCGCCCACCACCCAGCTGTCGTGCCCCGGCGGAATGAAAAAAATATCCCCCGCGCGAAGCTCGTAAATCGTGCCGTCATTCATCGCCGCCGTCGCCGCGCCCGAAATCACGACTCCCACGTGTTCCACCTGGCAACTCTTGGCGCCGGTCGCTCCGCCCGCGTGCGTCGACCATTTCCAACCCGGCTCGTACGTCGCCCGCCCCAGCGTCATCCCGCTGATGCGCACAATCTCGAACCTGCCTTTTTCAAATGTGCGAATTTCGTCCGGAGAATCAAATCGCTTCAGAATCACTTCGAGCATGGAAGGTCTCCTCGTGCGCGCGCTGGTCCTTTGGACGCCGCTCTCGCTGAAGAAGATGCGACACCGTCCGCGCTTTGGCCCGCCATCCGCCAGATTTTCCCGTGCGTTGTCCCTGTACGCTCCCAGCCATATACAGCATTCGTTGTATGGCGCTGCCTGCCTGCTTTTGTGACCATGGGCCTGCGGTGCTTACCCTCCGCAAAATTGGAGGAGAAGAGGGAAGGCGAGACACCTCGAGAAATCGAGGTCCAAGGGCTGGGACGTCTTCTCTCTTCTTCTGCCAATTACGTTCCGTGCTCGTCCCCGGCGCGAATAAAATGTCCCGTTGATTCTTGGATTCCCGGCGCAAAGAAAAGCGCGCTGGCTGTTTTACACTGGCCGCTTGATCCCCAGCTTCCGCATGCGCGCTTGTAGCGTCGTCCGTTTCATCCCCAGCAACTGCGCCGCGCCCTTGGGTCCGGCTATGCGCCATTCCGTCTGCCGCAGCGCCCGCAAAATGTGCTGCCGCTCCGCTTCCTCGAGCGTCGCAACTCTCGCCGGCATGGCCCCGGACGTCTCCCCCGCGTTTGCGGCGCTCGCCGCAAAACTCCTCGAGCCATCCGCGGGTTTCAGCTCCGCCAGCGGCACCCGCAGCTCCTTGCCCGGCGAAAGCAGCACCGCTCGCTCGATCAAATTCTCCAGTTCTCGCACATTTCCCGGCCAGTTGTAATTCACCAGCGCGTCCATCGCATCCGCCGGCACGTACTCCACCGTCTTGTTCTGCCGCCGGCTGAACTTCTGCACAAAGTAGCGAACCAGCAGCGGCACATCCTCCCGCCGTTCGCGCAGCGGCGGTATATGGATCGGGAACACATTCAGCCGGTAATAAAGATCGCCGCGAAACGCCCGCTCCGCCACCAGCTTGCTCAGGTCCTGGTGCGTCGCCGCCACCACACGCACATCCACCCGCTGCGTTCGCGTGCTCCCCAGCCTCTCGAACTCCTGCTCCTGCAAAACCCGCAGCAATTTCGGCTGCAACTCCAGCGGCAAATCCCCTACCTCATCCAGAAACAGCGTCCCGCGGTCCGCCAGCTCGAATCGCCCGATCTTCTGGCTGATCGCTCCCGTGAACGCCCCCCGCTCGTGCCCGAAAAGCTCCGACTCCAGTAATCCCGAGGGAATCGCCGCGCAGTTCACCTTTACAAACGTCCGCTCCCGCCGCGGACTCAGATTGTGAATCGCCCGCGCAATCAGCTCCTTCCCCGTTCCCGTTTCGCCGAGCACAATCGCCGTCGTCCCCGCCGGCGCCACCAGTTCCACCTGCGCCAGCGCCCGCTTCAGCGCCGGACTGTCCCCCACAATCTCCTCGAAATTGAATTCGCTGCGAATCTCCTCTTCCAAATACAGCTTCTCCACCGCCAGCTTGTCCTTCAGCGCATCGATTTCCTTGAACGCCAGCGCATTCTCCACCGCGATCGCGATCTGCGCCGCCACCTGCGTCAGCAGCTCCACGTCCTCGGCCGAAAAAGCGTCTCCTCGCCGGCTCGCCAGATTCAGCGACCCGAACGTCCGGCCCCGCGTAATCAGCGGCACGCAGCAAATCGCCTCCACTCCGTCGCGTCGCAGCATCCGCATCGCTTCAACCGGGAACTTGTCGATTTCCGCTCCCTGCATCCGCAGCGGCTTCCCCTCCAGAAAGCACTTTCCCGCCGGCGATGCATCGAGCGGCACCACCATCTCCTGCTTTTGCCCCTCCATGGCCGGAAAATCCAGCGCATAAATCTTCAGCAGCCCTGTCATCGGATCCCGCAGCGCCAGGCTCGTGTAGTCGTGGTGAATTACGCGCTCAATCGTCGAAACAATCCCGCGAAACACCTCCGGCAAATCCCGCGTCGTCACCAGCAGGTTGTTGATCTCCAGCAGCACTTGCAGCCGGTCGCGCTCTCTCGCCAATTGCTGCTGATAGGCCTGCGAACTCTCGTGGTTCAGCGCGTTGTCCACCGCCACCGCCACCTGGCTCGCCACGCGCATCATGAATCGCAGTTCGCTGTCCGAAAAATGATGCGGCGCAATCGTCCCGAATCCCAGCGATCCTAGCCGCCGCTGCGCCGTCGTCAGCGGCACCACCGCCACCGACCGCACATTATGGGCCCGCAACCGCGTGAAAAAATCCGGATACCGCTCGTCCGTCTCCGTATCGTCCGAGACAAACGCCTGCTGCGTCTGCCACACCCAGCCCGAGGGATGATTCTCCACCGGATGCTCCATCCCTTCCGGCTTTTCGTAAGGTTCCCGCGTCTCCAGAATGTGCAGCCGCATGACGTTCCGCGCCGCGTCGTGCAGCACCAGCGTCAAAAAGTCAAATTCCACCACCGCATGCAGCCGCTCGGATAAATCATGGAAAAGCGCGCGCAAATCCCGTTGCTGGGCAATCGCTTCGCTGACTTCCAGCAGGGTTTCAAGCTGGCGCCGGGAGTGCTCAGGCGGGGCGGAGAGCGTCGCTTCCGGCGGAGAAATGACTGGTTCCGCCATAGCTCGCAGCATAGCATCCGCCTCGCCGCGCGCTCAACCGCCGCCCCCCGCGCATTTCCAAGCCCGGCTTCGCGACCTTCCGCTCGATTCGCGTGTCCTGCCCGTTGAGCGTGCTACAATTCGTAAAGCTGTAGGCTCGTAGCTCAGTTGGTTAGAGCGCCACCTTGACACGGTGGAGGTCTGGGGTTCGAGTCCCCACGAGCCTACCATCCCTTCGCGGGCCGGCTTTTGCCTTCACACATCCGCCTCCGTGTTCGCTTCTCTTTTTGAAACCCCTCTCCGGCAAGCGCTCTTTCTTGACAAAATCTTATATTAGATATAATCTAATTTATTAGCGTGCACAATGGACCTTGCGGCCATCAAACAGTCCCTGGAAGAGAGCGGATTGCGTTGCACCTCGCAGCGCTATGCCGTCATGGCCTTCCTGATGCAGTGCCACGGTCATCCAACGGCCGCGGAAATTTATAAGGCTGTGAATCGCGTTGACCCCCGCTCCTCCCGCGCAACGATCTATAACAATCTGCGGGACCTCGTTCACGCCGGTCTGGTGCGGGAAGTTGCCGTGGAAGGGCGCGCGGCTCGGTTCGACGCGAGAGACGCGCGGCACCACCACTTTGTCTGCGATCGCTGCGGCGACGTCGAGGATATCCATTGGTACGATGTGCCTAAACCCAGGCCGGCGTCACTGGGCAAGCGCGTTGTGCGCGAATGCGAGCTGATCTTTCGTGGCCTTTGTGCCAAGTGCGCCCGGCGGCGTGTCTCTCGCTAGCGATTTGAGAAAACGTGCGGGTTTGTGTTGGTTGAATTGAATTGCACCGAACCGAGGAAGGAGCAACACCGTGTCAACCGAAAGCAAGTGCCCGTTCTCTGCTGGAAAAACCAGTCCCAGCAACCGCGAATGGTGGCCCAATCAGCTGGATTTGAGACCCCTTCACCAGCACTCCCCGCTGTCTGACCCCATGGGTCAGGATTTCGACTACGCGAAGGAATTCAAAACCCTCGACTTGCACGCTGTGATCAAAGACCTTCATGCGCTCATGACCGATTCCCAGGATTGGTGGCCTGCGGATTTCGGCCATTACGGCGGCTTGTTCATTCGCATGGCTTGGCACAGCGCCGGCACGTACCGCATCGGCGATGGCCGCGGCGGTGCCGGCGCGGGCCAGCAGCGGTTCGCTCCGCTCAATAGCTGGCCGGACAACGTGAGCCTCGACAAGGCGCGCCGCCTTCTCTGGCCTATCAAACAGAAATACGGCCGCAAGATTTCCTGGGCCGACCTCATGATTCTCGCCGGCAATGTCGCTCTCGAATCCATGGGATTCAAAACCTTTGGTTTTGGCGGCGGTCGCGCGGATGTCTGGGAACCCGAAGAGGTGAATTGGGGACCGGAGCATGCCTGGCTCGGCGATGAACGTTACTCTGGCGATCGCGAACTTCAGAATCCGCTCGCCGCCGTTCAGATGGGCTTGATCTACGTCAACCCCGAAGGCCCAAACGGCAAACCCGACCCCGTCGCTGCCGCCAGGGACATTCGGGAAACGTTCCGCCGCATGGCCATGAACGACGAGGAAACCGTCGCATTGATTGCAGGAGGCCACACCTTCGGCAAAACACACGGCGCGGCTCCCGCCTCCTACCTTGGCCCGGAACCCGAAGCCGCGCCCATCGAACAACAAGGCCTCGGCTGGTCCAACAAATATCGGTCCGGCAAAGGAGCCGACACCATTACCAGCGGTCTGGAAGTAACCTGGACCAAGACCCCCACACAATGGAGCAACAACTTCTTTGAAAATCTGTTTGGCTTTGAATGGGAACTCGCCAAAAGCCCCGCCGGTGCTTATCAGTGGGCGCCCAGGAACGGCGCGGGCGCTGGTTTGATTCCCGATGCGCATGATCCTCAGAAGCGTCGTGCGCCGTCCATGCTGACGACGGACCTCGCTTTGCGCTTCGATCCCGCCTACGAGAAGATTTCCCGGCGCTTCCTGCAACATCCGGATCAGTTTGCCGATGCATTCGCTCGCGCCTGGTACAAGCTCACTCACCGCGATATGGGCCCCATTGTCCGTTATCTCGGCCCCCTCGTTCCCAAGGAAGTTCTGCCATGGCAAGACCCCATTCCCGCCGTGAATCATCCGCTGGTCGAGCAGCAGGATATCGCCGCCTTGAAGGCCAAAATCCTCGCCTCCGGACTCTCCGTCGCTGAACTCGTCTCCACCGCCTGGGCTTCCGCCTCGACCTTCCGCGGTTCAGACAAACGCGGTGGCGCCAATGGGGCGCGCATCCGTCTGGCTCCGCAAAAAGACTGGCCCGTCAATCAGCCCGTCCAGCTGGCCAAAGTGCTGCAAACACTTGAGAGTATTCAAAGAGAGTTCAACGCTTCAGCCTCGGGCGGCAAGAAAGTTTCTCTCGCCGACCTGATTGTTCTCGGCGGATCTGCCGCGGTCGAAAAAGCCGCAAAGGCAGCCGGCGTCGATGTCAGCGTCCCCTTCGCGCCGGGCCGCATGGATGCCTCCCAGGAACAAACCGACGTTGCTTCCTTCGAACCACTCGAGCCAAAAGCGGACGGCTTCCGCAACTACCTCAGTGGCAAACCGCTCCTTTCGCCCGAAGCCTTGCTCGTGGATCGCGCCCAATTACTCAAACTCACCGCCCCGGAAATGACCGTCTTGGTCGGCGGATTGCGCGTTCTCGGCGCCAATCATGCCAGGTCGTCGCACGGCGTTTTCACGCATCGTCCGGAAACATTGACCAACGATTTCTTCGTCAACCTTCTCGATATGCGTACCGTATGGCAGCCGGCGGCTAGTTCCAACGGTCCACAGCAAATCTACGAAGGCCGCGATCGCAAAACGAACGAACTCAAGTGGACGGCAACCCGCGTCGATTTGATCTTTGGGTCGCACTCCCAGCTTCGCGCGATTGCCGAAGTCTATGCGTGCTCGGATTCGAAAGAGAAGTTCGTGAAAGACTTCGTTGCTGCCTGGACAAAAGTCATGAATAACGACCGTTTCGACCTGGCCTGACATTTTACGTAGCGCATCCCCGAAAAGGGCGCTGATCAACCGCTAGCCGGCCCATCGCGCGCCACCACGCGGTTCGCCGCCGCATTCGTTCTGGATAGCGGACAATTTCGACTCCCACTCGGCCCGCCGCGCATCGAAGTAGATATGGCGAAACCTGCTCAGCGAAAAACTGCGGCTGCTCCCGGCCAAGCCGGCGCAATTCGCAAGGACTTCCGCGATCTTGTCGAGGAAGCTTCCATCGAGTCGTTCCCCGCCAGCGACCCTCCCGCCTTCAACCTCGGCGACCGCCGCCGCTTGCGCCCCGCGCCCCAAACCGCGCCCGGTCCAGCCATTCCGCCCGGTCCCTCCGTCGAACCCTCCCGCTGACCGCTCTCCGAAGCTAAAAGCGAGCGAATCCCTTCCGAGGCGACCGCCCGCCAGCATCCCCGGTCGCACCGGCCCTCCGCCCGGAAAGATTGCTTGACATCCTCAGCCGCACAGGTATATAGGTCCAGTTGTCTATACAAGTTTCCCTTTCGGTTCCTGGCAATGGGCGAACTTTACCGCCTCCCCGCTTCCCCCGGTCGCTTCGGCGGAGCGGGTTTCAGCTTAGGCGTCACGCGCGGGAGGAACGGCGTTTTGGAAATGCTGTCGCTCGACCGGCAGAGCGTTCTGCCGCTCTACTACCAGATCCGCCAAAAGCTGCTCGAGCAGATTCGCTCCGGCGCTCTCCACGCCGGCGATCCTCTGCCCTCCGAACAGGAAATCGCTGCGCGCCTGCGCGTCAGCCGCATGACGGCCCGCCAGGCCCTCAAGTCCCTCTGCGAACTGGGCGTCGTCTATAGCCAGCGCGGAAAAGGCACCTTCGTCTCGCACGGAAAGCTCGAAAAGAATTCCCGCCAGGTCCTCTCCTTCAGCGAGGAAATGCGCGCTCGCGGCACTCGCCCGCGCTCGCAGGTCCTCGAATTCGCGCGGGTCCGCCCTTCGCGCGAAGTCGCCGAAGCCCTCGGCCTCGCCGATGGCGACGAAGTCTATCGTCTCAAGCGCATCCGCCTCGCCGACGCCGTTCCGCTCTGCCTTGAAACCACCCACCTGCCCGCGAGCCTCTGCCCCGAGCTTACCCGCACCCTCGAGCCCACCGGCTCGCTCTACCAGGCGCTCTGGGAAGGCTACGGAATCCAGATCGACCTCGCCGACGAAATCGCGGAAAGCAGCGTCGCCACCGCCGCGGAAGCCAAGCTCCTCCGCATTCGGCCCAAATCCCCGGTTTTTCGCTTTACGCGCACGGCCTATTTGCTCAGCGGTCAACCCGTCGAATACGTTCGCTCCGTGTATCGAGGCGATCGCTGCAAAGTGGTCAGCCGCCTGACGCGCCAGACGGTGCCGGGGGTGACCAAACGCTAGCTCGCCGTGCCTGCCAGCGAACCGTGATTCCCACGGACCAGTGGCTGGTCGCCACTTGCCGTGGTGCCGATCTCCGAATCGGTCACTGGGGAGCTTGTCGGCAGTGGCACTCGCGCTGTGCAGCTGCGGGTGGCGAGGGCCTTCGAAGCGGCCGGCGTCTCCGTTTTGGGGTGGCCTTGCCGCTGGGTGCGGCAGACTCTTTTGGGGGTGTGTCATGAAATCCGATACGTACCGAAGTCTCAGTTTCGAAGCCTCGGGTCACGACGGCGCTGGTCCGCTGCCTGCCCGGAATCGAAAACAACTGCCGGCAGGTAGACAGCAACGTCGAGGACCACATCCAGTCGTAAAGGTCCTGCCGCTCCTCCTGATGACCATCTCTCTTCTGATTTTGCTGGTCATTCCAGCATCGGCTCAGGAAATCACTGGTGACATTCGCGGAATCGTTCGCGACACATCGGGCGCCGTCGTCGCGGGCGCCACCGTGAAAGTAATCAATACGGATCGCAACGAAATCATGCGGACGCTGGCAACTAGTTCCGATGGCACTTACGTGGCGCCGTATTTGCCAGTCGGTCACTATGAAATCAGCTTCCAAGCCAATGGCTTTAAGGAGTTCGTCGCCTCCGGCATCATCCTCAATGTGAACGATCACCGCACCGTGGACGCCACCCTGTCGGTTGGCGCGGTGACCACGTCGGTTGTCGTTGAGCAATCCCCCGTCTCTGTCGATCTGGACACCGCCCAGGCCGCCGGACTCATTACTGGCGCCCAGGTCCGCGAGCTGGCGCTTCCCACACGAAATTACGAGCAGCTCCTAGTTTTGCAACCCGGCGTCTCTACTGCTCTCGCATCCGATCAGTTGTACGTCGGAGTCTCCAATCCCGTCGGCACTTCGAATCAAGTGAATTTCGCCGTGAATGGAAATCGGCCCACGCAAAACAACTGGACTGTTGACGGAGCCGACAATTTCGACCGGGGCGCCAACCTTACTTTGCTCAACTATCCCAGCATTGATTCCATCGCCGAATTCAAAGTGCTCCGCTCGAACTACCTGCCCGAAAATGGCCGCAGTTCCGGGGGCATCGTCAACGTGGTCACCCGCTCGGGCACCGATGCTTTCCACGGGAGCGCCTACGAGTTCTTCCGCAACGACGTGCTGGCAGCCAACAACTTCTTCAATAACGCCGCCGTTCCAAAGATCGCGAGGCCGCCGCTGCGCTGGAACGATTTTGGCTTTACCATCGGCGGACCAATCGCCAAGACGAAAACCTTCTTCTTCTATTCCCAGGAGTGGCGCCGCGTCATCACCTACCAGACATTCACGAGCGGCGAGCTGCCCACGCCAGCCGAACTCGGTGGCACTTTGCCCATTCCGGTTTGCACCTCCTATGATTCCGCCGGCAACTGCTCCACCACCGGGACTTCCATCCCCAACGTCAATCCGGTGGCCGCCGCCTACATCAAGGATATTTTCGCGAAGCTGCCAGCCCTCACCAACATCGCCGACCAGACCATCACCTCGGTCGGCCGCAATACCTTTAATTACCGGGAAGAATCGCTGCGGATCGATCACACCTTCTCCTCGAAACTCAGCCTTTTTGGACGCTACCTCGACGACTCCATTCCAACGCAGGAACCAGGTGGTCTGTTCACTGGACTCGGCGTCCCCGGCGTTGCCACCACTTCCACCAATTCCCCAGGACGCAACTTGGTCACCCATGCCACGTTCGCCATTCGCCCAACCCTCGTGAACGATGCGGGTTACGCCTTTTCCTGGGGCGCGGTTTTGAGCGATCCCGTTGGCCTGCTCAGTTCCTCCAAATCGCCCGACATAGCGCCTAGCCTCGTCTTCAATACGGGCGTCAAGCGCGTTCCGGATCTCGATTTCTGCACCCTAACCGCGAACGCTTGCGGTCAAGGCCTGACCGGTTTCGGTCCCTACCGCGACTACAACAAAAATCACAATCTCTTCGACAACATCACCTGGGTTCGCGGCCGCCATTCGCTAAAATTCGGCGCCAGCTATAACTACTACACCAAAGATGAGAACGTAAATGGCGGCGGTGGCGCCAACGGCACATTCTTCTTCTTTGACGGTAGTGGCAAAGGAAACGGGCCTGCTGAAGGCACCTTTGAGCAAATGTGGGCCAACTTCCTAATCGGTAGCGTCACACAGTTCAGCCAAACCAACGTTGATTTCCGGGCCCTCGTGCACCAGCACGAACTCGAATTTTATGCTCAGGATGAGTATCGCATCCTCCCGAATCTGACCCTCGACTACGGCCTCCGTTATTCCCTGTTCTTTGCCCCCACCTACGGCAATGGAGCGCTCTCCACCTTCGACCCGGCGCTATTCAATCCGGCCGATGCGCCTGCCCTCAATCCCGATGGCACCTTCCCGGGCGGCGTTGACTCCGGCACTTACGTCAATGGAATCATCGTCGGCGGCAAGAACTCTCCTTTTGGCCAAGCCGTCGCCAAAACCTTCCATAAGGGATTTGCTCCGCGCATCGGTTTCGCCTGGGACCCCTTCGGCTCCGGCAAGACCAGCATCCGCGGCGGATACGGAATCTTTTTTGATTCCCCTGCCGTCAATTCCGTCGAACAGTTCGCTGGCGGCAACCCCCCCATCGTTCAGTCGATCACCATATCGAACCCAAGCTTTTCCAACCCCGGCTCCGGTTCCACCGTCGTGAACCCCTATGCGCGCTCGATTGGCGGGCCCTCGCCCAATGACTGGACCTTGCCTTATACCCAGATGTTCAATCTCGACGTTCAGCGCACACTCGGCTCCAAAACCATGATCGACGTTGGTTACTACGGCTCGCTCGGCAGGCATCTCATCGGTGTCATCGACGTGAATATGCCCCGGATCGGGCAGTTCGTAAACGCGGGCATAGCCGCCCCGTTTGTCGGCAGCTTCGCAAATCTCGAACAGTTGAATCTGGTCCGGCCCTTCAAGGGATTTGACGCCATCAATCTGTTCACGCCCGCCTTCACCTCCAATTACAACTCGCTGCAGGCCCAATTTCAGAAGCACCTCACCGGAAACTCCATGCTTGTCGTGAACTATACGTGGTCGAAGAACCTCACCACCGCGTCAAACGACTACCGCGCTCCGCAATATTCCTATGATCTGAAAGCCGATTACGGCCCTGCGGACATCGATCGGCGCCACGTCTTTACCGCCAGTTATATCTACACCCTTCCCTTCTACAAAAATCAGCAAGGCTTCGCCGGGCACCTGTTGGGCGGCTGGGAGTTGGCTGGCATTGCTTATCTCAACACTGGCCTGCACTACACCGCATCCGCGTCTTGCTTCTCGCAGGACAAGGGAGGCCTCGGCCTGTGCTCCGCCACGTTCTCCGGAGCACGCCCCGACCTGGTCGGCGACCCCCAATCCGGGGCTCCTCATACCATCAGCGAGTGGTTTAATACCAGCGCGTTTGCCTTTGTTCCCAGCAGCGAGGTCCGCCCTGGCGATGAGCCCCGCGGCACAATCGTTGGTCCTCCCACCGCCCGCTGGGATGCGGACCTCTACAAGAACACCAGAATCAGTGAACGCTTCAGCCTTCAGTTTCGCGCCGAGGCCTTTAACGTCTTAAACCACACCAATTTCAACTCGTTCCTGAGCACTCGCCTTGGTAGCAGTCTCTTTGGAAAGATTGGCAGCGCGCGAGACCCGCGTATCATGCAGTTGGGCTTGAAGTTGAATTTCTAAGGGCTTCTTCCCGTGTCTCGCTTCTTGAACTCCTTGGTCGTTTCGCCGCCACAAGGAGCTTAAGCTCCCCGCATCCGCGGAATGCCGGTTCGCGCTTGCGGTCGCAACGCACGGGGCTTCGGGCTTTCGGGGGTTTGTAGTCGTTTCAAAGCAGTTCCGGGGGTGAAAACATGAGCAAGCGAAGTGTGTGGTTGGCAATCGCGGTGTTGCTGGCGGGCTTGTGCGGCGCGGTCGCGTCCGCCCAAAACGTCACCGGCACCATCCAGGGCACGATTTCCGATGCAAAGGGCGGTGTGATTCCGAATGTGGAAGTCACGGTGACGAATCAAGACCAGAACGTCGTGGTCCGGAGGTTAACAACCGATCAGCGCGGGCAGTATGTGGCGGCACAACTGCCGGTGGGAACGTATCGCATCACGGCGGCGATGAACGGATTCAAAAAGGCGGTGCGTTCCGGCATCGTGCTCAACGTTGACGACCGGCTCTCGATCAACATCTCGCTCGAAGTGGGAGCCGTGGCGGAGACGGTGACGGTAGAGTCCGAAGCCGTTCATGTGGATACCGACAGCGCGACGGCCACGGGGGTCATTTCGGGCCTGCAATTGCGCGAACTGTCGCTAAACAGCAGGAACTATGCGCAACTCGTCCTGCTGGTTCCGGGCGCGTCGGATTCGGGCAATGCCGACCAGATTTTCCCCGGGGCGACCGCGCCGGTCGGAACGAACGTGATGACCTTCCAAATCAACGGAAACCGCCGCGAAGAAAACAACTGGCAGGTCGACGGGGCGGATAACGTGGATCGCGGGTCGAACCTCACCTTGCTTTCTTTCCCCAGCATTGATGCCATCAGCGAGTTCCGCGTGGTTCGCGGCGCCTATGACGCCGAGTCCGGACGTTCCGCTGGCGCCCAAGTCAACGTGATCACCCGCTCCGGCACCGCCGACATTCACGGCGGCCTCTACGAGTTCTTCCGCAACGACGACCTCAACGCCAACAGCTTTTTCAATAATTCCGTGAACCCAGCCGTTCCGAGACCCAAGCTGCGCTACAACGACTTCGGAGGAACGCTCGGCGGACCTGTGTGGATTCCCAAAATCTATGAGCAACGAAACAAAACCTTCTTCTTTGTTTCCGAGGAAGCCCGCAGAATCATCACTGCCACTAACCCGACCGCGACCGTCCCTTACGCGGGCATGGCCAACGGCCAGTTCGATCATGTCGTCTGCACGCAATGGGCGAATAACAACGGCGCAGCTGGTCCTTGCACCGCTTACGGCACCAGCATCACGAACATCGATCCTATCGCCGCCGCTTACGTCAAGGACCTCTTCTCCAAGTTCCCCACTCCCAACGCGCCAACCGCCAGCAATCCCTTCCGCGACGTCACCACTCTCAACAACATTTTTGATTTCCGCGAAGACATGGTGAAAATCGACCATGTCTTCGGCCCAAAGTTGACCGTGAACGGCAAGTTTTTGCATGACACCAACCCCACGCAGGAAGCGGGAGGTTTGTTCACGTCGCTGCCAATCAATGGGATTGCAACGACCTCGTCGCAAGCCCCGGGGCACCAGTACAACATCGCGGCCACCTACACCCCGACAGCCAAGCTGGTCGTCGAAGCCGGTTACCGGCATTCCTACGGCGCGATCTTGAGCCACGTCATCGGCGCCGAAAACTACTCGCAATCGCCCGATGTACAGCAGGCGATCGGAAACTCCTTGCCGTTTTCGAACCTGCTGGGCCGCGTGCCAACGGTATCGTTCTCGGGGCTGGGCACCGGTATTTCCACCTTCGGTCCCTACAACGACTACAACGTGAACAACACGGTTTACGGAAACGTGACCAGAGTGGTCGG